>ENA-OQIG01000055-OQIG01000055.1-human-gut-metagenome-genome-assembly--contig:-NODE-55-length-64643-cov-24.130030_pt1 | contig 64643 bp, 68 predicted proteins | sample MGYA00242576_ERZ504741 | MGnify/ENA primary metagenome ERZ504741 (study PRJEB26092, sample SAMD00036436) | human gut metagenome | host: Homo sapiens | study: EMG produced TPA metagenomics assembly of... | reverse complement strand
GTGCACGATGTGTGGCACACACCCTGTCGATCATCATCGTGCAGTCTGATGGTGGCCGCTATGCGGGTACGCATGATCCTGCAGTAGCCCGAAACACCATGGAGACGATTCGGCATGAATCGGAACGAGCATTGCATGACATGCAACGTCTTCTGGGAGTGTTTGGGGGCTCACCGCACGCCGATTATAACGATATCGACAATCTTGTGGAACAAGCGCGAACCGTCTCCCCAGACATTCGAATCCAACGGAGCATCACCGGAACCGCCAGCCCGGAACAGCTCGGCGAGCAGGCCTCGACGGCCTCCTACCATGTGGTTCAGGAAGCGCTGACGAATATCCGCAAGTATGCGGGACCGCATGTCGATGTGTATATCAAGGAATCATGGAACAACGATTCGTTCACTTTGACCGTCACTGACAATGGTCGCGGAGCCGCGGCCAGTATCGACGGACATACTCCAGGCTATGGCCTGTTGGGCATGAGGGAACGTATCGAATCGGCCGGAGGCTCATTGCAGGCCGGCCCTCGACTTGGCGGAGGCTTCGAAGTCATGGCCACCCTGCCTTACGGCGGTAAAGAGCCGGCGACAGACGAAACCGGCGAACAGTATGCCTCGGAACAGTCTGAATCTTGCAACACAACTGCCATATCCAGCAAAGCGAAATTATCCGACGAAGCAATCACACGCAACATAGCCGTCAGCATATCGGCGCGAATACCAAATCAGCTTCGGAGCAAACGCAGGAAACCACACAATCGGCCGGTCGCAATTATCGTTCGAACGCTCTGCAACATCTGCGCATCACCGCGCCCAATCTGCGTGATTTGCTCAAATCATTGAAACTGGAATCCGTGGAACTTGCAAATACGTCCAATGCGCGCAGTTCGAATTGGGTGGAACGTGTTTCCGCGTGGACGCAACGTCATTATGTACTGATGGATGCCGTCGGCGCCCTGCTACTGGTTGCGCTACTGAATCCCATGTCGGTTTCGCTCTTTTCCGATAGTCCACGAGACATGCAACTCTCGCGCGCGATCGCCACCTGCTGCGTATTGGCGCTGGCCGTTCGTCGCAGGTTCCCCGAGACTTGCGCGCTTATTGTGTTCGTATTGTCGGTTGTGCAATTGGTGTTTTTGGGATCGATTGAAGTCGGGCACATCGTAGCGTCGCTGTGCGCACTGTATTCAGCCGTATTGTATGGGCGTGAACACGCATGGCGTTGGACCGGTCTTGCCGCTGTCACCTGTTCGGCTCTGATGGGCTTGAAAATCGCAGCCGACCAACATGGATACACTACCTTGTTCGACGCCATCGCCGCTTCCGTGGGCTTGACAAAACCGGTTTCAGCCACGGCAAGTAGTGGTGCAGCGTTCTTTACCGGCGTTATGTATACGGTTGCGGTGTTGATGCTGTGCGCCGGCATTATGGCGTGGGCACGTTGGGCTCGTTCCAGTGATTCCAACGCACTGGTGTTGCAGGCGCGAGAGGAAGCGCTGATGGCCGAGCAGGAGAAACAGCGTATTCTCGCGGCGAATATGGAGCGCGACCGTATCAGTGCCAGCATTCAGGCTGAAGTCACTGCCACGTTGAACAGCGTGATCAATCAAGCCGTCGATGGCATTCGCATGCTGGATCGCGCCGAAGCACAAGGCAAGGAGCCGACCGCCGATGAGATTTCCACAGCGTTCAAAGCCATTGGAGAACAGGGGCGTGCCGCGCTTAAGCGTATGCGCGAACTGCTTGGCGTGCTTCGTGAGACTGGTTTCAGCGATGACACTCACGCCGGTAGCGCGAGCGAACTGCAGTTGAGGCCTGCAGCACCGCTGGAGGAGCAGCTGCAGCGCGTGTCTCGATAGCCGGTTCAAGTTTTTCAGGGAGATTTAAGGGGTTGTTTCGCGCTGTGAGCGGAACGATGCCGATAAGGTGGAGAGTATGAGTGAAGAACAGAAGATTCGTGTGGTCATCGCCGATGATCAGGAATTGGTACGTGCCGGTTTTGCTATGGTGATCGGCTCGCAACCGGATATGGCGGTTGTCGGCCAGGCGCGCGATGGCGCGGAAGCGGTGGCTTTGGCGGAGACGCTGCATCCCGACGTGGTGCTGATGGACGTGCGTATGCCCGGTATGGACGGCATTGAGGCGACACGTCGGATCAGCGCGTTGCAGCATCGTTTCGCACCCGATGGCAGCGCGCTTGACGATGCGCATACCCGTGTGATCATTCTGACGACATTCGATTTGGACGAATACGTGATGGCCGCGATCAACGCCGGCGCGTCCGGCTTCCTGCTGAAGGACACGGAACCGGAGACGCTGCTCAATTCGATTCGCACCGTGTACCAAGGCAACGCGATCATCGCGCCATCCGCCACGAAACGGCTTATAGAGAAGATGATGGATGGCGATTTCGCAGGAATGGCCGCCGCAGCGCCCGTTTCCGCAACGTCCGCTTCCGCTTCGACGGCAACTATGTACACCGATCCGGAATTGGACGAACTGACCGACCGCGAGCGCGAGGTGCTCATCGAAATCGCGCATGGCCTGTCGAATCAGGAGATCGCGGACAAGCTGTTCATCAGCCTGCCTACCGTGAAAACGCATGTCGCGCATATTCTGTCGAAAATCAATGCGCGCGACCGCGTGCAAGCCGTCGTGTTCGCCTATGAAAACCATCTCGTATAAAATCTTCATAAAACGTATTCGGCAACAAAAATGCTCCTTCTTTCGAAGGAGCATTTCGTTTATCGCCTAAGCTTCTGCGAGCGCCTCAACAGGCGGTACTTTGACCGCTCTGCGGCAGGTGCGATGCTGGCGAGCAACGCAGCCACGGCGGCCACGGCGAGCACGATGCCGTTGACGCCCCATTCGAAGGGGAACACCACGGTGCCGTACAGGCTGAACACCACGTATGCGCCCAGCCAGCCGAACAATGTGCCGAGCAGGATGCCGGCGATGCCGGAGACGAGCGAGATGAGCAGCGCTTCGATGGCGAGCGATGCCCTGAGCTGGCCGCGGGTCATGCCGATGGCGCGCAGGGTGGCCGATTCGCGGGTGCGTTCGATCACCGACAGGGACAGCGTGTTCGCCACGCCGACAAGTGCGATGAGCACAGCCACAGCGATCAATCCCACCAGAAGCATCATCATGGAGTCGATCATCTTCGCCCATACGATGCGTTCGGCGATCGGTCCGGTCACTGTCGCATCAGTGCTCTTCTCCAATGCGGCCTGCATGTCGTTGTAGATGCCGTCAACGGAAACTCCCGACTTGTCAGTATCCGCCTTGACCAGCAGCACATGGGTGGCGGCATCGAGGTCACCATTGGTGAAATGGCTTTCATCCACGAATCCGACAGCTCCATACTGTGCGGATACGCGACGGTAGTCGGCTTGGTTTGCTTGCAATGTCAGCGAACGCGTAGCGTCGCCGTCCTGGTTCCATTCGGTAGAGAAATCAGCCGTACCATTGGCGAACTGCAGTTCCTTGCCGGTTTGCGCATTGTATGTTGGCATGAGCACGCCATCACTGTCGATGGAGGCGTTACCCAAGTTGGCACGCATGACCTGCTTGACCTGATCGATATTCTTCACGCCGACCAGCAATGCGGACGTAGGCTGGGTTCCATCCGCTTTCTCCAAGGTCACGGAAACCGCCGGCGCATACAACGTGTCGGACACGCCGTTGATGTCGGCTACATCCTTGACCATTTGCTGGCTGATGTCATCGCCCATGGCCACGATGTCGACGCTATAACGGGTGGCGAGCGCACCATTCATAGTCTCTTTGGCGCTGGCGGCACCGGTTGCGATGGTGGAAACCAGGGTGACGCCGATGAGCAGAGCGGCACCGGTTGCTGCGATGCGTCGCTGATTCTTCTGAATGTTGGCGTGCGCAACCGTTGCGGAAGGTCCTGTCAGCGAGGCCAACGCTCCAACGCCCTTCATGAGGGCCGGCATCCAGAACACCGCTGTGACCACCATTCCGAGGAACACCAGTGCGCGCCGGCGATGGCTACGAGCAGAATCATCGTGAATTGATCGCTGCTCGCATCCTCGCCGCCATTGGTGGCCTGTACCCGCCAGATGGAAAATACCACCATGGCGATACCGACCACCACCATCAGAATACCGATTATGGCTCGCGTGAGGCTGGAACGACGGTTGTCGGTCAGTTCAATCGGGCGCAATGCCTCCAATGGCGTCACCGCAGTAGCGGAACGTGCGGATCCCAGGGATGCGAGCACCGTCACCACAATACCGAAGAGAATAGGTATGACGGCGGCCTGCCAAGAGAAATTGAATCGCATACCCTCTTGCATGATGTCGCTGACGCACATGCCCCACATGAGCAGACTTCCCAGCATCACGCCAAGCACGGATGCGACGAAGCCAAGCACTGCCGCTTCGAACAGCACGGAACCATACAGCTGGCCTTTTTTCGCGCCGATGGTGCGCAGCAAGGCGAGTGTGCGGCGGCGTTGCGCCACGAGTACTTGGAACGTGTTGGCGATCACCAGTGCCGCCACGAACATGGCAAGCACGCCGAAGCACATGAGGAATGTGGTGACGATGCTGGTTTGGTTGCCGGTTAAGGATTTGATGCTTTCGTCACTGACCTGCTGTCGCGACATCAGATCGAAATGCTTTGGCAGCAACGCTTTCACACTGTTGATGGTTTTTGCGGATACGCTATTTCCATCCAAGGCAAGGTCGAGGTATACCGTTGTTGTTCCGGTGGTGTCGAAATCGTCCGTTCCCTGCATTGCGGCAAGCAGATTGTCGGATCCTACGATCGCACCACCATAGTACGAGTAGGCGCCGTTCGGATCGGAGGTGAGTCCGACCACGCGCACGTTGTCCGCTTTGGCTTTGCCATCGGTGCTTACCGCATATTGGGAGGTCAGTCTTACAGTGTCGCCAATGCCGACGTTCAGCTGTTTCGCCATGTCTTCCGGCAGTGCGACTTCGTTGGAGTCCTTCGGCTGGTCCCCTTCCGTAATATTCACGGGAAGCATGTTCTTCTGTGCCGCGGTAGAGATGATCTCGCCGCTGATGGCGCTGTCCCCCCTGGAAACGCTGACGCCGGTTTCCACCGAGGCGCGGACACCGTCAACCCCTTCGATGCCGGCGATCTGGTCGAGATGGAAGTCGCCGACAGTGCTGGAGTACGCTTCGTTGAGTTCCTCATCGCTCAGGTCGGAGCTGTTGACGGTCACCGCATAGTTGGCGTTTCCGAACATGGCGGTCATCTGCCGTGTCAGGGAGTCGTTCATGGCATTGCCGAACAGGAAGGTGCTGGCGATGAACGCCGTGCCGATCATGATGGCGATGCCTGCGGGTATGAGCATACGCTTGGTTTTTCGCATGAGTTTCAAAGTGATGGACCACATGGTTAATTCTGTTTCCTTCTTCGAATGCTTCTACAGTGCGTTTAGCGGGAATGTCTCGCGGAAGCCACATTCATTGTGGCGGCTTCGCGTTCCTTCATCAGCAGTTCACTCATCTGGTCTGCTGTCGGCTTGTTCACGTCCGCCACGATCTGGCCGTCGGCGAACACGAGCGCACGGTCGGCGTAAGACGCGGCGACCGCATCATGCGTGACCATGATGATGGTTTGGCCAAGTTCGTTGACGGAACGTTTCAGGAAGCTCAACACTTCGGCGCTTGATACAGAGTCAAGATTGCCGGTGGGCTCGTCTGCGAACACCAGTTTCGGTTTGGTGATCAATGCTCGCGCGATGGCCACACGCTGCTGTTGGCCTCCCGATAGTTCGTTCGGACGATGGTTAAGACGTTCCTTAAGGCCAAGCGTTTCCACCAGCAGACGCAACCACTGTCGGTCTGGTTTCGCCCCAGCCAAGGTCAAGGGCATGAGAATGTTCTGTTCGGCAGTAAACATCGGCAGCAGATTGAAGCTTTGGAAGATGAAACCGATCTGATGGCGGCGCAGCAGGGTGAGCTGGTCGTCGTTCATGCGGGTCAGATCCTTGCCGTCGAACATGACGTGTCCGCTAGTGGCCGAATCAAGTCCGGCCAGCGTGTGCATCAACGTGGATTTGCCAGAGCCGGAGGGGCCCATGATGACGGTGAATTTTCCTTGTTCGAAGGCGATATTGACGTCACGTAACGCATGCACCGCGTTGCTTCCGGAACCGTAGTCCTTGACAAGATCGATGGCTTCAATGGCAGTGTTATTGGCTTTGATGGCGTCCCTGATGTCCATGGAAGTTCCTTTCTTTGTGAAGTTACTTCCAACATACGGAACATTCGACGTCAACGGCATCATGCGTTGGTCTGAAATCCTGCTGAACCGCGACTCATCCTTGAGTATGAGATCAACGCGGGAACAGCGAAAACTGGATGATCAGAAACCATGTTCCAAGCATCGGGCAATCGTCAATCGCCTAGCAATACGCCTTCGTGCGGCGGCTCAAGCCAATACGACTCCTTCTCCACACTGACGGTGGACGCCCACCAGGTCTGTTCCACGCCTGGCAATGGGCGAATGGATTCGTCCACCACGCGCCATAGGTCCTCATCGTTGTCGGCGATGATTTCAATCAGGTAATCGGCACCGTTCAATCCGACACCACTCATCGCGTACGTCACTTCGTCGATGGCCAGAAGCTGTTCGGAGTCAAGCCGATATGGAGGTTTCACTCCAAGTCCGAGGAATGCCTGTCGGAATCCTCCCAAACGCATGGGGCTTACCGTGGCCATAATGCGCATCACGCCGGAATCTTCGAGTTTTTTGATGCGGCCGCGAATCGCCGTATGGGTCACGCCGAGACGCTCCCCCAACGACGCATAGCTGGCCCTGCCGTCCTTCTGCAGTTCGTTGAATGTGTGCACGAACCGTGGATCCAGACGATGCGAGGGAATATCGGTGCCGACACTCGCCTCGCGTTTGGTCAGGAAGCCGGTTTCGCCATGCGCGGCGAGCAGACGGTTCACCACGCTGACATTGTGGTCATCAAGCACCAGCGTCCGCATGAGAACACCTGCAGACGGGACAATCCCGGCAACGCGCGCAGACCATGTTTGAGGAAATGATCCATGCCTTCAGCCGAATACACCACAGCCTCAGCGATGATGTCGGCATCCCCCAGAGCGCAGACCACGTAGGTGACCTGTGGCATGGATTGGAGCATGGCAAGAGCCTCATCCCTGCTCCCGTCGAGACGAAGTCCCACCAGCACCTGGCTGTAATTGCCCAGACTCAATGGATTGCACACCGGGACGATGCTCATGATGCCGGATTCAGTAAGCCTGCGGTAGCTTTCCGTAGCCGCGTAGACGGAAATGCCGATTTTGTCGGCAAGCGCCTGCATGGTCATACGGCCGTCGCATTGCAGGGCCGAGACCACTTTCAGGTCGCGTGCTGTGATGGTGATGCGTTGTTCGTTCTGGAACATTGGCCTGCCTCAGAACTGCCACAGCATCAGCCAGATGCTGCCTGCCGTCGCGGCGACGGTGACCGCAAGGATGATCCAATCGGAGAGTCTCATCTTCAGCTGTATGCGGTAGGTGCGTCTCACGCCTTGGAGGTTGAGCCCGCGCGATTCCATAGCCCAGCCGACGCTTTGGCTCATTTTGTAGGCGCGGATCAGCACCGCGATGATGATGGGCAGATACGATTTGAACCGGTCCACCAAGCGTACGAATACGTTGCGTTTCTTGCCGGTGGCGTCTTTCTTGCCGTTCAAGTCGAGTCCGCGGGCCCGTTGCGCGGCCGATACGGATTGGAAGATGGAGAAGAACACCGGAATGTAGCGCAGCGCGGTGGCGAGCGTGAGTCCGGCCTTGTACGGCATGCCCAGGGAGGTGAGCCCTCGGATCAGCTTGGTCTGGCTGGTGGTGAACAACGTGAGGAAGCACGCGAATCCGAGCGCCGGAATGCGCAATCCCATCACCGCGGCCATGACGAGGTTCTCTCGCGTGAGTTTCAGCCATCCCCACTGCCACAGCACGTGCGTGCCGGATGGGTCGAAAATCGGCCAGAGCACCACGATGAACACGATGATCACGGCGAGGATCTTCCACACCCAGCCGATGCGTTTCAGCGGCACGCCGTCGGTGATGAGCATGAGATGTTCGATGATCAGAACGTCAAGTATGAACGCCCAGTTGCGCCATACCAGGCACAACACCAACATGACCACGGTGATGAGGAATTTCACACGGGGGTCGGCGCGATGCAGCCAGCCGTCGCCCGGTACATACAAATCGGCGTCCATCAGTGTCGTCCTTCCTCATGCTTGGTGACTTTCAGCAGCACATGCGTCGCCGAAACGGGCCCATTGGATTTACGCGGTTTGCGGATGGTCCGAGATTGCTTCTGCGCCGCTTCGGACCTGTCGATCGGCCCATACTGCACGACTTTTCCGTCCTCCAATTCCAGCACATGCGTGCAGTACCGGTATACCGCGCGCATGTCGTGGCTGATCATGACGATGGTGACGCCGCGCTGGTTGAGTTTCTCGATGGTGCCGAGGAAGCGTGCTGCGAGACGGTAGTCGAGACCGGCCGTAGGCTCGTCGAGCACGAGGATCGGCGTGCGCATTGCAAGCACGGATGACAGCGCCACCGCACGACGTTCGCCGTAGCCGAGCGTGGCCGGCGAGACGTCTTCATAACGGTGCAGGTCGAACAGCGTCAGCATCTCGTCGACGCGTTTGAACACGGTGGCTCCGTCCAGTCCAAGCGCGGTAGGACCGAATGCGATTTCCTCCTTGGTGGTGGAGCAGAAGATCTGATGGTCGGGATTCTGGAAGACGAATCGACGTGGGCCGCCATTTCGCCGACGCTGTGTTTGGAGGCGTCGAGCCCATCCACCGTCACCGTGCCCTGCGTGGGTCGGATCAGTCCGTTCAGATGTTTGGCGAGTGTGGTCTTGCCGGAGCCGTTACGTCCGATGAGTCCGATGAATGAGCCACGTTCGATGTCGAACGTCACGTCGTCCAGAGCTTTCGATGCGTTGCCGCCGCGCTCATATTGGTAGGAGACATGGTCCAGACTGATGACCACGTCCTTGGACCGTTCCGGCTGATTCTTTTTGTCCTTCTTATGCTTTTTGCCCTGCTGTACGGCCTTGACCTGCGGCAGCGGATCGTCCGCGACCTGCACGCCGGAGGATTCCAGCAGTCCTTTTTCACGGACGAACAGGCTGGCGTCGCCGTTGCGCACCAATTCCCCATTGACCATGAACAACACTTGGTCGGCCCAATAGGCGATATGCTCCGTGTCCTGTTCCGCCATGATCACCGTCATGGAACGGGTCTGCCGGATGCGTTCAAGCACATCGAAGACTTCCTGCTTGCCTTCCGGATCGAGCGCCGCAGTCGGTTCGTCAAGGATGAGCACGTCGGTTCCGCCGCCAATGCCGCCGCGATGGCCACACGCTGCATCTGCCCACCCGACAGGCTGGTCGGCACGCGCTTGCGGTAGCCGGTCATGCCGACCAGATCGAGCATGACGTCGATCTGCTTGTCGATGATGTCCGGTGCGATGCCGCGGTTTTCCAAAGGAAAGGCGATCTCATCCTCAACGCTCGCACAGAACAGCTGCGCTTCGGGATCCTGCTGCACGTAGCCGATACGTTCGGACAACGCCGATACGGAATGACGGCTGGTGTTCATGCCGTTGACTTCCACCAGTCCGGTCATGGTGCCGTCCGCCAGATTCGGGATGATTCCAGCCAAAGCCATGCACAGGGTGGATTTGCCGGCGCCGGTCGGTCCGATGACGCCCACGAACGAGCCTGATTTGATATCGAAGCTGACATGCTTGAGGCTATCCACCGGCTTGCCGCCATCCACCAATGGCTCATACTGCCAACTCAAATCACGTACCGTGATCATGCGCTCTTCTCCATATCTTTCAGCACATCAGCCCATTGCACCGGCCGCGAACACAGCCACTACGGATACTATATGAACGAATATGTATAAATAAAGCCCGTGGAATCGCCGTTCATCGGTGAACCCACGGGCTTTATTTATGCAAGACAATAATGTATCACTCGCCGGCCTTGACGCTGAGGTTGCCGAGTCGCACCAGCGGCGGATAAGCCTTGCGCACCGCGGAGAACAGTGCGAAGCCAACGATCAGGCCGACAACCATCTGGAATGAGTTGCCGATGATTTCGCCTAGGGCCGGACCGAAGCCGGACAGGATGCCGCCGGCGATGAAGTAGCCGAACACCTTCCACACGCCGGCCACCAGAGAGCCGATGACGACGTTGGCCGGTTTGAATTCACGGACCAGCAGACCCACGAGCACCGCCTGCAGACCGTCGATGATGAAGGTGAAGATTGCCCACTGCGGGTATCCCGAGATGAGGTCGGACAACGCCGGTCCAAGACCGCCGACGATGCCGCCGACCCACGGGCCGAACGCATAGGAGCTGAAGAAAATCATCGTGTCGGACAGGTTGAGGTATCCACGGGTCGGGGTCGGAATCTTCACGAACATGGTCAGCACGGTGGTGACCGCGGTCATGATGGCGATCAACGGGATGGTGTTGACCTGAATAGCTTTCTTGATATCGTTCTTGACGTCCTGCGCCATAATACAGTCTTCTTCTCTCTTTTTACCAAAATAGCAAAATCATCTTGCTTTTCCTACGATTTGTAAAGAAATCGCAAGGAATTTCTTTCGATGTATCAAATTGCGACATACCATATCGCAATAAGCGAAAATTTTATCCCATCCGCGTTACAAGCGCAGTGCAAAGCGGGCGGCCCGCAACACCCCCTTCTCATGGTGCAGCGGACCGCCCGACAGTTGTTTCAGACCAAAGTCACTTGGCCAGACCGGATTCGCGCAAGGCCTTGAAGCCGCTTTCGAGGTCCTCGATGATGTCGTCGATGTTCTCCAGTCCGATGGACAGGCGGATGGTGCCTGGTGGATGCCCTGGTCCTCGAGCTCCTCCAGCGTCTCCTGGGAGTGCGTGGTGGAGGCCGGTGGATCACGAGGCTCTTGGCGTCGGCCACATTGGCCAGCAGGCTGAACAGGTGCAGGTTGTCGATGAACACGCGTGCCGCGTCCTTGCCGCCCTTGATGTCGAAGGTGAAGATGGAACCGCCGCCGTTCGGGAAGTACTTCTTGTACAGGTCGTTGTCCTTGCGGCCTTCGATGGACGGGTGGGAGATGGACTCGACCTCCGGCACGGTCTTCAGGTAGTCGATGACCTTCAGCGCGTTCTGGACGTGGCGTTCGACGCGCAGGGACAGGGTTTCGGTGCCCTGCAGCAGCAGGAAGGCCGCGAACGGGGACAGGGTGGCGCCGGTGTCGCGCAGCAGGATGGCGCGCACGCGGGTCACGAAGGCGGCGCCGCCGAGGGCTCATAGAAGTTCAGGCCATGGTAGGACGGATCCGGCTCGGTCAGGGTCGGGAACTTGCCCGGCACTTCGGCCCAGTTGAACTTGCCGCCTTCCACGATCACGCCGCCGAGGGTGGTGCCGTGGCCGCCGATGAACTTGGTGGCGGATTCCACAACGACGTCGGCGCCGTGCTCCAGCGGGCGGAACAGGTACGGGGAGGCGAAGGTGTTGTCCACGATCACCGGCAGGTGGTGCTTGTGGGCGATGGCGGTGATGGCCTCGAAGTCCGGAAGGTCGGCGTTCGGGTTGCCGAAGGTCTCGAAGTAGACGAGCTTGGTGTTCTCCTGGATGGCGTCCTCGAACTCCTGCGGGTTCTCGGCGGAGACGAAGGTGGTGGTGATGCCGTCGCGCGGCAGGGTGTGGCGCAGCAGGTTGAAGGTGCCGCCGTACACGTTCTTGGCTGCGACGATGTGGTCGCCGGACTGGGTGATGTTGCGCACCGCGTATTCCACGGCGGCCGCGCCGGACGCGACGGCCAGGCCCGCGGTGCCGCCTTCGAGGGCCGCGATGCGGTCTTCGAACACGCCCTGGGTGGAGTTGGTCAGACGGCCGTAGATGTTGCCCGGGTCCGCCAGTCCGAAGCGGGCCTCGGCGTGGTCGAAGTTGTGGAAGACGTAGCTGGTGGTCTGGTAGATCGGCACCGCGCGGGAGTCGGTGGCCGGGTCGGCCTGCTCCTGGCCGACGTGCAGCTGCAGGGTTTCGAAACGATAGTTCTTGTTTGCCATGATGCGCTCTCCTTGGATAAGGGTTCGTTGTTCTCGTCTTGGTTGCCACCCGCCCTGCCGTGTAGGGCGCTTGGCCAGGTGTTGGTAGCGACAATAAACCGGCCGGCGAGCGCAACGCAAGCCGAACGTTATCGCACTTGCCTATATCCCTTATAAACCGTTGGAATCATCGGCTTTCCCCACTCCCCCAACCGTTGAAAAAACCATTCGGAACCATTCGACACGCCGAAGTCCCACATGCCGGTGACCCACCGTGAGGAACGGATGCGCGTCAGGTCAGGGGAACGGCTAAAGTCATGGGCAGGCAAATCGCAAGAGAGGTTCCGATATGAGCGATGAGATTCTGTACGACCGTGATCCGCGGTATATTCCGCGCGTCGCCGCGGTGCATGACATGTGCGGTTATGGCAAGTGTTCGCTGACGGCGGCCATTCCGATTCTGTCGGCGGCCGGCTGCGACGTTTGTCCGGTGCCGACGGCGCTGTTTTCCGCGCACACGCGCTACGAGGTATTCACGTTCCACGATACGACCGAGATTCTGGACGGCTATCTGGACGCATGGCGTCAGGAGAACGTCGATTTGGATGGCGTCTATTCCGGTTTTCTTGGTTCCGCGGACCAGGTCGCAATCATCAAACGCCTATACGCGGAGTATCCGCATGCCTTGCGGTTGGTGGATCCGGTGATGGGCGACGGCGGAGAAATCTACGCCACGTACACTCCTGAGCTATGTCGGGCGATGGGCACGCTGGTGGATGGCGCGGATGCGCTGATGCCGAATCTTACCGAGGCATCCATTTTGACGGGCCGTGACTATCCAGGCCAGGATATCGACGACGCGCAGGTGGATGAGATTCTTGGGGCGTTGCTTGCCGCCGGCGCGAAGAACGTGGTGCTTAAGGGCATCGATCGAGGGGATGGCATGATTCGCAACTATGTGGCGTCAGCTTCGACGGGCGTCGCCGGAAAACAGGAGCTGGCGCATGCCAAGCTGCCGTTCATGACCCACGGCACCGGCGACGCGTTCGCGTCGGCGCTGTGCGGCGCGGTGATGGCTGGCCGTCCTCTGGCCGAGGCCGCGAACATCGCCGGCGAGTTCGTCCGCCATGCGATGGAAAGCACCCAGTATCAGCCGAATCATGAGGAACGAGGCGTGAGCTTCGAACTCAATCTCGACGAATTGACCGCTTTGACCCGTCGTTGACGGTTCATCGGTCACTCTTTTCGCACAGAGGCCTTGGATCGTGTTGTGGATAGGTGTGGATAGCGTCGACTCATCCACCGACTATCCACGACACGCCCGAGATACGTAAGTTATCCACATTAGCCTATCGGCCTTGTCATGCGTGGCTTCTGTCTGTTGGACTAGGGCCATGAACCATTCATCATCACATGATGTTCCGGCCCCAACGCAGCCGCCGGAGCAGATTCTCGATTCCCTAGCGCGGCGTCTGCATGACGGCACGCTGCGTTCCCGACAGATCGGCGAGCTGGGAGAACAGTACGCCGCCGCATGGTTGGAAAGCCAAGGGTGGCGGACGCTCGACCGCAACTGGCATTGCCGATACGGCGAACTCGACGTCGTGTCGCGCAATCCGATGGGCCAGATCGTTTTCGTCGAGGTCAAAACCAGACGTACGATGCGCTACGGCACCCCTCAGGAGGCGGTGACCGCTTCCAAGCAAATCAATCTGCGCCATGCCGCCGTGCAATGGCTGACGGCGCCGGAGCACCGCATGCCGAACAGTGGCGTGCGTTTTGACGTCGTCACCGTCGTGGTGCAGGGAGACAGACCTTTGCTGCATCATATCGAGGGAGCGTTCTGATGGCCATCGGCAGCGCCCTTTCCGTAGGACTGATCGGTTTGAAAGCCTTCATCGTCCAGATTCAAGCGTTCGTATCCCCTGGACTTCCCTATTTCTCCATCATCGGCCTGCCCGACACCTCATTGTCCGAGGCGCGCGAACGGGTCAAGTCGGCATGCCAGGCAAGTGGTTTCAAATGGCCGGAAACCCGTGTCACGGTCAATCTCTCCCCAGCGTCCATGCCGAAGAAAGGCTCTTCGCATGATCTGGCCATCGCGGCCAGCGTGCTCAGCGCGGCCGGCGCAATCGCCCATGACTGTCTGGCCGGCACCATCGTGCTTGGCGAGGTGAATCTTGACGGCACCGTATTGCCCATCAACGGACTGCTGCCCATCATGCTGCATGCGCGGGAGCAGGGAATCGCAACAATCATCGTGCCTTACGCCAACCTTGATGAGGCCCGTCTCGTTCCGGATGTCAAGGCGATCGGCGTGAGGCATGTCGGAGAGCTCATCGACTGATGGGAGGCGATGCGGACTACCGGATTCCCGAAGCCACGCATGCCGTGAACGCCGATGTCGGCGCCACGGGCATGTGCCCTCCGCCCGGCGACATGAGCGAAGTGATGGGCCAGCAAGCGGCCAAATGGGCGTTGGAGGTGGCTGCCGCCGGAGGCCATCATCTGATGATGACCGGTCCGCCCGGCACAGGCAAGACCATGCTCGCTTCGCGCATTCCCGGCATCATGAGTCCTTTGAACGAGACGGAACAGCTTGAAGTGGCCTCGATTCGTTCGTTATGCGGCACGCTTCCCGGATACGGAATCAGCGACGTTCCACCGTTCGAGGCGCCCCACCATACCGCGTCGACCGCCGCGCTGGTGGGTGGAGGCGCAGGATTGGCCCAGCCCGGAGCCATCACCCGCGCGCATCGCGGCATCCTGTTCATGGACGAGGCTCCGGAATTCTCGGCGCGTACGCTGCAGACGCTGCGCGAACCTTTGGAATCCGGATATGTCGCGATTTCCAGAGCGAAAGGCACCACATACTATCCGGCTCGCTTCCAACTGATTATGGCGGCGAATCCCTGCCCGTGCGGCTACGCGTACGGCAACGGCGAGCGCTGCACCTGCCGAGAAAAGGACCGCGTCAAGTATTTCAGCCGGCTTTCCGGACCGATCCTCGACCGTATCGACATCCAGATCGAGGTGCCTCCGGTGGAGCGGATAAGTCCGGGGAACGCTCCCTCCGGCGATTCGAGCCATGCCATACGTCTGCGTGTCATCGTTGCCCGGCAGATGGCGCAGGAACGGTTCCGCGAATTCGGCTGGTGCTGCAACGCGCAGGCTACCGGCACCTGGCTGAGAGCCAACACCTCCCCCAAGGCCATCGAATTGGTCAACCGCGCTTGGCGAGCGAGCGGCTGAGCCTGCGTGGCGCCGACCGTGCCATGCGGCTTGCGTGGACATTATCCGATCTGGCGGGAAAGACTTCCCCAGGACCTGAGGAAATGATGCAGGGAATATCCATGAGAACGAGGCTGGCATGATGGTGACGATCGACGACGAGACCCTGGCCCGCGCGGTGCTCACCTTCTGCCTGGACAGCGCCGACGCGATGATGTACGCGCTGGTCAAAGGCACCGGCTCCGCGGCAAGCGCGCTACAGCTGATCGCTGACAGCGGCCCTGGCAATCACGAAAACGTGACGGCCGCGGCCTGCACGTCATTGGATGCGGCGTTCATCAACGGCGTCACTCGTTGGGGACGCACCATCAACGCCCGCGGAATGGCTTCGTTCCATGGCTCGCTGGTGTCATGGCAGCAACGTCTGGCATCGTTGCCCAGCAAGGATCCGGACGCATTGCGAGACTGGTTCACAGCAGACGGCACGCAGTGATCATCGCCCCGCATCACCCCTGTTGGCCCAGCCAACTGAACGACCTTTCACTGCGCACCGACTGGGCTCCCCGCTCTGCCTATGGGGCAAAGGCGATCCGAAGGCGCTGGTGTCATGCCCCGAGCCGGTGGGTATCGTCGGCTCACGGGGCGTAAGCGACTACGGTAGGCAAAGCGCCCACGAATTGGCCCTTCGGATGGCGCGTGCCGGACATCTGGTGGTATCCGGCGGCGCGCTGGGCACCGACGCCGCGGCGCATTGGGGCGCGGTCAAAGCCATGGACGAAATGAGCGCCGCGCTGGCAGGACGCACCGTCGCCGTATTCGCTGGCGGACTGAACCATATCGGTCCGAAAAGCAACCAGAACCTGTTCGAGCAGATCGAAAGCCATTCGGGCGCTTTGATTTCCGAACTGTGCCCCGGAACCGTGCCGGAGGCAAGACGGTTCCTGCTGCGCAACCGTCTGATCGCGGCATTGTCATCCACTCTGATCGTGGCGCAGGCACGTGCGCGTTCCGGCGCGCTCAACACCGCAGGCTGGGCGAACGAACTCAACCGCAATCTGTTCGCCGTGCCGGGAGACATCACCATGCCGCATAACACCGGCTGCAATCGCCTTATCCAAGACGGCAGAGCCACCATCGTCTGCTCACTGGCGGAGATCGACGAACTATGCCATAGCGCGCATCGCCCGCAACATGTCGACCTGCCGGATGACACCGAACATCCGCAGGAATCGACAGACGAATCCGACGATGCCATACTCGCCACCATTAAAACTTGCGCCGAAGCAAACGGCCACGTCTCCGCCGACGATCTGCTCGATCTAATGGACAAGACGCATCCGGGAGAATATCCCATCTCGCGAATCATGCGCGAACTGGGCTCCTTGGAGCTTGAAGGCCGCATCAGCATGCGGTCCGGATGGATCATCGCCGAGCAGCGATAGCAGGCCCGGCACCTCCACCTCAGCCGCGTCGAACGTGCGAGGTCACACCTTGTGCGAGAATCGGTGGTATGAGTCCGAAGCATGTTGAAGATATGTATGATGCAGTGATCGTCGGCGCAGGCGCGGCCGGCCTGTCCGCAGCGTTGGGAATGCTCCGTAGCGAGCGGATGCGCCACATGAGGGCGGACGGCATCGAACCGAACGTCCTGGTGATATCCAAACTGCAGCCGCTGCGTTCGCACACCGGCTCCGCGGAAGGCGGCATTGCGGCCAGCCTTGGCAACGTGGAGAAAGACGATTGGCATTGGCATTACTATGACACAGTCAAAGGCGGCGACTGGCTTGTCGACCAGGATGCGGCGAAGCTGCTTGCCGAACAGGCTCCTGCCACTGTGATCGCGCTGGAGCATGCCGGCGTCGCGTTCTCGCGTACCGATGACGGCCATATCGCGCAGCGCCGTTTCGGAGGCCATACCAAGGATTTCGGCAAGGAACCGGTCCGCCGCGCCGCTTATGCGGCCGACCGCATCGGGCATCAGATTCTGTTCTCGCTATGGCAGCAGTGCGTGGCCGAGGGCGTTGAGTTCGCCGAGGAATGGTATGTGACCGATCTGGTGGTTTCCGAAGACCACGGCAAGGTCGAGGGCGTGGTGGCGTTCGACACGCACAAGGGCGAGACGCATGCCATCCACGCACGCAATGTGCTGATGGCCACTGGCGGTGCCGGCCGTCTGTTCCATACCACGTCGAATTCGTGGGATCTGACCGGTGACGGCATGGCGTTGACATTGTCCGCCGGCCTTCAGCTTGAGGATAGCGAGTTCGTGCAGTTCCATCCGACCGGTCTCGCCCATACCGGCATTCTGCTGTCTGAGGCGGCACGTGCGGAAGGCGGCGTGCTGCGCGACTCCGATGGCGAGGCGTTCATGGAACATTACGCGCCGGGGCATGCCGATCTTGCCGCGCGTGATGTGGTGAGCCGTTCCATCATGGCTGAAATCGACGCCGGACGAGGAATCGCCGATCCGAAGAATCCGGATGGGCCGAAGGATTGTGTCTGGCTGGATATGACCGGCATCGATGCGGATCATATGCATGAGGTGCTGCCGCAGGTGGTGGAGACCATCGAACAGTATGCCGATCTCGATCCGACCCGCGACTATGTGCCGGTCAAACCCACCGCGCATTACACCATGGGCGGCATCCCCATCACCACCGACGGCGAAGTCTACCGTTGGGTCGATGGCGAACGCGCGTCGTGGACGGTCTGTTCGCCGCTGGCGAATGCTCCTGCGTGTCGGTGCATGGCGCGAATCGTCTGGGCGGCAACTCGCTGTTGGACGCCTGCCTCTTCGGCACCCGTTCGGGCAAGGCGATGGCTGAACGTGTCGTCGATAATCCAGTGAACGATCCGATGGCCGAGCCTGCCGACGAAGCATCTATCGACGCGGTGTCGCAGGCTGCCGACAAGCGTTCCGCGCAGGTCAAGGAACTGTTGACGCGGCCGTCCGATGACGACGATGCGTCGTCGGACAATCCGTACCAGCTGATGGCCGATTTGGGATCCGTCATGGAGCAGGCGGTCGCGGTGCGTTGCGACCGGAACAGTATCGAACAGGCGTTGGCTACGCTGGACGATACGCTCACGCCGCGTGCCGAGGCGCTGCATGCGCATTCCGACTCCCCCACGTTCAATCAGGAAATCACCGCCATCTGGGAGGTGCGCCATCTGTTGGAGCTCGGCAAGGCCGTGCTCGCCGCCTCCGATGCGCGTCACGAATCCCGTGGATCGTTGAAGCGTCTTGATTTCCCGGAGCGTGACGACGAGCATTTCCTGGCCCATTCCATGACGGATGTTTCCTGCCAGGTCTCCTGGCAGCCGGTGCACATCGTGGACATGCCGCCAAAGGCCCGTGAATACTGACACCCTGGGCACGGCGTATGGCAGACTGGTTGACGGTTTTTTATCGAAAGGCAGGTATATGAGCGGCATGGAGAACGGCATGGAAACGGTGACGTTGCGGGTGAACAGGTTCACGCCGCGTCCCGAACGCGGCCGTGAACGAGGCGGCTCGCCGTTCGCTAGGAAGAGCTCTCCCTTCGGCGATTCCGGATCCACGCGCAGGCGTCCGCGAGGCAAGCAGTGGGTGCAGGATTACGTGGTGCCGGCGCGTCCGGAGGACACCGTGCTTGACTGCCTGCTCAAAGTCAAGCGCACCATCGATCCGACGCTTGCCTTCCGTTATTCGTGTGGTCATGGCATGTGCGGTTCCGATGCCGTGTCCATCAACGGCACGCCTACGCTTCTGTGCACCGCCACGGTGAAGGCTTGGGCAAAGCAGCCGTCCGACGCACAGGTGGATGAGGACGGCTTCCGTCATACGGGCGAAGACGTTCAACCCGCGCAAACGCAGGATGCCGACGATTTGGGTGTCATCGAGCTCGCACCGCTGCCCGGTTTCCCCGTGCAGCGTGATCTGATCGCCGATATCGACCAGATGCTTGACCAAATCAGGAAACTCAAGCCGTATCTGCAGGCCAGTGGCGAACTCGCCACCACCGCGGACGGCAAGATCAACGCATTCGAATATCTGCAGAATCCCCAGCAGCTCGCCAAGTATGAGCTGCTGAGCAACTGCATAGCCTGCGGCACCTGTGAGGGAAGCTGTCCGGTATATGCAGGCGGCGAGGCGTTCATCGGCCCTGCGGCTCTTATCGCCGCCTCCCGTTTCATCAATGATTCACGCGACAGTCAGACGGATGCACGTATGGATGCCATCGATTCCGCCGATGGCATCGCCGCGTGTCAGTCGGTGCGCGCCTGCACGCGTGAATGCCCGCGTGGCATCGATGTCGGTGAGGAGATCTGGCAGCTGATCGCCCAAATCAAGGAGCGCTGAAATGGATAGGACGTCATATACCAATCTCGCGAAATCGTGGGAGTACGTCGAGGATCATGCGTTCTCACGCCAGTCTGCCGAACTCAATGCGATCAGGACCGCGGCCGAGGAAGCCGGCATTCCCCAAGGATCCGCGGCGCAGGCCGAATTGCTGCGCATGCTGGTGCGAATGTTGGACGCCTCGTCGGTGATCGCCATCGGCACCGGTTCCGTGGTGGAGACGATGCAGCTGATCAACGGTCTTGACAATGCAGGCCAGCTTACGGCCGTCGATTCGTCCACGCAGGGCATCGCGCTGATTCGCAAACTGTTCAATCGTCTGTCCGATGACACCGAAACCACATTGCGTGCCGTGAACGCGTCCGCAGGTGTGTTTCTGCCCCGTCTGAACGCCGAGAATTACGATTTAATCGTCGTGGCCGGCGATCCGGAGAATTATGCGGCGGCTTTCGCGCAGGCTCCACGCCTGCTGAAACCGCATGCCGCGATTGTCTTCACCGATGTACTTGCCTTTGATTCGGCCACATCGGCCGGCGGCGTGCTGAATCCCGCCAATCGTGATGCCAAATCCATCGCGATGCGCGAATTGCTGGAAACAGTGGAGTCGGATGAACGGTTCGTCACTGCGTTGACGCCGACCGGCACTGGTCTGCTGGTTGCCGTCAAGAAATAGACCAATCAGATTAATCAGCCGTGCCGCAATGGCACGATATGTTGAAAGGGCCACGCATGGGGATGCGTGGCCCTTTCAACATATGGAAATCCCTTTTACTGTTCCTGGTGGGTGCCGATTATCTGGCTGACCACCACGGTACCGTCTTCCAGCACCGTCTCAACTTCGTTCATGGCATCTTCGTCGCCGGTATGGTGCTTATGCTTCGTACCGTCCTCCAGTTCGAATCGTTTGGATTGACGGCTCAGCAGAATACCTGAGATCACGGCTGCGACCATGGACCCCACCAGGACGCCGAAACGGGCTTCAGCCGATAGTTCGGCATCCTGATATGCCAGCGACGCGATGAGAAACGACACCGTGAAACCAATGCCGCAGGCGCAGGCGGCGGGGAACATGTCGCGCACGCGCAGCCCCTTGGCCATCTTCAGACCGCCCACGTGCGTGGACAGCCATGCGGTGGTCATGATGCCCAGAGGTTTGCCGACCACGAGCGCCACCATCACGGCAACGACCACCGGCGAGACGAACAGCGCCAAGGTCAACGACTCGAAGTGCACACCAGTGGCGAACAGTGCGAAGATCGGCAACGCCAGCAGTGCGGAGAACGGCTGCAGCTTGTCGGCGTAACGTTCCGCACGCGGCATCTTCTCACCGAAACGCTCATGGGCCGGCGTGAGCAGTCCCACGAGCACGCCGGCCAAAGTGGGGTGCACGCCGGCTTCGAACATCATGACCCATGCCAGCACGCCCACGATGGCCACGGCCAACCACGGTACCTTGCGCATGCGGACCAGAAAGTACCAGACGACCGCGCATACGGCTATGCCAAGGAACCAGTACCATGCGTTCACCGATGAGAAGAACACCGCGATCAGGATGATGGCCAGCAGGTCGTCCACTGTGGCCAATGTCATCAGAAAAGCGCGGATGGATCCCGGCAACGCTTTGGCGAACAGGGCCAATACGGCCAATGAGAACGCGATATCCGTGGCTGTGGGCACCGCCCAGCCATTGGACATCTGTGCGAAGGAGAACGACGTTCCTGAAGCGATGACGAGTTGCCCTGATCCTGCCGCTGCAAACAATGAGATCACGCCGATGAACAGTACCGGCGGAGCAAGCATACCGCCAACCGCGCACAGCATCGGCACGGCCGCGGCTTTGGGATTGGACAGTGATCCCGTGGTGAGTTCCTGCTTCAATTCCAGGCCTACGGTCAGGAAGAACACCGTCAGCAGGCCATCCTGCACCCAATGGCCCAATCCCATGTCGATATTGGTGTGTGGAATGGCTATACGGAAGTTCTCAAGCTGTTCGAACGCATGCGCGGTGAACGGCAGATTGGCGAGCAATAGGCCGGCAAGAGCGAAACCGAGCATAATCAGACCGGATATGCGGTCGGACGCGGCTATGCGTCGGATTGTTGCCCAGGTTCCCCTCTTCGATGTGGCCATCATGCTCCTTGTCTTGCGGTCCCCGTTCGACCGCAGTATCCGTAAACGTAGTATCAAGTGTATCGGAGGGTCTTGGCGTTCATCCCTGCCGCATATTGCGCTCCGCTGTGCGCGCAATCAATTGCAGGCTTCACAAAAATCCACGGAAAATAAAGAAAGCCTCCTCCGCATTCGCGAAGGAGGTTCATGTGCGCGAGACAGGATTCGAACCTGCGACCTGCTGATCCGTAGTCAGCTGCTCTAATCCGCTGGGCTACTCGCGCAACGTTGTCTTGTTTTCGGCAACTCGAATAAGATACACCCAAATGAACTCCAGGCAAAATCTCGGCGTGTCGCAGGAGTTTTCGGCCTTACGCCTCACGTAGACGAGGAATTTTCTGCGTCGACACCTTGAATAGTTTCGGAGTGCCCGATCCGGTGACGGCGGCTTCGTCGACGACCACCTCTTCGACGCCTTCCATGCTGGGAAGACGGAACATGGTGTCCTCCAGCGTCTTCTCAATAATCGAACGCAATCCACGTGCGCCCGTACCCCGCCGAATCGACGTCGCCGCAATCTGCCGTATCGCCCCTTCGGTAAAGGTCAACGTCACCCCATCGACGGCGAATAGCTTCTGGTACTGCTTGACCAGCGCGTTTTCCGGTTCGACGAGGATTCGGGCCAAATCGTCTTCGGTAAGTTCCTCAAGCACGCTGACTACCGGCAGACGTCCGATGAACTCCGGCAATAATCCGAAATCAGCCAGATCATCGGCGGAGACCTGCGCAAGCAGCTCACGCTTGGGAACCTCATGGTCATGCCAGGCCGCACCGAAACCGCTTTCCCTGGCGCCCAACCGTTGCGCCACGATGTCGGCGAGTCCCACGAACGCGCCACCGCAGATGAACAGTATGTCGCGGGTGTCGATCTGCACGGTTTCCATTTCACGATGCTTGCGGGTCCCTTCCACCGGCACGGAGGCGACGGTGCCTTCAAGGATCTTGAGCAGCGCCTGCTGCACGCCCTCGCCGGACACGTCACGCGTGATGGAGGTGTTTTCGCCGCTTTTACGGGCGATCTTGTCGATTTCGTCGATATATACGATGCCCTGCTGCGCACGCGCCACATCCCCGTCAGCAGCCTGGATGAGGCGCTGCAGCACGGTTTCGACGTCATCGCCCACATATCCTGCCTCGGTGAGCGTGGTGGCGTCCGCTATGACGAACGGCACGTTCATCACATGGGCCAGCGTCTGCGCAAGATATGTTTTGCCCACGCCGGTCGGCCCGAGTAGCAGGATGTTCGATTTCGCCACTTGCACACCCTCGAACGAATCGTCATGTCCATGCATCCGTTCCTTGCCGATTCGCGACGACTCGCGCATTTCCATGTTGACGCGCTTGTAATGGTTGTACACCGCCACTGAAAGTGTCTTTTTGGCGGACTCCTGGCCTATGACGTGATTGTCGAGGTAGGCGCTGATCTGTGCCGGCTTGGGCAGTTGCAGGATATTGAGCTGGGCGTCCTTGTCCCGTTCCTCGGAAATGATGTCAACACACAATTCAATGCATTCATCGCAGATGGCCGCGCCCGAACCGGTGACCAGTTTACGCACCTGGTTCTCGGACTTGCCGCAGAACGTGCATCTCGGCACCGCATCGTTGTAGCTGACCACGCGTCCCATTCGCAACCTCTTCGTTTCACATATCTGCCGTTTAGAAAACACAATACCCCTGCCGCGACCCGGCAGGGGTATTGCATTTGTGAAGATATCATTCCACCGCAGGCTCAGCTGCGATGTTCCAGCACCTCGTCAACGATACCGTATTCCTTGGCCTCCTGGGCCGTCAGGAACGTGTCCACTTCGATGTCCTTGCGGATCTTCTCGATGTCACGACCGGTATGCTTGGCCAGCGTGTTCTCCAGCCATTCACGCATACGCAGCATCTCCTTGGCCTGGATTTCAATCTCCGTGGCCTTGCCGAAGCCCTGGTCGATGGCCGGCTGGTGGATGAGCACGCGGGCGTTCGGCAGCATCAGACGTTTGCCTTTGGCGCCGGCGGCCAGCAGGATGGCCGCGGCCGAGGCGGCCTGGCCGAGGCATACGGTCTGCACGTCCGGCTTGATGTACTGCATGGTGTCGTAGATGGCGGTCATGGCCGTCATGGAACCGCCCGGCGAATTGATGTACATCATCACGTCACGGTTCGGATCCTGGCTTTCCAAAACCAGCAGCTGGGCCATGATGTCATCGGCGGAGGTGTCGTCCACCTGCACGCCCATGAAGATGATGCGGTCCTCGAACAACCGGGTGTACGGATCCTGCCTCTTGTACCCGTATGGGGTCTTCTCCTCGAACTGAGGCAGAACATAGCGGTTCTGCGGCGCGAACGCCGCCTCACGGGCCGCCGCGCCCTGGAATCCGACGACACCGGTCGGTCCGGCCAGACGTTCGGCGCGGGCTACAAACTGTGCTTCTTCGCTTGCCATGGTCACTCTCCCTTGGTGGCGCTCATCGTGTCATGGGTGGAAACGAGCTTGTCCACGAAGCCGTACTCCAACGCCTCCTGGGCGGTGAACCAGTGGTCATACTCGTTGTCGCGGTAGATCTCCTCGACGGTGTGTCCGGTCTGCTCGGCGGTCAGCTCGCTCATGGTCTTCTTCATGTCCATGATCAGTTCGGCGTTGATGCGAACATCGGTGGCGGTGCCGCCGATGCCGCCGGACGGCTGATGCATCAGCACACGCGCATGCGAGGTCAGGAAACGCTTGCCCTTGGTACCGGAGCTCAGCAGGAACTGGCCCATGGAGGCGCACATGCCCAAGCCCACGGTGGCCACGTCCGGCTCGATGAGCTGCATGGTATCGTAGATGGCCATGCCCGCGGTGATGGAGCCGCCCGGGGAATTGATGTACAGCCAGATATCCTTTTTCGGATCCTCGGCGGCCAGCATCAGCATCTGCGCGCAAATGCGGTTGGCCATCTCGTCCTTGACTTCCTCACCCATCCAGATGATGCGGTCCTTGAGCAGGCGGTTGAAAATCGGATCGGTGGGTCCTGCCGGCATGTCTTCGCCAGCCATGACGGGCAGGGGTGCACTAAGGTTGCTCACCTTGTCTCCTTTTCCAGTGTTCTCTATAGTTTCACAGCCTACCGCTTCGAAGCGACGGGGAACAAAATTGCGCCCACAGTGGAGAAGCCGACGGCGAAAACACGGTTATTTGCGTTTCGCGCCGATGCGGAAGGCGGTAATCAGGCAGCAGATTGCAACGGCGACAATCACGATCATGACGGTGAACGTCCAACTGCCGCCAACCGCCGTGGCATGGCTGAATGCTCGGTTCCTTCCTTGCCTGCGCCGGCCTGGGCCACGGACAGCACCGTGGAGAACAGCGCGGTTCCGGCTGCGCCACCGAACTGCAGGCAGGTGTTGAACACGGCGTTGCCATCCGGCATGAATTGCGGCGCAATGCTGCGCAACGCATTGGTCATGATGTTGGAGAAGCCAAGCGCATAGCCAAGTCCGAAGATGAAGTAGAAACCGGCAAGCGTGGCCGGCGTCAGCCGCATAGAGAAGACCAGCAGCAGGATCGGGCCGCAGATCGCCAGGAAGAACGCGCCCAGAATCGGGCGGACAGGTCCGAAACGGTCGTACAGCGTGCCGCCGATCGGTGCGAAGAAAGCGCCGATCAACGCGCCCGGCAGCACCAGCGCGCCTGCCAGGAACGCGTCCGTTCCCAGGGAAAGCTGGGCAAGATTGGTGATCACATAGCCGAAGCCGATGCCGACGATTGGCAGCAGCATGTAGGCGATCAGATGCAGCAGCACCATCGGATCACGCAGCCATCCCAAGCGAATCAACGGCGAGAAGGAACGACGGGACGACCATCCGAAGAAGAAAAGCGATCCCAAGCCGACGATCAGGCTGATCACTGCGAAAATCGCCGGCGCTGTAGCAGCACCACCCGAAATGGCGGCGGCAACAGCCACGCCCGCCTGGTTCAGGAACATCACTAGACCGCACAACGCCAGCACAATCGCCGCGAACTGCAGCGGATTCAGATGCGCCTCTTCCGTCGGACGGTGCTGTTCGATGCATTTGAGGCCGACAGGCAGCGAAATCAGCAGAATCACGGGAATGACGATGACGAAAATCGCACGCCATGGCAGAATGCTCGACACCGCGCCACCCACGGTCGGGCCGATGGCGGGCGCCACGGTAATGACGAGCGAACCGACGCCCATCAGTCGTCCGACCTTGCTGCGTGGAGACTGTTCGAGAATGATGTTCATCATCAGCGGTGTGGCCACGCCGGAGCCGATGCCTTGGATGATGCGGGCTACTAGAATCACCGGGAACGCATGGCCGAAGATCATGGTCAGCGAGCCAAGCACCGCAAGCGCCACCGCGGCGAGGAACAGGACGCGATGCTTGAATTTGCGGTTAAGATACGACGACAGCGGCATGGTGGCTGCGACCGTCAGCAGGTAGATGGTGGTGATCCACTGCACAGTAGCAGTGTTCACGTTGAATTCCCGCATGAGCTGTGGGAACAGCACCGTCATCACGGTTTCGGTGAGGATGCCGATGAAGGCGAGCGAGCCGACCGCCACGATGGCGCCGATGAGTTTGCCGGGAATGCGTTCGTCCGGCGTTTCCTTGATGTTTTCGCTATTGTCCCTATTATTATGGTCGGTGGTTTCGAGCGTTGTATTCCGTTCTTTCATAATCACTTTCCGCGCACTTTTTCCTGCGGCCATGTGCGACGCCGCGATTGACGCATGGGCCTTGCAAAGCAAGCAGGCGTCAACCCCAGCGAAGAATTTTAGCGGAACCCCTGACCCAATGCCGGCAGGAAACGAACATCAGGCGTTGCGCTGGCCGGAACGGCCGTCACCGTTATCGTCCTCTTCGTGCAGAATCTTCCGAATCCGCTCCAATCTCGGCTTGACCTCATGCTCGTAACCGCGGTCGTTCGGATGGTAATACTCACGCCCCTGCAATTCGTCAGGCATGTACTGCTGCGGCGCCACCCGCGCCCCGGGCCAATCGTGCGCGTCGACCGGTAGCTTCGTGGTTGCCCCAGCTTTTCATCAGCGCGGTCGGCGCATTGCGCAGATGCAGCGGCACTTGGCCGATAAGCCCCGCATCCACGTCGGCGAGCGCCGCGTTGATGGCGTTGTAGCTGGCGTTGGATTTGGGCGCGGTGGCGACGGCGAGCGCCGCTTCGGCAAGAATGATGCGCGCTTCGGGCATGCCGATCATGGCCACTGCCTGCGCCGCGGCTACGGTGACTTGCAGGACCTGCGGGGCGGCCATGCCGACTTCCTCGGATGCGGCGATCATGATGCGTCGTGCGATGAAGCGCGGGTCTTCCCCCGCGCGCAGCATGCGGGCCAGATAATGCATGGTGGCGTCCGGATCGGAGCCTCGCATGGATTTGATGAACGCCGAGATGACGTCGTAGTGGTCGTCTCCGTCCTTGTCGTAACGCACGGTGGCCACGTCCATGACCTTCGACACCACATCAGGCGTGATGATGGGCCGTTTCGCGCCTTTTTTGCGTTCTTTGTCACCAGTGAGCGCGCCGGCCGCGGCTTCGAGGATGGTCAGTGTCTTACGTGCGTCGCCGCCGGCCATGCGGATGATCTCATCCACAGCCTCGTCGGTGATTCTGATTTCGTTGTCAAGGCCGTGTTCGCTTGCGATGGCGCGATTGATCAGCGTTTTCAGATCGTCCGGTTCCAGCGATTCGAGTTTGACGACCACGGATCGGCTGAGCAGCGGCTTGATGACGGAGAAGCTTGGGTTTTCCGTGGTGGCCGCGATGAAGGTGACGTCGCGGTTTTCCACACTGGGCAGCAACGCATCCTGCTGCGATTTGGAGAAGCGGTGCACCTCGTCGATGAACAACACCGTTTCCTTGCCTTCGGAGACGAGACGTTCGTGCGCGCGTTTGAGCACGTCACGCACGTCCTTGACGCCGGAGGTGACCGCGGACAGTTCCTCGAAGACACGGCCGGACTGTTTGGCGACGATATAGGCGAGGGTGGTTTTGCCGACTCCGGGAGGTCCGAACAGGATGATGGAGCTCGGTGCGGTGAGCGAGCCTTTCGAAGCGGGGTTGGCGAGTCTGCGCAATGGCGACCCCTCCCCCAATACCCGTGATTGCCCCACCACATCGTCGATGCTCGCTGGGCGCATGCGTACGGCAAGCGGGCGCGTCACATCATCCGGCGCGTCCATCGCGGCAAACAAATCGTCAGTCATGCTTTCCACTGTACCGCAACACACCCAACAATTCGAACACACGTTCGATGCATGCGTTCGCCCCAACCGGTAGACTGGCAAGCATGGCAGACGATACGAATTATGGCTCGCTGGGCGCGTTGGCGCCGAATTGGGACGAGGGCGAGCGCAACATCGACACGGATGAGATCTATGAGCGTTTCTTCACCTGGGTGGAGGACGTCAAAGGCGTGGAACCGTGGCCGCATCAGGAGGAGGCCATCATGGATCTGCTGGCCGGCGACCATGTCATTTTGAACACTCCGACCGGTTCGGGCAAGTCGCTGGTGGCGCTCGGCATGCATTTCGCCGCGTTGTGCACGGGCCGCCGTTCCTATTACACGGCTCCGATCAAGGCTCTGGTGTCTGAGAAGTTCTTCGACTTGGTTGAAGTTTTCGGCCGCGAGAACGTCGGCATGATCACCGGCGACACGCATATCAACGCGGATGCGCCGATCATCTGCTGCACCGCGGAGATCCTCGCCAATCAGGCGTTGCGCGAGGGCCGCCACGCCGATGTCGGCTGCGTGGCGATGGACGAGTTCCACTATTACGGCGATCCCGAGCGCGGCTGGGCTTGGCAGGTGCCGCTGCTTACGCTGCCGGATACGCAGTTCCTATTGATGAGCGCGACGCTGGGCAATGTCGACGCAATCGCCGACAAGCTTGAGGACATGACGGACACCGACGTGGATATCATCGCCGATGCGCCACGTCCCGTGCCGTTGACGTACGAATACACACTCGACCCGTTGGAGAAGACGGTGGAATTGGCGTTCGGCAAGGGCGAGACGCCGATTTACGTGGTGCATTTCTCTCAGGATGCCGCGTTGGAGACCGCCAACGCGCTGGCCAGCACGGGCGTGTCCAGCAAGGAGCAGCGCGCCGCGATCGCGGAAGCCATCAAGGCACGAAGTTCACCACCGCGTTCGGCAAGATCCTGCAGCGTCTGTTGCGTACCGGCATCGGCATCCACCATGCCGGCATGCTCCCCCGCTATCGTCGTCTGGTGGAGCAGCTCGCCCAGCAGGGACTGCTGCCAGTGATCTGCGGCACCGACACGCTTGGTGTCGGTATCAATGTGCCGATTCATTCCGTGGTATTGACCGCGTTGACCAAGTTCGACGGCACGAAGATGCGCAAGCTGCGCGCCCGCGAGTTCCATCAGATCGCAGGACGCGCCGGACGCATGGGCTTCGACACGGAGGGTCTGGTCATAGCCGAAGCCCCCGAATTCGAAATCGAGAACGCCAAGGCTCTGGCCAAGGCAGGCAACGATCCGAAGAAACTGAAGAAGGTCAAGCGCAAGAAGGCTCCTGAAGGTTTCGTAACGTGGAACGAGAACACGTTCGACAAGCTTATCGACGCGGCTCCGGAAACACTGGTGCCGCATATGAAGATCACCCATTCCATGGTGTTGAACGAGGTGGAGCAGGGCGGCGACGCCCGCTACCGCATCGACCGGCTTATCGACGATTCGGCGCAGACTCCGGAGCAGAAGGAGCGCCTGCACGCCCGCGCGGACGAGATCTTCCAGACCTTGTTCGACACGAACGTCATCGAGACCGAAGACCGTGACGATGGCGACAAGGATTATTTCATGACCGTGGACATGCCGGACGATTTCGCCCTCGATCAGCCGCTAAGCCCGTTCCTGCTGGCCGCGTTGGAACTGCTCGACCCGGAGTCGGACACGTATGCGTTGGATGTGATATCCATGGTTGAGGCCACGTTGGAGGACCCGAAGCAGGTGCTGCGCGCGCAGGAACGTCAGGCGCGCGACGAGGCGATGATCCGCATGAAAGAGGATGGCCTCGACTATGACGAGCGTATGGACAGGCTTCAGGAGATCACCTATCCGAAGCCGTTGGAGGATATGCTGCAGGCCGCGTTCGATGAATACCGCCATGATGTTCCGTGGGCGAACGACTATTGGCTGAGCCCGAAATCCGTGGTGCGCGACATGGTGGAGACCGCTTCCGATTTCACCGGCTACATCGCCCGCTACAACATCGCCCGTTCCGAAGGCACGTTGCTGCGTTACCTGTCCGACGCCTACCGTGCGCTGGCGCGTACCGTTCCGCAGGAGAAGCGCGACGAACAGCTCGACGACATCATCTCCTGGCTGCGTGTGGTGGTCCGTTCCATCGATTCCTCGCTGGTGGACGAGTGGGAGAACGCGGGAACGGACACCGACGCGTCCGAGGCGGCCGCCAACCTCGCCGCGCCCGGCGCGAAGCAGGCCGTGGTGGAGGACCGTCGCGGACTCACCGTATTGGTACGCAACGCCATGTTCCGCCGCGTGCAGCTCATGGACCTCGACAAGCCGGACGAGCTCGGCGCGCTCGACAAGGACTGGGGTTACGGCGTGCACGAATGGGAAGACACGCTCGACGATTACTACGACGAGCACGAATACGTCAACATCGACGCGAAGGCACGCAGCGGCGAGCTGTTCATCCTCGACGAAAGCAAGGAGAACAGCGAGCATTCCTGGAAGGTGCGGCAGATCATCGACGATTCCGATGGCGACCACGATTGGGCCATCACCGGAACCGTCGACCTGGACACCACACAATCCAGCGGCGAGGTTGTCTTCTTCGACTACAGCGTGTCCAACTGACGGCGCATCTCGTCGGCGTCGACTTCGAGCGGCGGCCAGATCATGTTCATGTTCTTGAGCGTGTTGCGCAGCAGCTCGGAGACGACGGCCCTCGAATACCAACGATTGTCGGCAGGCACCAGATACCACGGCGCCTGCTCGGTGCTGGTGCGCAGGAACACATCCTGCCATGCAGCCATGTAGTCGTCCCAGCGCGCGCGCCTCAAGGTCGCTCGGATCGAACTTCCAGCATTTGGTCGGATCATCGAGACGGCTCAGGAAGTGGCGTTTCTGCTCGTCTTTGCTGACCACGAGGAAGATTTTGATGATGGCGCATCCGTCGGCCGTCAATTGCGATTCGAATCGGTTGATTTCGTCGTACCGTGCCTGCCACACTTCTTCCGGCTGCGTTTTGTAGATGCGCGGCATGACGATGTCCTCGTAATGGGACCGGTCGAAGATGGAGATCCATCCGTTGTTCGGCAGCTCGCGTTTGATGCGCCACAGATAGTCATGGTCCAGTTCTTCGCCTTTCGGCGCGCCGAAACCGTGATAGTGCATGCCCATCGGGTCGCCTTGGCTGAACACATGTCGTACGATGCCGCCTTTGCCTGACGCGTCCATGCCTTGCAGCACGATCAGCAATCGCCGATGCGAGCCTTTCACGCCATTGGCGTACATAAGCCGCTGGTAACGGGCGATCTCCGACGAGCTGATGGATATGAATCGTTCGGCATCATCCTTGTTGCCGTCAAAACCAGGAGTGGAATCGCCATCTATGTCCGATACCTTCGTGTCGTGATGGAATCGCAATAGCTGGGTCGGCGGCAACGTCCATACCGAGCTCAGTAGTTCGCTCGCTTTTGCGGCGTTCGCCAATCCTTCGGCGACGGAATCGCAATTCTCGCTTTTTTCCAGCCGATCTTCCACTTTGTTCAGCGTTTTCGCGATCGAAGACATTCTGGCGTCGTCTTTTTTCGCATCCTTGGTTTTATCCGCCATGTCAAGCCTCCCTGCTTGGTACGGACCACATGCGTGCAGTCCATCGTAGACACGAAAGGGGCCGCTTCCCCGTATTTCGCGGGAAAACGACCCCTACGCGTGTTATGCGATACCGGTGCTATTCGTCGGCTTCGGACTTGTTCTTGTCCTTGCCATCGCCCTTCGTCTTGAACGGATTGTCCTTGATCGGATGTCCATTCTTGTCGAATTTGACCTGGCTTTCCGGATGCGTCTCATCGAAGCCTTGGGCGTACCTGTCTGACGCCACTGGTGGATGGACGCGTTGGTGCCGCGATGGTGCACATGGTAGACACGCTGCGCGCCACCCAGCGGCACGCCTTCCTTGGCCACGGCGATCTGGTTCACGTTCGACGGATCCATGATGGCGATCGGCGCGACCGGTTCCGGTTCGGCCGGTGCAGCCGTATGCTGCTGCATGCGCGACGGCAGCCATTCGGCCAGCCTGCTCAACAGCCAGCAGACGATGAAATAGACGACCGCGGCCACCACCAGCGTCTGCAGAATGTTGAAGTACATCGATCCAAGTCGACGTGATTCCTGCAGCAGGTCGGTGTACATGATGATCGAGCCGAGCGCGGTGTCCTTCAACACGACGACCAGCTGGGTCACGGCCGCCGGCAGCATGGCGTAGATGCCTGCGGCACTTCGATCTGCAACAGAGACTGCGTACGGGTCAATCCCAAGGCGAGCGAGGCCTCACGCTGGCCGTTCGGCAGGTTGCCCACGCCGGAACGCACCAGCTCGGCCACCACGGATCCGTTGTAGATCACGAGCGCGAGCACCACCGCCCAATACGCGGGGCTGGGCAGACCTGCGAAGCGAACCAGCGCCAGAAGAAGATCATGAGCAGCAGAACGGGGACGGCTCGTGCGAATTCCACGATCGCGCCGGAAATGGTACGGATCAGCAGGCTCGGCAGCAGTCGGCCCACACCAAAGACCAGGCCGAACACCACGCTCCGACCACGGCCAGTACGGACGCGCGGATCGTGGCCCACAGTCCCGGCAGATAGAAGTCGGTCCATGCTTCGGCGTCAAGCGCCGGCTTCCACAGTTCCCAGCTCAGCTGGTTCTCGCCGTCCGGCGGATTGTGCAGACGCATGAGGATCAGCACGACCACCACCGCGAAGATGATGCCTGCGATCCAATTGACGATACGGATGGTTTTGCGGCCCTTCGGACCAGGCTGGTCGAACAGCACCGCGCTTTCATTGCTTGCCATGTCGCGTCACCTCCTCACCGCGAGCTTGTTGGATAGATACGTGGTCAGCATGCCGATTGGAATGATCAGAACCACATAGCCGAAGGCGAAGATCAGGAAGATCGGTACGATTTGGTCGGCGTGGTATTCGATCATTTCGCTCATCATCGTCGAGGTTTCGGTGGCCACGGATGCCGCCGCCGCGACGGTGGAGTTCTTCAGCAATGCGATCAGCGTGTTGCCCAACGGTGCCACGGAACCGCGGAACGCCTGCGGCAGGATGATCTGAGTGGCGGCCTGCATGAAGTTCAGGCCCAACGCGCGGGCGGCCTCGGCTTGACCAAGCGGCACGGTGTTGATGCCGGAGCGCAGCGATTCACATACGAAAGCCGCGGTGTACAGGCTCAGGCCCGTCACGGCCAGCCAGAAGAAGTTGGTGGCGAACGTGTCGGAGAAGCTGAACTTCAGCTGCGCGTACGCACCCAGCACCATGAACACCATGATGATGGTCAGCGGCAGGTTCTTGAACAGTTCGACGTAGGCACCGGAAACGGTACGGAGCGAGGCGATCGGAGAAATGCGCATCATCACGAGGATGACGCCCAGAATCGTGGAGAACAACGCCGACCACAGGGTCAGCTCGATGTTCACCAGAAACGCGCCGGGAATGTTGTATTGGCTGAACAACGCGAGGAATCCGTCCATCACTTATTCCCCTTTCCATTCGGCACCGGCGGATTGTACTTGGCGTTCGGCGTGTAGGCCACTCCCCTGGTGTTGTCGGAAATGGCCCTTTGCCAAGAACCGTCCTGAATCATATCGGTGATGGCGTTGTTGATTTTGTTCTTCAGCTCGGTGTTGCCCTTCTTGACACCGATGCCGTAATACTCCTGGGTGAACGGCTTGCCCACCACGCGCAGACGTCCACGTGAGGCGGATGCGAGGCCGGCAAGAATGATGTCGTCGGTGGTGGCGGCGTCCACAATGCCGGAAAGCAACGCGGTGGCGCATTCCGCCATGCCGGGCTGTTCCATCAGCTGGGTCTGCTTGGCGAACTTCTCCTTGACGTTGACGGCGGATGTGGTGCCGGTCATGGAGCACAGCCGCTTGCCGTTCAGATCCTTAGGTCCGTCAATGCCGGTTTCGTCCTTGCGTACCAGCAGATCCTGTCCGGCCACGAAATACGGGCCGGCGAAATCGACGACCTTCTTGCGTTCGTCGGTGATGGAATAGGATGCGACGATGTAGTCGACATCGCCGTTCTGCAGCATAGCCTCACGCTGCTTGGACGGCGATTCCTTCCATACGATCTCGTCTTCGGAATAGCCGAGTTTCTTGGCCACGTACTTGGCCACGTCCACGTCGAAGCGACGTAGGTGCCGTTCTTCTTGAAGCCCAGGCCAGGCTGGTCGAATTTGATGCCGATGCGGATCTTGCCGGTTTCGTCCGCGCCGCATGCGGATACCGCGAACACGCACGCGCACGCGCAGAATGCCGCGACGGCTCTGCGCAACATGCGTTTCGCCGTGATCGAAAGTGGTTTCATATCAGGTTCCTTCTTCTGTCGTTATGTTCCGTCACTTCAGTGGGTGAGGATCTTCGACAGGAAGTCCTTGGCGCGATCGGTCTTCGGATGTTCGAAGAAGTCGTCCGGCGTGCTCTGTTCGAGAATCTGTCCGTCGGCCATGAACACGACCTTGTCGGCCACCTTGCGCGCGAAGCCCATCTCGTGGGTCACGCACAGCATGGTCATGCTTCGTGGGCGAGTTCGACCATGACGTCAAGCACTTCGTTGACCATTTCCGGGTCGAGAGCGGACGTTGGCTCGTCGAACAGCATGACCTTCGGCTGCATGGCGAGGGCGCGGGCGATGGCGACACGCTGCTGCTGGCCGCCGGACAGCTGCGACGGCATTTTGGAGGCCTGCGAGGCCACGCCGACGCGGCCCAGCAGATCCATGGCCAGGTCCTCGGCTTCCTTCTTGTCCATGTGGCGCACCTTGATCGGCGCCAATGTCACGTTTTCCAAAATGGTTTTGTTGGCGAACAGGTTGAACGATTGGAACACCATGCCCACTTCCGCACGCAGTTTGGCGAGTTCCTTGCCTTCCTGCGGCAGCGGTTTGCCGTCGATGCGGATATCGCCGGAATCGATGGTTTCCAGACGGTTGATGGTGCGGCACATCGTGGATTTGCCGGAGCCGGACGGTCCGACGATGACGAGCACCTCGCCTTTGCGTACGGTGAGGTTGATGTCCTTGAGCACATGCAGATCGCCATAATGCTTCTCGACATGGGTCAGTTCGACGAGCGGCCTGTTATCCGCTCCCGCGTCCGGCATGATGGGACGCTTCGCTTCGGTTTCTTTCATTTCAGACATAAAGGCAGTATAAGAAAGCAATGCGAAATTCATGTTTCCTATACTGCCCGTTCACATCATTTCGTCCGGAATATGAGACATTTCATACCGTTTGACGAACATATTCATCAAACGGATCGCCGCCGGAGCAATGTCACAGCACCTTGGAGAGGAAGGTCTTCAATCGTTCGCTCTTCGGATGGTTGAAAATCTCGTCAGGGGTTCCCTCTTCCTCGATCACGCCGGCATCGGTGAAGATGACCCTCGTGGCCACTTCGCGTGCGAAGCCCATCTCATGGGTCACCAGCACCATGGTCATGCCTTTGGCGGCAAGGTCGCGAATCACTTCGAGCACATCGCCCACCATTTCCGGGTCGAGCGCGGATGTCGCCTCGTCGAACAGCATCACCTTCGGATTCATCGCCAGCGAGCGCGCGATCGCCACACGCTGCTTCTGCCCGCCGGACAGCGATTTCGGCATGGCGTCGGCTTTTTCGGCCAATCCTACGGTTTTCAGCAGTTCCATGGCGTGCGCGCGGGCCTGCTCATCCGTTTCATGATGCACCAGTTTCGGTGCGAGGGTGATGTTGTCGATCACGCTCATGTTGTTGAACAGGTTGAAATGCTGGAACACCATGCCCACCTGCTCGCGCACCTGGTCGATGTTCACATGGCTGTCCGTCAAATCGTGTCCGTTGACCACGATCTTGCCGCCGGTGGCCTGTTCGAGTCCGTTCAGGCAACGCAATATGGTGGATTTGCCGGCGCCGGACGGTCCGATGATGCAGATCACCTCGCCTTTGCGCACGGTCATGTCGACGCCTTTGATGACCTCGGTCTGCCCGTAACTTTTGTGCAGATCCTTGACGTCGATGATCACGTCGTTCTCGTTCATCGGTTCACCTTCCTGTCCACGATGTTGGCCAGCCACGTCAGGATGGTGATGGCCACGAAGTACATGACGCCGACGATCAGCAGCGTTTCGGTTACGCGGAAGTTCGCCGCGTACAGCTGCTGCGCCTGGTACAGCAGCTCACCGAAGCCGATGGCGAGCAGCAGAGAGGAGTCCTTGATCATGATGACCAGCTGGTTGATGATCGAAGGCATGGCGATTTTGCTGGCCTGCGGCAGAATCACTCGGCGCATGGCCTGCCTGTGGTTGAGTCCCAGCGAACGTGCGCCCTCCATCTGTCCGGAATCGACCGATTGGACTGCGCCACGCACGATTTCCGCCAGGTACGCGCCGGAGTTGAGCGACAGGGTCAATGCGCCGGCGACCCAGATGTTCACGCTATGTCCGATGAGCTGGGGCACGCCGAAGTAGAAGAAGAACGCCCACACCAGGATCGGGGTGCCGCGGAACACCGCGATGTACACATTGGCCAATCCTGCGGCGATTTTGCTTTCCGAAACCTTCATCAGGCCGAACGCGACGCCGAGCACCAATGCGATCGCGAAGGAAAGCAGCGTGATCAGCAGCGTGTTCCTCAAGCCCGTCAGCAATGCCGGCATCGACTGTTTGACCAGTCCGAGGAAACCGACCTTCTGTTGTTCGGCGCTGTTGTCGCCATTGTCGGTGATCATGCCGGAAATCGATTTGGCCTGCTCTTTCGCGCCTTGCTTGCCAAGATATTGTGCGACGATTCGCTCGTATTCTCCCGAAGCGATCATCTTGTTCAATCCATCGTTGATGGCGGCCAGCAAATCTGCGTTCATGCCTTTGTTCACGGCCATGCCGTATTCGCCGTGCGGCACCTTCGGAGTCACGATTTTCAGACCGTTGTTCTGCGATACGCCATATGCCAGTACCGGATAATCGTCGAACACCGCGACGGCATTGCCGGATTTGACCATCTCGTACATGGTTGAGGATTGGTCGACGGAAGTCACCTTGTAACCGTACTTGTCGGCATGCTGTTTGGCGTACGATTCGCCCTCCGAGCCGGTTTTCGCCACAACCGTCCGGCCTTTGAGGTCCTTATAGCCGGTGACGTCGTCGTTGTTGGCCGCGACGGCCATCTGGATGCCGGATTGGAAATACGGATTCGAGAAATCATAGGAGGCTTTACGCTCGTCAGTGATGGACATGCCGGCTATGACGACGTCCACCTGGTTGGAGCTTAGGGCCTGCAACGCGGCGTTGAATCCCAGCGACTGTATCTCGACCTTAAAGCCCTCTTCCTTGGCGATGCCTCGGATTAGCTCCATGTCGATGCCGGTCATCTTGCCGTTCTCACGGTATTCGAACGGTGCGAACGTGGTGTCGGTGCCGATTTTATATGTCTTGCCCTTGACCGAGGCCGGATTGCCAGTTTCGGAGGCGAGCGCATGCGGAACGGTCGTCATGAATGCCGCAAAGACCACGGCGAGCACGGCGAACAGCGCGCATATGCGCATGCCGACCGCGTTCAGTCGCTTCTTGTCCTGTGTTTTCGATTTCATACCGCGCTTCAACCCTTTCTGGTTGCCGGATAATCAAACACGCTCCACTATAATGACAGCGACGGAAAATAGACAACGCGAATAATAAAAAATGTCCGAGCATCATTGATGTTCGGACATTTTTCATTCATCTATGGGCGAAACCGTATCAGTCCTCGTCCTCATCCGGATCGTAATCGACACCGGTCTCGGCGCGCTGCTCAGCGGAGATCGGAGCCGGAGCGCCGGTCAGCGGATCGCGGCCGCCGCCAGCCTTCGGGAAGGCGATGACGTCGCGGATGGAGTCGGCGCCAGCCAGAATTGCGGCGGTACGATCCCAGCCGAGAGCGATGCCGGCGTGAGGCGGAGCGCCGTACTTGAATGCCTCAAGCAGGAAGCCGAACTTGTCTGCGGCCTCTTCCGGCGTGATGCCAAGCACGTCAAGCACACGGTCCTGAATGTCGTCGCGGTGGATACGCACGGAGCCGCCGCCCATTTCGTTGCCGTTGCACACGATGTCGTAGGAATCGGACATGGCGTGTTCCGGATCCTTGTCGAACTTGTCGATCCAATCCTTGGACGGCATGGTGAACGGGTGATGCATGGAGGTCCACTTGGAGTGGCCGACTGCCACATCGTCGTCGTCCGGGTCATCGGTCGGCTTGAACAGCGGGAAGTCCACAACCCAAGTGAAGGCGAAATCGTCGGGCTTGAGCAGGCCCGCGCGGCGGGCAAGCTCGACACGCACGGCGCCCAGCAGTTCCTGGGAGGAGGTGCGGCGACCGGCTGCGAAGAACACGGCGTCGCCGTCTTCGGCGCCGACGGCTTCCTTCAGACCGTTGCGTTCCTCTTCGGACAGGTTCTTGGCGACGGGGCCCTTGAGTTCGCCGTTCTCGGCGAACACCACATAGGCGAGGCCCTTGGCGCCACGCTGCTTGGCCCAATCCTGCCATGCGTCGAACTGACGGCGAGGCGTGGCCGCGCCACCCTTGAAGAGCACCGCGCGACGTATGGGGCCTGGAACACGCGGAACGGCGTGTTCTTGAAGTAATCGGTCAGTTCGATCAGCGGATTGCCGAAACGCAGATCCGGCTTGTCGGAACCGTACTTGTCCATGGCGTCCTGCCAGGTGATGCGCTGGATCGGCAGCTTGATGTCGTAGCCGGCGGACTTCCAGATGGCGGCGATGACCTTTTCGGCCATGGCCATCACGTCCTCCTGGTCCACGAAGGCCATCTCCATGTCGAGCTGGGTGAATTCCGGCTGGCGGTCGGCGCGGAAGTCCTCGTCACGATAGCAGCGGGCCAGCTGGTAGTAACGCTCGACGCCGGAGACCATGAGCAGCTGCTTGAGCAGCTGCGGGGACTGCGGCAGAGCGTACCAGGAACCCGGCACCAGACGGGCCGGCACGACGAAGTCACGGGCGCTTCCGGCGTGGACTTGATCATGGTCGGGGTTTCGATCTCCTCGAAGCCCATTTCCTCCAGCGCATGGCGGGCGCCTTCGACATCTGGCTCGCAGCTTCAGATTGCGCTGCATGGACGGACGACGCAGGTCGAGGTAACGGTACTTCAAACGCACGTCCTCGCCCGGCAGCTTGTTCTCGGACTCGTTCTCAAGAGCGGTGGAGACCTGGAACGGCAGAGCATCGGACTTGGCCAGCACTTCGATGCTTTCGGCCACGACTTCGATCTTGCCGGTGGCCAGATGCTCGTTCTCGTTGCCGTCCGGACGCAGACGAACCTCGCCGACGACCTGGATCACGAATTCGGAGCGCAGCGGACGGGCCATCTCCTCGTCATAGATGACGACCTGCACCAGACCGGTGTTGTCACGAAGATCGATGAAGGCCACGCCACCGTGGTCGCGGCGACGATCGACCCAACCGGCGAGCGTCACCTTCTGACCGACGAGCTGTTCGGTCACTTCGGTTGCATGATGTGTTCTGTAAGCCGTCTGGCTCATGCTTCCCCTATTCCTTATCCTCTTGTATGTTGCGAAGTCTTGCGATTTCAGGCTTCAACGGTAACGGTTTGCTGGGCATACACAGTATCCGGCTCCCACGACTGTGCGTCAGCCGGCCGCTGGTCTCCTGTGATGATGTTCTTGACTTCGTCCTGGGCGCCCTCTTCGGAAGCGTCAGCCGGGAACCAGACGTACGGGATGCCGAGCTTGTCTGCATATTTGATCTGCTTGCCGAGCTTGGCCGCGGTCGGCGCCACGTCCGCCGCGATGCCACGGGAGCGCAGCTGGTTGGCGATCAGGTTGGACGCGGAGCGGTCGGCTTCATTCCATACCGCCACGAGCACGGATGCCGGAGACACACGGTTGGCGTGCGCGCCCGCGGTGTGCAGCATGTAGGAGACCAGGCGGGACAGGCCGATGGACAGGCCCACGCCCGGGTACTTCTTGTTGCCCTGCGATGCGAGGTTGTCGTAACGGCCGCCGGAGCAGATGGAGCCCAAAGCGGCGGCGCCGTCGAGGAACGTCTCATACACGGAACCGGTGTAGTAATCAAGACCACGGGCGATTTTCAGATCGGCGATCACGGAGCCCGGACGGATGCGCGCGGCCTCGTCGACGATCATCGCCAGCGTGTCGAGTCCCTGGCGTGCCAACACGTAGGCGTCGGAATCAGACGCGATGTCATGCTTGGCGCACAATGCGTCGAACTTGTCGGACAGTTCCTTGCCGTCGGCGGCGGTCAGCTCGGCCAGTTCGAGGCAGGCACGGGCCTGGGCTTCGTCGGCGCCGCAGCCTTCGACGAGCAGCTTGGCCACCTCATCGGCGCCGATCTTGTCGAGCTTGTCGATCTCACGCAGCACGCCTTCGATATCCGTAAGGCCCAAACCACGGTAGAAGCCTTCGGAGAGTTTGCGGTTGTTCGCATGCACGGTGGCCTTCGGCAGACCGAACTCGCGCAGACGTTCCAATGCGGACACCATGACCAACGGCAATTCGACCTCGTAATGGTCGGGCAGATCGCCATTGCCGATCACGTCGATGTCGGCCTGCACGAACTCGCGGAAACGTCCTTCCTGCGGGCGTTCGCCACGCCAGACCTTCTGAATCTGCCAACGTTTGAACGGGAACGCCAGATCGCCGGAATGTTCGACGACATAACGGCTCAGCGGAACGGTCAGATCGAAGTGCAGACCAAGACGATCCTCAATCGGAGTGTCGGACTCGTGTCCGACTTCCTGAAGACGGCTCAGCAGGTAAATCTCCTTGCTGGTCTCGCCTTTCTTGAGCAGGCTGGAACCCTGCTCAACAGCACGGGTTTCAATGCCTATGAAGCCATTGAGCTCGAATACATTACGGAGCGTGTCGATGACACGCTGCTCCACAACACGTTCAGAGGGGAGCCACTCTGGAAATCCTGAAATAGATGCACCTTTAGCCACGGTTCTCTATAATAAATGAGGTTACGGAAAATGCCGCGCGTTTTTCAAGGTGTGGAAGCGCACGTCACGGACCGTCACCTCTGCACTACATGAAGCTTACGTAAGGAGCTGGCCATGGCCGACGAGAATGTCACCGCGTCCGAGAACACCACTGAAACCAACGAGCAGGCAGCGACGCCCGCAACCCAGGCCAGCAAACCGGCCGTCCCGAGCCCAGCGGCCATGAAGCCGCATGCGCCGAGCCCCGCGGCCTTCGCCAAGAAGGCTCCGCAGCGTCCTGCAACCTCCACCGGATTCTCCGAAGCCGATATCAAGGCCGCCGAAGCGTTCGGCCGTGTCGCCGATGACGGCACCGTGTTCGTGAAGGAAGGCGAGGGAGAACGCGAGGTCGGACAGTTCCCGGACGCTTCCAAGGAAGAGGCCCTGGCACTGTATGCCCGTCGCTATCTCGATCTGACGGCAAAGCTCGACCTGTTCGCCAACAGGCTCAAGTCCAGCAATGTGAAGAACCGTGAGATCGACGAGTCCATCAAGACGCTTTCCGCCGAAATCGAGCAGCCGGCCGTCGTCGGAGATATTGAGGCGCTCAAGTCCCAGTTCGAAGCACTGAAGGAGCCGGAGCGGCCAAGAAGCCGAGCTGAGCGAGGCCCACAAGGCCGCCGTCGCCAAGGCGCTGGCCGAACGTACCGCGATTGTGGAGAAGGCCGAGGCTCTGGCCAATTCCCTGGGCGACAACACCAACTGGCGTTCCACCGCGGACAAGTTCCGTTCGCTGTTCCAGCAGTGGCAGGATCACCAGCACAATAGCGTCCGTCTCGACAAGGCCGACGCCGACGCCTGTGGTCGCGTTTCTCCTCCGCCCGCACTACGTTCAACAGCGCCCGCCGCAAGTGGCCCAGGGCCGCGATGAGGAGCGCAGCAACGCCAAGGCCGCGAAGGAGGCCATCATCGCCGAAGCCGAGGAGATCAAGGATTCCACCGCTTGGATGGAAACCTCCCGCAAGTTCAACGAGCTGATGGATCGTTGGAAGAAGGCCGGTCGTGCGGGCCGTCGTGATGATGACGCGCTGTGGGCACGTTTCCGTGCTGCGGCGGACACGTTCTTCAACGCCCGTCAGGCCGATCGCGAGCAGATTAGCTCGTCCGAAAAGGAAAATCTCGCCAAGAAGGAAGAACTGCTGACCAAGGCTGAGGCTTTGGTGCCGGTCAAGGATGAGAAGGCCGCCAAGCAGGCTCGCCAGGCATTGGCCGCCATTCAGGAGGAATGGGACCAGATCGGCTACGTTCCGCGCGATGACATGCACCGCATCGAAAGCCGTCTTGATGCTGTCGACAAGCAGATCAAGGCTGTTGAGGATGCCGCCTGGAAGCAGTCCGATCCGGAAGCCGACGCCCGTAAGTCCTCCTTCGAGGAGCAGCTCAACGCCCAGCTCGCCGAACTTGACGCCCAGATCGCCGCTGAGTCCGATCCGAAGAAGAAGGCCAAGCTTGAGGCGGAGAAGGCCACCAAGGAGCAGTGGCTGAACGCCATCAAGTAATGACGCTCCCATAGAGCGATACGGTTGTGGTTCCGCTTGGAAGTGGCGGAACCACAACCGTCCAGCTGAACGGATAGCTGGACGAATAGGCATATGTAAAAAAGACCGGTGGTCATGACATTCCATCATGAAACCCACCGGTCTTTTTGCATACGCGTTGCCGGGGTTCTTACCCCGCAACGTTGGAAATCAGTTCTGCGACTGCGCGGAATCAGCCGGTTCCGTCGATGCCGTCGGTTCAGTGGCGGCATCGGTTTCAGCGGCCGTTTCGGTCGCTTTCACCGGATTATCCGTCTGGCTCGGCTCTTCGAAGGCCTCGCCGGTGAACGTGAACTCACCCAGAATGCCTTCGCCTTCGGCGTCCACCTTCACGCGCTGGCCATCTTCGAGGTCGCCCATCAGGATCTTCTCCGAAATGGCGTCCTCGATGTCGCGCTGGATCACGCGACGCAGCGGACGGGCGCCCAGCAGCGGGTCGAAGCCCTTCTGTGCGAGCAGATCCTTGGCCGCGTCGGTCAGTTCGAGCGACATGTGACGGTCGAACAGACGGTCGTTGAGCTGCTTGACATCCAAGTCGACGATCTGGCGCACCTGCGGTTCGGTGAGCTGCTTGAACACGATGATGTCATCCAGACGGTTCAGGAACTCCGGACGGAACTGCTGCTTGAGTTCGGCGGAGACCTGTTCCTTCATGCGCTGGTAGCTCGATTCGGTGTTCGTGCCCAGGTTGAAACCGGTGTTGGCGGCTTGGCGATGTCACGAGTGCCGAGGTTGGTGGTCAGGATGATGATGGTGTTCTTGAAGTCCACCTTGCGTCCCTGGCCATCGGTCAGATGGCCATCGTCCAGCACCTGCAACAGCGTGTTGAAGATGTCCGGGTGGGCTTTTTCGATTTCGTCGAACAACACCACGGAGAACGGCTTGCGACGCACCTTTTCGGTAAGTTCGCCGCCTTCTTCGTAGCCGACGTATCCCGGAGGCGCACCGAACAGGCGCGACGCGGCGTACTTTTCGGAGAATTCCGACATGTCCACGCGGATCAGCGCATCCTCATCGTCGAACAGGAATTCGGCGAGGGCCTTGGCCAGCTCGGTCTTACCAACGCCGGTCGGGCCAGCGAAGATGAACGAACCAGCCGGACGCTTCGGATCCTTCAATCCGACGCGTGCGCGACGGATGGAACGGCTCAATGCGGACACAGCCTCATCCTGACCGATGATGCGCTTGTGCAGTTCACTCTCCATGCCCATGAGCTTCTTGGACTCGGCCTGGGTGAGCTTGAACACCGGAATGCCGGTGGTCTGGGAAATCACCTCAGCGATGACGTCCTCATCCACCACCATCTTCACATCGGACTCGCCCTCACGCCAAGCGGATTCCTTCTCCTTGCGCTCGGACTCGATCTTCTCCTGCTTGTCACGCAGCTCGGCGGCCTTCTCAAAGTCCTGGTCCTTGATGGCCTGGTCCTTCTCCTCGGCCAGCTTGGCAGCTTGGCGTCCAATTCCTTGAGCTCCGGCGGAGCGGTGAGCCTGCGGATACGCAGTCGGGCGCCGGCCTCATCGATCAGATCGATGGCCTTGTCGGGCAGGTGGCGGTCCTGAATGTAGCGGCTGGAAAGTTCCGCCGCGGCCTGCAGCGCGCCATCGGTGATCGTCACATGATGGTGGTTCTCGTAACGCTCACGCAAGCCCTTCAGAATCTCAATGGTCTCGGCGATGGTCGGCTCGTGCACCTGGATCGGCTGGAAACGACGTTCCAGCGCGGCATCCTTCTCGATGTACTTGCGGTACTCGTCGGTGGTGGTCGCGCCGATGGTCTGCAGTTCGCCACGGGCCAGCATCGGCTTCAACATATCGGAAGCGCCCAAGGCGCCATCCGCGGAGCCTGCGCCCACGATGGTGTGAATCTCATCGATGAACAGCACGATGTCGCCGCGGGTCTTGATCTCCTTCAAAACCTTCTTCAAGCGTTCCTCGAAATCGCCACGGTAGCGGGAACCAGCAACCATGGAACCGAGGTCCAAGGAGTAGACCTGCTTGCCTTTCAGCGTTTCCGGCACATCACCGGCGTTGATCTTCTGCGCGAGTCCTTCGACACCGCGGTCTTGCCTACGCCAGGCTCGCCGATCAGCACCGGGTTGTTCTTGGTGCGGCGGCTCAACACCACCATCACACGCTCGATCTCGTTGGATCGTCCGATCACCGGATCGAGCTTCCCAGCGGCAGCCTCGGCCGTAAGGTTGCGGCCGAACTGGTCGAGAATCGCGGAACCGGTCTGATTGCGACGGTCCTGCACGCCACCGGCATTGGCGAGTTCGCCCTTGCCATCGTTCTTGCCGTCGCTGGAATTGCCTCGGATCAGATCGATGGTGGCGCTACGCAGCTCGCCAAGGTTGACATCCATCTTGATCAGCACCTGTGTGCCGACGCCTTCACCCTCATGAATCAGACCGAGCAGGATATGCTCGGTGCCGATATAGCTGTGCCCCAGCTGCAACGCCTCACGTAGCGACAGCTCCAACACCTGCCTGGCATGCGGGTGAAGGGAATGTGGCCGTTCGGCGACGCATTTCCCTTGCCGATCATCTCTTCGACCTGCTTGCGGGTGTCGTCCAAGGTCACGCCCTTCGAGGCCAATGCCTTGGCGGCAACGCCTTCACCCTCACGAATCAGGCCCAGCAGCAGATGCTCGGTGCCGATGTAGTTGTGCTGGAGGGTCCGAGCTTCTTCCTGCGCCAACACAATCACGCGTCGCGCACGGTCGGTAAACCGTTCGAACATGCTTGTCCTTCCACTCTTGTTAGTCCTTCAACACTCTACCGATTCGCGGTGACGTTTATTCCACCGGCGCGTAAATTGCGCTATGGACGCAAAGGAACGGATATGCTTGACTTATGGCAACGACCAAGGAGGTCACCAAATGAGCGACACCATCCTGCAATCGAATGATGTGATGGATTCCCGCCGAGGCGACATCGTCGTCGGCGTCGACGGGTCCGATGAATCCTTCGCAGCCCTGCGTTGGGCTCTTGGCGAAGCATCGCTGACCGGACAGCAGGTGAATGCGGTCTACGCATGGACCCATTCATGGGATATGGATCCCAGCCGGAAGATGAGGAGCAATGGGCGCAGATGCGTCATGATATCGCCCGTCGGCTGCGCGAATGGGTGGCCCAGGCCTCGCAAGGCATGACGATTGACGAGAACCGCGTCAAACTCACCTCCGTCAAAGCCACCGGAACGGCAGCGCTTCTGGAAATCGGCAAGGACGCCCAACAGATCGTCGTCGGACGTCGTTCGCTTGGACGCGTGGCACGATGGTTTCTGGGATCGCTTTCCGCTTCTCTTGCAGAGGAGGCGAAGGTGCCCGTCACCGTGGTGCGTATCCTCGATGATGAAGAGGCATCCGTGCAGGACGCCATCGCCAATGCGCTTACGCCGACCGAGGAAACGGTCTCCTACACGATGCCGGGTTCTCCCCTGCCTCGGAACCAGCGTCCGGTGGTTGTAGGCGTTGATGGTTCGGAGACCTCCAAACACGCTTTGCGTTTCGCCATCGATTTCGCGGCCTGCATCACGCTCCCCTGCAAGTCATGTTCTGCTGGCAGCTGAAAGATTTGGGCGTGGTCAAAGGGTATGAGAACGCCGTCGCTCCCATCTCCGTCGGCCAGGCGCAGGCGGAACGCATGCTTGATGAATTGCTCGATTCGGTTCAGGTTTCATCAGCGAACATTCCCGACGATTTCCAAATCGAATCGCACGCTTTCCATATTCCCGCCTCGAAGGGGCTTATCGCGGCTTCCCGCTACGCACGTCATCTAGTGGTCGGTTCGCGCGGCTTGTCCGGTCTGGACGCGCATTTCCTTGGATCGGTTTCCAAGCAAATCATCAACTTCGCAGACTGCACCGTCACCGTCGTGCACTGACCGCATAAAAAAGAAAACAAGATATGAGAGGGCCACGTACACATTCAGGTACGTGCCTCTCATATACGATGACGATTATTTGTCGGATTCGGCTTGAGCCGACGAATCAGCTTCCGTCATTTCGCTTTCCGTTGTTTCAGCCGCCGCCGGTTCGGTTTCCGCCGATTCGGCTTCTGTTGACTCGGTTTCCACCGATTCGTCTTCCATCGATTTGTTTTCCGTTTGCTCGATGGTTTCAGCAGTCGGCTCAACTACCGTCTCATCCATCTGTTCAACCGGCTCAACCGACCCGGCGGAATTGACGGAATCGGCGGAATCAACCTGTTCAGTCTGTTCGACTGGCTCGTCCGATTCAGTCGGCTCAGCCGTATCAGCCGATTCGGTATCGTCCGACGTTTCCGGCTTATTCTCGTCGACCACGGTGACGGTGGTCTCTACTTCAGGCGCATCGTCGGAGGCCACATGCTCAAGCACATCCTCTTGGCTGGCGTCGTCGTCGATGGTGTTGGCTTCGATGTCCGCGTCCGAACCTTCCTCATCCTCATTCGGATTATGGTCGTCATCGGACGAAAGCTGTTCGATCAGCTCCACGGAGCCCCGCTCGTCACGCGGCGCCTGGGCGATGATATCGATATGCATGTCGTCGAACGCCGGCTTCGACTGCACCCACAGATGCGACGGCTCCGGTGGATCGATTTCGGAATGCTCTCCGCAGCCATGATCGATGGACACGACCCTGCCGTCATCCGGGCTCCACTTGTTGGCGCACACGCCGAACAGCAGGTTCAACTCACCCTTCAGCGGAATGAAGAATCCGCATGTGGAGCAAGGATTGCCGTCGGCCGTCTTGGTGGATAGCGATTTTGGCCCATGTGGCCTTCGTACCAACGTTTTGCGGTCTGCGACCGGCCAAGCGGAGTCAACACGTGCCTGCGGGACAGGTCGAATTCCTCGACCGCCTCTTCGACATCCTCTTCGGACGTCACAGGCTGTTCGGAATCCTCCGAAACGTCCGTCTTCTCAGACTCATCCGAAGCGTTTCCATCCATCGCCGGTTCCTGTACGGTTTCATCCGCGACTGACGGTTTGTCTTCCGTATCGTCCGATGTTTCGGCATCCTGCGTCTTGCGGAAGCCCTCTTCCATGCGGGGGTCATCGGGATCGGTGCCGATTGAATCGGTCACCGCCAAATCGCCCGGCTCGAGACGGTCCTTCCAAGGAATCCATTTTGGCGGACGCAGGGCCTTGTCTGTCGGGACCAGGGATGATTCGTTGACCGTCCAATGGTCCAGTTCGACATCATGGTATAACGTGACCGACCATTGCCAGCCTTCGTAGCCGCGTACTCGGGATTCGAAGCGGAAATCGGTGACGTTGTCTCCCAGGTCGATGGCTTCCACGAAGTCGCCGACCTGACCGTCCTCGTCGGACACTGTGACAGCGACCGCTTGGGCGATTGCCTTGGGATCCATTGTGGTATCGGACATGAAACTCTATTCCTGTACGTCGAAATTGTCGGCGACCGCGCGCAGAAGCGTGGCGAGCTTCTTGCTTTCAGCCGGTGAAGGATAGCGATGTCGACGAAGCTGATTGCCCGCGGAGTCAAGCAGCTTGATCAGATCCTCCACGATGGCGGCCATATCGTCCGGCTTCGGACGGGTGGCTTTAACCAGCGACGGGGCCGAGGCAACCAGCGTCACTCCCATCGCCTGCGGCCCACGACGACCATCAATGACGGAATACTCGACCTTGGCGCCCTTACGCAGCGTCTTCACGCCCTCGGGAAGGGCGGCAGCGGGCAGGAACACATCATCCGTGCCCTCACCCGTCTGAATGAAACCATAGCCTTTGTTCGCATCAAACCAACGAACACGTCCGCTCGGCATTGTCACCTCACATTTTGCTGATCAGATACCTTCACGCGAATAGGTAAAACCATTCGCCCATTTTCAAACCAAAGATACAGTTTAGCGCAAGAGGTGGGCCGCACCCATCCTTCCGCGCCGATAGCGTCTGCTTTCCCGACGGAAAAGAGCGTTATTTCTTTGATTTGCGATTCTTTTTTTCGTTTTTTCGATTCTCGCTCGCCGTAATCGGCTGCGGCTTGGGTTCGACCGGGGCGATCGGCAGCACCACCGTCAGGGTCAGTCCCGTTCCTTCGCTGCCGGATGCGCAGATGAATCCATGATGCGCCTTGACCACGGATTGCGCGATTGCCATGCCGAGTCCCGTACCGCCCTTCTGACGCGCACGCGACGGGTCGGCGGTGTAGAAACGTTCGAAGATCTTCGACCGTGCCTCCGGCGGCACGCCGGGACCGTGGTCGCTGAATCGCACAATCGCGTAGTTCATACCTACTTGCATGGACTGCCCCACTTCGATGGCTTCGACCAGATGGCGCAGCGACTGCTCGTTGGACGGCATACGGGATAGGGATTCGGGACTGATCGACGCGGGGAGCACACCCATGGAGATCTCCACAGGCGAGTCCGCCGGCGTATACCGGTGGATATTGCCCACGATGTTGGTGACCACTTGACGCAGTCTCGAAGCATCACCCTTCAACTCAATCTGGGGCATCTGCCATTTTGGAAGGCGAATTGGGCGGGATGATCCATATCGGTACTTGGTTGGAGCACGACCTGTCCGCAGGAAATGCCGCGGTCGGGGTCGAGCGCATGCAGGTCATCGGCTGCGTCGCGCACCACGAAGGTCAGTTTCACCTGCTGCGTGATGTCGATGCCACGTCCTTCGTCCAAACGAGCCAAAGACAGCAGGTCCTCCACCAGAACCGTCATACGCGCGCTGGACGCCTCGATATGTTCGATGGATTCGTCAGCCCTCTCCAAAGCCCCAGGCATGTCGCGCTGCATTTTGTACAGCTCGGCGTACCCGTGAATGGCGGCGAGCGGCGTACGCAATTCGTGACTGGCGTCCGAGACGAACCGCTTCATTTTTTCGGTGGTCTCTTCCTGCGCGTGGAAGCTCTCCTCGATGCGTGTCAGCATGGTGTTCAGCGACATGGACAGAGAGCCGACCTCCGTGCTTTCCGGCAGGTCTGGCACACGTTGGCTGAGATCTCCCGCGGCGATTTTCGCGGCGGTCTTTTCAATCCGCTTCAAGGGCGCGAGCGTGCTTTGCACCAGAATGGTGCCGAGTATCGCGCCGATCAGCACCACCGCGATGCCCACCATCGCGCAGAATCGCGTCAATGTGTTGGCCGTGTCGATCTGATCGCTCAACGACAGGCCGATGAACACGACGCCACTGTCCTTGACTTGCCCGGTCCGTGTCTTCTCGTTCCAAGGCAACGCGACAACACGCCATGGCGACTGCGCGGCCTGCATGATGGAATGATCCGGGGTGCGGCTTGTGGTGATGTGCACCACCGCACGTGTCGTGAATGGCTGTCCAAGAGTGACGCCGTCGATGCTGCCGTCGGCCGGCAGACTTGGTTCCGAAACCACTCCGTCACGGAGCATGGGCACCGATCCGGCACCCGTGCTTTTGTATTCGCTGTCGCGCACCTCCACGTAATACGTGTTCATGAGGCTGCGCCCGTCATCGCCGGTGTCGCTGCTGAGCGAGTCCATGCTGTTGAAAATCAGCTGGGCTTGGTTGATCAGCTGCGTATCGGTCTTCTGCAGCAGATAATTGCCCACCAACGTACGTATGGAAAAGGAGATGCCGATGGTGCCGATGGTCAGCAGCACGATGATGCAGGTGACCAGTTTCGTGCTCAGCGGAATCGCTTGAATCCTGCGGGTGAAACGGCTCCATACCTTGTTCTGCTTCGGCAGCGACCGGGGAGGCTGCATGGGGCCGGAATGGCCGAAGGATTGGAGGCGTGGCCCGTGGACGGCGAATTGGGATTCTTGCTCATGGCTGAATCTAGTTCTTGGGAGCGCGAATCATATAGCCAATGCCGCGCTTGGTTTCGATCAGCGGCGTTACCTTGTGCTTGTCGCCGTTCTCATCCTCGATGACGATGCCATCGACCTTCTTGCGAAGATAGGAGATGTACGATTCGACGATGGCCGCGTCCCCGCCCCAATCGTATTGCCACACGTGATCGAGAATCTGCGCCTTGGACAGCACGCGGCCTTCATTGTCCATGAGGTAGCGAAGAAGCTTGTATTCGGTGGGGCTCAGGTCGATTGGCTGTCCGGCTCGGGACACGTCGTGCGAGTCCTCGTTGATTTCGAGATCGCCCACACGGATGATCGGATCGTCCTCCACCTGCTGCTGGGTGCGACGCAGGATGGCGCGGATTCGGGCCACGACCTCTTCGAGGCTGAACGGCTTGGTCACATAGTCGTCGCCTCCCACGGTAAGCCCCATGACCTTGTCTTGGGTGTCATCGCGAGCGGTCAGGTACAGCACCGGCGTGGTGATGCCTTCCTGCCTGATGCGTCGGGTCACCGTGAACCCATCGATGTCCGGAAGCATCACATCAAGCACGATCAGATCCGGCTGCAGCCTTTCGATGACCTCGATGGCTTCGGATCCCGAAGCGGCCGTGTTCACTTCGAAACCGGCGAAATGCAGGGACGCCACCAGCAGCTCTCGGATGGACGGCTCGTCATCGACAACGACAATGGATGCTTCAATAGGCTTGCTCATGGCTTAAGCATCGCTCGCTTCACTGGATGTTTCCTGAACGGATTTTGAATCTTGCGTTGAAGCGGTATCCGGATTGACATAATCCTCGTTTTCCGATTCGGCGCCCCACTCTTTGACCGGTTGGATACGTTCGGCGACCGCACCATGACGGCCGCTATGGCGGCCCTTACGCCGATGCCCGATCACGCCCTTCTTGCGCAGGATATGGAACACCACCAGAAGCACCACCAGAAGCAGCAGCGCGCCGGCGAATCCTCCACGCCAATCCATATGGTCCGCGACGAAGTCGAGGTCTTTTTCTGCACCGAAATCTGATTCATCATGTCGGTCGCGGACTTCGCCCAGTCCGGATCGCTTTCCATCAACGGTTTTTGCGCGGCATCGGACAGCGCGTCGACAGTCGACTTCTTCTTCAGCCATTCCTCCGAGTTCGAAGACACGGCCACCACCAGATTACCGTCATTCGAGGCAACCGCCAACATCACGGTATTCGGTTTCGGGTTCAACGATTCCAGCAGCGCGCTCACCCATTTATCCGGCTTGCCCTTGGCGTTGAAACTGTCCAGATACACCAAACGGACGGTGACGCCGGTCTCCTTTTTCGTCTGGTTGATGGCGTCCGTGATCTCCGAGACATTCGAACCGAGCAGATTCTGCGTGTCGGTGATGTCGTCCGTGGCTGTAATGCCCAATCCGGCACTGTCATCCGCATGGACCGGCGGAGTTATCCACAGCATCAAACACAAACCCAGCACGCTCGCCAGCAACATGCAAATCGCGATATTCCAACCTTTTGCCGTTCTGCCGCCGTTTCGCGACACGCCGACGGAACCCAAATGCATATGTTCTCCGACCACAGCTCCGTTTTTTTCGTTGCACACGCTCACTGATGACATAGCATCCACTGTACCGTCCGGTTGCGCCAACCGCGATCGCATGGAGAAACACACCAATCATCATTGAAAGGACCGGCACATGCCACAGTATCAAGTCGACAGCGAGCAGATTCAGTCCTCGAGCGCCGCCGTCAACGCCTCCATCCAATCCATCCGACAGGCCGTGCAGGGCATGTACGGCAATCTCAACAATCTGCAGAGCGTTTGGCGCGGCGGGGCTGCGACGCAGTTCACAGCGGTCGCCGAACAGTGGCGTGCCGCGCAGCAGCAGATGGAGCAGTCGCTTGAATCAATCCAGCGCGCATTGATGCAGGCCTCCACGTTGTATTCGGAGACCGAAATGCAGGCGTCGCGTTTGTTCGCGCAGTAGAAAGCGCGCGTAAGGCGCCTTCCAGATAAGCAAAGGCCCGCTCCCCATCGGGAAGCGGGCCTCATATCAGCTATTTGAGCTTATGGAAGCTTCCGGTCTTTCGATCAGTAGCCCATGTCGGCGCCAGCTGCCGGAGCGGCTGCCGGCGGTTCCGGCTTGTTGGCCACCACGGCTTCGGTGGTCAGGAACAGTCCAGCGATGGAAGCTGCGTTCTGCAGAGCGGAACGAGTCACCTTGACCGGGTCGGTGACGCCTGCGGCCAGCAGGTCCTCGTACTCGTTGGTGGCTGCGTTCAGGCCCTGGCCGTCAGGCAGGGAGCGAACCTTGTCGATCACCACATCGCCGGACAGGCCAGCGTTCTCAGCGATCTGCTTGATCGGGGCTTCGATGGCGCGGAACACGATGGCCGCGCCGGTAGCCTCGTCGCCTTCAAGCTTGACATCGTTCTGAGCCTTGGCCGCAGCCTGAACCAGAGCGACACCGCCACCAGGCAGCAGACCTTCCTCAATGGCGGCCTTGGCGTTGCGCACGGCATCCTCGATGCGATGCTTGCGTTCCTTGGCCTCGACTTCGGTAGCAGCACCGACCTTGATGACAGCGACGCCGCCAGCCAACTTGGCCAGACGCTCCTGCAGCTTCTCACGATCGTAGTCAGAATCGGTATTGGCGATCTCGCCACGAATCTGAGCGACGCGGGCAGCCACATCCTCCTTGGAGCCGCCACCGGACACGATGGTGGTCTCGTCCTTGGAGACAATGACCTTCTTGGCGGTACCAAGCACGGACATGTCGACGGAATCAAGCTTCAGGCCCAGCTCATCAGACACCACCTGGCACCGGTCAGGATGGCCATATCCTGCAGCATGGCCTTGCGACGATCGCCAAAGCCGGAGCCTTAACAGCGCAGGACTTGAAAGTGCCACGGATATTGTTCAGAATCAGGGTCGGCAGAGCCTCACCGTCAACGTCCTCAGCGATGATCAGCAGCGGCTTGCCGGTCTTCATGACCAGCTCGGCGATATGGACGACATCCTGCTGGGAGCTGAGCTTGCCGGAGGTCAGGAGGATATACGGATCCTCGAGCACGGCGGTCTGGTCCTCGGCGTTGGTCACGAAGTACGGAGCGATGTAGCCCTTATCGAAACGCATGCCTTCAGTGAAATCAAGGTCCAGGCCGAAGCGGTTGTTATCCTCGACGGTCACGACGCCATCCTGGCCGACCTTGTCCAGAGCCTCGGCGATCTTCTCGCCGACTTCCGGATCAGCAGCGGAGATCGTTGCGGTGGCAGCGATCTGGTCCTTGGTCTCAACGTCCTTGGCCGCTGCGACGAGTTCCTTGACGATGGCTTCGGAAGCCTTCTCGATGCCACGACGCAAAGCAATCGGATTGGAGCCGGCGGTGACGTTCTTCAGACCCTCATGCACCAGGGACTGGGCCAGCACGGTTGCGGTGGTGGTGCCGTCGCCTGCGACGTCATCGGTCTTCTTGGCGACTTCCTTGACCAGTTCGGCGCCGATACGCTCATACGGATCGTCCAGATCGATTTCCTTTGCGATGGAAACGCCATCGTTGGTGATGGTCGGAGCGCCGTAGGTCTTGTCAAGCACCACATTGCGGCCCTTCGGACCAAGGGTGACCTTGACGGTGTCAGCGAGCTTGTCGAGACCCGCGAGCATTCCCTGACGAGCTTCGTCGTCATATGCAATCATCTTTGCCATTGTTCCTCCACATATGGCTACACGGTATTATTTCCACCTTCGGAGCGACAATCAGAACCAGCCGTCAGCCGCCAGTTATCACTCTCACTCGTCGAGTGCTAATTCGCAGATTAGCACTCTCACGTCGAGAGTGCCAAACCCGATGACGTTCTTTGCGCTGTGAGCAAGATGTCAGTCGCATCGAATCAACTTGAAAAACGCCGGATTTCCAAGAAAATAAAAGAACCTCGCCTATGTTCGGGCGAGGTTCCAAACCGGTTCGGACGGCGTTTTTTCAGTTCAACAGCACCACAACGATCGGCGTGACCAATCCGCTGCTCTGCTGGACATTGGAGATTCCCAGCGTCTGCGCGACATTCTCCGCCGTCGCCTTGTCGGCCTCATTCTGATACCAGACAACCGTCTGGCTGGGAACGTTGCCGGTCGGATTGCTGGGCGTCACGCTGGTGTATCCGGCCTGGGTCAGGGCATCGGCCTTGCTCTTGGCGTAACCTGTGATGCTGGTGGCGTTCACCACGCGGATCTCGGTGGCCAGATTCACGCTCTGCTCAGAAGCCGCATCCTGGCCATTGTTCTGATCGTTATTCTGTTCCGCGTTCTGGTTGGCGTCCGAAGCGTCCTTCGACTGGCCATCCGAAGTACTGGTCTTCTTGCCGTCCTCGGACTTCTTGTTCTCCGTCTTGGCGTCTTTGGACGTGTCGTCCGTCTTCTTATCCGCCTTATCCGCCGTGGAGACGGACGATGAAGAGTCCTCCTTGGCCGACCAAGGCATTCTCAGGTTGCTGATCTCACCAGAATAGACTCCCCAGAACAGCAGGCCGGCGAGCAGAGCCACAATCACGACAATCACATACGGCAGAGCCTGGACGCCATGGAACGTGTGCCACGGTGCACGCCCATCGGTCCCGCCGGAGGATTGTCGAACATATCCTTGGCGTAGGATTCGTAGGTCTCCTTGTCCTGCTTAGCCATTTTCTGCAACCTCATTTCTCACACTTACCGCCCCAGTGTACCGGCCCGTGCAGTCAGCCCACAATCAGCATCGTCGATTTTGCGCGTATTCGACACGTTTCCGCATGGAATCGGCATGGACATCCACAGGGCACGTCGTACAGTGGGAAAGTATGACTCATATCAAACCATTGAAGGATCTTGTGGAGCCCGGATGGGCCCAGGCCCTCGCCGATATCGAACCCCAGATACATCTCATGGGAGACTTTCTGAGGTCGGAAATCGCGGCGGGACGTAAGTACCTTCCGGCCAGCAGGAACATTCTGCGCGCGTTTACCATTCCATTCGACGACATCAAAGTGCTTATCGTCGGCCAGGATCCCTACCCCACGCCGGGCCATCCGGTGGGACTGAGCTTCTGCGTGGCACCGGACGTCAAGCCCATTCCGCGCAGTCTGGCGAACATCTACACCGAGCTGACCGACGATCTGGGCGTGCCCATGCCGGCCAACGGCGACCTGACACCCTGGACCAAACAGGGCGTCATGCTGCTCAACAGATGTCTGACCGTCGAACCGGGAAAGCCGGGAAGCCATCAGGGGCGAGGCTGGGAAGTGGTCACCGACGCGGCCATCAGCGCATTGAACAATCGCCGCCGGCCTGACGGCAGCGTCAAGCCTCTGGTCGCGATTCTGTGGGGACGAAAGGCGCAGACGTTGGAGCCCCTGCTCACCAACGCTTTCATCATCAAATCCCCCCATCCAAGTCCGATGTCCGCCCGCTACGGATTTTTCGGCTCGAAACCGTTCTCCCGCGCCAATCAGGCGCTAATCGAAGCAGGAGAACAGCCGGTGGATTGGACCCTCCCGTCAGCTTGACCCGTTAGAGTAGCAACCATGGCTTTATTCCCTCCAAAGAATCCGGCGCCAGCACCGGCACCCATCCCCATGCCCGCAGCCGCAAGACCAACCACGCTGTCGGCCGAAGACATCGCACGCGCCAGGAACATCGGTTCGCAGATTCGCGGACGTTTCGCGCAGACCCTGGTCGGACAGGACAATCTTCGTGAATCGCTGATCACCACTTTGGTGGCCGGCGGTCATATCCTCATCGAATCCGTCCCGGGTCTGGCAAAAACCACTGCCGCGCAGACCTTGGCCACTTCGGTGTCCGGCTCGTTCAAACGTGTGCAATGCACTCCCGATCTGATGCCTTCGGACCTGGTCGGCACTCAGGTCTTCGATTTCGCCACGCAGAAATTCTCCACGCAGATCGGCCCGATCCACGCCAATTTCGTGCTGCTCGACGAAATCAATCGTTCCAACGCGAAGACCCAGTCCGCCATGCTTGAAGCCATGGCGGAGGGCGCGACCACCATCGGAGGCCAACGCATCGCGCTGCCGAAACCATTCATGGTCATCGCAACGCAGAATCCAATCGAGGAAGAGGGCACCTTCAATCTTCCCGAGGCGCAGATGGACCGTTTCATGATGAAGGCCGTACTGACCTATCCGACAGCGCAGGAAGAGCAACGCATGCTCGCCATGCTGACCCGCCGCGGCTCCGATACCGTAGACCAGCACGCGCTCACCGGTGACACCGTTTCCATCAGCGACGTCGAATTCCTGCGTTCCGCGGCACGTCGTGTGCACGTGTCCGATGCGATCATGCAGTATGCGGTCAATATCGCGGCCACCTCCCGTGGCGCTGGAACCAAGCCCGTCCAAGGACTTTCCTCGCTCGTCAGGCTGGGCGCCTCGCCGCGCGCGTCCATCGCGCTGGTGCGCATAGGACAGGCCAACGCGCTCCTGCAGGGACGAGATTACGTCATTCCTGAGGATGTGAAGGCGTTCGCCCACGAAGTGTTGCGCCATCGTATTCTGATGACGTTCGAAGCACTTGCCGATGGCGTCACCAGCGACCAGGTGGTGGATTCGATCGTGCAGGCGGTCCCCGTTCCATGATCGACCAGATCCGTTCCGACGATCCGATCCGCAGAAAAATCGAGACGCTTGGAACCACGCTGAGTCTGCCGACGGTACGCAAGGCGCTCGGCATACTCGAAGGCGCGCACGCATCGAACAAACGCTTCGGCGCCGACGATGTCGTGGATATCCACGCCTATGAGCCGGGAGACGAGGCGAAACGCATCGATTGGAAGACCAGTGCCCGAGCGGGACGTCCAATGGTGGTGCAGCGTGAGCGTCCCTCCACTTCGAAGGCATGGTTGCTGCTTGACGTCGGACAGGAAATGACCGCCACATGCCCTTCCTCGGAACAGGCGTACCAGGTGGCGGCAAATGCCTTATGCATGTTCGCCGCGCTCAGCCTGCGCCGAGGCGACGAAGTGTCCATGGTGTTCGGCGACAGCGCTTCCATCACCCGGGTGCCGTTCAACGGTGGCCTGGCGCAGTTCGAACGAACCTTGGATACGGCATTGCAGCGCGAGTGGACCAGGCCCCGCAATATCGACGCGTTGCTGGAATACGCGCGCCGCATTCGGGACAAAGAGGCGCTGGTCGTCATCGCCACCGAGGAGCATGCGTTGGAGGAACGGCATTTGAGCGCCATCCGCACGATTGCAAGGACACATCCGATGGTGCTCATCGATGTGGCCACCATCAATCCGTTTGATGTCAGCCATGCGCGCGTGGTGCTTGACGGGGCTGGAAAACGACGCGTGCCTGCGTTCCTGCGTAGGGGAAACACAGCTGGGCAAGTGCGAACGCATCGCGAATACCTGGCTGCGTCCATTCGCCATGAGCTGAATCGCTGTGGCTCGACGGTAATCCGATCCGATTCCAGCGAACGCATGTTCCATGAGTTCGTGCGCATGGTTTCCACGGCTTTGGCCCAGTCCACACGTAACCAATTGAGAGCCCCGTCCGTATTGTCGTTGGGAGACAAGGCATGATGCTCTTCCTTGCCGAGGATGACCTCGTCATCAAGGACCAGATTCATCTTGAGAACGGTTTGGCCGTCGTCATCGCGGTCTGTCTGTTGCTTGCCGTCGTTTTGGTGGCTCTTGTGGTCTGGCTTGCCCGGCCGAGCCGGAAGCCCGCAAAAATAGTCAATCGCGGCCGACATGACGCGCTTGCCGGCAAAACCGTCTGGCATCAGCGTATCGATGATGTTGTGTCCGCCATGCCCGGGGGGAGCTGGAGCGCGAGGAGGCTTTCGCACAGCTGGCCGCAATCGCCAGGGATTTTGCTTCCACTGCCACCGGAACGGACGTGCGCAACCAGACGCTCACCGACATCGAAGAGACGCCTCGGACCACGGGGAACCAGCAGGGTCTCACCTTGCTCAGGCAAACCATCGAGCATTGTATCCGCCGGAATTCGCGGATGCCGAGCGCAATCACATCGCCAGGCAGGCCACGGTCGAGCAGGCTGGCGAATGGGTGGCCAATCTTGTGGAAAGGTGGCGATAGATGCAACTGTCATGGCATTGGCCTTGGGTCTTTCTGGCAGGCGTCATCGTGGTGCTGGCCGTTGCCGGCGTCACGTTGCTGGTGGCCGCGCGCCACAAAACCGATGACATCGAGAGTGCCCGCACCTTCAGCCTGGATGATGACCTCAACACGGAATCCGCATCGAGATTATTCCGCCAGTGGAGGGTTCTTTCACGTTTGGCGGTGATTCTTCTAGTGGTCGCGTTGGCACTCGCCACGGCTCTGGTGGCACGTCCCAGCACCGTGGATGAAGGCGAGGAGAAGGCCAGCAGCCGAGACATCGTGCTGTGCTTGGATGTTTCCGGCTCGGCGCTCCCCTACGACCGCGAGGTCATCGACACCTACCGTCAACTCGTCGACAGCTTCAAGGGCGAGAGAATCGGCCTGAGCATCTTCAATTCGACGTCACGTACCGTTTTTCCGTTGACCGACGACTACGAACTGGTGTCCAAACAGCTTGACAAAGCCAGCAGCATCCTCGCAGGCGTCGAGTCCCAAGACGATATCGACAAGATGAAGGACAGCGATTATCAGGCGATTTCCGACTGGCTGGAAGGCACGCAGAACCGTAAGGAGTCCACTTCGCTGATTGGCGATGGCGTGGTGAGCTGCGCGGCCATGCTTCCCGGATTCGCCTATGGGAACGCAAGCGCCGACAATGCCGAGCGTCAGCGCGCCGCATCCATCGTGCTTGCCACGGACAACGTCGTTTCCGGAAAACCAACCTATACGCTTGACGAGGCGCTGAACCTGACCAAGCAGGCCCAAATCACCGTGGATGGATTGTTTTCCGGACCGAAGCAGAGCGAGGCCGACGAGACCACCCAGGAATTCAAATCCGCCATCGAAGCTCATCATGGGGTGTTTCTCACCCAATCGAATGGAGCATCCGTCTCTTCGCTGGTCAAGGAAATCGAATCTCGGCGGAACCATGAAAACGAGTCGAGCAACAAGGCCGCCATGGTGGATGCTCCCGGATGGTGGACACTGGCCTTGGCCATCGTTTTGATGGTCTGGCTGGCATTGGCTTGGAGGTTGAGGAGATGAACCATCTGACGCTTTCCCCTGCTTTGGGTTGGCCTGTCGGCGGAGCCGTCGCCGTGGTTCTGCTGGCCTGCGCCATTGCGCAGATCGTATTGCATGTTCGTCGCCGCGCTGACAGCGACGAAACCGTTTGGGCATGCGTTCGGCGCGTATTGCTTTGTCTGACGGTGTCGGTCATGGCATTGACGCCCAGTATCGTGGCGCCGACCAATAGCCGTGCGGTGAACGCCACCGACGTGGTGGTGGCCGTTGACGTGACCGGTTCCATGGCCGTCAAAGACGCGCAATATGGTTCAGCCGAACAGTCAAGCCGTCTCGACGTGGCAAAACAAGCCGTGAAGGACGTCACCGCGCTATATCCCAATTCCAGTTTCGCCGCTTTGCGATTCGGAGCTTCCGGCACGTTGGACGTGCCGTTGACCCCGGATTCGAACGCGATCGACAATTGGGCGGATACACTCGCGCCCGAGGCGACTTCCGTTTCGGCCGGTTCGACGTTGGATGCCCCTATCGACCAGCTGCTGCTGACCTGCAAGTCCATTCATGATCAGCATCCCGATGATGCGATCGTGCTGTACCTGTTTTCCGATGGAGAACAGACCTCGTCAAAGGCACGGCGCACGTTCTCATCATTGCGACGATACCTATCCGATGCCTTCACCGTAGCCATCGGCAGCGAGCAGGGAGGCAACATTCCCGTAATCGCCGACGGCGTCGATGGAAATGCGGACCAGTGGGTCACCGACCTGATACCGGCAAACCCGGAGTGTCACGCATGAACAAGGATGAGATGGCGTCCATCGCCGACGAGTTGAGCGGTACCGCGCTGGTGTTGAACGCCTCCAACACCATGCGTGACGGCGTGTCCAAGGAAGCGTCCGATAAGTGGCGAGTCACCCAAACCACCAAGAAGCGCACCAGGACGATGCCCGTCGTATGGCCACTGGCCATCGTCACGCTGCTGCTGCTCGCATGCGAATTGGGGGCTTGGATAATTCAGTCGAGGAGTTTGCTATGACCAGAACAACCATGAAACCGCGTGCCTCGCTGACGGTTCGCATCGTTTTGGCCGTCATGGCGGCGTTGCTGGTCATGGCCGCCCTATGGGCCATAGTGAATCTCGCAGCCGTCAATAGCTACAACCAGGCCACGCAAAGCCTGCAGGAGAACATCTCGACCAGCAGAAAAGACGATGCCGATTGGGACAAGCTGCACACCAGGCAACAGCAGACGGACGCCCAATTCAACGAGGCATCAGCCATGAAGCCGCTGCTGCTGCCCCAAGTGCGCGAATCAATCGAGCATAACAGTCATGTTTCCAGCCAGCTTACGGATCACGCGTCCAAGAAGATCAAAGCCGAGCAGAGCGATCAGTCCGCTTCCACGGATTCAAACACCGCCGACGCTCAGGAATCGGGTAAATCAAGTCACAAGAACGACGAAAACCTATCCGACGAACAACGTCGGAAAATAGAGGAGCTATTGGCTCAGAACGCCCAATCCACGCAATCGGATCCCAATGACGATTCAGGTTCGGCTGCGAAAAAGAACCCAAGCACGTCATCCTCGCAGACCAAACCTGGTAGGGGGCTTTTTCGAATATAGTTATCCACATGCCGTCGACGTGGTTTTCGTTGTTTTTCCAATAACGACACGCCGACGGTTTTTCATAGACTCGTTCTTTGACCACAAGCTCTGTTTTCCGATTGGCGTCAACGCCGAATGTGGTCAAATGGCTGCCATGAACGTTTCAAATGCTTTTCTTGGTGCCGCCCCAGGCGTCGCAGCCTTCAATTCGTTGGCATCCCTGTCGGGAATGTCCTGTCGTTGCCGAATTGGCGTGCGGACCACCCAAACATTGATCAATGCGAAACTTGTTACCGCGTCACGGCTTCTCGATGGACTTGATGCGGCAATAGCCTCCAACAGACTGGCCGACTGGACCGGCACCGCGGCCGAGGAATACCGCACCCGTCTCGATCGCATCGCACGGCAATCCGCTCTGCTACGTGATGATATGATCGCCACGTCACGTCTTCTCTGGTCGGCAGGTGCGGCATGAACCAACGAGTGACGGCCCGCATCGTTGGCGGAAAGAGATTCACCACCGCCGAATACCGGGAATACTTCAATGCTTCAAGAATCCTCAGAGACCAAGCGAATCGTCTTGGCACTTCCCGTAGATCCTTCATTGCCGCAGGCTATGAACTCAAAATCCACCCTCGCGCCACACCGCTCCTGTCCGCTTTGACCGGGGCAAGTCCACGGTGTACGGCGCAGGACCATATCGAATTGCCGTACCGGCAGCTGCTCGGACGTTGCGAAGCGCATGCCGAGGCCCTGCAATCCATGGCATCCCAGCTTAATGAGCTATCCTCATTGATCGCACAAGCCCAATCCTTATACGCCCAAGCTGAGGAAGCCAGCAGGAAAGCTGAATATCATGTTGCGAGGGCTTTTCATGTCATCACGGGAATCCGCGATTCTCGCCTTGACCGCCAGCGCACTGATGGGGGTAAGACGCAGTTACGCCAAAGAGGGGAAATTCAACAAATTCTATCTTGTGGAATCCACCGCATGGATGCAGGAAAGCTTCGTGAGCGTCCTCGGAGAGCATGCGAGCCGATTGAACATACAGGAACGGCCTTCAAAAGACACGTCCATCCTGGAATACATCACGAAAACCTTATTCATGGTCACCAAACCGGGAGCGGCTATAGCAGAGGGGCTTTCCGGCAAAGGCTCGGTCAATCGCGGTCTTAAGAAAATCGACAGACTGCTCATACCGTACTTCGACAAAGACCATGGAGACAATCTCTCCGTAACCCGTGTGTATCCGAAAACCAAAGTGGTCAGAGGCGGTACAAGCACGAAGGACGCCATCGCCGACCAACGGCGGCTGTCCGAAGGACCTCTCAACGGCGAACGTGAAAGCGGTCTGGAATACGGAACCATCGCATGCTGCAAGTACCGCAAAGCCGATGGCACATATGCTTGGAGGATCATCATTCCCGGGACCGACGGCAATCACGATTCGCCTATGGACTGGTACACCAATTTCGAGCTGATGAGTGCCGATGAGCGGCAGCGCGGAACCGCGGAAAGCCTCCGTTTCCTGGATGAGACCATGAAACAGGCCGGCATCCAGCCGGATGATCCCGTGGAAATCGTCGGCCATTCGCAGGGCGGCATCATCGCGGCAGCGGCGGCGACGGATTTCCAAGATAAATACGACATCCAACATATCGCCACGCTTGGCTCCCCGATAGCGAATTTCGAGATTCCCGAGAAAACACGGGTCACCGCCATCGAGATGGATGATGAAGGCATCGCGGCACTTGACGGGGAGCTAACCCCCATACGGAGAACTGGCTCACCATACGATGCTCCGTCCATGAGGAGGATGCGCCGAAGAGGGCTTTTCCAGGAGCCGAAGTCAGTGATTCGTCTGGGGAGAAGAACTCCACGCACTACCCGAAATACCATGAAGCGGGATACCGGTACGCCTACGACACCGGAAACAAATCCGTGCTGGACCATGACCGTCATTTCCAAGAGGTCGTGGAAGGCGAGCTGGAGGAGGTCCAGTATTATGAGGGACGCATCAGCAAATGACGGGACCAATGGTTCACGGCTGAACGTATGCTGTTGTCTATGAAGCTTACTGACATCTCCCCCGCAATCGCACTGACCCCTCTTGACGGCCGCTACCACAAGCAGACCGCTCCCCTTGTCGAATACATGAGCGAACCGGCGTTGAACCGCGAGCGCATGCGCGTCGAAGTCGAGTGGATGATTCTGCTTGCCAACGGTTTCGAGGGCAACGGCAATCAGACCATCGTTCCGGGTGTCAAGCCGCTCACCGATGATGAGCAGGCGTATCTGCGTTCCATTCCGGAGAATTTCGGAGCCGAAGGCATTGCCCAGCATGCCGCTTATGAGGCTAAGACCCACCATGATGTGAAGGCCGTGGAGTATTACATCGACGACCAGCTGGAGAAGGCCGCCGATGTGTTGGGTCATGACACCCAGCTGACCGGATTGAAGACTCTCGTGCATTTTGCCTGCACGTCCGAGGATATCAACAACCTGTCCATCGCCCGTTGCGTGAAGAACGGTGTGGAGCAGGTGTGGCTGCCCGCAGCCCAGGCCATTGTCGACCATCTGGCACAGAAGGCCGACGCCTACCGCGACAAGGCCATGCTGTCGCTGACCCATGGACAGCCTGCCACGCCGACCACGCTGGGCAAGGAACTGGCTGTTTATGTGTATCGTCTGAACCGTCAGCTCAACAAGGTCAAGGCCCAGGAATATCTCGGTAAGATCAATGGCGCGACCGGCACGTTCGGTGCGCATCTGGCCGCCTGCCTGATGTTGACTGGGTGGCCGTCTCCCGCGAGTTCGTCACCAACCGTATGGGTCTGACGTGGAATCCGTTGACCACGCAGATCGAATCGCATGATTGGCAGGCTGAACTGTACGGTACCATCAGCCACACCAACCGTATCCTGCACAACCTGTGTGTGGACGTGTGGATGTACATCTCCCGTGGCGTGTTCGCGCAGGTACCGGTCAAGGGCGCGACCGGTTCCTCCACCATGCCGCACAAGGTCAATCCGATTCGTTTCGAGAACGCCGAAGCCAATCTGGAGATCTCCTGCTCGCTATTGGACACTTTGTCGGCGACGCTGGTCGAATCGCGTTGGCAGCGCGATCTGACCGACTCCACCACGCAGCGCAACATCGGCTCCGCGCTGGGCTATTCGCTGCTGGCGTTGAACAATCTGATGGGTGGTCTGAACTCCATCCATCCGAACGATGTTGCCATCCAGGCCGAGCTCGATTCCAATTGGAGGTGCTCGGCGAGCCGATCCAGACCGCCATGCGCGCCTGCGAGCTTGCAGGACTGCCGGGTATGGATAAGCCGTACGAGAAGGTCAAGGAGCTCATGCGCGGTCACGAGATCTCCAAGGATGACGTCGAACGGTTCATCGACCAGCAAGCCTTCGACAAAGCCACTGCGGCGCGTCTCAAGGCGTTGACTCCGGCG
>ENA-OQIG01000053-OQIG01000053.1-human-gut-metagenome-genome-assembly--contig:-NODE-53-length-65249-cov-11.728371_pt1 | contig 65249 bp, 65 predicted proteins | sample MGYA00242576_ERZ504741 | MGnify/ENA primary metagenome ERZ504741 (study PRJEB26092, sample SAMD00036436) | human gut metagenome | host: Homo sapiens | study: EMG produced TPA metagenomics assembly of... | reverse complement strand
TGAAGCAGACAGATGTAGAAATCTGAATCTTATGATCGGAAAGACAAAAATAGAAGATATCGAAAATAAGGGAAAGATCAGCTCATGTAAAAAGGGCTGATTTTTGTAAGTAAAAGAAAAACAGATGAAACTTTTCAGAAGGAAATCCGGTCTAATGAGTGTAAAGCAGTTCAAAACAGCAGGAAAGCGGGGTGAGAGGTGATGAAATATCTGGTAAAAAAGGCACAGAAGAAAGACGATCAGGCATTTGTGGAGCTGATGGAGCGCTGTAAGAGCGGAATGTATAAAGTGGCAAGAAGTTATTTAAAGGATGATGCAGATATTGCGGATGCGATCCAGGAGACGGTGATCAATTGCTATGAACACATCGGGCGCCTGAAAAATGCAGATTATTTTAAGACATGGCTGACCAGGATCTTGATCAATAACTGTAAGGATATACTGGCAGCAGGAAAGCGGGTGTATCCTCTGGAGCAGATTGAAGAACAGGAGAATACGTGTATGGAGATGCAGAATTATGAATTTCAGGAATTGATGAACTCTCTGGATGAAAAATACCGGATCGTGCTTCTTTTGTATTACGGAGAGGGATTTAAGATCAAAGAGATCGCACAAATACTGGAGATGGATGAGAATACGGTGAAAACAAGGCTGTCCAGAGGACGAAAGAAATTTGAGCATGCGTATTCCATGTGTTAAAGAAGGAGGCAGTGAAATGAAGAAAGACTATTCTGTAGATGAGATGAAAAAAATTATGGGAAAGGATATGGAGGTTCCGAAATCTGTGGATGAGGGAATGAAAAAAGCGTATGAACAGCTGGAATTCAGACCACGAGAAGACACAACAGAAAATATAAACTTTGGACAGGTCTGGCAGCGGCAGCAGTACTGACGGCAGGGCTTTCCATCACGGCGTTTGCGGTGACAAAATATCTCAATGTAACGCGAAGTGAGGAGGGGGACACACTCCAGTATCAGATTGAAGTGGATACAAAGCAGAAAGAGGCGCATCAGATCAAGGTGGAGCCGACCTATATGCCGGATGGGTATGAATATCAGGAAGAAGGTCCATATGGCGGAAAGTGGCATAATAAAGAGACCAACAGTGGGATTTCCATCATACCGTATAATGCGGCAGAGCTTTACAAGATGTCCAGAGTGGATGAAGATTCTTTTCGGAAATTCCGTAAGGAAAGCCGGGTAAAGACATCAGATACAGAGGATACCAAACTGGATCTGTTTTTGATGGACTCGGAATATGTGGACAGTGAGAAGACAGAGAAAATGTTATATCTTTTCAATGAAGAAGAGGGATATGGAATTTATATCCACAATACGAGCGATCTTCCACAGGAAGAGATTGAAAAAGTGGCAGAAGGGTTGAAGGTTACCGTTCTGGATGAGACTGTACCATATCCTTCGGAGGAAGAGATCCAGACGGAAATCGAAGAAAAGAAATGGCTGGAAGAAATGGAAGCGCAGGCGGGAAATACGATTCCGGCAGAAGGCGTGCGTTCAATCGGTGAGGAGATCAAAAATCCGTTCAGAGATGAGAATTCAACAGAGTTTGAAGATATCCGGTTTACGGTCAAGGATATCAAAATTCAGGATACGCTGCCGGTCGATCAGTTTCCAAGAGAAAACTATGCCCAGTATGAAGATGAGGTTGCTCTGTGGGTGCATGAAGACACCTCTCTGAAACCGCATGAGAGATATGTGCTCGATGCAGGAGAATGGGGTACAACGGATGCAATGGCAAACAAAGAGGCAGAAACGGTCAATTCCAAGTATGTAGTTGTAAAGATGCAGGCAGAGAATTGTTCTGATTTCCAGACAGAGTGGAATGCAAGCGGGGGAATCAGCATCGCTCCGGATCTGGCATACATGAAGACCAATGAGGACGGAAGCCTGTCAAGGGCAGATTATCAGCTGGTGGGAGCGAATGAAAATTATAACCTGCAGTGGACAGCCGGAAACGGGGCATCTTTCCCGATTTATTTTGACAAGATCTACTATACAGAAGGCGTGCAGAGAATGAAAGATGCATTCTTCCGGCCGCTGGCAGCAGGAGAAACACTGGAATATACACTGGTTTATGTGGCGGATGAGGATCAGCTGGATTCCTTATATCTGGATATATATCCGGGATATGGAAACACAGAGGAAGGTGTAGCCGCTCCATATGTAAAAGTAAAATAAGTGGTTTAGATTTCTTTACAGAAAATGGAAAAACGCCTATACTGTTAGGAAAAGAAGGATTCGGACAGGAGGCAAAAACAGATGGCGGCGTTTTTAAAAGAAATTGAAAAATTTTACGGGACAAAAGAGAAAAACCGGCAGGGTGAGGATCTGGAGACGTTTCTGGAGCATTATGATCCCCGCAAATATGAGACACCGAGCTGTACCACAGATGCGGTAATCTTTTCTATAACAGGAGAGCTTCTGGAGGTGAATCAGCTGAAAGTGCTTCTGGTGCGAAGGAGCAATCATCCAAGCATCGGGTTCTGGCGCTGCCCGGCGGGTTTGCCGAAATGAGGGAAAATCTGGAGGATACAGCAAGACGGGAACTGGAAGAAGAGACCGGAGTAAAAGATCTTCCATTGGAACAGTTTGCAGTATATGGAGATTATGACAGAGATCCGAGGACCCGTGTGATCACAACGGCATATCTGTCGCTTGTGAACGAGCAGGACATCACGGTACGGGCAGGGGATGATGCGGCGGACGCGGCATGGTGCAGCCTCTGCCTGAAAGAAAAGGAAGTCCACACAGGAGAAGTCAGCAGAAAAGTCTGGCAGCTTCATGTGTCAAATGAAGAGAAGGGGCTGGATACCCGGGCGGAAGTTGAAGAGACATGCAGGGAAGGGCTGATTCGGGAGCGAAAGTTTCAGGTGCTCACAGGCGGAGAGATTGCAGTAGATCACGCGGCGATCATTGTACAGGCAATGTGTATTCTGGCAGACCGCCTTTTAGAAAAGAGATAAAAAGACAAAAAAGTACTGGTATCGGCAGTGTGAAAAAGTACCTGCCGATACCAGTTTTTTATGATTTTTTCTGTTTTTTCCGGCTGCTGGAAATATATGCGATAAATCCAAGACAACCCAGTGCGATCAGCATCCAGATCACAAAAATAGTCGTTCCCTGCGGGCGGAACATGTCGTAATAGCCTTTCAGATAGATCACGACTACGACCCACGGCAGGATATGTGTCATATAGAAGCGAGCTTTTGCCGGAAACTTTAAGCCGTCTCCGCTGTTTGCTTCCTGAATGAAATTTTTCCAGCCCCATCCGTTTTTGTGCGTACAGAACAAAAGATATACAACTGAGCCGAGCGGAAGGATATTGTTGGATACAATAAAGTCTTCCAGATCCATAATGTTTGTGCCTGCGCCAAGCGGCTGGAAACCGGACCATACGCTGAATCCGAGGATACATGGAATACTTAAAACTGTGATCAGGAGAATATTGATCCCCACGGCTTTGGTTCTCTTCCATCCAAACAGATCCATCCAGAAAGAGACAATGTTCTCGAAGACTCCGACAATGGTGGACAGTGCCGCACAGAATAAAAACAGGAAGAATAAAGAGCCCCAGATCCGTCCTCCGGCCATCTGTGTGAAAATGTTCGGCAGCGTGATGAATACAAGTCCCGGTCCGGCATCTGGTTCTACGCCAAAAGCGAAGCAGGAAGGAATCACGATCAGCCCGGCCATCAGTGCAACGCAGGTATCCAGAAGCACAATGCTCAGAGATTCTCCGGCGAGAGAGCGTTTCTTATCCAAGTAGCTGCCGAAGATGGCCATACCGCCCATTCCGATACTCAACGTAAAGAAGGCCTGACTCATAGCTCCAAAGATCACATTTCCGATACCGTTTTTGGCCATACGCTCAAAGTCCGGCACCAGGAAAAAGCGCAGCCCTTCGGAAGAGCCGGTCAGTGTCACGGAACGGATCGTCAGGATAACCATAATTCCCAACAGACAGAGCATGGTGATCTTCATGATCTTTTCCACACCTTTTTGCAGACCAATGCTGCAGATTCCAAAGGAAAGTACGATCACCAGTACCGTCCAGAACATCAGCGTCGGAACGGAAGAGAGCATTCCGGTGTATTTTTCAGAGACTTCAGAAGCTGTCACTGAGGCAAATTCTCCTTTTGCCATGCGAAAGCAGTAGTAGAGCATCCAGCCGCCTACCATAGAATAAAACATGACCAGAAGATAATTTCCGGCAATGGCTGCCCATCTGGCGTAATGCCACCTGGTGTGCGGCGGTTCCAGTGCATTGTAGGATGTGGCAATACTTTTCTGACTTGCCCTTCCTACACTGAATTCACATACAATGATGGGAAGTCCCAGGATGACAAGAAAGAGCAGGTATACCAGGATAAAGGCCGCTCCGCCGTATTTTCCAGCCATGTAGGGAAACTTCCAGACGTTCCCGAGCCCGATCGCACATCCTGCAGATACCAGGATAAAACCGAGGCGGGAACCAAACTGTTCTCGTTTCATAAAAACCTCCATAAACATATAATATTATTTCTCCCCGCGGGAGTTTTCTTTGGAAACTTTGTTAGTATACCACGTTGGCGCGGCAAAGTAAAGAAATGTTGGGTATGTACCTTGTCGGAAATGCGGATTTATGATAAGATAATCGGAAGAATGTTTGTACACGAGGAGGAATTTATGGAAAACGAAGCAGTTTCAAAAAATTTCATTGAACAGGAAATAGACAAAGACCTTGCAGAAGGCGTTTACGATCATGTGTGCACCCGTTTCCCGCCAGAGCCGAACGGATATCTGCACATCGGACATGCCAAGTCCATTCTTTTGAATTACGGACTGGCAAAAAATACAATGGAACTTTCCATATGCGTTTTGACGATACCAACCCGACCAAAGAAAAAGTGGAGTTTGTGGATTCGATCAAAGAAGATATCCAGTGGCTGGGGGCTGACTGGGAGGATCATCTTTACTTTGCATCCGATTATTTTGAGCAGATGTACGAATGCGCAGTAAAACTGATCAAAAAAGGAAAGGCATATGTGTGTGACCTGACTCCGGAAGAGATCAGAGAGTACAGAGGGACACTGACAGAGCCTGGAAAGAACAGTCCGTACAGAGAACGCTCCGTTGAGGAAAACCTGGAGTTGTTCGAGGCAATGAAAGACGGAAAATTCAAGGATGGAGAGAAGGTGCTGCGCGCAAAGATTGATATGGCATCTCCGAATATCAATATGAGAGACCCGATCATTTACCGTGTGGCACATATGACGCATCACAATACAGGAGACAAGTGGTGTATTTATCCGATGTACGATTTTGCACATCCGATCGAGGATGCAATTGAGCATATCACACATTCAATCTGTACACTGGAGTTTGAAGATCACCGTCCGCTGTATGACTGGGTAGTCAGAGAGTGTGAGTTTGAGATGCCGCCAAGACAGATTGAGTTTTCTAAATTATACCTGACCAATGTTGTGACCGGAAAGCGTTACATCAAAAAACTGGTAGAAGACGGTGTGGTAGACGGATGGGATGATCCGCGCCTGGTTTCCATCGCAGCACTTCGCCGCAGAGGATTTACACCGGAGTCCATCAAGATGTTTATCGATATGTGCGGAGTATCAAAAAGCCAGAGCTCTGTAGACTATGCGATGCTGGAGTACTGTATCCGTGAGGACTTAAAGCTGAAAAAACCGCGTATGATGGCAGTACTGGATCCGATCAAGCTGGTCATTGACAATTATCCGGAAGATCAGGTGGAATATCTGGATGTGATCAACAATCTGGAGAATGAGGAGCTTGGTATGAGAAAGATTCCGTTCTGCAGAGAGCTGTATATCAACAGAGATGATTTTATGGAAGAACCGCCGAAGAAATATTTCCGTCTCTTCCCGGGCAATGAGGTACGTCTGATGCAGGCATATTTTGTAACCTGTACCGGATTTGAAAAGGATGAAGACAGCAACATCACAGTGGTACACTGTACGTATGATCCACAGACGAAGAGCGGCAGCGGATTTACCGGAAGAAAAGTCAAAGGAACGATCCACTGGGTACCGGCACCGTATGCAGTAAAAGCGGAAGTGCGCCTGTACGAGAATCTGATCGATGAAGAAAAAGGCGTTTATAATGAGGATGGTTCCATGAACTTGAACCCGAACTCCCTGACAGTCTTAAAAGACTGCTATGTAGAACCGAATTTTGAGGATGCAAAAGCATATGACAGCTTCCAGTTTGTAAGACAGGGATATTTCTGTATCGATGCAAAAGATTCCAGAGAGGATGCACTGGTATTTAACCGGATCGTGTCACTGAAGAGTTCGTTTAAACTGCCGAAATAAGCAGCGTGAAATTATGAATGAATTGACTATAAATCTTCACACAGCATCTGAGACACCGCTGTATGAGCAGATTTATCAGCATATTAAAAGAGAGATTCAGGAGGGAAGGATTACCAGCGGGGAAAAACTTCCCTCCAGTCGTTCTCTGTGCAAATATCTGGAAGTCAGCAGAAGCACAGTGGAGCTTGCCTATGAACAGCTGATCTCGGAAGGGTATGTGGAAGCAGTACCGTGTAAAGGGTATTTCGCGGCAGAACTGGAAGGGATGTATCGTCTGGATGTCGTTCCTGCTTTGGTGGGAGCAGAAGAAAAGACAGAGAAAAAAGAGTGGAAATATAATTTTACACCGAACGGAGTCGATCTGAACAGTTTCCCGTATAATGTCTGGCGAAGACTTGCGAAGGACAGTCTGTTAGATGACCGGGCAGAGATGTTCCGTCTGGGAGATTCTCAGGGGGAGTACGGACTGCGAAGTGCGATCAGCAGATATTTGTATCAGGCACGGGGAGTGAATGCACATCCGGATCAGATCATTATCGGAGCAGGAAATGACTATCTTCTGATGCTGCTTTCCACAGTGATCGGCCAGAATCATAAAGTAGCTCTGGAAAACCCGACCTACAAGCAGGCATACCGGCTTTTTAAAAGTCTGTCTTATGATGTATGTACAGTGGATATGATGAGAAAGGAATGAAAGTGGCCGATCTGAAAAGTTCCGGAGCAGATATTGCGTTCGTGATGCCTTCCCATCAGTATCCGCTGGGAATTGTAATGCCCATGAAACGCAGGATGGAACTGCTTAAGTGGGCAGCCAAAGACCCTGCACGCTATATTATCGAGGATGACTATGACAGTGAGTTTCGATACAAAGGGAAGCCTATTCCTGCGCTGCAGGGGTATGACCGATGGGAAAAGGTGATCTATATCGGAACGTTTTCAAAGTCCATCGCGCCTTCGATCCGTGTCAGCTATATGGTGCTTCCTGCGCCGCTTTTAAAGGAGTTTCAGAAAAAAAGCAGTTTTTTAAGTTCTACGGTTTCCAGGGTAGATCAGCTGATTTTACAGAAGTTTATCGAGGACGGACATTATGAAAGGCATCTGAACCGGATCCGGACATTGTACAAGAGCCGTCATGATACGCTGATGGGCTGTTTGAAAACATTTCAGAAAATCTGTACGATATCGGGGGAGAATGCCGGAGTACATATGCTGCTGCATTTTGCCGGTGATATGACAGAAGAAGAATTGATTCGAAAAGCTGCGGAAAAAGGCGTTCGAGTATATGGACTTTCGCAATATTATATCGATCCTCCTGACGGGCTAAAACCGACGATCATGCTGGGATATGCCAATATCAGTGAAGATAAGATGAAAGAAGCAGTAAAATTGCTGGAAGAAGCGTGGAAGTGAGAATATTCATCCGGGTAACCAGCAGCACATGTCTGCGGCGGACGGACTTTGTTCGATAAAGTAAAAAACAGGAACTGTTCAAAAGTGGCCAGTTCCTGTTTTGCATTATTCTTCCGATTCAGTATCAGTTGCTTGTGTTTCTTGGGAAGGTTCTTCTTCTGTATCAGCAGTATCGGATGCTGCTTTGTTCAGATGCACATATCCGCGTTCCGATACCGGTTTTAAATCATTGTCCAGATCAAAATCCTCTTCTTCCATATCTTCTGTACAATCATACTCGGAAACTGCGTCACTGTCTTTGCAGAAATAAGCATGATCAGACCGATCGCAGTACCGACAGCCGCAAGACCAAGAAACCATTTCAAAAACTTTTTCATCGTAAAAATCTCCTTTCCAGCAGATGTTATGAATCGATATCCATTGTAATACTTTTCGCCGTTAATTACAAGACCTTTGAGAGTTACTGTTCACAGTAACTTTTGAGAAGCTGTATTGTGGAGAAATACAAAGTGTGCTACACTGGGGACATTGAAAAAAGCAGGGGTGAAACAAAAAGATGGAACATAAAGCAGTGAAAAAAGCGAAGAAAGGGTTGTTCAGCATTGTTTTTGGCCGTACAGCACTGATCCTTATGCTTGTTCTGATCCAGCTGATCGTTCTGGTTGGAGTGGCAACGATACTGAATGACTATGCCGTCTATGTGTACGGCGGATTTACAGTTCTGGCAGCAGTGATCGTAATTTATATTATCAATGAAAGAGGAAATCCGGCATTTAATATGACCTGGGTACTTTTGATCCTGATTTTTCCGGCATTTGGATGCCTTTTCTATATTTGGGTAAAGTCTCAGCTTGGAACAAGATATATCGGAAAGCGATTGTGTATGCTCCGGCTTGATACAGCAAAATATATGCAGCAGGAGCCTCAGGTGATTGAAGCCTTGCGTGAGAGCAAGCCGGCCAATGCAAACCTTGCGCATTATATGCAGTATCAGCTGAATTTTCCTACTTATCGGAATACACAAGTGCAATATTTTGCATGTGGAGAAGAAAAATTTCCGGTGCTTCTGGAAGAATTGAAGAAGGCGGAAAAATTTATCTTTCTGGAGTATTTTATTGTAGAAGAAGGATATATGTGGGGGTCTGTGCTGGAAATATTAAAAGAAAAAGCAGCCGCGGGCGTAGAGGTACGGTTTATGTATGACGGAATGTGCAGCATTTCGCTGCTTCCGCCCGATTATCCGAAAAAAATCCGTCGGTTCGGGATTCAGTGTAAGATGTTCAGTCCGATCCGGCCGGTACTTTCGACGACACAAAATAACCGGGATCACAGAAAAATCTGTGTGATCGACGGAAAAACAGGATTTACAGGAGGTATCAATCTGGGAGATGAATATATCAACCGGAAAGAACGGTTCGGGTACTGGAAAGATACTGCCGTCATGATCAAGGGGGATGCGGTGCAGAGTCTGACGATGCTGTTTTTGCAGATGTGGAATGTTTCAGAATTAAAAAAAGAGAAATTTGAGCCCTATCTGACGACGATGGCAAAGGAATTAAAACCGGAGACCGGATTTGTGCTCCCCTACGGGGACAGTCCGTACGATCATGAAAACGTAGGGGAGGAAGTGTATGTGCATATTTTGAATCATGCGAAAAAATATGTGCATATTATGACGCCGTATCTGATTTTGGACAACGGCATGCTGGATACACTGACAAGAGCAGCAAAGAGCGGAATTGAAGTCTGCATCATCATGCCGCATATTCCGGATAAATGGTATGCGTTTGCGGTGGCGAAGACATACTATCGGGAATTGATCGAAGCAGGAGTTAATATTTATGAATTTACACCGGGATTTGTGCATGCAAAGGTATTTGTCTCAGATGATGATACGGCAACAGTAGGAACTGTGAACCTGGATTACCGGAGTCTGTATCTGCATTTTGAATGTGGGATCTTTGTGTATGACAATCCGGTGGTACATAAAATTGAAAAAGATTTTCAGGAAACACTGAAAAAGAGCTGTAAAGTTACAGCGTCAGATATCGGAAATACCGGTATTTTTATGCGGATCTGCGGAAGAGTGCTGCGTCTGATCGCACCTCTGATGTAGAAAAAAGAAAAAGTGTTTTACAGAATAAGAAAAGTATAGTATAATTCATAGGGCAGTGATTCATAAGAACTGCTAATTAAGAGTTAAAAGCGATGAATACGCAGGAGGATTTGAGATGGTAAAAGCAGTAGTAGGAGCTAACTGGGGCGATGAAGGAAAGGGCAAGATTACAGATATGCTCGGAAAAGAAGCCGATATCATTGTCCGTTTTCAGGGTGGAGCGAATGCAGGACATACCATTGTAAATGATTATGGAAAATTTGCGCTGCACACTTTGCCGTCAGGAGTATTCTATGACCATACGACCAGCATTATCGGAAACGGTGTGGCGCTGGATATTCCGAGATTGTTCGGAGAGGTGCAGCAGATTGTAAAACAGGGCGTACCGCAGCCAAAACTTCTTGTTTCTGACAGAGCACAGATCGTGATGTCTTATCACAAGAATTTTGATGCTTACGAGGAAGAGCGTCTTGGAGGCAAGTCTTTTGGTTCTACAAAATCAGGAATTGCGCCGTTTTATTCCGATAAATATGCAAAGATCGGATTCCAGGTGAGCGAATTATTTGATGACGAGCTTCTGAAAGAAAAAGTGGTTCGCGTTGCAGAGCAGAAGAATGTGATTCTGGAGCACTTATACCATAAACCGTTGATCAATCCTGACGACTTATATAAAGAACTGACAGAGTACAGAGACATGGTAGCACCATTTGTATGTGATGTTTCTCTGTATCTGCACAATGCAATCAAAGAAGGCAAAGAGATTCTTCTGGAAGGACAGCTCGGTTCTCTGAAAGATCCGGATCACGGAATTTATCCGATGGTAACATCTTCTTCCACACTGGCGGCATACGGTGCGATCGGAGCGGGAATCCCTCCGTATGAGATCAAACAGATCATCACAGTATGCAAGGCATACTCCAGTGCAGTAGGAGCAGGTGCATTTGTCAGCGAGATTTTCGGCGAGGAAGCTGATGAGCTGAGACGCCGCGGAGGAGACGGCGGTGAATTTGGAGCGACAACAGGACGTCCGAGACGTATGGGATGGTTTGACTGTGTTGCTTCCAAATACGGATGCAGGATGCAGGGGACGACAGATGTAGCGTTTACAGTTCTGGATGTACTTGGATATCTGGATGAGATTCCGGTATGTGTAGGCTATGAGATCAATGGAGAAGTGACAACAGAGTTCCCTGTAACACATCTCCTGGAAAAAGCAAAACCGGTATTGAAGACACTTCCGGGATGGAAATGTGATATCCGCGGAATCAAGACATACGAAGAACTGCCGGAGAACTGCAGAAAGTATATTGAATTTATTGAAGAACAGATTGGATATCCGATCACAATGGTCAGCAACGGACCGGGAAGAGACGATATCATTTATCGCAAAAGATAAAAGGTGAACGAAGGTGTTCCGTATCTGCCAGCAAAAGCTGGCAGCGGAGCATCTTTTTTTGTGAAAAAATGTTAAGAGATTTTTATGAAAAACTTTAGAAATCAGCCACATCGGCGTCACAATTTGACAGTAGGATAAAAGAGTGTCAGGGGACAAAAAAAGTTCTGTCAAGCAGGCAGAAAAATGACATATTTCAGAGGGCAGTATCATAAAATAATAAGGCTGAGGCCGGAAAAAGGAGGTATTTTATGCGTCAGAATAGTATACAGAACAGATTACAGATGATATCGATGGAAGAATACCTGGAGAAAAGACAGAAAATTCGAGAGACCGAAAGAAAAAGAGACAAAAAAACAGTCTGCAGGCAGCAGGAACTGGATGCTGCCGTTGCGATGGCAGAGCTGTATGTTTAACAGAAGAACATTACTCGTTCGAGTCGGAGTCATCCGTATGAGATGTACGGGAAAAGAGTGTATAGATATATAACAGTACAGGCAGCAGGATCGTGGCGGCAATGGCAGCCATCAGAAGCTTCTGAGAGACAACGTTGTCTATAAAAGCAAAGATGAGTGTGCTGACGTAAAGAAGAACCAGCAGGATTGCTCCGATCAGTGCATGATACGTTTTGATTTCTTCATATTAGATTCCTTTCTTTTATCTTTTTATAAATCTGCCGGAGCATCTTTTTGCTCCGCAGATTTATTATATACAAAAGATAGAAAGATTGCAATACAGCGGTAAAATTAGTAGTTTACTGACAGAGAAAAGTGTTATATAATAGAACCACGATTGAATTTCTAAGAAAAAGGAGTTTTTACAATGAGTGAAAAATGTTTATTAGATCAATGGAGAGATATGGCATACGACAGAGAACTGTCCAAAGAGCAGTTAGAGAAGTTCTGGGGTCGTTATTTCAGCATTGAAAGAGGAATTTATGAGCAGCTTTTGACAGAGCCTGATGTAGAAGTGAAAGGTACGGTCAAAGAGCTGGCTGAAAAATATGGACAGGAAGTTCTGACAATGGTAGGATTTCTGGATGGAATCAACGACAGTCTGAAAGTGCCGAATCCGATTGAGACGATGACAGAGGATACGGAAGTGAATCTGATCTTGACAAAGAGCTGTTATACAAAAATATGATCGATGCAAAAGCAGACTGGTTATATGAACTGCCACAGTGGAATGCTATTTTTGACGAAGAAAAGAAAAAACAGTTATACCGTGAGCAGAAACAGTCCGGTACGATCCGCAAAGGAAAGAAAATCGGAAGAAATGATCCATGTCCATGCGGAAGTGGTAAAAAATATAAAATGTGCTGTGGAAGAAATGCATAGCAGTATATCGTATGAGAGGGAGCTCGGATGAGTCTCCCTTTTATGTTTCGAAAAAAGAACAGGAGATGAGCATGGAAATTTATTTGATCACGGCAGGGGCGCTGTTTCTCTTTTATTATGGAATCCTCTGTTTCTATACCGGAAAATGGGACTCTACGTTTGCCAGATTCTGGCTGGTGGCGGGGATCGGGCACTTTTTGATGATTCCTGCGACAAAAGAAGAAGTGACGCGAAAGCTTTTGTTCTTCTGTGTGGCGGGAATATGGATCCTTTTTCTTGCGGTGGAGTTTTTTATTGTACGTGCCATGAGGCTGGAAGAAAGAAGAACTGCCGGTATCTGATCGTGCTTGGTGCGCAGGTCCGGGGAGAGCGGATCACAGATTCATTAAAGAGAAGACTGGATGCTGCTTTATTGTATCATCAGGTCTGTCCTTCGGTGAAGATCATCGTATCCGGCGGTCAGGGAAAAGGTGAGGATGTTTCAGAGGCTTATGCGATGGTACAATATTTGCGGGAACATGAGGTAAAAGACGAGCAGATCATGTTGGAGGATCAGTCGCGGACGACGAGGGAAAACCTGCGGTTTAGCAAAGCTTATCTGGAGGAGTTGAAAACACCGGTTGGAATTGTGACAAATAATTTTCACTTGTTTCGGGCACTTTTGATCGGACGAAGTGAAGGGTATGAGAACCTGACGGGAATTGCGGCAGGATGTAACCGGATTTTGTTTTTGAACTATATGGTACGGGAGTTTTTTGCGGTTGTGTGGCTGTGGATTCAGAGAGGAAAAAAGAAATCTGGTTGACAAAACAAAAAGTGATGTTATAATGAGGATTAGGTTGAGAATATAATATTTCAATACAATGACGAGACGAGTAGGATGTGGAAGAAGACAGAGAAGGGAGTCGCAGGCTGGAAGCTCCCGCTTACGGAAGCATTTGAAAACTACCTCTGAGTGGCTGAAAACAGCCCGGTGATCCCGTTATCATCACAAATGAGTGGTTCCGGTATTTAATACCGGTTCAAACAGGTGGAACCGCGAGTATGATCTCGCCCCTTTTTGCAGGATATGCAAAAGGGGCGTTTTTAATTCTGAGGTCTCGTGGTTGTGCAGTAAGAGAAAGGAGCCAGAAAGATGGAGTGTAATTCGAATTATCGTATTTTGAATAACCAGGTCAAGATTCCGTGTGCTGCATTTGGAACTTATAAAGCCGCAGAAGGAAACAGCGCGGATATCATCGGTACTGCAATTCGTGCCGGATACAGGCATTTTGATACGGCTTCTGTTTACGGCACGGAGAAATATGTGGCAGAGGCTATTGAAAAGAGCAGGATTCCAAGGCAGGAATTTTTTTTGACATCCAAGGTCTGGAAAGAGGATATGGGATATGAACAGACAAAGGCTGCATTTGCGAAAACCTTAGAGCAGCTTAACACAGATTATCTGGATTTGTATCTGATCCACTGGCCACGGCCCACGTTGGACTGCAAAAACTGGAAGAAACTGGATTTAGAGAGCTGGAGAGCAATGGAAGAATTGTATCATGCAGGAAAGATCCGCGCCATTGGGGTGAGCAATTTTCTGCCGCACCACATTGAGAACCTGATGCAGAATGCCAAGGTGACTCCGGCGTCGATCAGTTGGAATATCATCCTGGATATACACAACAGGCAGCAGTAGACTATTGCAGAAAGAACCAGATTCTTGTGGAGGCATGGAGTCCGATCGGACGAAGACGAGTGTTCGAAGAGCCGCTGATTCTTGAGTTGTCTGAGAAGTATCATGTATCACCGGCACAGATCTGTTTGCGGTTTGCACTGCAGAATGGCGTGATACCAATGCCGAAATCCTCATCCATGGAGCGGATGAAAGAAAATCAGGATATCTTCTCATTTGAGATATCCACAGAAGATATGTATCGTCTGGAGACAATGCCTCAGATTGGATGGTCCGGAGAGCATCCGGACAGAGAACGGGTTTATTTTTAAAATCCGGCGAGGCAAAAAGAAGAGAAAAGGAGAGAGATTATGAAGATTATATTAAAAGACGGTTCCTTTAAGGAATATGAAAACAGCAAATCAGTGATTGAAATCGCAGCAGACATCAGCGAAGGACTTGCAAGAGTGGCGACAGCAGGAGAAATCGACGGAGAAGTGGTAGATTTGAGAACGGTGGTAGACAAAGACTGTGAACTCAATATCCTGACATTCAATGATGAAAAAGGAAAAGGTGCGTTCCGTCACACAGCCTCTCATATCATGGCACAGGCTGTGAAGAGATTATATCCGGAGACAAAACTGGCGATCGGACCATCTGTTGCAGACGGATTTTACTATGATGTAGACAGAGAGACACCGTTTACAGCAGATGATCTGGAAAAGATTGAGAAAGAGATGAAAAAGATCGTAAAAGAGAATCTCCCGATCGAGCAGTTTACAAAGCCTAGAAATGAAGCAATCGAATATTTCAAAGAAAAAGAAGAACCATATAAAGTAGAACTGATCGAAGACCTTCCGGAAGATGAGACAATCAGCTTCTATTCTCAGGGAGAGTTTACAGATTTGTGTGCAGGTCCTCACCTGATGAGTACAAAATATGTCAAAGCATTTAAGCTCACAAGCCTTGCAGGTGCATACTGGAGAGGAAGCGAGAAAAATAAAATGCTGCAGAGAATCTACGGAACTGCATTCCCGAAAAAAGCAGAGCTGGAAGAATATCTGAACATGTTGGAAGAAGCGAAAAAACGTGATCACAGAAAACTCGGAAAAGAACTGGGACTCTTTATGATGAGAGACGAAGGACCGGGATTCCCGTTCTTCCTTCCAAACGGAATGGTACTCAAAAACGTTCTTTTGGATTACTGGAGAGAGATTCACAGAAAAGCCGGATATGTGGAGATTTCAACTCCGGTTATGTTAAGCCGTCATCTCTGGGAGACATCGGGACACTGGATCATTACAAAGAGAATATGTATACAACTGTGATCGATGAGGAAGACTTTGCAATCAAACCGATGAACTGTCCGGGAGGAATCCTGGCATATCAGGCGGAGCCGCGTTCCTACAGAGATCTTCCGATCCGTATGGGAGAGCTGGGACTGGTTCACCGTCATGAAAAATCAGGACAGCTTCATGGTCTGATGAGAGTGCGCTGCTTCACACAGATGATGCGCATATCTTTATGACACCGGATCAGATCAAGGACGAGATCAAAGGCGTTGCAGGACTGATCAATGAAGTTTACAGTCTGTTTGGATTTAAATATCATGTAGAATTGTCCACACGTCCGGAAGACAGTATGGGAAGTGACGAAGATTGGGAAATGGCAACAGACGCACTTCGCGGTGCGCTGGATGATCTGGGACTTCCGTATGTAGTCAATGAAGGAGACGGAGCATTCTACGGACCGAAGATTGACTTCCATCTGGAAGATTCCATCGGAAGAACATGGCAGTGTGGAACAATCCAGCTTGACTTCCAGCTTCCACTTCGTTTTGAACTGGAATACACAGGAGCAGACGGAGAAAAACACAGACCAATCATGATCCATCGCGTTGTATTTGGTTCCATCGAGCGGTTTATCGGAATCCTGATCGAGCACTTTGCCGGAGCATTCCCGACATGGCTTGCACCGGTTCAGGTAAAAGTACTGCCGATCTCTGATAAATATCTGGAATATGGACAGAGTGTTCTGGATCAGTTGAATGCAGCCGGAATCCGTGCCGAGATCGACACACGTGCCGAGAAGATCGGATATAAGATCCGCGAAGCACAGATGAAGAAGATCCCGTACATGCTGGTTGTGGGAGCAAAAGAAGAGGAAGAGAAAAAGGTTTCTGTAAGAAGTCGATTTGCAGGAGATGAAGGACAGAAAGGTCTGGAAGAATTTATTGCTGCAATCATGGAAGAGACTGCAAAAAAAGAAATCCGTGAAGTGACAAAAGAAGAAAAATAAATTTTTTTGAAAATCCGGATAAAAGAATTGGAAATGGGCATGATGATACTGATTTTGTAAATAAAAAGGAGGTATTATCATGCCAGAATTAAAATGTACAGTACAGACATGTATGCACAATCAGGATTTCCTCTGCCGTCTGGATTCCATCCAGGTAGGTGGTTCTCAGGCAAAGGCTTCAAAGGAGACCTGCTGTGACAGCTTTGAGGAGCGAAAAACACAGGGGATGGAAAATTCCTATACGAACGCATATGGAAACCATGCGACAGCGCCTTCGGATCGTTGCGGAATCGATTGTAAAGCAACTGACTGCATGTACAATGAACAGTGTAAATGTGAAGCGGGAAAGGTCAGCGTGGAAGGTTCCTGTGCGTGTCATAAGGACGGCACAGAGTGCGCCACATTTCAGTGCAGATAAGAAGTGAAAGAGAAGAAGCGGTGCTTGGCTTTATGGCCGGGCATCGCTTTTTTGAAGGTTGACGGTCTTCCTGTTACAGGGGTATAATGGAAATACTTGCAAAACCAGAAAGGAATGAGATACATATATGAACAGAGAGGAAGAAAAACCTGAAAAAGAGGGGAAAAAGGAGAATGACTATTATACGTCGCAGCCTTCATTTGGAAGCAAAAAGACATCCAGATTCTGGCATCAGATCAGCAGGGACGTACGGATATTTGTGGTGATCGCAGCCTGCATCGTGTTTTATTTTGCATTATTGCGCATGACAAATATTTCGGAAGTTTTTGGGAAAATATACCAGGTGTTAAAGCCGATTATTTATGGTCTTGTCATTGCGTATTTGCTCAACCCGATTGTAAAGCTGGTGGATACGCATTTTGAACCCTGGATCAAGAGAAAATTTCCACGCATTAAGAATGCGGGCGGCATTTCCAGAGGGGCAGGAATTTTGCTTGCAATCGTTGTAATGTTTGCGTTAATCGTGGCGTTGTGCAATATGATGATACCGGAACTCTACCGCAGTATAAGAGATATGATCCTTACTGTGCCGAGCCAGCTGAATCGTTTTATCGGGAAGATGACAGAGGTGATGAGTACAGATCAATCGACTATTGGACAGATGGCAGAGGCAGTCCTCAAAGAAGCAAGTGATGCACTGCAGACATGGATGCGTACAGACCTTCTCAATCAGGTCAATGTACTGATGTCGAATCTGACAGTGGGAGTGATCAACGTTGTCAAGGAATTGTGCTATGTACTGATCGGAGTGATCGTATCTGTTTATGTGCTGTTCAGTAAGGAGAAGTTTGCAAGCCAGTGCAAGAAGCTTGTATATGCCATCATGCGTCCGTCAAGAGCGAATATGGTGCTTCATCTGACGATCAAGAGCAACGAGATCTTCGGCGGTTTTATTATCGGAAAGATCATTGATTCTGCGATCATCGGAGTATTGTGTTTTGTCGGACTTTCCATTTTGGATATGCCGTATACGATGCTTGTGAGCGTGATCGTAGGAGTAACCAATGTGATTCCGTTTTTCGGACCATATATCGGAGCAATTCCAAGCGCCGTCCTGATTTTGTTGTCAGATCCGAAGATGGGAATCTATTTTATTATTTTTGTATTTCTTCTGCAGCAGCTGGATGGGAATATCATCGGACCAAAGATTTTGGGGGATTCTACGGGATTGTCTGCATTCTGGGTGGTATTTTCGATTTTGTTTGGCGGAGGAATGTTTGGATTTGTGGGAATGATTTTGGGAGTTCCTACATTTGCAGTCATCTATTATATTGTAAAAATGCTGGTGAACCATCAGCTGGAAAATCATACGCTGCCTACAGATACCGGTGCGTACGACCAGTTCGGTTATGTAAATAATGAAGGCGAGTATGCAAGAGTTGATGAGGCGACAGAAAAGAAAGAAGAAAAAGGGGAATAAATTATGCCAATACGTGTACAGAACGACCTTCCGGTAAAAGAGATACTGGAGCATGAAAATATATTTGTAATGGACGAATACCGGGCAGCACATCAGGATATCCGTCCGATCAAGATCGGGCTTTTAAATCTGATGCCGTTAAAGGAGGATACAGAGCTGCAGATACTGCGGTCTCTCTCGAACACACCGCTTCAGGTGGATGTTGTATTTGTCCGTGTATCAGGACATGTATCGAAAAATACATCCACCAGTCATCTGCATAAGTTTTATCAGTCTTTTGAAGAGATCAAGGAGCAGAAGTTTGATGGATTTATCATTACAGGAGCTCCGGTGGAACAGATTCCGTTTGAAGATGTGGATTACTGGGATGAGTTGAAAGAGATCATGGAGTGGACGAAGACGCATGTGACTTCCACGCTGCATTTGTGCTGGGGTGCACAGGCGGGGATTTATTATCACTATGGGATTGATAAGACACAGCTTCCAGAGAAAATGTTCGGTGTATTTAAGCATCATGTGAGAAACAGAAGAATCCCGCTTGTGCGTGGATTTGATGATGCGTTTTATGCGCCTCATTCCCGGCATACGGAGATTCCGTTGGAACAGGTGGAGGCAGATGAGAGACTGACGATACTGGCAGATTCCAAAGAGGCGGGGCTTTTCCTCTGTATGGCAGAGGAAGGTCGTCAGATTTTTGTGATGGGACATCCGGAATATGACAGAATGACATTGGATGCGGAATATAAGAGGGATTTGAGCAAAGGTCTGGATATTCAGATGCCGGTGAATTATTATCCGGACAACGATCCGGATCAGAAACCGGAACTGATCTGGAGATCTCATGCAAATAACATTTATACGAACTGGCTGAATTATTATGTATATCAGACAACGCCGTATGATCTGGAGGGGACACCGTTTTAAGGAGGAATCAGAGAGAGGAACGAAGAGAATGAGAAAAAGAAATGTGAGGGGGATTTGTGCTTTTTTATGCACCATCCTTTTGGGATGTCTGATTCCGGCCGGGGAGGTACAGGCTCAGCGTGCGCTGGATGTGGCAAGAGAGAGGGGCTATCAGCTTGAGGAACGGTATCAGCCTGCAGGTTCGATCATTACGGAGATCAATACCGGACAAATTTTATGGCAGGAAAATGCACAGAAACAGTGCCGCCGGCAAGTATGACAAAATTGATGACCATTCTTCTGGCATATGAGGAGATGAAAGCCGGGAATCTGGAACTTGAGAGTACGGCAGAGGTAAATGAAAGATATACAGATATTGCAGGCAGGTATGCGCTCAGCAACAATAAAATGCAGCCGGGAGCCAGTTATACGGTTGCAGAGTTGATGGATCTGATCATTGTGCCGTCTTCTGCGGCGGCAACGTATATGCTTGCGGATATGGTGGAGTCGGATCCGGACAGGTTTGTGGAGCGTATGAATCAAAAGGCACAGGAGCTTGGAATGGTCAATACGAAGTACTTCAACTGTGTGGGGGTTACTAACAATCTGCTGCAGCCGTATCATCCGGTGAGCCAGCCGCTTGATGGAGATAACATTACAACACCGGAAGATTATGCGATGCTGTGTACTTATCTGATAAAGACCTATCCGGATATTTTAAATCACACAAAGTATCCCCAGATCACCGTAAAAGAGGGGACACCGTATGAGGAGCATTTTACATCATATCAGATTTCACTGGAAGGGGCAAAGTATGGTCTGGAGGGCACAGACGGCTTGAAGACAGGTTCCAGCGATACGGCAGGGTTTAACTATTCGTCCACTGCAAAACGGGGGGACACGCGTCTGGTGGAGATTGTGATGGGTGTGTCTGACTGGTCAGATCAGACTGGGGAAGAGCTCCGTCATCTGGTCGGAAACGCGATTATGGAGCAGGCATTTGAACGGTTTGAATATAAAAAAGTACTTTCCAAAGGGGTGCATACTATTGATGGAAAGAAAGTAGAGATTTCAAAAGATTTATGGGACTGTGTTCCAAAAGGGAAAGAAGCTCCGCTTACGATCAAGGACGGTAAAGTGCTGGTAGACTTGGAAAGAGAATATCTGCCGGGATTTCAGGCACCGGCAGTTTCGTGCAAACAGGTGGCGGCAGTGGAGAAGAACGAACAGAAGGGACTGCCGCTGTTCTTGAAGGTGCTGCTTGTACTCGCTGCAGTGTTTGTGATTCTTGTGGGAGCAAGAATCTCTTATGTGGCATATCGGAAAAAGCAGAGAAGGAAGCGCCGGGAAGCACAGAGAAGAAGACGTGCAAGAAGAATCAGAGAATTAGAGGAGAAGTAAGACAGGGAGGAAACAGGATGAGAGAGCAGCAGTTTTCAGCGATGGTAAATCAGTTTCAGCCGGGAATTTTTACCGCGCTGAATGACAAGAAGGAAGAGATGATTCAGGCAGGAAAACGGGTGTTCAATCTGTCAGTGGGAACACCGGATTTTGCACCGGCACCGCATGTGATGGAGGCACTTACAGAAGCGTGCAAAGATCCGGAGAACTATAAATATGCACTGGCAGATCTGCCGGAGCTTTTAGAGGCAGTCCAATACCGGTATGCGCATCGGTTTGGAGTGGAGATTCAGACAGATGAGATTATGTCAGTTTATGGATCTCAGGAGGGAATGGCGCATATCGGAATGGCATTGTGTGATCCCGGGGATACCATTCTGGTTCCGAATCCGGGATATCCGCTGTTTGAAATGAGCGGAATCATGGCAGGTGCGAATGTGGAATATTATGAAATCCGTGAGGAGAACGGATATCTGCCGGATCTGAAAAATATCCCGGGAGAGGTTTTGGAGAGAACCAAATATATGGTAGTCTCTTATCCGTTGAATCCGGTCTGTGTCTGTGCTCCGGATCATTTTTATGAAGAACTGATCGCATTTGCAAAGGAGCATCATATTGTGATCATCCATGACAATGCATATTCGGATATTATTTTTACAAGAGAACAGGGGCGGTCCTTTTTATCCTTTGACGGTGCAAAAGAGGTAGGGGTAGAGTTTTATTCGTTGTCCAAGTCCTATAATCTTACGGGTGCCAGAATCTCATTTGTGGTGGGAAATAAAGCGATTGTAGAGAAGTTTAAAACGCTGCGTTCTCAGATTGATTATGGCATCTTTCTGCCGATTCAGAAGGCTGCGATCGCGGCGCTTACGGGGCCGGACGATTTCATCGAAAAGCAGAGGCAGGAGTATGCAAAAAGAAACTGTGCGCTGTGCGGCGGTCTGCGAAGGATCGGGTGGAATGTACCGGACAGTCAGGGGACAATGTTTGTGTGGGCAAAGATTCCGAAAGGCTATGCGTCGTCCTTTGATTTCTGTATGCAGCTTGTGGAGAAGACCGGACTTCTGGTAACGCCTGGAAGTGCGTTTGGAAGCGCGGGAGAAGGGTATATCAGAATGGCGCTGGTAGTTGATCTGCCCTGATCGGGGAAATTCTTGAAGTGCTTGAGAAATCGGGGATGTTTTAGAAAAAAGAGGAGGAGACGAGTATGGACTATCAGAAAGTGATCGAACAGGCAAGGACATGTATCGGACCGTACTGTAAAGCGTGTGCAGTCTGTAACGGCAGAGCGTGCAAAAATACAATGCCGGGACCTGGAGCGAAAGGAATCGGAGATGTGGCGATCCGAAATTTTCAGAAATGGCAGGAGATCCGTATCAATATGGATACGATCTGTGAAAAGAAACCGGCTGATACGACAGTGACTCTGTTTGGAAAGGAGTTTTCCTACCCGTTTTTTGCAGGACCGGTAGGTGCTGTGAAGCTGCATTACGGGGAGAAATATACGGATCAGGAATATAATGAAATTTTACTGGCAGGATGTATGGAAGGAGGAATTGCGGCATTTACAGGTGACGGGTCAGATGCACGGGTAATGCAGGAAGCCACAGCGGCAGTCCAAAAACTGGGAGGTCTGGGAATCCCGACTGTAAAACCGTGGGATATGGATACGATTCGTGACAAAATGGAACTGGTCAAACGGTCAGGGGCTTTTGCTGTTGCAATGGATATTGATGCGGCCGGGCTTCCGTTTCTTCAGAATCTGAATCCGCCGGCGGGAAGCAAATCTGTGGAAGAGTTAAAAGAAATTGTGAAAATTGCTGAAATTCCATTTATTCTAAAAGGAATCATGACGGTCAGAGGGGCGAAAAAGGCTCTCGAGGCCGGTGCACAGGCGATTGTGGTGTCTAACCACGGAGGAAGAGTACTGGATCAATGTCCGTCTACAGCCGAAGTTCTTCCGGATATTGTGAAGGCAGTGGATGGCCGGATGAAGATTTTTGTGGACGGCGGGATCCGGACAGGAACGGATGTCTTTAAAGCACTGGCAATGGGCGCGGATGCGGCACTGATCGCCCGTCCGTTCGTGACCGCGGCATATGGTGCGGGAGTGCAGGGTGTGAGTGCATATACTGCAAAAACAGGTGGTGAATTAAGAGATACCATGGCAATGTGCGGTGCATTTGCTGTCAAGGAAATTACAGAGGAAATGCTCTGGTAAATGAGAGACTTTTTGTGAAAGTTTCCGTATTGACTCTGACTGCTCAAAGTGATAACATATTCGTTGCTGACACATGATATAGTTTATCCTGTGTGATAAAAACACTAAATATAGATAAAACAAAAGCGAAGGGAGCAGAAGTTGTATGATCAGAGTCATCAAGAAAGACGGGACAAAGGAAGATTTTAACGTGCAGAAAGTAGTTGTGGCTGTTAATAAATCTGCGTACCGTGCACTCATTAAATTCACAGATGAGGAGTTGGACTATATCTGTCGTTTCGTAGAAGAAAAGGTACAGACATTGGGAATTCAGGACGTCCCGATTGCAGAGATGCATAATGTGGTAGAGGGAGCCCTGGAAAAGGTAAATCCGGTGGTGGCAAAAAGTTATCGTGATTATCGTAATTACAAACAGGACTTTGTACAGATGCTGGATGAAGTATATAAAAAGAGCCAGTCCATCATGTATATCGGGGATAAAGAAAACAGCAACACGGACAGTGCGCTGGTATCAACAAAGAGAAGTCTGATCTTTAATGAGCTGAACAAAGAGCTTTATAAGAAATTCTTCCTGACAGTAGAAGAAATCCAGGCGATCCGTGAAGGGTATATTTACATTCACGATATGTCTGCGAGAAGAGATACGATGAACTGCTGCCTTTTTGATGTGAAAAATGTATTAAGCGGCGGATTTGAGATGGGGAATCTCTGGTATAATGAGCCGAAGACACTGGATACAGCATTTGATGTGATCGGGGATATCGTATTAAGTGCGGCCAGCCAGCAGTATGGTGGATTTACAGTGCCAAGTGTGGATGAGATCCTGGAACCATATGCAGAAAAATCTCACAAAAAACTGATTGAAAAATACAGAGCGTTGGGTCTGGATGAAGAAGCTGTACAAAAGATCGCATGGTCAGATCTGGAAAAAGAAATGGAACAGGGATTCCAGGGATGGGAATACAAGTTTAATTCGGTATCTTCCAGCCGCGGAGACTATCCGTTTATTACTGTGACAGCCGGAACACGGACAAGTATTTATGGAAAACTGGCAACGATCAAGATGCTGGAAGTGAGAAAGAACGGACAGGGAAAAGAAGGTCACAAAAAGCCGGTACTCTTTCCGAAGATCGTATTTTTGTACGATGAGAATCTGCATGGACCGGGAAAACCGCTGGAAGATGTGTTTGAAGCAGGGATTGAATGCTCCAGAAAGACCATGTATCCGGATTGGTTAAGCCTGACAGGAGATGGTTATGTTCCGAGCATTTACAAAAAATACGGCAAGATCATCAGCCCGATGGGATGTCGTGCATTTCTTTCTCCATGGTATGAGAGGGGCGGCATGAAGCCGGCAGATGAAAATGATACACCGGTATTTGTGGGAAGATTTAATATCGGTGCGATCAGCTTACATCTTCCGATGATCTATGCAAAGGCACAGCAGGAAGGAAAGCCGTTCTTTGAAGTGCTGGATTATTATCTGAATCTGATCCGCAAGCTGCATCAGAGAACGTATGATTATCTGGGTGAGATGAAAGCCTCTACGAACCGCTGGCATATTGTGAAGGAGGATTCTACGGCGGAAACTTAGGATTATATGACAAGATCAACCGCTGTTAAAATCAGCGACAGCTTCCTTTGGAATTACAGCACTTAACGAACTGCAGCAGCTTCACAACAAAAAGTCCCTTGCAGAGGATGGGGCATTTGCGGTGGAGACACTGGAATACATCAACAAACGTGTGGAAGAATTTAAGAATGAAGACGGACATCTGTATGCGATTTACGGAACACCGGCAGAGAATCTCTGCGGAGTTCAGGTGCAGCAGTTCCGCAAAAAGTATGGAATCATTGAAAATGTATCGGACAGAGAATATGTCAGCAACAGTTTTCACTGTCATGTAACAGAAGAGATCACACCGATTGAAAAACAGGACCTGGAAGGACGTTTCTGGAACCTGAGCAACGGCGGAAAAATCCAGTATGTAAAATATCCGATCAGTTACAATGTGGATGCGATCAAATCTCTTGTGAGACGTGCTATGGCAAAGTACTATGAGGGCGTCAATCTGTCGTTGTCTTATTGTGATGACTGCGGTCACGAAGAGCTGGATATGGATGTATGTCCGGAGTGTGGAAGTACCAATCTTACAAAAATAGAAAGAATGAACGGTTATCTCTCTTATTCCAGAGTCAAAGGCGACACTCGGCTCAATGACGCAAAGATGGCGGAGATTGCAGAAAGGAAGAGTATGTAACATGCAGTATCACAATATTACAAAAGATGATATGCTGAACGGAGACGGACTTCGGGTAGTATTGTGGGTGGCGGGATGCACTCACGGATGCAAGGAGTGTCAGAATCCTGTGACCTGGGATCCAAACGGCGGACTTTTGTTTGATGAACGCGCAAAAGAAGAGCTGTTTGAGCAGTTGGAAAAAAGTTATATCAGCGGAATCACATACAGCGGAGGAGATCCGTTGTATGTGGGGAACAGAGAGGCGATTACCGCACTTGCAAAAGAGATCCGTGAAAAGTTCCCGGAAAAGACACAGTGGCTGTACACCGGGTATGAGTGGAATCAGATTCAAAATGAGGCGATCATACCGTATCTGGATGTAGTTGTGGACGGCAGATTTGAAGTGGAACAAAAGGATACGAAGCTGCACTGGAAGGGTAGCGCGAATCAGAAAGTGATCGATGTGCAGGACAGTCTGAAAACAGGAAAAATTGTGCTGCATGATGCATAAAACCGAACAGAAAAGGAAGAGACAATGAAAAGAATTGCAAAATTTCACAAGGTAAGTCTGGAGCAGTTTAAAAAAGACTGGATTGATACGTTCGGACTGGATGAAGAAGCAAATATCGAAGAGATTTATGAAAATATCAAACTGCCAAGAAGAGCGACTGCAGGTTCTGCAGGGTATGATTTCTTTGCTCCGGTACGTTTGATCCTGGAGCCGGGAGAGACTTTGAAGATTCCCACCGGAATTCGCGTGGAGATGGATCCGGAGTGGGTGCTGAAGTGTTATCCGAGAAGCGGACTGGGATTCAAATACCGTCTGCAGCTGAATAATACAGTAGGCATCATTGACAGTGATTATTTTTATTCAGATAATGAAGGGCATATGTTCTCCAAGATTACAAATGATACCAATGAAGAGAAAACCATTGATATCGCGCAGGGAGAAGGTTTTATGCAGGGGATTTTTGTGGAATATGGAATCACGGTGGACGATGATGTGACAGATGTAAGAAATGGTGGTTTTGGAAGCACCACAAAATAGAAAGAACAAAACCTTACAGGATTGTAAGTAAATTTAAGAAAAATGTAAGAAAATATTATGGAAGAATACAGTTGAATTCTATATACTGGACGTAGAAACTAAGAGTTACTTCAGAAAAAGGATGGTACAGTATGAAATGGATCAAGAGACTGTGTTCTTTCATTTTTTTATGTTTGTTTTTGGTTGTTGCATTTATGCTCTGGCGAGGGTATGGAGACTGTCAGGATGCATTAAAGAAAATGAGTGTACAACAAATGGGTGCACAGATACAGGCAAAAGAGGATTACACGACACTGGATCAGCTGCCAAAGGATTATATCGATGCAGTACTGGCGGTAGAGGATAAGCGGTTTTATAAGCATCCGGGGATCGATCCGCTTGCGATATGCAGGGCATTGTACAATGATATCCGTGCAGGATCATATGTAGAAGGCGGAAGTACGATCACGCAGCAGCTTGCGAAAAATCAGTTTTTTACACAGGATAAAAAGATCAGTCGGAAAGTGGCAGAGATGTTTATGGCATTTGAGATTGAAAAAGTCTATGATAAGGATACGATATTGGAGCTGTATTTAAATTCCATTTATTTCGGAAACGGTTATAACTCTGTGGCGGAAGCCTGCCGTGGATATTTCGGGAAGGAACCAATGGAAATGAATTTTGATGAATGTACAATGCTGGCCGGGATTCCGAATGCACCGAGTGCATACAATCCGCTGGTAAATCCGGATCTGGCGTATCAAAGGCAGCAGCAGGTGATCCGAAAGATGGAAAAAGCAGGGTTTTTGAATAAATAGAAAAGAATCGGGAAATCTAACCATAGAAGCAAACCGGAATTGCACGAGACTGTGTTTTGTGGCAGTCCGGGAAGGGAAGGACAGACATTCTATGGTAATTAAGAATACAAAAAAGATCAGTGACTCATTTATGGAAAATATTTCCTATATGGATCGGACATTGCCTGTGGGAAAAAGTTTTGATCTGATAAAACGGACAATCGAGATTGGTGAAAGAAAAGCAGTTCTTTATTTTATTGACGGTTTTGTAAAAGATGAAGCCATGCTCAAGCTGATGGATTCTTTTATGGGCGTGACAAAGGAGGCAATGCCAAAAGAGGCAGAAATGTTTTCTCAGAGGCATGTACCATATATTGAGGTTGATGTGCTGAAAGATTTTGATCAGGTGCTGCGGAACGTGTTATCCGGAGTGACCTGTCTGTTTATAGAAGGATATGCCGCCTGTATTGCGATTGACACAAGGACATATCCGGCCAGAAGTGTGGAAGAACCGGACAAAGATAAATCGCTTCGAGGCTCCAGAGATGGATTTGTGGAGACAATCGTATTTAATACAGCGCTGATGCGGCGGCGTATCCGGGATGAACATCTGATTATGGAGATGACGGAAGCCGGGCAGACTTCCCGCACGGATATCGTGATCTGTTATATGTCAGACCGAGTTGACAAGGAACTTCTTGCCAATGTAAAATCAAGGATCGAAAGCCTGCATATCGACGATCTGAAGATGAACCAGCAGACGCTTGCGGAGGCAATGTTCAAGAGAAAATGGTTCAATCCGTTTCCGAAATTTAAGTTTACAGAGAGACCGGATACCGCGGTGGCGTGTCTTCTGGAAGGCAAAGTAATCATTTTAGTAGATAATTCCCCTTCTGCTATGATTCTTCCGACTTCGATTCTGGATATGATTGAGGAAGCAAATGATTATTATTTTCCAACAGTGACAGGGATGTATTTGAAGGTTTCCAGAGCAATCATCACGATTCTGACGGTGTTTATGACACCGGTATATCTGTTATTCATGATGAACCCGTCCTGGATCCCGAGCATGTTTGAATTTACTGCCGTCCGTGATGTGATCAACGTCCCGCTTGTGCTGCAGTTTTTGATTCTGGAGCTTTGTATTGACGGATTGCGTCTTGCTGCGCTGAACACACCGAGTATGCTCAGTACACCACTCAGTGTGATCGCAGGTCTGGTGCTCGGAGAGTTTGCGGTGCAGTCCGGATGGTTCAACTCGGAAGTGATGCTGTATATGGCATTTGTAGCGGTGGCAAACTATACGCAGCCGAACTTTGAGATGGGATATGCATTGAAATTTATGCGTCTGATCCTCCTGGTTCTGACTGCAGTTCTGGATTGGATCGGATTTTTACTTGGATGTTTATTCATCCTGTGCTTTTTGATATTTAACAAGACTCTGTCTGGAAGAAATTATTTGAATATTAAGTTGAATTAGAAAACAGGCCGGGGATTGCGGCAAAATGCTGCATAGTCCGGTCTGTTCTGTTAAAAAGCAGAAAAGGAATGAAAAAAATTGCGAAATGCAAAAAAAAATGATATGATTAAGAAAATCAGACAACAGGAGGGATGAAGGAAATGCGGGACTATATTATTACAGTGAACAGTACAGTGGATATGCCGAAGGAATGGCTGGCGGAACGGGGCGTTCCGGTGATTCCTCTGAAGTATACAATGGAAGGAAAAACCTATACAGATATGGAAGGCCTGACACCAAAAGAGTTCTTTGGCAAACTCAGAGAAGGAAAGATGTCTGTGACGTCCCAGGTGAATCCGGAAGAGGCGAAAGAGATGTTAGAGCCGTTTGTGAAAGAAGGAAAGGATGTACTGCATCTGAGTTTTTCTTCGGGGCTGAGCGGAACTGCCAATAGTATGAGGATGGCGGCAGAAGAACTCTCAGAAGAATACCCGGAAAGAAAGATCCTTGCAGTGGATACGCTTTGCGCCTGCATGGGAGAAGGACTTCTTTTACATAAAGCGCTGCAGTTAAAAGCAGCCGGGAAGACAATGGAAGAGGTTGCACAGTGGGTGGAAGAAAATAAACTTCATATCTGTCATAATGTAACGGTGGATGATCTCCATCATCTGCACCGTGGAGGAAGGATCTCCAAAGCAACGGCAGTGCTTGGCAGCATGGTGCAGATCAAGCCGATCATTCATGTAGATAACGAAGGCAGGCTTCAGGTGATCGGGAAAGAACGAGGACGTAAGAAGTCTCTGAATAAGATTGTCGATATGGCAGCAGAACAGGCAAAAGGCTGGGAAAATGATCTGGTATTGATTACCCACGGTGATTGTATCGAAGAGGCAGAATATGTGGCAGGACGAGTTCGTGAAAAACTGGGTGTAGATCATATTCTGATCAATAATATCGGAACTGTGATCGGAAGCCATACCGGACCGGGAGTTGTGGCTGTATTCTGTATGGGTGAGAAAAGATAGAACAAAAAGAAAGTAAATAGAGAAACGGTAAAAAAGAGTTGTCAAGAAACAGCGAAAATCCCGCGGATGCAATAATCCGCGGGATTTTTATTACATGGTGATAATACCAAACGCATTCAGAATAGAACTGATCAAAATCGCGATCAGGAAGATTGGAGCAATCCATTTGATCATGACTGTGAACATTTTTTTGCTTTTGAATGCGCCGTTATCAGAAGCTTCTACTTCATCAATGATGGCCTGCGGCTTGATCACGAATCCTACGAAGACGCAAGTCAGTACGGCAACGATCGGCATCAGCACACTGTTACTGATGAAGTCCATAGCATCCAGAATGGACATTCCCAGAGGCTTGATAAAGTCAAGTGCTCCAAATCCGAGGGAAGTCGGAATTCCAATCAGCAGTGAATAAACAGCGACCAGGATGCAGGTAAACCTTCTTGACCATTTGAATTTATCCATAAAAATGGAAACGATAGTCTCCATCAAAGAGATGGAAGAGGTCACTGCGGCAAAAAATACAAGGATAAAGAACACGGTTCCAAGTACGGTTCCAAGAGGCATGCTTGCAAATACCTTCGGGAGAGTGATGAACATCAGTCCGGCGCCTGCATTCAAGGCAGATTCATCTCCGCCTGAGAAGATAAATACAGATGGAACGATCATCAATCCTGCAAAAAAGGCAAATCCGGTATCGAAAATCTCAATCTGTCGTACAGAGCTTTCCAGATTTGTAGATTTCGGCATATAGGATCCATAAGTAATCATGATTCCCATAGCAAGTGACATGGAATAAAAAAGCTGTCCCATTGCTGCCAGAACGGTCATGACTGAGAAGTTTGACATATTCGGAAGCAGATAGTATTTTAATCCGTCCATGGCACCGTCCATGGTCAGGACATAAATTGCAATCCCAACAGTCAGAACAGCAAGAATGGGCATCATCACTTTGCTGACTTTCTCAATTCCCTTTTCCACACCGAAGAGCACGACAAGTGCTGTCAGAGCAATGAACAGTGAGAACCAGAGAATCGGGGATGCTGTGCTTGCAGTGAATTCGGAAAAATAAGAATCACCGGATACAGTGGCAGCACCTTCTGTGATAAAAGCATAAAAGTATTTTAAAACCCATCCTCCGATTACTGAATAATAAGGAAGGATGATGATTGGAACGATTGCGGCAAGGATGCCTAAAAAGCCAAATCGTTTATCCAGTTTTTGGAAAGCGCCGATGGCACTCAAACCGGTCTTGCGTCCGATGGCGATCTCTGCTACCATTAGTGTAAATCCGAATGTGACCGCTAATATGATGTAGCAGATCAAAAAAGAACCTCCGCCATATTTTGCTGCCAGATACGGGAATCGCCAGATATTCCCAAGCCCTACGGCTGATCCGGCAGCGGCAAGAATAAAACCGATCTTGCCGGAAAAATTACTTCTGTTTGTTTTCATATAGAAACCTCCTCAACTCTTTCACTTTAGCCAGAACACTAAAAATAGATTGCGCTCTGTTATTAAGTGGTATTATGCCATGGATAGTGAAAAAAAACAAGTTAAATTAGTGAATTAAAGTGAAAAAGCAGTAAAGTTTTTAAAATAGAGAAAAGATGTTGACAGAAGCAGGAAAGTATGGTAAATTATATCTTGCGCAAAGCGAAAAACAAAGTAGAGTATCCACTCTCACCATAGCACAAGTGAGTGACTATTGGTCTGATATTGTTACATGCAGAAAGTTTCCTGTATAGGCTCTGTTATGTAGTGAGATTGGGTGGATATGAGATTCACTCTTTTTTTATGCTTGTGCGAAGGGAAACCTAAGGGAAATTCATTTGACGGAGGTATACGACCATTAGCGATTTAATGATTAACGAGCAGATCAGAGACAGAGAAGTCCGTCTGATTGGCGAGGATGGGGAACAGTTAGGAATTATGTCATCCAGAGAGGCAATGAAACTTGCCGCTGAAGCAAATCTGGATCTTGTAAAGATTGCGCCGACTGCGAAGCCGCCGGTATGCAAGATTATCGATTACGGTAAATACAAGTACGAACAGAACAAGAAAGAAAAAGAAGCATAAGAAAAGCAGAAAACTGTAGAAGTAAAAGAAGTGCGTTTATCACCGAATATTGATACAAACGACCTGAATACAAAGGTGAACAATGCGAAGAAGTTCATCGGAAAAGGAAATAAAGTAAAGGTTACCTTGCGTTTCCGCGGAAGAGAAATGGCACACGTACAGTCAAGCAAGCACATTCTGGATGATTTTGCGGCATTGCTTGAAGATGTGGCAGTTGTTGAAAAACCGGCAAAAATGGAAGGACGCAGCATGAGCATGGTTTTAACTGAAAAACGTTAAAATAAAAAATACGGACATATGTCCAGCAGGGCAGTACATTAAAGGAGGAATTTATCATGCCAAAAATTAAAACAAATAGAGCGGCAGCAAAACGCTTCAAAAAAACAGGTACAGGAAAACTGAAAAGAAATAAAGCTTACAAGAGCCATATCTTAACAAAGAAGTCTACAAAGAGAAAGAGAAATCTCAGACAGGCTACAATTACTGATGCTACAAATGTAAAGAACATGAAGAAAGTTTTACCATATCTGTAAGATTTGTAAAAGTAATAAGAGGAGGATTAAGAAATGGCAAGAATTAAAGGCGGAATGAACGCTAAGAAGAAACATAATAGAACATTGAAGTTGGCAAAAGGATACAGAGGAGCACGTTCTAAACAGTACAGAGTTGCAAAACAGTCTGTAATGAGAGCTCTCACATCTGCTTACGCAGGAAGAAAAGAGCGCAAACGTCAGATGAGACAGCTTTGGATCGCACGTATCAATGCAGCTGCAAGAATGAATGGATTATCTTACAGCAAATTTATGCACGGACTGAAAGTTGCAGGCGTAGATATGAACAGAAAAATGCTTGCTGAGCTTGCAGTAAGTGATAAAGAAGGATTTGCAACATTAGCAGAGCTTGCAAAATCTAAACTTGCTTAATAGAAAGACAAAAAAGATGAGAGATCGATGGAAAAAGTCGATCTCTTTTTTGTTCGAAGAAGAAAGTGACACTGTCAGATGAGAAATTGCAAAGAGGAATTGCGCAGTTTCTAAAAGTCTGATTATAATGAAAAAGAGAAATAATATAAATTATTCAAAAAATTAGAAAAATTTAAAAAAATCAGTTGACATTTTTGCGTATCAGTAGTATTATACTAAATGTAGCGTGTGGTGAACAAAACAGGCTATGGTAAGCGGAAGTGTCGGAACTGGCAGACGAGCAAGACTAAGGATCTTGTGATCAATGCGATCGTGTGGGTTCAAGTCCCATCTTCCGCATAATGAGAGAAGCATTTACAGGAAACTGTAAGTGCTTTTGTTTTATGGGATTAGGATATCTAAGGTTACTGGTAGGAGAATTACAAAGGTATTGACGGCTGGAAACTACCTTTTGCCATAGAAGGAGAGAAGAGTATCTTTGATGGGTTGGAAATTTCAAAAGATACAAAGCTTTGTGAAGCGTATATGGGGAAATATCCGGTTATTTCAATTTCCCTTAAAGGAATCAATGCTGCTGCTTATGAGGGTGCATTTGATTTTGCAGTTCAGATTATGCAAAGAACAGCGGAAGAATTCCAGTTTCTATCAGATAGTGAATACCTGAGTGAACATGATAAATCTGTATATAGAGAACTTTTGGACAGTAATATGAGCGAAACTGTATTTTGCGGTGGACTGAAAATATTGTCAAAATTATTAGAGAAGCATTATAGATTAAAAGTAATTCTTTTAATTGATGAATATGATGTTCCATTAGCAAAGGCATTTGAAAATGGGTATTATGAGCAAATGATATTTCAAGACTATGTAAATGTGTTTCCGGAAAACTATTGGATCAACACCAGCAGTAATGATGCTGTCAAGAAATTTATTCAAATGTCCGACAATCTTAAAACCAAGCGTGAGATTGAAACTCTGCTTGCCGGCGGGGAAATCATAAAAGAGATTCATCAGGAGCTGATCTATCCGGAAATGTATCAGTCTTTAGAGAATGTCTGGAGTCTTTTGTTTATGACGGGACATTTAACGCAGCGTGGAAGGGTAGAGGCAAAGCCGTAGCGTTACCTGGAGTATAGAAAAACTCCTATGTTATAGTTTGTTGAAACTATTAAAAACAAAGAACATGAAAATTATAAACAAAAAAGGTATGATTCCGAACATGGAATCATACCTTTTTATAATATGCGGAAGATGGGACTTGAACCCACACAAGCGCAATGCTTACAAGATCCTTAGTCTTGCTCGTCTGCCAGTTCCGACACTTCCGCTCATTGCGATGAAAAACTTACGTGAAGCACATCACTTTTAGTATAATACTATAGAGTTTTTAAAATGTCAACTATAAATTTGAAAAAAGTGTGTGATATAAAATTGACAATTCTGTGAAACGTGATATACTAATAGAAAGTTTACAAGTAAGCAAATGGAGGTGGAAAAATGAGCGCAGAGATGACAGTGGAAGGTATGATTTCTGTGTTTATGAAGATCAGGAAAGTGTATGCAGATGAGTTTGGGAGAATGTTGGGAAATGAGACATATTCTCCGAATGAAATATCAATTTTGCTGTTTTTGGCAAATAATCCTTCAATCGATACGAACAGTCAGTTATGTACATGTCTCGGCGTTTCCAAGGCGCTTGTATGCAGAAGTGTAGATGCGCTGCTGGGGAAGGAGATGATCATCAGTGTGGCAGATGACCATGATAAGAGAGTGCAGCATCTAAAACTGACAGAACATGCACTTCCTGTGATCGAACAGCTTGGAGGAATCAAGCGGAAGATCGATCAGGAGATCCTTGCGGGGATTCCCGAAGAGGATATTGCAAATATGGCCAATACAATGGAGAAGATTTTTGCGCGATTTGAAGAACGGGCAAAAGGGAAGGAGTCATCATTATGAAACTGAAAATGTCAAAAGAGGTGGATCTGGGGAAGGAGCGATCGGACACTTGTTATTCGTACTGGCAGTGCCTTCTATTATCTCACAGGTGGTCAATGCACTTTATAATATGGTGGACAGGATGTATATCGGACATATTCCGGGAGAGGGTGCGGCAGCACTTACCGGACTTGGTGTATGTTTTCCGATTATTATGATCGTCTCTGCATTTGCGGCACTGATGGGAATGGGAGGCGCACCAAGAGCCAGTATTCTGATGGGAAAAAAGGATAATGAGGGTGCAGAGAAGATACTGGGAAACTGTTTTTCTGCACTGGTGATTACCGCTGTTGTTTTGACAGCTCTGGTGCTTGTATTTAAGCGTCCTTTACTGATGATGTTTGGCGCCAGTGAGAATACCATCGGATATGCAGAAAGCTATCTGAATATCTATGCGGTAGGAACAATCTTTGTACAGCTCACGCTGGGACTGAATGCTTTTATCGCAGCACAGGGATTTTCCAAGATCAGCATGATGACTGTGGTGATCGGAGCGGTGACGAATATTGTTCTGGATCCGATCTTTATTTTTGGATTTGATATGGGAGTACAGGGAGCCGCGCTGGCAACAGTTCTCTCACAGGCGATCAGCGCAGTCTGGGCGATCCGTTTCCTGTCTGGAAAAGATACGGTCCTGAGACTGAAAAAGAGAATTTAAGAAGTCAAAAAGAGATTATGCTGCCTTGTATCGGCCTGGGAGCAGCGCCGTTTATCATGCAGTCTACAGAGAGTATCTTGGTATTGTGTTTTAATTCTTGCTATTAAAATACGGCGGGGATCTGGCGGTAGGTGCGATGACGATCCTGTCCAGTGTGATGCAGTTTGCGATGCTGCCGCTGCAGGGACTGACGCAGGGAGGACAGCCGATCATCAGTTATAACTTCGGAGCGAATAATGCAGAACGTGTGAGAAAAGGCTTCCGCCTTCTGCTGATTTCTGCGGTAGTTTATGCGGCAGGTATCTGGGCAGTTTCGGAGCTTGCTCCGGGCGTGTTTGTGACAATTTTTACAAATGACCCGCAGCTGGCAGAGTTTGCAAAATGGGCGATGCGTATCTATATGGCGGCAGTGGTACTGATGGGAGCACAGATTGCCTGTCAGCAGACGTTTATTGCGTTTGGAAATTCTAAAATTTCAGCGTTTTTGGCAATGTTTCGAAAGATTATTGTTCTGATCCCGCTGATCTATATTCTTCCGGTATTTCTGGAGGATCATGTACAGGCAGTATTTCTGGCAGAGCCGATCGCAGACGTGATCGCGGTTGCGACAACGTTGATCTTGTTTCGAAAAAACTTCAAAAAAGTACTGGCGGAAATGAAACAAAAATCAGAAACGCAAGATATCTGATTTTTTGAGCAAAATCAGCATGGAGGGTGATTGTCAGCCGTTACGAAAAGAAAAACCACATGGATTTTATGAAATACAGTGTATTTCATAGAAGTCCGTGCGGTTTTTCTGGTTTCAGGATAAAAAAGAAACAGATGGGAAAACTAAGACAGAAAGGATCGGGAGGGCAAATCATGTTAGAAAAAGTAGATTTGACAATGAAGATGGAAAAAGTGAATACAAGGCAAAAATGACTGCTTTGAAGCTGCAGATGGGAAAACTTCAGAGACAGTGTAAGGAAATGGGGCTTCCGATCATGATTGTATTTGAAGGATTTGATGCCGCAGGAAAAGGAATGCAGATCGGAAAACTGATTCAGAGTCTGGATCCGAGGGGATTTGAAGTATTTACGGTGAAAGAGGAGACAAAAGAGGAAGCGATGCACCCTTTTTTGTGGCGGTTTTGGACGAAGACACCGCAAAGAGGCCGGATGGCAGTATATGATGGAAGCTGGTATATTAAGGTGCTCAGTGACCGGTTTGAAAAGAAAATGCGAGAATCGGAAATAGAAAACTGCTATCGCTCGATCTGTTCCTTTGAAAAACAGATCACGGAGGACGGGACACTTCTGATTAAATTGTTTTTGGATATCGATCAAAAGGAACAGAAAAAACGGTTTGATAAACTCATGGAGTCTAAAGATACGGCGTGGCGTGTGACAAAGGCAGATCTGAAGAAAAATGAAAAGTATGATCAGTATCAGGAAATGATAGAAGAAATGCTGCAGAGGACAGATACGGAATATGCCCCCTGGACGATTGTGGAGGCTACAGACAGACGCTATGCAACAGTCAAAATCTACACCGTGATCACGCAGATGCTGACAGCAGGGATTGACAACAGGCGCAGGGAGATTGCAAGGGAGACGGCGGCAGAGGTGATCCGGGAAGCGGAAAAAGAGGCGTCTGAGAATAGAAGTCTGATAGATGGAGCAACAAAAGGGTTTCAGGAATCTGTGCTGGCAAAAGTGGACTTAAGTTTGTGTTGTGACAGGAAAACGTATCGGAAAAAGCTCAAAGAATATCAGAAAAAGATCGAGAAGCTGCATGGAGAGCTGTATCAGAAGCGCATTCCGGTGGTAATCGGGTTTGAAGGCTGGGATGCTGCCGGAAAAGGAGGAGCGATCAAGCGGCTGACAGAAAAGATGGATGCCAGGGGATATGTGGTGAATCCTACAGCGGCGCCGAATGATCTGGAGAAAGCACATCATTATCTCTGGAGATTCTGGAAAAACATGCCAAAGGACGGGCATATCGCAATTTTTGACAGAACCTGGTACGGCAGGGTGATGGTAGAGCGGATAGAAGGGTTTTGTACGCAGGAAGAGTGGAAACGGGCGTATAAGGAGATCAATGATATGGAAAAGGATCTCGCGGACGCAGGGGCTGTAGTTTTGAAATTCTGGATGCAGATTGACAAAAAAGAGCAGGAAAAGCGATTCAGACAGCGGCAGGAAAATCCGGAAAAGCAGTGGAAGATCACAGAAGAAGACTGGAGAAACCGTGAAAAATGGGAGCAGTATGAGGAGGCGGTCAATGAGATGCTGATCCGGACTTCCACAGAATATGCTCCATGGATCGTGGTAGAGGGAAATGATAAATATTACGCCAGATTAAAAGTGCTTGAGACGGTGATCGATGCACTGGAAAAAAGAATTTCAAAAAAATAAAGGAAAAGAGATGTGACCGCAGAATATAATAAGTGTAGGGGATTTTAAATGCTCAAAAATGAAAGAGAAGTAAGAGGCAGACATGTATTATTCGGAAGAAGTAATCGAAGAAGTAAGAACAAAAAATGATATTGTGGATGTGATCTCAGGATATGTGAGACTGCAGAAAAAAGGTAGTTCCTATTTCGGACTCTGTCCGTTTCACAATGAAAAGTCCCCCTCTTTTTCCGTAAGCAGAGAAAAGCAGATGTATTACTGCTTTGGCTGTGGAGCGGGAGGAAATGTATTTACATTTCTGATGGATTATGAGAATTTTTCATTTGTGGAAGCACTGAAGTTTCTGGCGGACAGGGCAGGTGTCGTACTCCCTGAGATGGAGTATTCAAAAGAAGCAAAAGCCAGGGCAGACAGAAAGACACAGCTTCTTGAGATCAACAAGCTGGCAGCGCAGTATTTTTATGTGCAGCTGAAGTCTGAACAGGGAAAGACGGCGCACGCATATCTGACCGGCAGGCAGTTGTCAGAGGAGACGATCAAGGCATTTGGTCTCGGATATTCCAGCAAGTACAGCGATGATCTCTTTCGTTACCTCAGAAAAAGGGGGTATACGGAAGATCTGATCCGTCAGGCGGGGCTGATCAATACCGATGAGAAAAATGGTGTTTATGACAAATTCTGGAATCGGGTGATGTTTCCGATCATGGATGTGAACAACCGGGTCATCGGATTTGGCGGGCGTGTGATGGGAGACGCAAAGCCAAAGTATCTGAATTCACCGGAGACAGAGATCTTTGACAAGAGCCGTAATCTGTACGGACTGAACCGGGCGCGCACATCAAGAAAGCCGTATTTTCTGGTGTGTGAGGGCTATATGGATGTGATCGCGCTGCATCAGGCGGGATTTACCAATGCAGTGGCGTCACTGGGAACTGCATTGACGACCGGGCATGCGGCATTGATCAAGCGGTATGTTCAGGAAGTATATCTGACCTATGACAGCGATGAGGCAGGGACGAGAGCGGCGCTTCGGGCAGTTCCGATCTTGAAGGAAGCCGGGATCACTGCAAAGGTGATCCGGATGGATCCATATAAGGATCCGGATGAATTTATCAAGAATCTGGGCGCTGAGGAATTTGAACGCAGGATCGGAAATGCGAGAAACGGATTTATGTTCGGACTGGAGATGCTGGAGAAAGAGTATGATATGAATTCTCCGGAAGGAAAGACTGCATTTTTCCAGGAGGCTGCAAGGCGTCTGATCGGCTTTGAGGATGAACTGGAGCGGAACAACTATATTGAAGCGGTTGCGGGTACATATCGGGCCACAGTTGAGAGCCTGCAAAAACTGGTGGCAAAGATGGCGGTGAGAGAAGGAATGGCAAAGCCGGTGGAGCGTCCGAAGCAGGCCACAGGCAGCGAGAAGCCGAAAGAAGACGGGGCGAAGATTTCCCAGAAAATTCTGCTTACCTGGATGATCGAGGACAGAAGACTGTTTGGAATCATTCAGAAGTATATCAGTCCGGAAGATTTTCCGGAACCTCTGTACCATACAGTGGCAGAATTTTTATATCACCAGTATGAGGAAGGAGAATTAAATCCCGCCAAGATCCTGAATCATTTTACAAAGGAAGAAGAACACCGGGAAGCAGCTTCGTTGTTTCATACGAAGATCCAGAAGCTGACGACCAAAGAGGAACGGGAAAAAGCACTGCAGGAGACAATCGTAAAAGTCAAGACACACAGTATCGATTACAGGACCATGCATCTGGAACCGACAGATATCATCGGACTTCAGAAGCTGATGGAGGAAAAGCGAAAACTGGATGACTTGAAGAAACTGCATATTTCTATTGAATAAGGATAAAATAAAACAAGACAGTCTGCGTTTGCTGCAGACAGAGGAAGGATGGACACATGGAAGAAAACATTCAGAAGTTTACGGAGAGACTCAGAGAACTGGTAGCACAAGGGAAAGAAAAGAAAAGTATACTGGAGATCCAGGAGATCAATGACTTTTTGCGGATATGGAACTGGAAGCAGAACAGATGGAAAAGGTATTTGAGTATCTGGAAGCCAACAATATTGATGTATTGCGTATCAGCAGTGACGATGATCTGGACGTAGACATGGACGTGATCATGGCAGAAGAAGCGGATGATGTAGATATGGAGAATATTGACCTGTCAGTTCCGGACGGTGTCAGCATTGAAGATCCGGTCAGAATGTATTTAAAAGAGATCGGAAAAGTTCCGCTCTTAAGTGCAGACAGAGAGATTGAGCTGGCGCAGAGAATGGAAGAAGGAGATGAAGATGCAAAGAAAGAGCTTGCAGAAGCGAACCTTCGTCTTGTAGTCAGCATTGCAAAACGTTATGTAGGACGCGGAATGCTGTTTCTGGATCTGATCCAGGAGGGAAATTTAGGACTGATCAAAGCAGTGGAAAAATTTGATTATCACAAAGGATACAAATTCAGTACGTATGCTACCTGGTGGATCCGTCAGGCGATCACAAGAGCAATCGCAGATCAGGCAAGAACGATTCGTATTCCGGTGCATATGGTGGAGACGATCAACAAACTGATCCGTGTGTCCAGACAACTTCTGCAGGAGCTCGGAAGAGAGCCGCTGCCGGAAGAGATCGCAAAAGAACTGGATATGCCGGTAGAACGTGTGCGTGAGATTTTGAAGATTTCCCAGGAGCCGGTATCTTTGGAGACACCAATTGGTGAGGAAGAAGACAGTCATCTGGGAGATTTTATCCAGGACGATAACGTACCGGTACCGGCAGAGGCAGCAGCGCAGACACTGCTCAAAGAGCAGCTTGATGAAGTGCTGGATACACTCACAGAAAGAGAACAGAAAGTGCTTCGCCTTCGTTTCGGAATGAATGACGGACGTGCCAGAACGCTGGAGGAAGTTGGAAAAGAATTTGATGTTACCCGTGAACGTATCCGCCAGATTGAGGCAAAAGCACTCCGGAAGCTGCGTCATCCAAGCCGCAGCCGCAAACTGAGAGACTATCTGGACTAAGATATGAGGAATGAATTATCAAAAAGACTGCAGGCAGTGGCTGACCTTGTGACAGTCAGGGAGTGTGTGGCAGATATCGGAACGGATCACGCCTATATTCCGATTTATCTGACAGAGCATAAAAAAGTAAAAAAAGCGTTTGCAATGGATGTGAACGAAGGTCCGCTGATCCGGGCAGAAGAGCATGTAAGAGAAGCCGGATTAAAAGAGCAGATCAAGATGCGCAGATCCAATGGCCTGGAAAAACTGTCTCCGGGAGAAGTGGAAGCCGTCATTATCGCAGGTATGGGCGGCGGACTTGTGATGAGGATTCTGACAGAGGGACAGGCTGTGGCAGAGACATTACAAGAGTGCATTTTGCAGCCCCAGTCGGAAATCGCAAAGGTGCGGGAATTTCTTCTGCAGAACGGCTATCAGATCGTGCAGGAAGAGATGGTACTGGATGAAGGAAAGTACTATCCGATGATGCGTGTGGTTCCTTCAAAGGAAAGCGAAAGAGAGAAGTGGGATGAAACCCAGCTTCGATACGGAAAATTACTTTTGGAGATGCGCCACCCCATACTGGAGCAGTATTTAAAGAGAGAAGAACAGTTAAAAGCAGAGATTCTGGAAAAACTGGATCATCAGAGAGGGGAACATATCACAAAGAGACAGGCAGAACTCAAAGAGGAGCTTGTCTGCATCAGGAAAGGACTGAAGTATTATGCAGTGTAAAGACATTATGGCAATGATTGAGGGTACATATCCCAAGAGTGCTGCTCTGGGATTTGACAATGTAGGGCTGCAGGCGGGAAGAAGTGAAAAAGAAGTCCGTCGGATTTATCTGGCGCTGGATACAACAGATGCGGTCATTGAGGAGGCGATTGCGCAGGAAGCGGACATGCTCATTACCCATCACCCGCTGATTTTTTCGCCGCTTAAGCATATTACGGATGAAGATTTTATCGGCCGCAGGCTGTTAAAGCTGATCCGCAGTGATATTTCCTATTATGCAATGCATACCAATTATGATGTGCTTGGCATGGCAGAGCTTTCCGGACAGATTCTGGGACTGACAGATACCGAAGTGCTGGATGTGACCATGAATACACAGACAAAAGAAGAGGGGATCGGAAGAGTGGGATCCCTTCCAAAAGAGATGACACTGGAAGAATGCTGTGTTTATGTGAAGCATAAATTAAAACTGGGATCGGTCAAGGTGTTTGGAGATATGAAGCAGCCGGTAAAAAGACTTGCGGTTTCTCCGGGATCCGGGAAAAGTGCCATTGCTCCGGCTGTCTCAAAAGGAGCGGATGTTCTTGTAACCGGAGATATCGGACACCATGAAGGTCTGGATGCGGCGGCACAGGGCGTTTCGGTGATTGATGCGGGACATTATGGGACAGAGTATATTTTTATGGAAGATATGAAACGGTTTCTGGAAGAGAGACTTCCTGCAGCTAAAATCATCACCGCACCGGTCGTGCATCCGTTTCAGGTATTGTAAGATTCCAGACGGGAGGGCAGGCTTATGGAGAAAGAATTTTGTACCGTTCAGACAGGGGACAAGGTAAAGTGTTACGAGAGAGGAATTGCCTACAAGAAGATCGCAGAAGAATTTCAGGAAGAATACCCGGCCAAAATCGTACTGGCATTGGTGGACGGGACACGTCTTCAGGAATTGAACAAACGATTAAAGCAGGATTGTAAAATCGAATTTGTGACAGTGAAAGACCCGATCGGTTATGAGACTTATCGTCGAAGTCTCTGTTTTATGCTTGTCAAAGCAGTTCATGATGTCGGAGGACATGACAAGATCCGCAATGTGAAGATCCATTTTTCCGTCAGCAATGGGTATTACTGTACAATTGACGGAGATGTCGTTCTGGATCAGAAGTTTCTGGATCAGATTGATGCAAGGATGCATGAACTTGCAGAAGCCCAAATTCCGATCGAGAAGCGTTCTGTGCATACATCGGATGCAGTAGAGCTTTTTGGCAGACACGGGATGTATGACAAGGAAAGGCTGTTTGGATACCGGAGGGTTTCCAAGGTAAATATCTACCGGATGAATGAGTTTGAGGATTATTACTATGGATATATGGTGCCGGATTCCGGGTATTTAAAGAATTTTGCGCTGCATCTGTATGATGAAGGATTTGTACTCCAGATGCCGTTCCGAAAGGAACCGGATGTAGTCCCGGCCTTTGAACCGCGTGAAAAGCTGTTTCAGGTATTAAAGAGCAGTGTGCAGTGGGGCGACCTTCAGAATATTGAGACAGTCGGAGCACTCAATGACATGGTCACAAAATATGATATGCGTGAGATCGTACTTGTGCAGGAGGCTTATCAGGAACGGCAGATCGCACAGATCGCCGCGCAGATTGCCGCGAAGCCGGAAACAAAGCTGGTGATGATCGCAGGACCGTCTTCATCCGGAAAAACAACGTTTTCGCACAGGCTCTCCATTCAGCTTCGGACGCAGGGAATGAGACCGCATCCGATTGCAGTGGACAATTATTTTGTGGATCGGGAAAAAACACCCCGGGATGAGGATGACAATTACAATTTTGAATGTCTGGAGGCCATTGACATCGAGCAGTTCAATAAGGATATGCAGGCACTTTTAGCCGGAGAGGCGGTGCATCTTCCAATCTTTGATTTTAAGAAAGGAAGCAGGAGCTATGACACGACTCCGACACAGCTGAAGGAACAGGATATTCTTGTGATCGAAGGAATTCACTGTTTGAATCCGGAGCTTTCCCGTCAGCTTTCATCAGACCGGAAGTTTAAGATTTACATCAGTGCTCTGACACAGTTGAATATTGATGAGCATAACCGGATCCCTTCTACAGACGGAAGACTGATCCGGCGGCTGGTGCGGGATGCCAGAACAAGAGGAACTTCAGCACAGAAAACGCTCGCAATGTGGTCGTCAGTCAGAAGAGGTGAGGAAGAGAATATTTTTCCGTATCAGGAAGAAGCGGATGTGATGTTTAATTCTTCCCTGTTGTATGAACTGGCTGTTTTAAAACAGTATGTGGAGCCTCTTTTGTTCGGAGTGGAAAAAGATTCACCGGAATATCTTGAGGCGAAAAGACTTTTGAAATTTTTTGACTATTTTATCGGAATCGGAAGTGACTATGTTCCGGCAAATTCGCTGCTCAGAGAATTTATCGGAGGCGGGTGCTTCCCGGTATAAGAGAAAAGAAGGGAAGAGACATGGGACAGAATCGTAAAAAGATCAATGGAAAAGAGCTTGTACTGGATATTTCTTATGATATTGTGGGAAGTGTATTATATGCCCTTGGGATTTATACGTTTGCAAAAACGGCAGATTTTGCACCGGGCGGATTATCCGGTCTGGCGCTGATCATGAATCATTTATGGAGATTTCCGATTGGTATTACAACCCTTGCCCTGAATATTCCGCTTATCATTTTGAGCTTTAAGCTGGTAGGGCGGAGGTTTATGTTCAAATCAGCAAGAACCATGATTGTTTGTACGATATTTCTGGATCTTATTTTTCCGTATACAAAGCCTTATACAGGGGAGCCGTTTATGGCGGCACTGTTTTCCGGTGTCTGCCTGGGAGCAGCGCTTGCGTTGTTCTATATGCGGGGATCCTCCTCCGGCGGTACCGATTTTCTGACTATGTCGATCAAAGCGATCAAGCCGCATTTGTCAATCGGATTTGTAACCATGGCGATCGATCTTTTGATTATTCTGCTTGGATGGCCGGTATTCGGAAATGTGGACGCAGTTCTCTATGGTCTGATCTCGGCATTTGTGACATCTGTCGTGATCGATAAGATCATGTATGGCATGGGAGCCGGTAAACTGATCCTGATTATTACGATAAAGGCGGATGAGGTTTCCAAAAAGATTGATCAGATCAGCGGAAGAGGTTCCACAGCAATCCGGGCGATCGGAACCTATACAAAAGAGGAAAAGGATGTGCTGCTCTGTGCCTGCTCCAGCTCTCAGGCGTACTCCGTCAGAAGTGCTGCACATGAGGTGGATCCGGATGCATTTGTGATGCTGACAGAGACGAGCGAGGTGTTCGGTGAAGGATTTATTGATACAAGAAAATAAAAGATAAGACAAAATGAGCGTGTTTGCCACATGGTTTGGAACACGCTCATTTTTATTTATCGGACGTAAGTCCGCCCGCCGCAGGCATGCATTACGGGATGCCCGGAGGGGGATACTATTTGGATTTTACTTCCCGCCACAATTGGTTGTAGATTGCATCGTATTTGTCCCCGAGGAAACGGAATGTTTCGCAGTTGACAAGATCTTCCGGTTCCGGAAACGCAATCTTGCTGTTGCGGATGGCCGGATCTTCGATGAGTTCTCGTGCTCCGGTATTCGGAGTGGAGTAGGTAATGTAGTCGAAGTTTATTTTGGCAATATCAGGCCGGCAGAGGAAGTTGATAAATTTTTCTGCATTTTCTTTGTGCTGTGCATTTTTCGGAATTACCCAGGAATCAATCCAGAGATTCGATCCTTCTTTTGGAATTACGTACTCCAGATTTGGATTCTCTGCCTGTGTATAGATGGCTTCTCCCGAATAAATGACACCGATGGCGGCTTCGTTTCCGATCATTTTGTCACGCACCTGATCAATAACATATGCCTGCACAAGAGGTTTCTGATCAATGAGAAGCTGCTTTGCTTCCTCCAGTTCATTTAAATCCGTGGAGTTGAGCGAGGCGCCGATGTATTTTAATGCCACTGCAAATGCATCACGAACACTGTCCTGCATCAGAATGTTGTCTTTATATTTTTCATCCCAGAGTACGGACCAGCTGTCGATCGGTTCATCTACCATTGTCTTGTTGTATAAGATACCGACAGTTCCCCAGCAGTAAGGGACAGAGTAAAGGTTGTCCGGGTCAAACTGGCGGGACTGTTCCAGATAAGTGTCGCCGATGTATTTGATATTCGGAATATGGTCAAAATTGATCTTGGCAAGCAGATCATTTTCAATCATACGCTGGATCATATAGTCGGAAGGACAGACCACGTCATAAGCGATGGCGCCGGACTGCACTTTGGGATACATGATTTCATTTGTCTCGTATTCTTCATAAACGACCTGGATACCGGTTTCCTTTTCAAACATCGGGATTACGTTCGGATCTAAATATTCGCCCCAGTTGTATACGATCAGCTGATTGTCTCCGCCGGTCACTCCGTTTTTGGATCCGTAATAAAATCCGCCGGCGGCAATGACAAGGATCATGGCAGCCGGTACTACGCGCTTGAAGATGATATGGCTGATGCTCTGATGCCTTCTGCGCTTAGAAGCGGCTGATGGGGAAGACTTCTTCTGCTCCGGTGTAAAGTTGATCAAAAACAGCAGAACAAGTACTGTCATAAACATGATTGTGGAAAGTGCATACATTTCCGGTTTGATTCCTTTACGCACTTCACTGTAGATCTTGGTGGAAAGGGTATCCACCCCCGGTCCTTTCGTAAAATGTGTGATTACAAAATCATCCAGTGACATTGTAAATGCCAGAAGAAAACCGGAAATGATCCCCGGCATGATATCCGGCAGTACGACTTTGAAAAATGCGTAGATCGGAGAAGCTCCCAGATCCAGTGCGGCTTCATAAGTACTCTTTTTTGTCTGCTTTAATTTTGGCATGACACTCAATATTACATAAGGAATATTGAATGTGATGTGTGCCAGCAGTACCGTGGAAAATCCAAGGGTAAAACGAAATGCAACAAAGAGCAGCATCAGGGAAATTCCGGTTACGATATCTGCGTTGAGCATCGGGATGTTGGTTACGCCCATCATAAAGGTGCGCATCTTCGGTTTCATTGCCTGAATCCCGAGAGAGGCTACGGTTCCGATCAAGGTTGCAATCAGTGCAGAAAGCAATGCGATGATCAGAGTCGTATAAAGTGCATTCATAATATCCGGATTCTGGAACAGTGAAATGTACCATTTCCCGGTAAACCCACCCCATTTTGCCCGGGTTTTGGAATTATTGAAGGATAGAACGACCAGTGTTATGATCGGTGCATATAATAAAATGAGGATCAGAATCAGGTAAATCCGTTTGGCTGTATTCTTCATCAAAATGCGGTTCCCTCCCCTTCTTTATCGTATTTTGCAATCATTGCCATGCTGGCAATAATAAAGATCATCAGCACAAGAGAAAGACCGGAGCCGGTATTCCAGTTGCTGCCCTGTTTAAATTCCTGCTCGATCACATTTCCGATAAGCAGGATTTTACTGCCGCCAAGCAGGTCGGAAATGACAAATGTGGTCAGTGATGGTACAAAGACCATGGTGATTCCGCTGATAATGCCCGGTACGCTCAAAGGCAGGATGATCCTCAAAAAAGTCTGCAGGTTGTTTGCTCCCAGATCCCGGGCTGCAGATATGACGTCCCGGTCGATCTTGGAAAGTACATTGTAGATCGGCAGCACCATAAACGGCAGGAAATTGTATACCATGCCGAGAATGATCGCAAACGGTGTGTTGATCAGCGCAAGCTCCGGAAGATGGAAAAAGCGCAGAACCATATTGATGACACCGTTTTTTTCCAGCAGATTCTGCCATGCGAGTGTCCGCAGCAGAAAATTCATCCACATGGGAAGAATGAAGATCAGTACAATGAAACTGGTCTGATTGACATTTTTTTCGGACAGGATCATGGCAAGCGGGTAAGCAAGGATCAGGCAGATGAGCGTACTCACGAAAGAGAGCAGCAGTGCCAGTCCCAGTGCTTTTAAATTTTCCTGGGTGGTGATCTGTGCCAGATTCATCAGTGTGAAATTTCCGTTTTTGTCAGTCAGTCCGTAATACAGAATCATCAAAAGCGGAATGATGATAAAGGAGGCTGCCCAGAACAGGTATGGACCGCTCAATAATTTTCTACTCTTCAATTCCTGCCGCCTCCGCATCTTCAGATTCTGGTTTTTTCATAATCTGGATATCAAATGGATCCACACGGATACCGACCTCTGTGCCAACCGGGAACATATCGGTACTGTGTACGAGAAGCTCGTAATTGTTGGCAAGTACCTCCATTTCATAATGAACACCTTTGAAGATCAGATGGGTGACCACACCTTCGATAATTCCTTCTTCAGGCTTGACCAGATCGATGTCTTCCGGGCGGATCACCGCATCTACCGGTTTGTTGCGTCCGAATCCAACGTCCACACACTGCCAGGTGGCTCCCAGCATTTTGACAACCTTATCTTCCACCATGGTGGCAGGAAGAATGTTGCTGTCTCCGATAAAGTCTGCTACAAAGGCGTTCTGTGGTTCGTTATAAATATCCTCCGGTGTTCCGATCTGCTGGATATATCCCTGATTCATGACAACGATCGTATCGGACATGGTCAGAGCTTCCTCCTGATCATGGGTAACGTAGACAAAAGTAATACCCAGTTCGTTTTTCAGACGGATCAGCTCATACTGCATGTCCTGTCTGAGTTTTAAGTCCAGTGCTCCAAGCGGTTCGTCGAGAAGCAGCACTTTCGGTTCGTTTACAATTGCGCGGGCAATTGCGATCCTCTGCTGCTGACCGCCGCTTAAAGAATCCGGATACCGGTCTTTAAAATCCTCCAGATTCACAAGTTTCAGTGCATATTTGATCTTGTCATCAATATAATGTTTGGACTTTTTCTTGATCTTAAGACCAAATGCAATATTTTCTGCAATGGTCATATGGGTAAAGAGCGCATATTTCTGGAACACAGTATTGAGCTGCCGTCTGTTGGGCGGCAGCTTGTTGATGTTCTTCCCGTCAAAAATGATATCTCCGGAATCCGGAGTCTCGAAACCACCCAGAATCCGAAGCAGTGTGGTCTTGCCGCAGCCGCTTGGACCGAGCAGTGTCAGAAATTCATTTTCACGGATATAAAGATTTAAGTGATCCAAAATGACGCTCTCATCAAAAGATTTTGTGACATTCACAATATCGATCAGCTTATTAGACATCTTTCTCCTCCTGGTAAAAGTTTTTGATGGAATCCAGACGGCTGCACATATTGCACAGAAGAAGATCTGCGAGTGTAAGTGCAGTCATGGATTCAACTACCACCACGGCGCGGGGAACGATGATCGGATCATGTCTTCCTTGATAGAAATCTCAATCTCTTCCTTATCTATATTTACCGTGGACTGAGGGCGGGCAATGGAAGGCGTCGGCTTGATGGCAGCGCGTACGATCAGCTCGGAGCCGTCGCTGATACCGCCCAGAACCCCGCCGGAATGGTTGGTTCTTTTTATCATCTGTCCGTCCTGAACGGCAAATGCATCATTGTTCGTGCTCCCGTTTGAGGCAGCAGCAAGAAATCCATCTCCAATCTCCACTGCTTTTACCGCACCAATGGACATGATTCCCTTCGAAAGCTGAGCATCCAGTTTATCAAATACCGGTTCGCCAAGCCCGACGGGAAGTCCCGTTACACGACATTCAATGATTCCGCCGCAGGAATCTTTCTGTTCCATCATCTCATTGAGATAGTCGGCTGCTTTTTTGGCCAACCCATTGTTTGGCATGTAAAGCGGATTTTCTGTGACCTCATCCAAACGATATTCGGATTCCGGTACAGTTACGGGACCTATGGATTTTGAAAATGCAGTCAGTTTGATCCCCAGTGTCTTTAAGAGGCAGAAGCGACTGCTCCGGCAGCTACTCTGCCGATCGTCTCCCGGCCGGAGGTGCGGCCACCGCCGCGGTAATCCCGAAAACCGTATTTGTTCTGGAATGTATAGTCAGCATGTCCCGGTCTGTAACAGGAAGCAATCTCCCCATAATCCCGGGAGCGCTGATCCTGATTGCGCACCAAAAGAGAAATTGGGGTTCCGGTTGTCTTTCCTTCAAAGATACCGGAGAGAATCTCTACCTGATCGGTCTCACTGCGCTTGGTCGTATAGCGGCTCTGTCCCGGACGTCTGCGGTCCAGAAAAGCCTGTATATCAGATTCGCTTAGGGAAAGTCCTGCGGGACAGCCGTCGATCACAACACCGATTGCTGCGCCGTGAGACTCTCCCCATGTAGTAATGCGAAATAAAGTTCCAAATGATGAACCACTCATATGTCAAAATCTCCTTTCTTTTGCATATAAAACTATTATATAAGAAGACATATTATCGTGCAATCCTTAATTTTATGCAACTGCCCGGTCAGATTATGAATGGCAGAACCGATCAGATAGAAGCGTAATAAATTTATTTGAAATTCCTATGTTTTTTCTGTACAATTCAGGAAAAGCGTAATATAATGAGGACTAGATACTGGCTGAAAGGAGAACGGCAATAGCAGATGAAAGAAAAAATCAGAAAAAAAACGAAAAGACCGCAGACAGAAGACATGATTTTTACAGAAGAAGACTTTGAAGATGTTTCTGAAGAGACGAAAGCAAATTCCCCAAAACACAGGAAAAGGTCTCGCAGGACTTCAGGTGGATTTCCGGCCAGAAAAGCGGGGATCATCGCAGGCGGAGTCATCGGAGTGCTGGTGCTTTTATATCTTGGAATTTCTGTATTTTTTATGAGTCATTTCTATATAAATACAACGATCAACGGAAAAGATTTTTCGGGAAGATCGGCATCATCTGTGGAGGCATATATCAAAGAGCAGGTAAAAGACTACAAACTGACCATTAAGGAGCAGGACAGTAAGTCAGATGTGATCAAAGGAAGTGATATTTCTCTTCAATATAAAGAGAGCGATGAGATTGAGAAAGCGTTGAAAAAGCAGAATGGTTTTGCATGGCCGCTGGCGCTGTTTTCAAAGAAATCAGAAAAGATTTCCATTGCTGTTTCATTCGATGAAACTGCTTTAAATGAAAAGGTTCAGAACCTGCAGGCAGTGACAGCAGAGCAGATTCCGGCAGAAAACGCAAAACCGGAGCTTCAGGGCGATACTTATGTGATCAAAGAGGAAGTATATGGAACGGCAGTAGATATGGATGTACTGAAGGAAAAAGTGAACCAGTATATTTCCGAATTTCGATCAGAACTGGATATGGAGAAGGAAGGATGCTATGCACGTCCGAAATACACAAAAGATTCCAAGGAAGTGCAGGCTGCCTGTGATACGATGAACAAATATCTGAAGGCAAGCATTACCTATACCATGTCAGAATCTGTTGTTGTGGATAAGACTCTGATTTCCACATGGATCGGCGTAGATGACAATATGAATGTGGTTTTTGATAATGATGCCATGAAAGCATGGTTTACAGAGTTTGGTGACAAATACGATACGGTAGGGACTACGAGAAATCTGACAACACCGACCGGCAAGGCAACGACTGTAACAGGCGGTACATATGGATGGTCGATTGATGAAGATACAGAGCTTGTCAATCTGCAGAACAGCATCAAAAACGGTGAAGTAGTCACAAGAGAGCCGGCATACTATACCGGAGGTGCAGCAAAATCTCATGGAGAACAGGACTGGGGCACTACATTTATCGAGGTTGATCTAAGTACCCAGCACATGTGGTATATCAAAGACGGAAGCGTGGCAATGGAAACAGATGTGGTGACAGGTGTTCCGGTTCCGGAGAGGATCACACCGGAAGGGGTGTATGACATTCTGGAGATGACCAGAGATGAGGTGCTGATCGGAGAGACCGATCCAAGCACAGGAAAGCCGATTTATGAGACACCGGTCAACTATTGGATGCGCGTGACCTGGACAGGAATTGGTTTTCATGATGCAACCTGGCAGGCTGCATTTGGCGGAACGCGCTATAAGGACGGAGCAGGGTCTCACGGCTGTATCAATATGCCGCTGGATCAGGCAGCAGCTCTGTTTGGAATGATCAGTGTGGGAACACCGGTTGTGATTCATTACTAATCATAACAGATATAGAAAAAAGACAAAAAGGGGCAGCGTGAGAGAGCGCGGTCCCCTTTTTCACGAAGATAAAGGAGAAGAAATTATGTATGAGTTGATCAAAAAAGACGGACGGGCAAAACGGGGGCGTTTTCATACCGTTCACGGAACGATTGAAACGCCGGTATTTATGAATGTAGGTACTGCTGCAGCAATCAAAGGAGCGGTATCGACAGATGATCTCCGGGGAATCAAGACCCAGGTGGAGCTTTCAAACACGTATCACCTGCATGTCCGTCCGGGAGATGAAGTGGTGAAAAAAATGGGAGGACTTCACAAATTTATGAACTGGGACAAGCCGATTCTGACAGATTCGGGCGGATTTCAGGTGTTTTCTCTGGCAGGCCTTCGCAAGATCAAAGAAGAAGGTGTGCATTTTAATTCACATATTGACGGGCGAAAGATTTTTATGGGACCGGAAGAGAGTATGCAGATCCAGTCCAATCTGGCATCCACCATTGCCATGGCATTTGATGAATGTCCATCCAGTGTGGCAGACAGAGTGTATATGCGGGATTCTGTGGCAAGAACGACACGCTGGCTGAAACGGTGTAAAGCAGAAATGGACCGGCTCAATACTCTGCAGGATACGATCAACCCACACCAGATGCTGTTTGGAATCAATCAGGGCGGAATTTACGAAGACATCCGGATCGAACATGCAAAACAGATCGTGGATCTGGATCTGGACGGTTATGCAGTCGGAGGGCTTGCAGTCGGAGAGAGTCATGAGGAGATGTACCGGATCCTGGACGCGGTTGTTCCATATCTGCCGGAGCAGAAACCGACCTATCTGATGGGAGTTGGAACACCGATCAATATTTTAGAGGCAGTAGACAGGGGAGTTGATTTCTTTGACTGTGTTTACCCGAGCAGAAACGGACGCCATGGACATGTATATACCAACCATGGAAAGCTGAACCTGTTCAATGCAAAATATGAACTGGATGACAGACCGATTGAGGAAGGATGTCAGTGTCCGGCATGCAGAAGCTACAGCAGGGGATACATCCGTCATCTTCTGAAAGCAAAAGAGATGCTGGGGATGCGCTTATGTGTACTGCACAACCTGTATTTCTACAACACGATGATGGAAGAAATCCGTGCAGCAATCGAAGCGGGAGAGTATCAGGTATACAAAAAGAAAAAAATCGAAGGAATGACGTCCGGAAAATAGACACTTTTCCAAATGTTTATAGAAAATTTACTTGAAGTATCATGATTTTTTGTGTACAATGGTAATATTGTCGGACGCAGGAAAGCGTGTGAGACAAAATGAAGAGTATATCACGGTAAGTGGAGGTGTGCTGGTAAGATGTTAGGTGTTATTGTAATTTATGTAGTATTATTCGGAGGTCTCTGGTGGTTCATGATGCGTCCTCAGAAAAAGGAGCAGAAGAGAATCCAGGCGATGCTGGCTTCTATGGAAGTTGGAGATACTGCATTGACAACAAGCGGATTTTACGGTGTGATCATTGATATCACAGATGACGATGTGATCGTAGAGTTTGGAAACAATAAGAACTGCCGTATTCCGATGCAGAAAGCTGCAATCGCGCAGATTGAAAAACCAAACGCAGAATAAGAAAAAAGAGAAGCTGTTTTATGGCCGGAGGCTGTAGAACAGCTTTTTTTAAACAGAAGTTTATGGAATTCACAGAGTTCGCTCTGTTTTTTGGCACTTTTGTGTGGTAAAGGGTTGAAATGAGAAAAGAAATGAGGTATTATTTAGAATAACACTTTGAAAATTGGAAGGATGAGTATTATGAAGTTGAATATCGGAGTGATCAAAGGAGACGGAATCGGACCGGAAATTGTGACAGAAGCGATGAAAGTACTGGATCGAATCGCAGAAGTTTATGGACATGAATGTGTGTATACACAGCTTTTGATGGGCGGAGCATCCATTGACGTACATGGTGTTCCACTGACAGATGAGACGATCAGCAAAGCGAAGCTGTGTGATGCAGTTTTGATGGGCTCGATCGGCGGAGATACGAGGACTTCTCCATGGTATCAACTGGAGCCTTCAAACGTCCCGAAGCCGGACTGTTAAAAATCAGAAAAGAACTGAATTTATTTGCAAATTTAAGACCGGCAGTATTGTATGAAGAACTTAAAGAAGCGTGTCCGCTGAAAGAGGAGATCATCAAAGACGGATTTGATCTGATGATCATGCGGGAGCTCACGGGCGGCCTGTATTTTGGGGAGCGCAGCACCAGAGAAATAGACGGGGTGATGACTGCCTGCGATACACTTACATATAATGAAGAAGAAATTCGAAGAATTGCGAAGCGGGGATTTGACATCGCTGCGAAGCGTAGAAAAAAAGTGATCAGTGTGGATAAGGCAAATGTGCTGGATTCCTCCAGACTTTGGAGAAGCGTTGTGGAAGAGGTGGCTAAGGAATATCCGGAAGTGACTCTGGAGCATATGCTGGTGGATAATTGTGCCATGCAGCTCGTGAAGGATCCGGCACAGTTTGATGTGATCCTGACTGAGAATATGTTTGGGGATATCCTTTCAGATGAGGCGAGTATGGTGACTGGATCGATTGGAATGCTTTCTTCTGCAAGTCTCAATGAGACAAAATTCGGACTTTACGAGCCAAGCGGCGGCTCTGCTCCGGATATTGCGGGAAAAGGCATTGCCAATCCGATCGCGACGATTCTGTCAGCAGCTATGATGCTTCGGTTTACATTTGATCTTGACAGGGAAGCAGATGCCATTGAGGAAGCGGTACAGCGTGTATTAAGAGACGGTTACCGCACGATCGATATTATGTCAGAGGGAAGCATACAGATCAATACCCGCGAGATGGGTGACAGGATCTGTGCATATATCCAATAGAAAAAACAGAAATTCAAAAAAAGGAAAGAGGATGATAGAAGATGAGAAGTGATACTGTAACAAAGGGGATGCAGCAGGCGCCGCACCGTTCCCTGTTCAATGCGCTGGGAATGACACAAGAAGAACTGGACCGGCCGTTGATCGGAATTGTGAGTTCTTATAATGAGATCGTGCCGGGGCATATGAACCTGGATAAGATTACACAGGCTGTTAAAATGGGAGTTGCTATGGCAGGAGGAACACCGATCATGGTTCCTGCGATTGCAGTCTGTGACGGAATTGCCATGGGACATATTGGGATGAAATATTCGCTTGTGACAAGAGATCTGATCGCGGATTCTACAGAAGCACTGGCTATGGCACATCAGTTTGACGGACTTGTTATGATACCGAACTGTGATAAGAACGTTCCGGGACTTCTGATGGCAGCAGCCCGTGTGAATATTCCGACGATTTTTGTCAGCGGGGGACCGATGCTGGCGGGTCATGTGAAGGGAAGCAAGACCAGTCTTTCCAGCATGTTTGAGGCAGTCGGTTCCTATGCAGCAGGAAAATTTTCAGAAGAGGATGTGTGCGAATTTGAAGAAAAGGCATGTCCGACCTGTGGTTCCTGTTCCGGTATGTATACGGCAAACAGTATGAACTGCCTGACAGAGGCTCTTGGTATGGGACTGAAAGGAAACGGAACCATTCCGGCAGTGTATTCTGCAAGACTGCAGCTTGCAAAACATGCGGGAATGCAGGTGATGGAGCTGGTAAGAAAGAATATCCGCCCAAGAGACATTATGACAAAAGAAGCGATTTTAAATGCATTGACAGTGGACATGGCACTGGGATGTTCCACAAACAGTATGCTGCACATTCCTGCGATCGCACATGAGATCGGAATGGATTTTGAGATTGATTTTGCCAATCCGATCAGCGAGAAAACTCCGAATCTGTGCCATCTTGCTCCGGCAGGACATACATACATGGAAGATCTCAACGAGGCCGGCGGAGTTTATGCAGTGATGAATGAGCTGAACAAGAAAGGACTTCTTCATACAGAATGTATGACTGTGACCGGAAAGACACTGGGAGAGAACATCGAAGGATGTGTCAATAAAAATCCGGAGGTAATCCGCCCAATTGACAATCCGTACAGTGAGACAGGCGGTCTGGCAGTACTCAAAGGAAATCTGGCGCCGGACGGAAGTGTGGTAAAACGTTCTGCAGTCTGTGCAGAGATGCTGGTGCATGAAGGACCTGCAAGGATTTTTGAGAGTGACGAAGAAGCTACAGAAGCAATCAAATCCGGAAAGATCAACCCGGGAGATGTGATCGTGATCCGGTACGAGGGACCAAAAGGAGGTCCGGGAATGCGTGAGATGCTGAATCCGACTTCTGCGATCGCAGGATATGGGCTTGGATCTTCGGTTGCGCTGATCACGGACGGTCGCTTCAGCGGAGCATCCAGAGGTGCATCTATCGGACATGTGTCACCGGAAGCGGCAGTTGGAGGACCGATCGCGCTTGTCGAAGAAGGGGATATCATCAAGATCAATATTCCGGAATTAAAACTGGAGCTGGATGTATCAGAGGAAGAACTGGAAAGACGTCGTGCTGCATGGCAGCCAAGGGAGCCAAAGGTCAAGACAGGATATCTGGCAAGATATGCGTCTATGGTTACCTCCGGAAACAGAGGCGCAATTCTGGACATCCCGAAAAATAATTAGGAGGAGAGCATCATGCAGTTAAATGGAGCAGAGATTGTGATCGAATGTCTGAAAGAACAGGGTGTAGATACTGTATTCGGATATCCGGGGGGAGCAATTTTAAATGTATACGACGCTCTCTATGAGCATAGTAATGAAATCAGGCATATCCTGACTTCCCATGAACAGGGTGCGGCGCATGCGGCAGACGGGTATGCAAGAGCAACCGGCAGGGTGGGAGTGTGTCTGGCTACCAGCGGCCCGGGGGCAACGAATCTGGTGACAGGAATCGCAACGGCCTATATGGATTCCATTCCGGTCGTAGCGATTACCTGTAATGTAGGGGTTTCCCTGCTTGGAAAAGACAGCTTTCAGGAAATCGATATTGCAGGGATCACCATGCCGATCACCAAACATAACTTTATTGTCAAGGATGTGGAAAAACTGGCAGAGACAATCCGCAAGGCATTCCGGATCGCGCGCAGCGGCAGACCCGGGCCGGTTCTGATCGATATCCCGAAAGATATTACAGCAAACGTGACAGAATATCTTCCCCGGGAAGCAGAGTTCCCGCCGAGAAAGACGGAAACCATCACAGAGGAGGCACTTTCACGTGCTGTGGAGATGATCGAAGCATCCCAAAAGCCGTTTATTTATGCAGGGGGTGGCGTTGTCCTTTCGGGGGCGAGCAGAGAATTGCGTGAATTCGCAGAAAAGGTGGATGCTCCGGTGACAGATACTCTGATGGGAAAGGGAGCATTTCCGGGAACAGATCCGCGTTACACAGGGATGGTCGGAATGCATGGAACCAAGACATCCAACTATGGAGTCAGTGAGTGCGATCTGTTGATCGCGGTAGGAGCCAGATTTGATGACCGTGTAACGAGCGATACAGAAAAGTTTGCGAAGAATGCACAGATTTTGCAGATTGATATCGATCCGGCAGAGATGAACAAAAACGTGTTGATCGATCATGGAATCGTCGGAGATTTGAAAGAAGTTTTAATGCGGTTGAATGCAAGACTTGAGGAACAGTCACATCCGGAGTGGATGGAACAGATTGCAGCGTATCAGAAAGAATATCCGCTTCAGTATGAGGATGGAAAGCTGACCGGTCCGTATATCGTAGAAGAGATTTACAGGCAGACAAAAGGAGATGCAATCATTACGACAGAAGTAGGACAGCATCAGATGTGGGCTGCACAGTATTATAAATATAAAGAGCCAAGGACGCTCTTGTCATCCGGAGGACTTGGAACAATGGGATATGGACTTGGCGCATCCATCGGAGCCAAAATGGGCTGTCCGGAAAAGACCGTAGTCAATATCGCCGGAGACGGATGTTTCCGTATGAACATGAATGAGATCGCAACAGCTGCGAGATATCAGATTCCGATCGTACAGGTCGTGGTGAACAATCATGTGCTTGGTATGGTACGCCAGTGGCAGAATCTCTTTTACAATCAGCATTATTCCCAGACAATCCTGGATGATGCGGTGGATTTTGTAAAGCTGGCACAGGCGCTTGGAGCAGAAGGAATCCGTGTGACAACAAAAGAAGAGTTTGCAGACGCTTTTGCAAAAGCAGTAAAGATGCAGCGTCCTGTTGTGCTGGACTGCCAGATCGACCAGGATGACAAGGTGTGGCCGATGGTTGCGCCGGGAGCTGCGATCAGCGAAGTGTTTGATGAGATGGATTTGAACGAAGAATAAATTTTCTTTGTTTCAATATAAAAATGAAATTCAGGAGGAAAAGAAGATGAGTAGAGTGTACAATTTTTCAGCCGGACCGGCAGTGCTGCCGGAAGAAGTGCTAAAAGAAGCAGCAGATGAAATGTTAGATTACAGAGGAACCGGAATGTCGGTTATGGAAATGAGTCATCGCTCGAAAGCCTTCGAGACGATTATTCAGGAAGCAGAGGCAGATCTCAGAGAGCTGATGGATATTCCGGACAATTACAAGGTTTTATTTTTGCAGGGCGGAGCATCTCAGCAGTTTGCGATGATTCCGATGAATCTGATGAAGAACCGGGTGGCAGATTACATTGTGACCGGTCAGTGGGCAAAAAAAGCAGCGGATGAGGCAGAAAAGTATGGAACCGTAAACCGGATCGCATCTTCTGCAGACAAGACTTTTTCTTATATTCCGGACTGTTCGGATCTTCCGGTTTCAGAAGATGCAGATTATGTATACATCTGTGAGAATAATACGATTTACGGAACAAAATTTAAAGAACTGCCGAATACAAAAGGAAAGACGCTGGTTGCAGACGTTTCTTCCTGTTTCCTCTCTGAGCCTGTAGATGTCACAAAATATGGAGTGATCTATGGAGGCGTACAGAAAAATATCGGACCGGCAGGTGTTGTGATCGTGATTATCCGGGAAGACCTGGTCACAGAAGATGTGCTTCCAGGCACACCGACGATGCTGAAATACAAAACGCATGCAGATGCGGATTCTCTCTACAACACTCCGCCTGCATACGGAATCTATATTTGCGGAAAAGTGTTTAAGTGGCTGAAGAAGATGGGCGGTCTTTCTGCGATGAAAGAGAAAAATGAAAAGAAAGCTAAACTGTTGTACGATTTTCTGGACGAAAGTAAGTTGTTCAAAGGAACCGTGGAGAAAAAAGACCGTTCTCTGATGAATGTTCCATTTGTGACAGGAGACAAAGATCTGGATGCCAAATTTGTGAAAGAAGCAAAAGAAGCCGGACTGGAAAATCTGAAGGGACACCGTACTGTAGGCGGAATGCGTGCAAGTATTTACAACGCAATGCCGTATGAAGGAGTAGAAGCTCTCGTTGCGTTTATGAAGAAGTTTGAGGAGGAAAATGCGTAGTATGTATCAGTATCATTGCCTGAATCCAATCTCTCAGATTGGACTCGATAAATTTACAGAGAACTATCAAAAAACAGAGGCTGCAGAGGCGGCAGACGCAATTTTGGTCAGAAGTGCATCTATGCATGAGATGGAACTGCCGGAGAACCTGAAAGTTGTGGCAAGAGCAGGTGCAGGTGTGAACAATATTCCTCTGGATCGTTGTGCGGAGAAAGGAATCGTAGTATTCAATACACCCGGAGCCAATGCAAATGGTGTGAAAGAACTCGTAATTGCAGGAATGCTTCTGGCAGCCCGTGACATTATCGGAGGTATCAACTGGGTGCAGGAGTACGAAGAAGACGGAGACATCGCAAAAATCACAGAAAAGAAGAAGAAAGCTTTTGCAGGAACGGAGCTGGAAGGAAAAAAATTAGGAGTGATCGGTCTGGGAGCGATCGGAGTTCTGGTGGCGAATGCAGCGACACATCTGGGAATGGAAGTATATGGATATGACCCGTACGTATCCGTAGATGCGGCATGGAAGCTTTCCAGAAATATTCATCATGCAAAATCCGTGGATGAATTGTACAAAGAGTGCGATTATCTGACCGTTCATGTTCCGGCACTGGACGATACAAAAGGAATGATCAACAAAGACGCCATCAGTCTGATGAAAGACGGGGTAGTGATCCTGAATTTTGCGAGAGATGTACTGGTTAATCAGGAAGATATCGTGGATGCTTTAGTATCTGAGAAAGTGCGCAGTTATGTGACGGACTTCCCGACAAAAGAGATCGTAGGTGTCAGAGGCGCGATCGTGATTCCGCATTTGGGAGCTTCCACAGAAGAGTCCGAGGATAATTGCGCCAAAATGGCAGTTGCAGAAGTGATGGATTATCTGCAGAACGGAAATATTACACATTCTGTAAATTATCCGGACTGCGATATGGGAGTGAAAGGAAGCGGAGCAAGAATTACAATCCTGCACCGCAACATCCCGAATATGCTGGGACAGTTTACAGCACTTCTGGCAGGCGAGGGAATGAATATTTCCCTGATGGCAAATAAGAGTAAGAAGGAATATGCTTATACGATGATCGACGTAGAATCCGAGGTTTCCGGACAGATTGCGAAAGCACTGGAAGCAGTAGAAGGTGTTCTGAAAGTAAGAGTGATCGTGTGAGAAAAAGGCAGATGTTATCTGATTGAAAGGATCAGGGCATCTGCCTTTTGCAGTTATAGTAAGAAAAATTACTATTGACAATACATGTATGAGTGTATACAATTATACAAGAACTTTTGCTAAGTAGAGTGTTAAAGAGTGGACGGAGGAGAAAATCATGGAAAATAGAAAAGTACGTTTGAATCAGCACACAAATCTTCTGGAACTGGAAGAACACATGTATCCACTGGTGGATGTAGATACGCCGAATGTGTTCCGGAATCTGTTCCATTATGATGAAATCCCAAAGATTGCATTCAATGACCGTATTGTGCCGCATAATATGCCGGATGAAATCTGGATCACAGATACGACATTTAGAGACGGACAGCAGTCCAGAGCTCCTTATACAACAGAGCAGATTGTGACGATTTATGATTATTTCCATCGTCTGGGAGGTCCTAACGGAAAGATTCGTCAGAGTGAGTTTTTCCTGTACAGCAAGAAAGATCGGGATGCGGTCTACAAATGTCTGGAGAGAGGATATCAGTTTCCGGAAGTGACAAGCTGGATCCGTGCCAGTAAAAAGGATTTTCAGCTGGTAAAAGATATCGGTCTCAAGGAGACAGGGATTTTGGTCAGCTGTTCCGATTATCATATTTTTTACAAGCTGAAGATGACGAGGCGGGAAGCGATGGAACATTATTTATCTGTTGTGCGTGAGTGCATGGAAACCGGAGTTCGGCCGAGATGTCATCTGGAAGATATCACACGTTCTGATATTTACGGTTTTGTGATTCCGTTTTGTCTGGAACTGATGAAGCTGATGGAAGAGTATCAGATCCCGGTCAAGATCCGTGTCTGTGATACGATGGGATATGGGGTGAATTTCCCGGGTGCAGTGATTCCGCGTTCTATTCCGGGAATCATCTATGGTCTGATGACACATGCGGGCGTGCCAAGTGAACTGATCGAATTCCACGGACACAACGATTTCTATAAAGCAGTCAATAATTCGACGACAGCGTGGCTTTACGGAGCCTGCGGAGTGAACTGTTCCTTGTTTGGTATCGGAGAGCGTACGGGTAATACACCTTTAGAGGCAATGGTATTTGAGTATGCACAGCTTCGAGGAACACTGGATGGAATGGATACAACGGTTATTACAGAGCTGGCTGAATATTATGAGAAGGAAATCGGATACAGAGTGCCATCGAGGACACCGTTTGTCGGAAAGAATTTTAATGTCACAAGAGCTGGAATCCATGCGGATGGAATGCTCAAAAATGAAGAGATCTATAATATATTTGATACAGACAAATTCCTGAACCGCCCAGCGCTGGTTTCTGTTTCCAATACATCCGGAGCGGCGGGAATCGCCTACTGGATCAATGCCTACTATAAACTTCCGCAGGCAGTCAGGTGGATAAAAATTCAGAACTGGTCAGCCGATTGAAAGAGTGGGTAGATAAGGAGTATGAAGAAGGTCGCGTTACAGTCTTGACAGATGACGAATTAATTGCCAAAATAGATAGTATATGTAAGGAACTGCATATAAAATTGTAGCTGGGAGGCTGACAGATAGAAAATGGGCGAATATCAGGATAATTCTCTGGGAAGCCGTGTGTTCCAGAGACTCCGCGAAGACATACTGAGCGGAAAATATAAAGAGCATGATGAACTGCGGGAGAATACACTCGGAAAAGAGCTGGGGGTAAGCCGGACACCGGTCAGAGAGGCACTCAGGCAGCTGGAGCTGGAAGGACTGGTCACGATCATACCGAACAAAGGAGCGTATGTGACCGGAATTTCATCCAAGGATATCAGAGATATCTATATCCTGCGTTCTATGCTGGAAGGGTTGTGTGCCAGATGGGCAACAGAGCATATTACGGAGGAACAGCTGGATGAGCTGGAAGAAGTGATTCTTCTATCAGAATTCCATATGAAAAAAGTAAGTGGAAATAATGCAGACCAGGTGACAGATCTGGATGGCAAATTCCATAAGATTTTGTATGAAGCATCGGACAGCCGGATTTTAAGCCATGTCCTGATGGATTTTCATAAATATGTGCAGCAGGCAAGAAGAAACTCTGTCGTTTCAGAGGAGAGAGCCAGAAAGTCGATCAGAGAGCACAAGCAGATCCTTCGTGCGATTCGAGACAACGATGCAGATCTGGCAGAGCAGCTTGCAAACGAACACATCCTGCATGTGATGCAGAATTTGAAAAAACAGGGATACGAAGAAATTTAGGAGGATACGGAACATGGAAAAAATTAAGATGACCACACCAATCGTGGAAATGGACGGGGACGAGATGACAAGAATTCTCTGGAAGATGATCAAAGAAGATCTTCTGGAGCCATACATTGACCTGAATACAGAATATTATGATCTGGGGCTGGAGCACCGCAATGAGACGAACGATCAGGTGACAGTAGATTCTGCAAATGCGACGAAAAAATATAAAGTGGCAGTCAAATGTGCGACGATCACTCCAAATGCGGCGCGTATGGAAGAGTATGATCTCAAAGAGATGTGGAAGAGTCCAAATGGTACGATCCGCGCTATTTTAGACGGAACAGTTTTCCGTGCTCCGATTGTTGTAAAAGGAATTGAGCCTTGTGTAAAAAGCTGGAAGAAGCCAATTACGATCGCAAGACATGCATATGGGGATGTGTATAAAGGATCCGAGATGAAGATTCCGGGTGCTGGAAAAGTGGAGCTGGTCTACACAGCAGAAGACGGAACGCAGACAAGAGAGCTGGTTCATGAGTTTACAGGCGCAGGAATCGTACAGGGAATGCATAATGTCAATGAGTCGATTGAAAGTTTTGCAAGAAGCTGTTTCAATTATGCACTGGACACAAAACAGGATCTCTGGTTTGCAACAAAGGATACAATTTCCAAGAAATATGACCATACATTTAAAGATATTTTCCAGGAAATCTACGATGCAGAATATGATGAGAAGTTTAAAGCAGCGGGAATCGAATATTTCTATACATTGATTGATGATGCCGTAGCGCGTGTGATGAAATCAGAGGGCGGATTTATCTGGGCATGTAAGAACTATGACGGTGATGTGATGAGCGACATGGTGTCTTCAGCATTTGGTTCTCTTGCAATGATGACATCGGTATTGGTTTCTCCGGAAGGGTATTATGAGTATGAAGCGGCACATGGTACGGTACAGCGTCATTATTACAAGCACTTAAAAGGGGAAGAGACTTCTACAAACTCTGTGGCAACGATCTTTGCATGGTCCGGAGCGCTGAGAAAACGCGGAGAGCTGGATGGAAACAAAGAATTGATGGAGTTTGCTGACAGACTGGAAAAAGCTACGATCGATACGATTGAGGCAGGAGAGATGACAAAAGATCTGGCACTGATCACAACAATTGAGAATCCGACAGTCTTAAACAGTGAAGGATTTATCAAAGCAATCGCGAAGAGATTGTAAAAGAAAATAGAAAAACGGGGTAAAAAATCTTACATTGGATTTTTTACCCCGTTTTTTATACCGTGGGTTAGACGGGGATATTTTTGCTTCTTAATTTTCTGATATATCTTACCAATAAAGTAACACAGATAAAGTCAATGACAACGGCCGCGATAATAGACTGCATACCGTAATAAATTCCGGCGGTTTCTGCAATTTTTCCGATGATCGAAGGCATCAGGATCGATCCGAAACTGGCAATCGTCAAAATGAAGCTCCATGCCAGAGAATATTTTTGGATAATGGTTCCGGCAAAGGATACTGTGGTCGGATACAGTCCTGCCATGCTGAACCCAAAGCCCATGATACCGACAAGGATCAGTGGAGTGGACGTACTAAATAAAAGCAGGATGAAAAGCCGACCAGTCCAAAATCCCATGATAAGCAAGAGCCATTCTTTCTGGATTTGGAAGACAGCCATGCGCACAAAAGCCGTCCGGCCAGGATCATGATCCAGAGAACGCTGGCTGTTACCTGGGACAGAGAAGCCGGCAGTAATCCGGTGTCTTTGAAGTACGTGATCATCCATCCGATCACACCCTGCTCTGCACACAGATAGAAAAATAAAGTCAGTGTACAAAGATAAAATAATGGTTCTTTAAAAAAGGCGAATCCGGCAGTTGTCGTTTTCGTTTCTTTTTTAACTGTATCACTTGAAACTGGAACGATAAAATATAAGATCCAGCTTAAAATCCCCATTGCGAGCATGAAATAACATGCATAGATCCAGTTGGAAGCATCTACGCTTGTGAGTGCAAGCAGCAACAGTGGAAATACGAAAGCGCCGATCGCAAACATGGCGTGAAGTCCATTTAAAAGCGACGCTTTTCCAGGGGCAAGCTCATTGATGGACTGGTTACAAAAATTGCTGGTAGCTCCCCGCGCCATACCGGTAAGAAAGAATGCCAGAGCCAACAGATAATTGTTGTCTGAAAAAATAATCACCAGATAGGACAAGGCAAAAAAAGCGTTGAACAAAAGAATGCTCTTCTTTCTTCCAAGGACAGCGGGAAGTGCGCCGGAAATGAAACCGGAAATCAGATTTCCCACAGAGTGGAGGCTTAAGATCATTCCACAGAATGCATATTCCAGTCCCCGGCTATCCCGGATATAGGCAGCAAAGACCCGATGGAGAGTGCAAGCATTCCGTTTATGATAAAGACTCCGTAATTGCATAAAAGTTGTTTGTTTTGTGTTTTGCTTTTGAATAATTGTATCATGTTTTCCCTTTCCTCCCAGAATACAAAATGCAATATAGTCTAAAACAAAAAACAGATTTGTAAAGTCTCTATTTTTTGTTATGATAAATGAAAAAGTTGTAACATTCCGTAAAGAAGCGCGTTATTAGGGTGAAAGGAGGGGGATATGTGGAATTTGAAGAAATTTATTACCGATATTTCAGAGATGTGTTTCGGTATATCCGCAGCTTTACACCGGATGAAATAACGTCAGAAGAGGTGACGCAGGAAACTTTTGTAAAAGCATTGAAATCCTGCACCAGTTTGACGGGAAAAAAGATATTCGGGCATGGCTCTTTACCATTGCAAAGCATACGTATTTTCTTATTGCAGGAAGAAAAAATGCGAGATCAATTTTGCAGAATGTGAAAAATTCAGCAGATACAAAAGTTGAATTTGTAGAAAATCTGATCGATGAAGAACAGGCGTTTCTGATCCATCAGTTTCTGCATACTATGGAAGAGCATACAAAGAGGTGTTCAATCTGCGGGTGTTCGG
>ENA-OQIG01000052-OQIG01000052.1-human-gut-metagenome-genome-assembly--contig:-NODE-52-length-65260-cov-14.287013_pt1 | contig 65260 bp, 80 predicted proteins | sample MGYA00242576_ERZ504741 | MGnify/ENA primary metagenome ERZ504741 (study PRJEB26092, sample SAMD00036436) | human gut metagenome | host: Homo sapiens | study: EMG produced TPA metagenomics assembly of... | reverse complement strand
CGAGGTAGATAGGGCAGAGGTGGAAGTGCGGTAACGCATGGAGCTGACTGTTACTAATAGGTCGAGGGCATAACCAAGCAAGGTGATAGGAAATGGATGATTCTTTGTATGCAGTTTTGAAGGTACAGGAAATACAGATGGAATGAGAGGCAGCACCGGTTGGTGTTGTTTTTTTGTGTTGTTACTGTTTCTACGAATCTTTTGCTTTAAAATGACGAAATTTGGCGATAAGAAGACGGTGACTGGGATGTATATTAATGCTATAATGAAGAAAAATAAGAAAAGGAGTAGAGAACTTATGAAGAATATGGGGAAAAAGATACGCTACATAGCATTTTTTATCGGAGTATGTGTCTTGCTTGCAGGATGTGGGAAGAAATTTGATGCCAGTGGTTATACCAAGGCAGTTTTGGATGTAAGTTATAAAAACGAAATTCAGAAGTATGTAGAATTAACAGGGGCGGATGAAAAGGAAGCGGATAAAATATTTGAAGATAATCTTCAAAACAACATGGATATAATGCTACAAGAATTTTCCGGCTATGAATTGCCGGATGAGTTGGAAGAAAAGTATCGAAGTTGTTTAGCGATATGATGAAGCAAGTAAAATATACAGTTGCAGAGGCAAAAGAAGTAGAAAATAAAAATTTCACGGTAGATGTAAAAGTAGAGCCTATGTTAATCTTTAATGATACCTATCAGGAGCTTCAGAAACAGACAGAAGATTATGCTACTCAGGTTAGTAATGAAGTGATGAATGGAGCATCCTTACCGTCTGAGACAGATATGCAGACACATGTTTTTGAAATTTATCATGATATTTTGCGGAATTATCTGGATCAGGGGATGAAATACGGGGATCCGGAGACGATTACAGTACATGTAAACAAGGATGATAAAAATGTATATACGATTGCTGATGAAGACATTTCTAAAATAGATGGGAAAGTGATGGCAATGGATGTAATTGAACAATAAAAACAGAGTGCACCTGACTTTTTGGGTGCACTGTTTGTTTGTAAATGATGTTAGAAATAAAATATTTTGAATTGTAGAAAAAATTCAAAAATTTTCTTGACAAACAGAGGAATAACAGGTATACTTAACGAGTATTCAAGAGATACACCATATAGGGGATTGGTCAAATGGTATGATAGGGGTCTCCAAAACCTTTGGTGGGAGTTCGATTCTCTCATCCCCTGTTCTTAGGAAGTCGTGAAAAGTTCTAGAAATGGAAGATTTTACGGCTTTTATTTATTATCAAAAATATAGAGGTAATCAAAGTTCCTCTTGAACAGAACCAACGATAAAAAGTTTTGACTTTTTCTAAAACATGTGATAAAATTTATAAGGTTAAAATAAAGTGTGAATGATAAGTACATTTGCACTTTTTTTATGCCTTGAGAACAAAAGAGTGAAAGATACAAAAGAGAGGAGAAGAATTTTGCTTACGATTACAGATTATGTGAAAGCAAAGACTTTGGAAGAAGCTTACGAATTGAACCAGGCGAGAAACAGCCGTGTAATGGGCGGAATGATGTGGATGCGTCTTGGAAATGCGAGAGTAAAGACAGTAATCGATCTGTCAGAGCTTGGTCTTGATCAGATTGAAGAGACAGACCATGTATTTAAAATCGGGGCGATGTGTACTTTGAGACAGCTGGAGTTACATCAGGGATTACGTGAAATGTATGGCGACGGAATTGCAGAGTGTGTCCGCCACATTGTTGGAGTGCAGTTTCGAAATCAGGCGACAGTCGGCGGAAGTATATATGGAAGATTTGGATTTTCAGATGTACTGACGGCATTATTGGCTTTGGATACATTTGTGGAGTTATATAATGGAGGAATTATCCGACTTTCGGAATTTGTAAATCGTAAAAAAGATAAGGATCTTCTTCTCTCTATTATAATAAGAAAAAGCAAGCGTTCCTTCCGCTATGATTCAGTACGGCAAACCAAAACAGATTTTCCGGTGATTGCATGTTCTGTTGTCACTGGAATGGTCAACGGAGTAGAGTCCTGGTACTTTTCAGTGGGAGCAAGACCGATGAAAGCAGCACTGTTAGAAAAGCAGTGGGAGATTCCGGCAGATATTTCGGAAGAAGAAATCCGGGAATATGCAAAAATAGTAGCTTCAGAATTTGAGTATGGAACCAATATGAGAGGAAGTGCAAAGTATCGTCAGCATCTGGCAGAGGTACTGATCTTCAGAGAGATGCGTTCAATCATCACGGAGGGAAGAGCATGGAAGTAAGGTTTAAATTAAATGGAAAACAGGTATCGGCAGAAGTATCCGGAGATACCATACTTCTGGATGTATTGAGAAATTTAGGATGCTACAGTGTGAAATGTGGGTGCGAGACAACAAACTGCGGACTTTGTACAGTCTGGATCAATGGAAAATCCAGACTTTCCTGCTCGATTCTGGCAGCAGGGATCGAGGGGCAGGAAGTGACGACTCTGGAAGGGCTGAAAGAGGAAGCAGAAGAGTTCGGTGCATTTCTTGCACAGGAAGGTGCAGAACAGTGTGGATTCTGCTCTCCGGGATTTATTATGAATGTGCTGGCAATGGTGCGGGAGTTAGAAAATCCAACGATTGAAGAAATGAAAGAATATTTATCAGGAAATTTGTGCAGATGTACCGGATATATGGGACAGCTTCGGGCAATCCGGAAATATATGGCGGTGAAAAAGCAGAGTGAGAAAGAGAAGGAGGTGCAGGCATGGGGAACAGAGTGGTAAGTCAGGCCATTCCGAAAGTGGATTATAAGGCGCTGGTAACAGGAAAGGCAGTTTACACAGATGATCTGGCGGCAAAAGACAGTCTTGTTGTTAAAGTATTAAGGAGTCCTCATGCACATGCATTGATTCAGGATATCAATCTGACAAGGGCAGAACTGGTTCCGGATATTGAATGTATTCTGACATACAAAGATTGTCCGGACAAGCGGTTTACGATGGCGGGACAAACATATCCGGAGCCGAGTCCTTATGACAGACTGATCCTGGATCAGAGAGTCCGTTTTGTAGGAGATGCAGTTGCGATCGTTGCCGGACGGACAAAAGAAGCGGTAAATAAGGCGTTAAAATTGATCAAAGTAAAGTATGAGGTATTAGAGCCTGTACTTGATTTTCATAAAGCCAAAGACAATCCGATTCTGGTGCATCCGGAAGAAAACTGGAAGAGTCTGTGTCCGGTAGGGGCAGACAACAAGCGAAATCTCTGTGCACATGACAGCTGTGAAGAGGGAGATATAGAAGCGGTTCTGGCAAACTGTGAGTATATCATTGATCAGGTGTATCATACAAAGGCAAACCAGCAGGCAATGATGGAAACATTCAGAACATATACATATCTGGATACGTATGGAAGATTGAATGTCCTTTCGTCCACACAGGTTCCGTTCCATGTACGGCGGATTCTTGCAAATGCATTGGATATTCCAAAGTCGAAGATTCGTGTGATCAAGCCAAGGATCGGAGGCGGTTTCGGGGCAAAACAGTCTGTTGTCTCAGAAGTTTATCCGGCACTGGTAACATGGAAAACGGGAAAACCGGCAAAGATGATTTTTACAAGAGAAGAATCTATGATTGCATCCTCTCCGCGGCATGAGATGGAGGTTCATGTCCGTCTTGGAGCTGATAAAGACGGAATTATTCAGGGAATAGATGTCTATACGCTTTCCAATACAGGAGCGTTTGGGGAACACGGACCGACAACAGTTGGACTTTCCGGTCACAAATCGATTCCTCTGTACGGGAAGGCGAAAGCATTCCGTTTTGCTTATGACGTGGTATACACGAATGTAATGTCAGCCGGTGCTTATCGTGGATATGGTGCAACACAGGGCTTGTTTGCAGTAGAGTCTGCAGTCAATGAGCTGGCAGAAAAAATGAATATGGATCCGGTCACGCTGCGTGAGAAAAATATGGTTCGTCAGGGGCAGGTAATGCCTGCATATTACGGGGAGACGGCAAACAGCTGTGCCCTGGATAAGTGTATGGAAAAGGCAAAAGAAATGATGAAATGGGATGAAAAATTCCCGAGCCGTGATATGGGAAATGGAAAAGTCAGAGGTGTCGGTGTGGCAATGGCAATGCAGGGCTCAGGTATTTCCGCTGTAGATACAGCATCTGTTGGAATTAAAGTGAACGATGATGGATTCTACAGTCTCTTGATTGGTGCTTCAGATATGGGAACAGGGTGTGACACGATTTTGTCACAGATGGCAGCAGAATGTCTGGACTGTGAGATGGATGAGATTATTGTGCATGGAGTGGATACAGATTCTTCTCCTTATGATACAGGTTCCTATGCATCAAGTACTACATATGTGACAGGAATGGCAGTCGTACGTACCTGTGAAACACTAAAAGACAAACTTTGCGAAAAAGGTGCACAGTACCTGGGATGTGATGTGGACGATGTGGATTTTGACGGACAGTGTGTTGTGAATATCAAAACAGGTACATCCATTTCGAGAGCGGAAATCGGAAACCGTGTGATGTGCAACAATGAAGAGGCGCTCTATGCCAGTGAGGCATACAGCTCACCGATTTCACCGCCGCCGTTTATGGTTGGAATGGCGGAAGTGGAGATTGACAAAGAAACCGGAGAACTGGAATTGATTGATTATGTGGCAGTAGTAGATTGTGGAACGGTAGTGAATCCAAGTCTGGCGAGAGTACAGACAGAGGGAGGACTTGCGCAGGGAATCGGAATGGCCATGTATGAAGATGTCATCTATAATGCAAAAGGAAAAAATTACAGCAATTCCTTTATGCAGTATAAAATCCCAAGCCGTCTGGATGTGGGCAATATCCGGGTGGAATTTGAAAGCAGCTACGAGCCGACAGGCCCGTTTGGAGCGAAATCGATAGGCGAGATTGTGATCAATACGCCGTCCCCTGCGATTGCAAGTGCAGTCAGCCATGCGGTCGGAGTAAAAGTGAGAGAACTTCCGATCACCGCAGAAAAAGTATTCTGGGGGATGCAGGAAGAAGATTAAGAAAAATCTCCATATCCGATGAAAATTGGATGTGGAGATTTTTTTAGAAAGTGACTTTGTGAAAGAGTAACAAAAACGAGAAAAATAGAAAAAACAGCTGTACTGCTCTACAGAAGCATGTTATAATCATCTACATCAATAAGAACAAATCTGGTAAATTCTTATTCTTATTAATCTGCATACATTTCTTAATGTTGTAAAAATCTCAGTCAAATAAACAATGCATTGCTTATGAAAATATGTTTCCAAAAAACAATATAAAAATAAAAGAAGGAGTTTATTGTATGGGTATGACAAATGAACAATTGCTGCAGTCTATCACTACGGTTATTGTAGACCGTTTTGATATGCTGGATGGAAGAATCGAGAGGTTGGAACAGCGGGTAGATAAAATGGACACCGAGTTCCGACAGAAATTTGAACAAATAGATCAGAAGTTTGAACAGATAGGCCAGAAATTCGAACAGATAGACCGGAAGTTCGAGCAGATAGACCGGAAGTTCGAGCAGATAGACCGGAAGTTCGAGCAGATAGACCGGAAGTTCGAGCAGATAGATCAGAAGTTCGAACAGATAGACCAGAAGTTTGAACAGATAGACCGGAAGTTTGAGCAAATAGATCAGAAGTTTGATCAGATGGATCGAAAGTTGGAACAAATAGATCAGAAGTTCGAACAGATAGATCGAAGATTACAGGATATGAACCAAAGACTAGAGGGTACGAATCGAAGATTAGATGGTGTGGAGCAAAAATTAAAGGATATGGAGCATACGATCATAGAAGTGGAAAGCAATGTCCTGTCAGAATTGGATACAGTGCAGGAACATGCGAACAATCGATCTGAGCGTATTGAAAACCGTTTGGTGTGTCTTGAACGCAATGGCAATAGTGCGCCAAATTGCGCACTTGCTTTGCGGACAGAAAAGTTGGAAGAGCGAGTAGAAGCTTTAGAACGAAAGGTATCATGAGGATAAGTTTATTTGCTGTCCTGTTTCTGATAAGCAATTCGGCTTGATCCATCTTCTGTCAGGATGGTTCCGCATTTTTTGAAATCCAGTTTAGCGAGAAGACTCTGCATGACGAGATTATCCTGATGGGTGTCAATTTTCAGATTGTGACATTGTGAGAATGCCCAGCTTAAACAAAAAGAAGCTGCACCTTTTACTGTACCGTCAGAAGCAATTCGGTGAACGACTCCGTAAGGTGCGTCATTTAACCAGTTCCCGTCGTAGATTGTGGTATAAGTGACATCATTTTCAAATGCATAGTAAAAAACAGCAATAACGCGATTGTTTTCTTCGCAGACATAGGCGTTGCCCATCCGGATATCATGTTCTATCATATCAACAGGAGGATATGTGGTTCCCCATTGAGTCGGATTTCCATGAGACGCCATAAAAGAACGGGCATGTTCATAAATGCGAAGGATAGAATCTAAATCTTTTAAAGTAGCAATTCTGATTTTCATAAGTGCAATTTCCTTTCCCTGATATATTAGATTTTATTGTAAGTGATAAGAAGAAAAAATGCAAATTGAAGAAAAAAATAGGGGGGGGGGAAAAAATGATGGTAGAAGCTGGAGAATGTGAAAAAAATATGGAAAAATTGTGAATAAAATGGATGTAAAGTGTTGACAAACTGTGCTAAGAGGAATACCATGATAATACCAAATAGAGGGATTATTAGGCTTACCAAGCCTAAGTTTATACACGTTTGGGAGTATAAATATAGGCACGACTAGAATTTGTAGCTTAGAAAATGAAAGGGAAAAGTCGGAATTGTGCTGTTTGGGTAAAACTTATTAATTAAGAGAATGTTTAGGAGGAAAGAAACATGTATAGGAAAAAGTTAATGCGCGCATGCTTAACAGGACTTATGGTTGTGACTGTTGCAACAGCAAATGTAGCGCCAGTATTTGCAGCTGAAGCACCAGCAGGAACAGAGACGACAACTTCAAAAACATCTGTTGTAAAAGCACAGTTTGTAGATGCAGCAGGAACAGTCGTAGCAGGTGGAGACTACTTTGTAGATGCAGATGGAGATGGAGTTTTCAATGTGAGTGAACTTCCGGTACCAGAAGGATACAAAGCAGAGACAGTTGGAGATTTCTCTACAAAAGATTACGCGGACACAGCACTCCAGGTAACAGTTGATAAAATTGCAAAAGCATCTGTTGTAAAAGCACAGTTTGTAGATGCAGCAGGAACAGTCGTAGCAGGTGGAGACTACTTTGTAGATGCAGATGGAGATGGAGTTTTCAATGTGAGTGAACTTCCGGTACCAGAAGGATACAAACCAATGGTTCTTGGAGATTTCTTTGTAGCGGATTACAAAGACTGTCCATTACAGATCAAAGTAGAGAAGATTGCAAAAGAATCAATCGTGAAGATTCAGTTTGTAGATGCTGAAACAGATGAAGTCGTAGCAGGCGGAGACTATTTTGTAGATGCAGACGGAGATGGAATCTTCAATCATACAGAAGTATTAGAGTGGGTACCGGAAGGATATGAATTACAGGAATTTGGAGATTTCCAGGTAGAGTTTTATAAAGAAACTCCATTGCAGCTTAGTGTGACAAAGATTGCAGAAGAGCCAGAGAATCCAGATCCGGAAGATCCAAACAAACCAGAGAAACCAGAAGATACAGGAAAAGAAGACACAAATAAAAAAGACGACAAAAAAGAGGATACTAAGAAAGAAGATAAGAAGAAAACTTCTCCAAAGACTGGAGATGAGACAAGTGCAGCAACCGCAGCATTACCTGTAGGTGTGAGCCTTGCAGCAATTCTTGCAGTATTAGTGAAAAAATTTAAATAATCTGAAAAACGCATAGACGGATTTAGGTTATAAAAAATGGAAATATTGCCAAAAATGCATTGCGTTTTTGGCAATATTTTTCTATGGGGAGTACATGAAAGACAGGGGTATAAGCCAGGTGGCGAAAGGAACAAGGATTACAATGAGAAAATACATAAGATTGGTATTGATGATATGTATATTGGGAATTCTGACATGTGGATGTGGGAAAAAAGATAAGGAAGAAAAAACAGTACCGTTGACAATATATGAACAGCTGAAAGTTACAGAGGAGTCCCTTCCAGATGAAGAAACAAAAGTAATACAAAAAGGTGTCAATAGTTGGGCAAAAGCATTTTTGGCGGTAAATAGTGATGCTCAAGATAAAGAAATAACAGATCAGAGTTTGTATCAAAGTATTGCAAATACAGAACATAGAAGATTATTAAAAGAAGAAAGAGATGCTTTTTATAAAGAAAGCGTGGTTAATATCAATGAAGTGTCTACACAAGTAAAAAGTGCAAAGAAAGCGCAATATGGTAAAACAGATGTAGGTGTTGTGGAATGTGATATAGATGTGAAAGGCACAAGAAATGACCAGGCATTTGAAAAGATATATACTATGCAGATGGTAGTCAATTATCAGACAAATGTTGTATCAGTGTATGAGGTTGAGGATATTACGTGGGAATAAGAAATACCGGTAAAGGGATATCAGTTTTGGAGAGATATCAGGTTACCGGTATTTTTTATGACAAAGAATATAAAAAATGCAGCAATTTTTCATAGAATATTGGAAAGTATTGACAAAAAAAGATTCGAATATACACTAGAAGTGTTTAGGTAGCAAACGTTACGGAAATTTGAAATGGTTTGTTATTTAAGGGGAAACTAAAAGTTATAATAGGAGGAAAGTAGTATGTACAGGAAAAAATTAATGCGCGTATGCCTGACGGGTGTTATGGTTGTTTCAATTGCAACAGCGAACGTTGCACCAGTGTTTGCAGCAGAGCCAGTGGAAAAGGTGGAGACGGAGAGCGATAGTTGGGATAGTATTTCTGGTGAAATTAATTTTAGAGATACAGACAACAATGAATCTATCTTTGTGCAATTTAACAATGAAAAAGTGGAGGATTATCGTTGGGGTGATGATCCGAAAGATACATATGAAGTATTGCCGGCAGAAACTGTGAAAAAATATCTTCCAGAAGGATATGAATTGGTAGAAGGTATCTATTCGGTAGCAGGTGGAGAGACACAGGATTCTTATTTTGTATATGCCGAGGTAAAGAAAGTACTTGTCGAAGAAACACAGGATGTGAAAATCAATTATTATGATGAAGCAGCTGGAAAACAGGTAGCAGAAGTGCCGGTACAGGTATCAATTGATACATCGTGTGTAAATATGGCAATCCTGACAAGATACCTGCCAGAAGGATATACACTTGAAGGTTCTGATTGTATCATCAGAGACGGATATGTATATGTATCCGTAGCGCCAGCAGAAGAAGTACAGAATGTAAAAATCAATTACTATGATGAAGCAGCAAAGAAACAGGTAGCAGAAGTACCGGTACAGGTATCAATTGATACATCATGTGTAAATATGGCAATCCTGACAAGATATCTTCCAGAAGGATATACAATCGAAGGTACAGACTGTATCATCAGAGACGGATATGTATATGTTTCTGTAAAGAAAGATGTAGAGATCAGAGAAGCAGTGCTTCACATTACATTTGAAACTCCGAACGGAGAAGTTGTTACAACAGAAACAGTAACAGCAGAAGGCGCTGATGGAGAAGACGCGGTATTCAGACTTGGTGTAGACTTCAATCTTCCAACAGGATACAAGCTGTCCAACGACAGAGATCAGGTAACAGAAATCACAATTCCATTTGGATCCACAGGCGGACATACAATGGTTGTAGAAAAAGGTGACCTTTCTTCCATCGTAAAAATCCAGTTTGTAGATGCTGAGAATAATGATGAAGTGGTAGCAGGTGGAGATTACTTTGTTGATGGTGATGGAGACGGAATCTTCCACACAAGAGAGATCACAGAGTGGGTACCGGAAGGATATGAGTTACAGGAAGTTGGAGATTTCCAGGTAGAGCTGTACAAAGAGACACCATTACAGCTGAGCGTAACAAAGATCAAAGAGGATAAACCGGAAACTCCGGATCCAGAGGAGCCAAATAAACCAGAGAAACCAGAAGATCCTGACAAAGAAGACACAAATAATAAAGACGACAAAAAAGAGGATACTAAGAAAGAAGATAAGAAGAAAAATTCTCCAAAGACCGGAGATGAGACAAGTGCAGCAGCTGCAGCATTACCGGCAGGTGTCAGTCTTGCAGCAATCCTTGCAGTATTAGTAAAAAAATTCAAATAATCTGAAAAACGAATAGACGGTTTTCGGTTATAAGAAATGAGAATATTGCCAAAAATGCAGTGCGTTTTTGGCAATATTTTTTTAAAATTTTCAGATTGTACTAAATCAAATACAAACGAGAATCATTCCTGTTTTCTCTTGTCTTTCTTTTAACATAATGGTATACTAAGACCCGTAAGAAAGAGAAAATTATTCATGTACATTGAAGGAGGATTTTAAACGATGGCACAGTTTGAACAGTGGTCAGGATTTAACGGAAGACTCTGGAAAGAGGAAGTTAACGTTCGTGACTTCATCCAGAACAACTACACACCATATGAAGGTGATGAATCTTTCCTGGTTGGACCTACAGAGGCAACTGACAAATTATGGGGAGAGCTTCAGAAACTGCAGAAAGAAGAGCGTGCAAAAGGCGGCGTTCTGGATATGGAGACAGAAGTAGTTTCTGGACTGACAGCGTATGGCCCGGGATATATTAACGAAGAAATGAAAGATTTAGAGCAGGTTGTTGGTCTTCAGACAGACAAACCGCTGAAGAGAGCATTTATGCCATACGGTGGTATTAAAATGGCTGAGCAGGCTTGTACAACATACGGATATGAGCCAAGCCCGAAACTGCACGAGATCTTCACAAAATATCATAAAACACACAATCAGGGAGTATTCGATATCTACACACCTGAGATGAAAAAGCCCGTCACAGCAAGATAATCACAGGACTTCCGGACACATACGGAAGAGGACGTATCGTAGGTGACTACCGTCGTGTAGCTCTTTACGGAATCGATTACCTGATCGAGCAGAAACAGAATGATTTTATCGAGGGTGAAAGACACGGAATGAAAGGAACAGATTTCCGTCTTCGTGAAGAAATCGCTGATCAGATCAAAGCATTAAAAGAAATGAAAGAAATGGCTGCTGTTTACGGATTTGATATTTCCAGACCAGCTACAAACGCAAAAGAAGCTGTGCAGTGGCTGTACTTCGGATACCTTGCAGCAATCAAAACTCAGAATGGTGCTGCAATGAGCGTTGGACGTATTTCTACATTCCTTGACATTTATATTGAAAGAGACTTAAAGAACGGAACACTGACAGAGACAGAAGCTCAGGAACTGATCGACCACATCGTTATGAAGTTCAGAATGGTTAAATTCGCAAGAATTCCATCTTATAACGAGTTGTTCTCAGGAGACCCGGTATGGGCTACACTGGAAATGGGTGGTATCGGAATGGACGGACGTTCTATGGTAACAAAGAACGACTATCGTTTCCTTCATACACTGGAGAACATGGGACCTTCACCAGAACCAAACCTGACAGTATTATATTCTTCTAATCTGCCAGAGAACTTCAAGAAATATTCTTCTTATATTTCTATCAAGACAAGTTCTGTACAGTACGAGAACGATGATGTAATGCGTCCAGTATGGGGAGATGACTATTCTATCTGCTGCTGCGTATCTGCAACACAGACAGGAAAAGAAATCCAGTTCTTTGGAGCACGTGCAAACCTTGCAAAATGTCTGCTTTACGCAATCAACGGTGGTGTTGATGAGAAGACAAAAACACAGGTTGCTCCAAAATACAGCCCAATCACATCAGAGTACCTTGACTATGATGAAGTAATGGACAAATATGACCAGATGATGGAATGGCTGTCTAAACTGTATGTAGATACATTGAACATGATTCACTACATGCACGATAAATACTACTATGAAGCAGCAGAGATGGCTCTGATCGATACAAATGTAAGACGTACATTTGCTACAGGTATCGCTGGATTCTCTCACGTAGTAGACTCTTTAAGTGCGATCAAATATGCAAAAGTTAAAGTAATCCGTGACGAAAACGGACTTGCTGTTGACTACGAGACAGAGGGAGACTTCCCAAGATACGGTAACGATGATGACCGTGCTGACGAGATTGCTGTATGGCTGTTAAGAACATTCATGAGCAAACTGAAAAAATGCCACACATACAGAGACTCTGAGCCAACAACATCTATCCTTACAATTACATCTAACGTTGTATATGGTAAGGCTACAGGATCTCTTCCAGACGGAAGAAAAGCTGGGGAACCACTTTCACCAGGAGCAAACCCATCTTACGGTGCAGAGCAGAATGGTCTGTTAGCTTCTCTGAACTCAGTTGCAAAACTTCCATACGAAGAAGCACTGGACGGAATTTCTAATACACAGACAATCAGCTGGAGCACTTGGACATGATGACGATGAGAGAAAAGTAAATCTGGCTAACGTAATGGACGGATACTTTGATCAGGGAGCACATCACCTGAACGTAAACGTATTCGGAACAGAGAAACTCATCGATGCTATGGAGCACCCAGAGAAAGAAGAATATGCAAACTTCACAATCCGTGTATCAGGATACGCTGTTAAATTTATCGACCTGACACGTGAGCAGCAGTTAGACGTAATTGCAAGAACATGCCATAAAGCACTGTAATTTGTAATTCACAGGGACGTAGTACAAACAGGATGCTACGTCCCTTTTTAAATATCAAGAGAAAGGGAATCAAGCAAATGAAAGGATATATACACTCAACAGAGAGTTTTGGATCCGTAGACGGACCGGGAGTCCGTTTTCTTATTTTTGTGAGCGGATGTCCAATGCGCTGTCAGTTCTGCCATAATCCGGATACATGGAGTATGAAGACAGGAACGCAGATGTCAGCAGATGAATTGTTGGACAAAGCATGGAAATACCGCAGTTATTGGGGAAAATCCGGTGGAATTACAGTCAGCGGGGGCGAGCCGCTTTTGCAGATCGACTTCTTATTGGAATTGTTTAAGAAAGCAAAAGAAAAAGGAATCCACACAACAATCGATACAAGTGGAGCACCTTTTACAAGAGAAGAACCGTTTTTTAGTAAGTTTGAGGAACTGATGAAATATACAGATCTGCTTCTTTTGGATATCAAACATATTGACGATGAGCAGCACAAGATTTTGACTGGTCATACGAATCAGAATATTCTGGATTTGGCGAGATATTTAAGTGACATCAATAAACCGGTGTGGATTCGTCACGTACTGGTTCCGGAGAGAAGTGATAATGATGAATATCTGAAAAAGCTGGATGCATTCATTCAGACACTCTCCAATGTAGAGAAAGTGGAAGTACTTCCGTACCATACATTGGGAGAGTATAAGTGGAAAGAACTGGGGATGGAATATCCGCTGGAGGGGATCGAGCCTCCGACAGAAGAGCGGATCCGCAATGCGAATGAATTGCTTCATACAGGAAAATAAAAAAGAAATCGCTCATCATCCGCCTGAGATGATGAGCGATACTTTTTATGCATTATTCTGTTTCAACAAATGCGTCTTTTCCAAGTCCGCACAGTGGACATAACCAGTCTTCCGGGATATCTTCAAAAGCTGTTCCAGCCTCTACACCGTTGTCTGGATCGCCTACTTCAGGATCATAAATGTATCCACATGCTTCACATAAATATTTTTTCATAAAAATAGTCCTCCTTTAATTTTTAACGAAAGCATTTAACATATGTATTATAACCAAAACAAAACGATAAGTCTACTAAAAAATAGAAATTTGTAATTAATTATAATAATAGTAATTATTATTGATATAAGAAGAGCTAATAAAATAATGAAACAGTAAAAGAATGGAGTAATAGGAGCATGGTAAATAGAAAACAATATTGACATCCATACAGGCTGTCCATATAATATAATTTGCAGTTGTATCAAAGGGTTCTGGTTGTTGCAGGACCCTTTCTTATATTCTGGAGGGAGAAATTTATTATGAATAAAAAAGAAGTATTAGAAATCCGTAAGCAGTTTACACCGGCAAATTGCGCGATCACAAGAATTGCCGGCTGCTATGTGGATCATGAGAAAAATAAAAAGATGGAATCAAAATCGGCATTTTTATCTTTGCCTGAGGAAGAGGCGTTTAAATATTTTGACATTTTTAAAAAGACACTTTCCGGGACGATGGGGAAAAATATGTTGAATATGGAATTCCCGATCGACCAGGAGATGCCAGGCGGGACACAGGAATTTTTAATGAAACTAAAAGCCAGTAAGCTGGAAGATGACATGCTCCTGGAAGAATTTTATGACAAAGTAATCGCTACATATGAGTATGCGGAGAATTATTATATTATTTTAATCCATGCAATGTATGATGTGCCGGGCAGATCGTCTGACAATATGGAGATGTTTGACGCATCCGATGAAGTGTATGAGTATTTGGTGTGCAGTATCTGTCCGGTTTCGTTGTCAAAGGCAGGATTAAGTTACAATGCAGAGAGCAATTGTATTCAGGATCGTATCCGGGACTGGGTGGTAGATATGCCGGACAAGGGATTTTTGTTTCCGGCTTTTAATGACAGAAGCACGGATATTCATGGAGTACTCTATTATACGAAGAAATCAGAGGATTTGCAGCCGGAGTTGATTGAGCAGCTGCTGGGAGCAAGGATGCCGATGTCAGCCAACACGCAGAAGGAGACATTTCAGATGCTGATCGAGGATACTCTGGGAGAAGACGGAGATTATGAGACGATCCGCAATATCCATGATACTTTGAATGACATGATTGAGGAACATAAAGAAGAACCGGAACCGCTGCAGTTGGATAAGACCGATGTACGCAAGGTATTTGAAAAGAGCGGCGTTTCTTCGGAAAAAATGGAGTGTTTTGATCAAAATTATGAAGAGACAGCAGGGGAAAAGACTTCTCTTCTTGCAACCAATATTACGGAGACAAAAAAGTTTCAGATTGAAACGCCGGATATTGTGATTAAAGTCAATCCGGAACGGGCGGATCTGATCGAAACGAGAGTGATAGATGGAAGGCAGTGTCTGGTCATTGCTGTAGATGATCATATTGAAGTTAATGGAGTAAATGTAAGGACTCTGAAGCGCAAAAAAAGCACAGAAGAAGAGGAATGAAATAGAACATAACGGGATTTTTATCTGGCGGTCTCAGATGTTGATCAGAGACTGCTTTTTTACGAAATGAAAATAATTAAATATCTAATTAGTTTATTGGCATAAATATTAAAAAAATGTGAAAAATTATATTAGTGCTTGATTTTTTTGGAAGATAATACTAATATATCGATTAGATGTCTAACTAATTAAAAAGGAGGTATAGCAATGCGCTGTGATCTGGATAAGGTTCCAAGTGTCGGACTCTTTGGGATGGTGGTTCATCAGGGCGGACTGCGGGCACAGAAGATGTTTGACAAGTATGGGCTGAATAAGAGTCAGGCAGGCATCCTGTTTATGCTGCATCATGAGGAAGCTGTTTCTCAAAAGCCTCTTTCTCAGAAGGAGCTGGCAAAAAAGCTGAATGTGACGGCGCCGTCTATTACATCTGCGATTCAGAAGATGGAGAAGGCTGGATTTATCAAACGACAGCCGGACGAAAAGGATCAAAGGATCATGCGTCTGTATCTGGATGAAAAGGGAAAGGCTTGCATTGAACATGTAAAGGAAGTAGCCATGCAGATGGATGAAATCATGTTCCGAGGCATCAGTCAGGAAGAGAAGCTTCTTTTGCGAAGAATTATGATTCAGATTTTTGACAACTTAAAAGAAGAACCAAGGTTTCATACATCAGGAGAAAGTAAAACAGAGAGATAAGGCAGGAAAGGAGAGCGTATGAAAAATTTATTTAAGTATATTCTGCATTACTGGCAGGCGGTGATCGCAATCGTGGCGATTTTGATCGTACAGGCATATTGCGATCTGTCGCTTCCGGCATATACGTCGGATATTGTCAATGTCGGAATCCTACAGGGCGGAATTGAAGACAAGGCACCAACAGCAATTTCAGAAGAAGAATGGAATAAGCTAATGCTGTTTGTGTCAGAGAATGATTTACAGACCGTGAAGGATGCTTATCAAAAAAATGAGGATTCTTATGACAAACCGGCATTTGTGCTCAAGGAAGCTGTGAAAGAAAATGAGACAGAGCTTAAAGAAGTGGAAGACGCATTGGCGCTTCCAATGATGATCACTTCCGGATTTGAGTCCGGAAGCGAGAAGACGCAGGAAGCGGAAGAGATGTTAAAACAACAGATTCCGAAAGAAATGCTGACAGAAGATACGACAGTATTTGATATTTTGCAGATGCTGCCGTCAGAAGCAAGGGAGGAGCTGACGAAGGAACTTCAGAAAGAAATGAAGGATATGCCGGATATGATCCTGGAGCAGGCAGCGATGAGTTATGCAAAAGGGGTTTACAAGGATCTGGGAATTGATGTGGAGGGACTACAGTATCACTACCTCTTTGCTACAGGAGGAAAAATGATCGCATTGGCACTTCTTGGAATGGCAGCAAGTATTCTGGTCTGTTATCTGGCAGCCAGAGTGGGTGCCAGAGTGGGACGCGATATCAGAGGAAATGTGTTCCGAAAGGTGGTCGGATTTTCCAACAATGAATTTGACCATTTTTCTACCGCATCCCTGATTACCAGAAGCACGAATGATATTCAGCAGGTACAGGTACTGTCAGTGATGATTTTGCGGATGGTTCTGTATGCACCGATTTTGGCTATCGGAGGAGTGTATCAGGTATTTCAGACGAATGTTTCTATGTCCTGGATCATTGCATTTGCGGTTGGTCTGATTGCATGTGTGGTATTGGTGCTGTTTGTAGTTGCAATGCCAAAGTTTAAGATTTTACAGAAATTAGTCGATAAGCTGAATCTGGTGACAAGGGAGATTCTGACAGGACTTCCGGTGATTCGGGCATTCAGTACGGAAAAGTATGAGGAAAAACGATTTGATGCGGCAAATATTGATCTGACGAAGACCAGTCTGTTTGTCAATCGTGCGATGACGTTTATGATGCCTACCATGATGTTCATCATGAATGGAATTTCTGTGCTGATCGTATGGAATGGAGCACATGGAATCAGTGACGGCCAGATGCAGGTTGGAGATATGATGGCATTTATTCAGTACACGATGCAGATTATCATGGGATTCTTGATGATCTGTATGATCTCGATCATGCTTCCAAGAGCAGCGGTATCTGCAGATCGTATTGAAGAGATCTTGACAAGCAAATCTGTAATTGAGGATCCGAAAGAAGCCGCAGAGTTCCAGAAATCGGAAAAAGGTGTCCTGAAATTTGAACATGTATCCTTTCGATATCAGGGAGCGGACGAAGATGTGCTTCACGATATCCATTTTACAGCAAAGCCGGGAGAGACTACAGCGATCATTGGAAGTACCGGAAGCGGAAAATCTACGCTGGTTAATCTGATCCCGAGATTTTACGATGTGACAGAAGGATTGATCACTCTGGATGGTGTGGATGTCCGGGAAGTATCCCAGCATATGCTGAGAGATAAGATCGGATATGTTCCACAGAAGGGAGTTCTGTTTTCCGGAGATATTGCTTCTAATATTTTATTCGGAAATCCGGATGGTGGCGAAGCTGTGATGAAGGAAGCTGCACAAATCGCACAGGCGGAAGAGTTTATTGAAGCAAAATCGGAGAAATATCACAGTCACATTGCACAGGGCGGTTCCAACGTATCTGGCGGACAGAAACAGAGATTGTCCATTGCAAGAGCGATTGCGAAACATCCAGAGCTGTTTATCTTTGATGACAGTTTCTCGGCGCTGGATTATAAAACAGATGTTATCTTGAGAAGAGCATTGAAAGAAAAGACAAAAGACAGTACGGTTTTGATAGTGGCGCAGCGAATCAGTACGATCCTGCATGCAGATCAGATCATTGTGCTGGACGAGGGACGAGTTGCCGGAATCGGAACACACAGCGAACTTCTGGAAAATTGTGAGGTATACCGCCAGATCGCGGCTTCACAGCTTTCGGAGGCAGAATTGAATCTCAGTGGGAAGGAGGCGGGAGCAAATGCCTAGACATGGACATATGGGTCCGCAAGGAGCGGATGAAAAAGCAAAGGATTTAAAGGGAACACTTAAGAAATTGCTTCATTATATGAGTGTATTCAAGGTGCAGATGCTGTTGATCGTGATCTTTGCAGTCTGCGGAACAACATTTACGATTATCGGACCAAAGATTCTTGGAAAAGCAACAACGGAAATTGCCAACGGTCTGATGAGCAAAGTATCCGGCGGAAGCGGGATGGACTTTGAAAAGATTGGACAGATCCTGCTGCTGACACTTGCATTATATCTGGTCAGCACATTGTGCTCGTTTATTCAGGGATATCTGATGACGGGGGTTTCTCAGAAAACAACATACCGTTTGCGAAAAGAAATCTCAGAGAAGATCAATCGTATGCCGATGAACTATTTTGATACAAAACCAGTCGGAGAAGTGTTATCCAGAGTGACCAATGATGTTGATACACTGGGACAGAGTCTGAACCAGAGTGCGACACAGATGATTCAATCCGTGACAACGCTGATTGGGGTGCTGATCATGATGCTTACGATCAGTCCTTTGATGACACTTGTGACACTGATTATTCTCCCGATTTCCATGCTGCTGATCGGATTTGTCATGAAGCATTCTTCAGAAATATTTCCGCGGACAGCAGGAGTATCTGGGAAATGTGAATGGACAGGTGGAAGAAGTTTACAGTGGTCACAGTATTATCAAGGCTTTTAATAAAGAAGAAAATGTAATTGATGAGTTTGATGCAACCAATGACAAATTGTATGACTCTGCATGGAAATCGCAGTTCTTTTCAGGAATGATGATGCCGATCATGCAGTTTATCGGAAATCTTGGCTATGTAGTCGTTGCGATTCTGGGAGGATTTCTGACGATCAAGAAAACGATTGAAGTGGGAGATATTCAGTCTTTCATTCAATATGTCAGAAGTTTTACACAGCCGATCCAGCAGATCGCACAGGTTGCAAATATGCTGCAGATGACAGCTGCGGCGTCCGAGAGAGTGTTTGAATTTCTGGAGGAAGAAGAGGAAGATCAGACTGTGGAGCATCCGGTATCGGTAGAAAATCTGGAAGGAAATGTAAGCTTTGATCATGTTCATTTTGGATACAATGCGGATAGGATCATTGTCAATGACTTCTCAGCAGAAGTAAAAGAGGGGCAGAAAATTGCAATTGTAGGACCGACCGGAGCAGGAAAGACAACGATGATCAAGCTTCTGATGCGATTCTACGATGTAAACAGCGGTGCGATCAAGATTGACGGACATGACGTCAGAGATTTCAACAGAAGTGAACTGCGTGAAATGTTTGGAATGGTGCTGCAGGATACCTGGCTGTTCAATGGAAGTATTTGGGACAACATCAAATACGGAAAACTGGATGCAACGGATGAAGAAGTGATCCAGGCAGCCAAGGCAGCTCATGTGCATCAGTTTGTGAAGACACTGCCGGGCGGATATGATATGGAACTGAATGAAGAAGCAAACAATGTGTCTCAGGGTCAGAAACAGCTGTTGACGATCGCGAGGGCAATTCTGGCAGATCCGAAGATCCTGATTCTGGATGAGGCGACAAGTTCTGTAGATACAAGGACAGAGGTATTGATCCAGAAAGCCATGGATAACCTGATGAAGGGACGTACCAGCTTTGTGATTGCTCATCGTCTGTCAACGATTCGGGATGCAGATATGATCCTTGTTATGAAAGACGGAGATATCGTAGAGCAGGGAAATCACGAAGAACTTCTGGCAAAAGGCGGATTCTATGCGGATCTGTATAACTCACAGTTTGAGAAAACAACGGAAGTGGCATAATATAAGAACCGGCAGGAGAGGAGACTTTCCTGTCGGTTTTGTGTTTCGTGAAAAAATATGTTATACTAAAAAATATGACAAAAAAGGGGGCAAAAGAGTATGCCGTTGACACATTTTGATGCGGAGGGAAAAGCCCGCATGGTAGACGTGACAGAGAAAAAAGAGACGGTAAGAGAAGCAACAGCAACCGGAAAGATCAAAGTCAGCCGGGACGTGTATGATGCGATTGAAGCCGGAACGGTCGGAAAAGGCGATGTGCTTTCTGTGGCGACCACAGCCGGGATCATGGGTGTGAAACGGACGCGGATCTGATTCCGATGTGTCATATCCTGCCGATCACGAACTGTAAGATCCGTTTTGAAAAGGATCCTAAAAATCTGGAGATCACCTGCTTTTGTACGGTAAAAGTGACCGGAAAGACCGGAGTGGAGATGGAGGCGCTGACAGGTGTCAGTGTGGCGCTTCTGACGATTTATGATATGTGTAAGGCTCTGGATAAATTTATGGAAATACAGGATATTTATCTTTGTAAAAAGACCGGAGGAAAGAGTGGAGAGATCGTAAATCCGAGAATGGAAGACAGAGGAGAAGAGGGAAGATGAAGGCAGCAGTTGTGACATTGAGCGACAAGGGATTTCGAAACGAACGGGAAGATAAAAGCGGAGAGCTGGTACAGATGATGTTGAAAGAAGCCGGATATGAAGTGGCGGAATACAGGTTACTTCCGGATGAGCAGACGCAGATCGAGACGGTATTAAAAGAGTTGAGTGATGAGAAAGAGATGGATCTGATCCTCACGACAGGAGGAACCGGGTTTTCGCAAAGAGACTGTACACCGGAAGCAACGATGAATGTAGCTACCCGAAATGCGCCGGGGATTGCAGAAGCAATGCGGTATGCGTCACTGGCTATTACCCCCAGAGCGATGTTGAGCCGCGGGGTATCGGTGATTCGAAATCAGACACTGATCATTAACCTTCCGGGTAGTCCGAAAGCGGTGAAAGAAAATCTGGAGTATATTTTGCCTACACTGTCACATGGACTGGAAATTTTAAAAGGAGTGACAGGAGAATGCGGGATCAGTTTGAAAGAAACATAAATTATATGAGAGTATCCGTCACGGACTTGTGCAATCTGCGCTGTGTGTATTGCATGCCGAAAGAGGGAATCAGACAGATTTCTCACGATGAGATCCTTACGTTTGATGAGATCGCAAGGGTGTGCCGGATCGGGGCAGAACTTGGGATTTCCAGGATCAAGCTGACAGGCGGCGAACCGCTGGTGCGAAAGGGTATTGAAGACCTTGCAGAGATGATCTGCCGGATTCCGGGAATCGAGCAGGTGACGCTGACGACAAACGGAATCCTGTTAAAAGATCAATTGCCTGCACTCAAAAAGGCTGGGATTTCTGCGGTTAACATCAGTCTGGATACGATGGACAGAGCGCAGTATCAGGAATTGACAGGAAAGGACTGTTTGTTGCAGGTAATGGAAGGCATTCGGGCGGCACTGGAGCAGGGGATGCGTGTGAAAATAAACTGCGTGGCGCTGAATGAATGTAATGAGTTTCAGTGGGGAAAGCTTGCAGCATTGGCAAAAGAGTATCCGCTGGATGTGCGTTTTATTGAAATGATGCCGATCGGTCTTGGAAAAGCTTATCAGGGAAGTATGCAGGAAGTGATACAGAAGAACCTGGAAAATATATATGGTGCAGCAAAGCCGGATTCAGGGGCAGTGCGTGGAAATGGTCCGGCAGTATACTGGGAGTTTCCGGAGTTTCAGGGAAAGATTGGATTTATCAGTGCGATCTCCCATAAGTTCTGCAAAGACTGCAACCGGATTCGGATGACGGCTGAAGGTTTTGTGAAGCCCTGTCTGCAGTTCGCACAGGGAGTGGATATGAGATCCCTTTTAAGAGGGCAGACGGATGATGAAGAACTGAAGCAGGTATTCGAGCAGTTGATTTATGAAAAGCCGCGCTGCCATCAGTTTGAAACAGAAAAAGCGGACGAAAGTCTCGAACAGCGTGAGATGTCAAAAATCGGAGGATAGGTTGAAATGGGAATTGTAAGAGCAGTGTGTACGAGCCTGGCAAAGGGAACGCAAAAGACGAACGTGAAAAGTGCGGAATTTATAGAAGATTTTGGAATCAAAGAGGATGCCATGCGGGAAAGTGGCATCGTCAGATCAGTCTTCTTTCCTATGAAAAGATTGAGGCGTTTCGGGCAAGAGGAGCAGAGGTTGCAGATGGTGCATTTGGAGAAAATCTGGTGGTAGAGGGATTTGACTTTAAAAATCTTCCGGTGGGAACCCGGTTTCAGTGCAACGAAGTTATTTTAGAGATGACACAGATTGGAAAGGAATGTCATCACGGATGTGAGATTTTTCAGAAGATGGGAGACTGCATCATGCCAAGAGAAGGTGTATTTGCAAGGGTCATTCACGGCGGACGGATTTCCTGCGGGGATGAGATGTACATTTTGGGTCAAGGTGAGCAGTAACCATTTCGATACGAAGTGAGAGAAGATTTTCTTGCAGAAATAAAAGAAACGTAATATAGTGTAAAAAGCAAAAGTAAACGGAGGAACAAATATGAAATGGAATAAATTTCGTCTGACAACGACAACAGAGGCGGAGGATATTGTCAGCAGTATGCTTATGGATCTGGGAATCCAGGGGGTCGAGATTGAAGATAAAGTTCCGCTGACACAGTCGGACAAAGAGCAGATGTTCGTTGATATCCTGCCGGAGACAGAGGCAGATGACGGTGTGGCATACCTGAGTTTTTATCTGGAGGAGGATGAAGATAAAGAAAAGGTACTTGCTGATGTGCGTGTAGAATTACAGGATATGGCATCCTATTTGAACGTGGGGGCGTGTACGATCGAAGAGTCTCAGACAGAGGATGTGGACTGGGTAAATAACTGGAAGCAGTATTTTCATCAGTTCTATGTGGATGACATTCTGATTATCCATCCTGGGAGGAAGTAAAACCGGAAGACAATGATAAAATGGTGATCCATATCGATCCGGGGACTGCATTCGGAACAGGAATGCATGAGACAACCCAGCTTTGTATCCGGCAGATCCGCAAATATACAACGCCGGAGACAACAATCCTTGATGTGGGATGCGGAAGCGGTATTCTGGGAATGCTGGCTTTGAAATTCGGCGCAAAATATTCCGTTGGAACAGATCTGGATCCATGTGCGATCGAGGCAACTTATGAGAACATGGAAGTCAACGGAATCAGTAAAGAGATGTACGAAGTGATGATCGGAAATGTCATTGATGACAAAGACGTGCAGGACAAAGTTGGTTATGGAAAATATGACATTGTCGTTGCAAATATTCTGGCAGATGTTTTGGTCGCACTGACACCGGTGATCGTGGATCAGCTCAAAGACGGTGGAATCTACATCACCAGCGGAATTATTGATGACAAAGAAGAGACAGTGGTAGAGGCAGTTAAAGCAGCAGGTCTGGAAGTCCTGGAAGTGACGTATCAGGGCGAGTGGGTTTCTGTGACGGCGAGAAAGAACGGATAAGGAAGGATTAAGATCCATGCAGAATTTTTTTGTATATGACTCTCAGGTGCAGGGGGAAAACATTTATATAGAGGGAACCGATGTAAACCACATCGTACATGTTCTTCGTATGAAGGTTGGAGAGGAAGTCAGTGTACACGATGATGTGAACCGGAAATACCTGTGCCGGATCGAGAAACTGCTGGAAGAAAGAGTGGTGCTTTCTATTGTGGAGCAGCAGGAGTCGGACACGGAACTTTCCTGCCCGATCTATCTGTTCCAGGGTCTTCCAAAGGGAGATAAGATGGAATGGATCATTCAGAAGTGTGTAGAGCTTGGCGTACACGCAATCGTGCCGGTCGCGACGAAGCGGGCGGTTGTAAAGCTGGACGAGAAGAAAGCGCAGAAAAAAGTGAACAGATGGAATGCCATCGCAGAGAGTGCGGCGAAGCAGTCCGGAAGAGGGATCGTTCCGGAAGTACTTCCGGTGATGAAATGGAAGGAGGCGCTGGAATACGCGCGTCAGCTGGATGTTAAGATGATCCTTATGAGAAGGCAGCAGGGATAAACGCCACAAAGCAGCTGATCGCCTCTGTTTCTTTTGGACAGTCAGTCGGGATTTTTATCGGTCCGGAAGGCGGCTTTGAAGAGGCAGAAGTGGAAGCTGCAAAAGAGATAGGGGCAGTTTCGGTGACTCTGGGAAGAAGAATCTTACGAACAGAGACAGCGGGGATGACGATCCTGTCAATTCTGATGTATCATCTGGAAAGAGAGTAACATAGTTTAATATTGAGAAGAAGTGAAAAGGAAGGTATCATGGAAGTATATTTGGACAATTCGGCGACTACCAGAGGTTACACAGAGGTGGGAGAACTGGTATATAAAGTGATGTGTCAGGACTATGGAAATCCGTCTTCCATGCACCGTAAAGGTGTGGATGCGGAGCATTATATCAAGGATGCAAAAGAAATTCTGGCAAAAATTCTGAAGGTCAATGCAAAAGAAATTTATTTTACGTCCGGCGGTACAGAAAGTGACAATCTGGCGATCATTGGAACAGCAAAAGCAAACAAAAGAAGAGGAAATCATCTGATCACATCATCTATAGAGCATCCGGCGATTTTGAATACGATGCGTTATCTGGAAGAGGAAGAAGGCTTTCGTGTGACCTATCTTCCGGTGGACAGCATGGGACGCATCAAGCTGGAAGCTCTGAAAGAGGCGTTGTGTGACGAGACAATTCTGGTTTCCGTCATGTATGTGAATAACGAAGTAGGAGCAGTGCAGCCGATCGATGAGGCTGTCCGGATTGTGAAGGAATATAATCCGGATATTCTGTTCCATTCGGATGCCGTACAGGGATTCGGAAAGTATAAGATTTATCCGAAGCGTCAGAAGATCGATCTGCTGACAGGAAGCGGACATAAGATCCACGGACCGAAAGGAACTGGATTTTTATATGTCAGTGAGAAAGTTAAGATCAAACCAATCGTGTTTGGCGGAGAACAGCAGAAAAATGTCCGTTCCGGTACAGAGAACGTTCCGGGGATTGCAGGACTCGGGTTAGCGGCAAAGATGATCTACCATGATCTGGATATGAAGACTGCACTGATGCGGGAACTCAAAGAGTATTTTATTGAAGGAATCGCGAAGATTGAAAATACAACCGTTCACGGGATGACCGATGAAAACAGTGCACCGCATATCATCAGTGTGGGCTTTGCAGGGATTCGAAGTGAAGTGCTTCTGCATACACTGGAAGAGAAAGGAATTTACGTATCCTCAGGTTCTGCATGTGCGTCCAACCATCCGGCAATCAGCGGGGTGTTAAAGGGCATCGGAGCAGGAAAAGAGTATCTGGATGCGACGATCCGTTTCAGCATGTCTGAATTTACAACCAGAGAAGAAATTGACTATACATTGGAAACGCTATATAATTGTGTACCGATGCTGAGAAGATATACAAGACATTGATGCTTGATAAAGAGTCCAAAAGAAAAGGATAAATAAAGGAGAATATCATGAGATTTCATTCATTTTTGATTAAATACGGAGAAATCGGGATCAAAGGAAAGAACCGGTATCTGTTTGAAGACGCTCTGGTGCGTCAGATCCGTTTTGCATTGAAGGATGTGGACGGAGAATTTAATGTACACAAAGCACAGGGAGAGTGTATGTGGACTGTGAAGGCGAATACGATTACGAAGAGACTGTGGAAAGTTTGAAACGAGTGTTTGGTATCGTAGGAATCTGCCCGGTTGTGCGTCTGCAGGACAATGGATTTGAACAGCTGAAAAAAGATGTGGAAAAATATATCGGAGAAGTGTACCCTGAGAAAAACCAGACATTTAAGATTGAAGCAAGAAGAAGCAGAAAGTCTTATCCGTTGAATTCTATGGAATTGAACTGTGAGTTGGGCGGTGTGATCCTGGATGCGTACCCGGAGATGAAAGTAGACGTACACAATCCGCAGATTCGTCTGAATGTGGAAGTACGGGAAGAGATTTATCTGTACTCAGAGATTATTCCGGGGCCGGGCGGAATGCCGGTAGGAACTAACGGAAGTGCCATGCTCCTGCTCTCCGGTGGTATCGACAGCCCGGTTGCCGGATATATGATCGCAAAACGCGGTGTCGCTCTGGAAGCAACGTATTTCCATGCACCACCGTATACGAGTGAACGTGCAAAAGAAAAAGTGGTGGATCTGGCAAGACTGGTTTCCAGGTATTCCGGCCCGATCAAGCTCAACGTAGTCAACTTTACAGACATTCAGCTGTATATCTATGAGAAGTGTCCGCATGAAGAACTGACGATTATTATGCGAAGATACATGATGAAGATCGCAGAGCATTTGCAAAACAGGATGGCTGCCTGGGACTGATCACCGGAGAAAGTATCGGACAGGTTGCGAGCCAGACGATGCAGAGCCTTATGGCAACCAATGCAGCATGTACGCTTCCGGTCTACCGTCCGCTGATCGGATTTGATAAAAAAGAAATCGTGGATATTTCTGAAAAGATTGATACGTACGAGACATCGATCCAGCCGTATGAAGACTGCTGTACGATTTTTGTTGCCAAGCATCCGGTGACAAAACCGAATCTGGAGCGTATTGAGAAATCCGAGAGAAATCTGGATGAGAAGATTGATGAGCTGATGCAGACAGCAATCGATACGGTTGAAACGATCATGGTAAAATAGGACAATAAAAAGGCTGCCTCATAAAGAGACAGCCTAAAAATAAATGATTTCATTATTTGATGATGTAAGAATCCAGTGCAGCTAGGATGTCATCCAGATTAGAATCAGCGTGAATATTCAGATCGATCGGTTTAGAAAGATCCAAACTGAAAATTCCCATAATTGATTTGGCATCTATCACATATCTTCCGGACACTAAATCAAAATCGTTGTCATATTTTGTGATTTCGTTTACAAATGATTTTACTTTGTCGATTGAGTTTAAAGAAATCTGTACTGTTTTCATTATAAAAGTCCCTCCTTGATATACAATGCTTCGAGTATCTGTACTCTAGGTATATTCTACGAGAAGTAACTGCAAAAGTCAAGGAACAAACAGGAAAAACAAGGAAAACCAGGAGAATATTTTTATGAAAAAAGTCGCGTTACACAATCTGGGATGTAAGGTAAATGCATATGAGACAGAAGCCATGCAGGAAATGCTGGAACATGCCGGATATGAGATCGTTCCGTTTCAGGAAGGAGCGGACATTTATGTGATCAATACATGCACAGTGACCAATATTGCGGACCGCAAATCAAGACAGATGCTGCATCGGGCAAGAAAGATGAATCCGGATGCTGTTGTGGTCGCAGCCGGCTGTTATGTGCAGGCACAGGCTGAAAAGCAGGTGATCGATCCATGTATTGATATTGTACTCGGAAACAATAAAAAGCAGGATCTTCTGACAGCGCTGCAGGCATATGAAGAAGCACACGGTGATTTGCGGGAAGTGATCGATATCAATCATACAAAAGAATATGAGAATCTGCATCTGACAAAACAGGGGGAGCATACGAGAGCATATATCAAGGTGCAGGATGGCTGCAACCAGTTTTGTTCTTACTGTATTATCCCGTATGCGAGAGGAAGAGTCAGAAGCAGGGCAAAAGAAGATGTAGTAGCAGAAGTGACAGATCTGGCGAAAAACGGATACCAGGAAGTCGTGCTGACGGGAATTCATCTGAGCTCCTATGGCATTGATTTTGAAAATGAAGACAATCTGCTCAGTCTGATTCGTGCAGTGCATGAGATTGAAGGAATCAAAAGGATTCGTCTGGGATCTCTGGAACCAAGGATCATCACAGAAGAGTTTGTACAGGCGATCGCAGCGCTTCCGAAGATGTGCCCGCACTTCCATCTGTCATTGCAGAGTGGCTGCAATGAAACCTTAAAGAGGATGAACCGCAGATATACAAGTGAAGAGTTTTATGAAAAGTGTGAGATATTAAGAAAGTATTTTGAAAAACCGGCGCTGACAACAGATGTGATCGTGGGATTTCCGCAGGAAACAGAGGAAGAATTTGAAACAACGTATGAATTTCTGAAAAAGATCTGCTTCTATGAGACTCATATTTTCAAATATTCCAAACGAGAAGGCACGAAAGCGGCAGTGATGCAGGGACAGATCCCGGAGCAGATCAAGGCAAAAAGAAGCGCCAGACTGATCGAACTGGGGGAGAAAAACCGCAGAGCATATGAAGAATCGTTCCTTGGAAAAACAGTGGAAGTGCTGGTGGAAGAAAAATCGGATGTGAACGGAAAAGAAATGTGGACAGGGCACACAAAAGAGTATATGAAAATTGCACTAGAGTCAGAGAAAAATCTTCAGAATTGTATTCTAAACGTGCAAATTAAAGATGGCCGGGAAATTATTCATTGAATTTTAAAATAGATTATATTAGAATGATAAGTAGGATACTAACGCAATTATGCTGATTCCGGGGAATCAGATCTGCGCGTGAATAAAAGAAAAATGGAGGAGATACGATGAGCGATTTGAGTAATACACAGTTCTTTCAGGTAGAACCGGGACCACAGATTTCTGCAAAAGATATTCTGGAAATCGTGTATAAGGCACTGAAAGAAAAAGGATACAACCCGGTTAACCAGATCGTGGGATACATTATGTCAGGAGATCCTACTTACATTACCAGCTATAATGGAGCAAGAAGCCTGATTATGAAGGTGGAAAGGGATGAATTGGTCGAAGAACTGTTAAAAGCGTATATCGAGCATAATTCATGGGAATAATCGACTATGCGGATCATGGGACTGGATTATGGCACGAAGACTGTAGGGGTTGCGATCAGCGATGCTCTTGGTCTGACTGCGCAGGGATAGAGACCATTCAGAGAAAAGAGGAAAACAAGCTGCGCCGTACACTCGCCCGGATTGAAGAGCTGGTAAGGGAATATGAAGTGGATACGATCGTGCTTGGTTTTCCGAAGCATATGAATAACGATGTGGGTGAACGTGCAAAAAAGTCTCTGGAATTCAAAGAGATGCTGGTGCGCAGGACAGGACTTGATGTGGTGATGTGGGACGAGCGGCTTACTACCGTGGAGGCAGAGCGTACATTGATCGAGAGTCAGGTGCGGCGCGAGAACAGAAAGCAGTATATTGACAAGATCGCAGCTGTTTTTATCCTGCAGGGATATCTGGATTCGATTTATTTGAAAAAGAAAGCCGAAGAGGAAAACTAGAAGCTGCCCACAGGAGGAAGAACGCATGGAAAAGATTAAATTTTGTTTTGACGAGTCGGGAGACAGCGTTGAATTTTTTGTACTGGAACAGACAAAGATCAACGGGGCATCCTATATTCTTGTGACAGATTCACAGGAGGATGACGCGGAGTGTCTGATCTTAAAAGAAGGTGAATCTCAGGACGCGAAAGAGAGTGTCTATGAGATCGTAGAGGACGACGTAGAATTACAGGCGGTTTCCAAAGTATTTGAGGAACTGCTGGAAGATGTAGAGATTGAAATGTAACTTAGAATATTACTTTACCGCAGGGGACGTGGAGGATGACAGTAGAACAAGAAAAAGTACAGGGGATGCTCAAGGAAAAGCTCAGAGAAAAAGGCTGGAAAGTGACCAGACAGAGACTTTCTATTTTGCAGACCCTGGCAGAACATAAAGGGCAGCATCTGGCGGCGGAAGACATTTTTGAGCTGATGAAGGATGAATATCCGGAAATGGGGCTTGCGACCGTGTACCGTACGCTGCAGCTTTTGTATGAGATTCAGCTGATCGACCGGATTCATTTCAATGATGGATGTATCCGGTATGAGATCGGTCATATATTTGACGGAGACTCCAAACACAGTCATCATCATCTGATCTGCAGAACATGTGGGCGTGTGATGCCGTTTGAAGATGATTTTTGGAGGATCTGGAGGCACAGATCGAAGCCGATACCGGTTTTCATGTGTTGGATCATGAACTGAAATTTTATGGTCAGTGTAAGGAATGTGCCGAAGCTTCCATGCGGAAAGAGAATACATAAAAAACTCATGGAGGTGTATATTTTTGAAAAAAGAAAATCGTGGAAAATTAAAAATCATTCCTTTGGGAGGTCTTGAGCAGATCGGTATGAATATTACTGCTTTCGAATATGAAGACAGTATCATTGTGGTAGACTGCGGGCTTGCATTCCCGGAGGATGACATGCTCGGAATCGATCTGGTCATTCCGGATGTGACTTATCTGAAGGATAATATATCCAAAGTAAAAGGATTTGTGATCACCCATGGTCATGAAGATCATATCGGAGCTTTGCCGTATGTACTTAAGGAGATCAATCTTCCAATCTATACTACAAAGCTGACAATGGGAATCATCGAGAACAAGTTAAAAGAGCATAATCTGCTCCGTACGACAAAGAGAAAAGTGGTGCGTCATGGACAGTCCATCAATCTTGGACAGTTCCGAATTGAATTTATCAAGACGAACCACAGTATTCAGGATGCTTCCGCACTGGCAATCTATTCACCGGCAGGAACTGTTGTGCATACCGGAGACTTCAAGGTGGATTATACACCGGTATTCGGAGATGCCATTGATCTGCAGCGTTTTGCGGAGATCGGAAAGAAAGGTGTGCTGGCTCTGATGTCAGACAGCACGAATGCAGAGCGGAAAGGATTTACCCAGTCAGAGCGTACGGTGGGAATTACGTTTGATCATATTTTTGCAGAGCATCAGAACACAAGAATCATCATCGCGACATTTGCATCGAACGTAGACCGTGTGCAGCAGATTATCAACTCTGCATATAAGTACGGAAGAAAAGTTGTGGTAGAAGGACGCAGCATGGTAAATATCATCACGACAGCATCTGAGCTTGGGTATCTGAATGTTCCGGAGAATACACTGATCGAGATCGATCAGTTGAAGAACTATCCACCGGAGAAGACCGTTCTGATCACAACAGGAAGCCAGGGAGAATCCATGGCTGCACTTTCCAGAATGGCAGGGGATGTACACCGTAAAGTGACGATTCAGCCGAATGACACGATCATTTTCAGTTCGAATCCGATTCCTGGAAATGAGAAGGCAGTATCCCGTGTGATCAATGAGCTTTCTGCAAAGGGTGCGAACGTGATATTCCAGGATGCGCATGTTTCCGGACATGCCTGTCAGGAAGAGTTAAAGCTGATCTATTCGCTGGTAAAACCAAAGTATGCCATTCCGGTGCATGGTGAGTACCGCCACTTAAAAGCAAATGCGGAGATCGCGCAGTCTCTGGGAATTCCGAAAGAGAATATCTTTATCATCCAGAGCGGAGATGTGATCGAGCTGAGTGATGCAGAAGCAAAAATAGTGGATAAAGTCCATACAGGAGCGATTCTGGTAGATGGTCTGGGTGTCGGTGATGTCGGAAATATCGTATTGCGAGACAGACAGCATCTGGCAGAGGACGGAATTCTGATCGTTGTTCTGACACTGGAAAAAGGCAGCAACAATCTGCTGGCAGGACCGGATATCGTATCCAGAGGATTTGTCTATGTAAGAGAATCCGAAGGACTGATGGAAGAAGCCAGAAAGGTTGTGACAGACAGTCTGGATAAATGTCTTTCCGGAAGACATGCGGACTGGAATAAGATCAAGATGACGATCCGTGACACAATGAACGATTTTATCTGGAAGAAGACAAAGAGAAGACCAATGGTCATTCCGATTATTATGGATGTGTAAGATATGATAGTAGATGAACGTATCGTGACATTCATCAATTCCTTAGAGACAGAGAACAGTGAAATACTCGAAGCAGTGGAACAGGAAGCTCTGAGCACATATGTGCCGATCATACGAAAAGAAATGCAGAGTTTCCTGAAAGTGCTTCTGATGATACAAAAACCTATGTGCATCCTGGAAGTAGGGACCGCAGTAGGTTTCTCTGCGTTATTGATGAGTGAAGCGGCACCAGAAGGGTGCAGGATCACAACAATTGAAAATTACGAAAAGAGAATTCCGATCGCCAGGGAGAATTTCAGACGGGCAGGGAAAGAAGAGCAGATCACGCTCATAGAGGGAGATGCTATGGATGTGCTGAAAACACTGGAGGGCAGCTTTGATTTTATTTTTATGGATGCTGCAAAGGGACAGTATATCCGGTATATGCCCCAGGTGCTGCGTTTGCTTCGTCCGGGCGGAACTCTTGTGACAGATAATGTACTGCAGGATGGGGATATTATCGAATCCCGTTTTGCGGTGGAACGGAGAAACCGAACGATTCATTCCAGAATGCGGGAGTATCTGTACGAATTAAAACACCATGAACTGCTGACAACGTCCATTATTCCGCTTGGGGATGGAGTGGCTGTCAGTGTGAAGAAACAGGAAGGAGAATAAAATGGCAAGACATCCTGAACTTTTGATACCGGCAAGCAGCCTGGAAGTATTAAAGACAGCAGTCATTTTTGGAGCAGATGCGGTTTATATCGGAGGAGAAGCATTTGGACTCCGCGCAAAAGCGAAGAACTTTTCCATGGAGGACATGAAAGAAGGAATCGCATTTGCGCATGAACATGATGTGAAAGTGTATGTAACAGCCAATATCCTGGCACACAATGAGGATCTGCCGGGAGTGCGTAAATATTTTGAGGAACTCAAGGAAATCAAGCCGGATGCTCTTATTATTGCGGATCCGGGAGTGTTTGAGATCGCAAAAGAAGTGTGTCCTGAGATTGAGAGACATATCAGTACTCAGGCAAACAATACAAACTATGGAACCTATAATTTCTGGTATAAACAAGGCGCGAGCCGCGTGGTTTCCGCCAGAGAGCTGTCTCTGGAAGAAATCAAAGAGCTGCGCGCGAATATTCCGGAGGATCTGGAAATCGAGACATTTGTACATGGAGCGATGTGTATTTCTTATTCCGGAAGATGCCTTCTGAGCAACTATTTCACAGGCAGAGATGCGAACAGGGGGGCATGTACCCACCCGTGCCGCTGGAAATATGCGGTTGTGGAGGAGAAGAGACCGGGAGAGTATCTGCCGGTTTATGAGAATGAAAGAGGAACTTATATTTTCAACTCCAAGGATCTGTGCATGATCCAGTATATCCCGGAGATTCTGGACGCGGGTATTGACAGTCTGAAAATCGAAGGACGTATGAAAACCGCGCTCTATGTGGCAACAGTTGCAAGAACCTACAGAAAGGCGATCGATGACTATCAGAAGGATCCGGAATTATATAAAAAGAATATGCCGTGGTATCTGGAGCAGATCTCCAATTGTACGTACCGCCAGTTTACGACAGGATTCTTCTTTGGAAAACCGGATGAGACAACACAGATCTATGACAGCAACACGTATGTGAAAGAGTATACCTATCTCGGAATTATCGGAGAGGTCAGGGACGGTCTGTGCCGGATCGAACAGCGCAACAAGTTTTCTGTGGGTGAGATCATTGAGATCATGAAGCCGAACGGGGAAAATGTGGAAGCGAAAGTAGAGCGTATCCTTAATGAAGAAGGAGAGGAGCAGGAGAGTGCTCCTCACTCAAAACAGGTGTTATATGTGGCGCTGGATCAGAAGGCGGACAAATATGATATCTTACGAAGAGCAGAAAAAGACGCGTAGCTTTTCGACCGCGCTCTTTTCTATCCGGGATACATAAGAACGGGAGATCCCCAGTTGTTTGGCGACTTCCCTCTGCGTGTATTCCTCGCCGCCATAAAGTCCATACCGCATTTTTAAAACGAGTTTTTCCCGCTGGGAGAGCTCGTTTTCTACTTTTTCATACAGCTTCTGGATATTTTCTTTCAGGCATACCCGTTCCGGGATGTCGTCTTCATCCGTTTCGATAATATCGTATAATTTGATCTCGTTTCCTTCCCGGTCCGTACCGATGGTTCATATAAAGAAATCTCTTTTGACGTCTTTTTCCGTGCGCGCAAATGCATCAGGATTTCGTTTTCCACACACTTGGAGGCATAAGCTGCCAGCCGGTTTCCTTTGCTTGGATTAAAGGTGACAATGGCTTTGATCAAACCGATGGTTCCGATTGAGATCAGATCTTCGGGATCTTCGTCCACATACTGATATTTTTTGATCACATGTGCAACGAGCCGCAGATTCCGTTCAATCAGAATGTGTTTTGCCTGCAGGTCACCCTCAGTATATTTTTGAATATATTCTTTTTCTTCGGAAGGGGTGAGGGGATTTGGAAATGATTTCAAGACAGCACCTCAAAGCACATTTGATAACAGTGTATGTAAAGAAGGCATGATTTGTGCTTTTCCACTTGAAAAGAGGACGGGCAGAAAAAAGTAGTTGACAAACAGCGGTAGGAGAGATATAGTAAGACTACATTCCCGGAGCGATCCGCTCTGGAGAGTATAAGATCTATTGATTCAAAAGGCCGTATCGGCCAACGTTTTCAAGTTACAAATTTATTAGAAGATCAGTTATGTGGGGACTGAACGTACCGGCTCTTGGAAAAGGAGTGTGTGATGAGTTTTTGCTCAGTATTATCTGCAGCAGTGATCGGGCTGCGGGTAGAATTTATTCATGTGGAAGCTGACGTCAGCAACGGGCTTCCGGTATTTCATATGGTGGGATACCTTTCTTCTGAAGTGAAGGAGGCAGCAGAGCGTGTGCGCACAGCAATCAGAAACAGTGGAGTTTCATTTCCAGCCAAGCGGACGATCGTCAATCTGCGCCGGCAAATGTAAGAAAGAGAGGAGCGTCGTTTGATCTTCCCATTGCAGTGGCAGTGATGATTGCATTGGGATGTCAGATTTCAGAGGGGGTAAGGCATACGCTTTTTATAGGAGAACTGGGACTGGATGGCAGTGTGCTGGAAGTACCGGGTGTTCTGCCGATCGTTCTGGAGGCAAAAAAGGCGGGAGTGAAACGCTGCATTGTACCAGAAGCAAATGAGGCGGAAGGCGCACTTGTAAAAGGAATCGAGATCATTGGGGTAAAGCATCTTAAGCAGATTACAAAGATTCTTTCAGGAGAGAGAAAAAAAGAAAAAGCAAGGAATCAAGCCAAAAAGCAGACGGTAAAAAATCCGCAGCCGGATTTTTCTGAAATGCAGGGTCAGGCAGCCGTCAAGCGTGCAGCGGAGATTGCAGTGGCAGGCGGACATAATCTTCTTTTGATCGGCCCCCCGGGAAGCGGAAAGACCATGGCAGCGGAACGGATTGCCGGAATTCTGCCGCCTCTGACATTAGAAGAGAGCATGGAGATTACAAAAATATACAGTATTATGGGACTTCTTGATGAGAAAGAACCGCTGATCCAGAGCCGGCCTTTTCGCAGTGTACACCATACGGCCACAAGGGCAGCACTGGCTGGAGGCGGGATGATCCGACGCCGGGAGAGATCACACTCGCACACGGCGGTGTTTTGTTTTTGGATGAATTGCCGGAGTTTCGAAAGTGTGATCGAGGTACTGAGACAGCCGCTTGAAGAGCACCAGATGCGGATTGCGAGAACACACGGAAATTATGTATTTCCAGCGGATTTTATTTTGATCGCGGCGATGAATCCATGTCCCTGCGGATGCTATCCGGATATGCAGAAATGTACCTGTACGCCTGTGCAGATTCAGAATTATTTAGGAAGGATCAGTCAGCCGTTTCTGGATCGGATCGATCTGTGTGTAGAGGCGCCCCGGGTGGAATATGACTCACTGGTGGAGAAGAAAGCACAGGAATCTTCGGAAGCAATCCGGCAGAGAGTATGTGAAGTGCGAAATCTGCAGAGAATGCGTTATGGAGGAACAAAGGTAAATGCAAGACTGGACAGCCGGGAGACAGAAGAATTCTGCCGTCTGGGAGAGCCGGAAAACGAAGTGATGAAGCAGGCATTTGCTGCCTTTGGATTTACAGCACGTACTTATCATAAAGTGTTAAAGGTGGCGAGAACGATCGCAGATCTGGACGGAAGTCAGGAAATTCTAAAGCAGCATTTGTGTGAGGCAATCGGCTATCGGACGCCGGATAAGAAGTACTGGAAACGATAGGAGGAAGAACGCATGAAGTATGAATACTGGTTTGCCGGAATCCGAAATATTCCGGATCGGACAAAAATAAAATTAAAAGAAAAAGCAGGGACAGCAGAAGCCATTTATTATATAGAAGAAACTGCACTCAGAAAGATGCAGCTGCTCAAGGAACAGGAAATTTGGAAGCTGCTGGAGGCGAAAAAGAAAGAGGAGCTGGACAGAAATTATGAAGCAATGAGACAAAAAGGAATCTCGGTGATCCCGTGGGGAGAAAAGGAATATCCAGGTCGTTTAAAAGAAATCTATGATCCGCCGTATGCGTTGTATGTGAAAGGAAAGCTGCCGGATAATACTGCGCGTGCGGCAGCCATTGTGGGAGCGAGAAGCTGTACTCCCTATGGAGAAAAATATGCGCTGGAATATGGGAAAAAACTGGCGGAATGTGGAATTCAGGTGATCAGCGGACTTGCGCGCGGCGTAGACGGGATCGGACAGAGAGGTGCTCTGCTGGGAGGTGGAAAGACCTTTGCTGTTTTGGGGAGCGGGGTAGATGTCTGTTATCCGAAAAACCATATGGGATTATATCTGGATATCCTGGAGCAGGAAGGCGGGATCCTTTCAGAACTCCCGCCCGGCACACCGCCGCTTCCGCAGCATTTTCCGAGGCGAAACCGGATCATCAGCGCGCTGTCAGATATTGTGCTCGTTATGGAGGCAAGAGAGAGGAGTGGATCACTGATCACGGCAGATCTGGCACTGGAGCAGGGAAAGGATGTCTATGCGCTGCCGGGGCCTGTTAACAGCAGCTTAAGTCAAGGGTGTAACCGCCTGATCTTTCAGGGGGCCGGAATTCTTTTAAGCCCGGAAAATCTGCTGGATGAGATGGGCATTGCATATAGCGGGGAATGTGAAAAATCAGACAAAAATGAAAAAATGCTTGAAAGTCCTGAATATATGGTGTATAGTTGTGTCGGTCTGTATCCAAAGAGCGTGGGGCAGCTGACAGAAGAAACAAAGCTGCGCCCGGAGGAAGTTTTAAAGCTTTTAGTGTCTTTGGAATTACAGGGATATATCAGAGAAATCTCAAAAAATTATTATATAAAAGTGAAATGACGGCGTGAGGGCGCCGGATGGAGGAAATGTTTCAATGGCACATTATCTGGTAATTGTGGAGTCACCGGCGAAAGTGAAGACGATCAAAAAATTTCTTGGAAAGAACTATACAGTAGCGGCATCAAACGGGCATGTCAGAGATTTGCCGAAAAGTCAGCTCGGAATCGATGTGGAGCATGACTTTGAGCCCAAATATATTACCATTCGGGGAAAAGGGGAGATTCTCGCAAACCTGAGAAAGGAAGCGAAGAAAGCCGACAAAGTATATCTGGCGACCGACCCCGACCGTGAAGGAGAGGCAATTTCATGGCATCTTGCAGCAGCGCTGAAATTGGATGAGAAAAAAATGCGCCGTATTACATTCAACGAGATCACAAAGAATGCAGTCAAGGCGTCATTAAAAACACCAAGAGATATTGATATGGATCTGGTGGACGCACAGCAGGCAAGACGTGTTCTGGACAGAATGGTAGGATATCGGATCAGTCCGCTTTTGTGGGCAAAAGTAAAACGGGGATTGAGCGCCGGACGCGTGCAGTCTGTAGCACTTCGTATCATTGCGGACCGGGAGGAAGAGATCAATGCATTTATTCCGGAAGAATACTGGAGTCTGGATGCAATCTTAAAGGTGAAAGGAGAGAAAAGACCGCTCACTGCCAAGTTCTATGGAACCGAGAAAAAGAAGATGACGATCCATTCCAAAGAGGAGCTGGATGAGATTTTACAGGCTTTGGAAAAAGAAACATACGAAGTAAAAGATATCAAAAAGGGAGAGCGTATCCGAAGAGCGCCGCTTCCGTTTACAACCAGCACTTTGCAGCAGGAGGCAGCAAAGGTGCTCAACTTCGGTACACAGAAGACGATGCGTATTGCACAGCAGCTGTATGAAGGAATTGACGTAAAGGGCAGCGGTACGATCGGTGTGATCACGTATCTGCGTACTGATTCTACCCGTATTTCAGAGGAAGCAGATGCAGCGGCGAGAGCGTACATCACAGAGAATTACGGCGCAGAGTATTCAGCAGCAGGAGAAGCAAATAAAAAGACTGAGAAGAAGATACAGGACGCGCATGAGGCAATCCGACCGACGGACATTTCCATGACACCGGCTTCGTTGAAAGAGTCTCTCTCCAGAGATCAGTTCCGTCTGTATCAGCTGATCTGGAAACGGTTTGCCGCAAGCCGGATGCAGCCTGCAAAATATGAGACGACTTCTGTGAAGATCGGAGCGGGAGAATACATGTTTACCGTAGCGACATCTAAAGTGGCATTTGAGGGATTCCGTACGGTATATACAGAGGCGGATGAAGAAAAAGAAGTGAGCAATGTTCTGGTCAACGGATTGAGCATGGATTCGGAACTGACGAAAGAAGAGTTTGATACCAAACAGCATTTCACACAGCCTCCGGCACACTATACAGAGGCAACACTTGTAAAGGCACTGGAGGAGCTTGGAATCGGACGTCCGAGTACCTATGCACCAACAATCTCCACAATTCTCGGAAGACGTTATATTACCAAAGAAGCCAAGAATCTGTATATCACAGAGATCGGAGAAGTAGTCAACAATATTATGAAGCAGTCGTTTCCTAGTATTGTGGATGTCAACTTTACGGCCAACATGGAAGGGCTTCTGGATATGGTGGAAGAAGGAAAAGTGCAGTGGAAAGTTGTCGTAAGTAACTTCTATCCGGATCTGGATGAAGCAGTGAAAACTGCGGAGAAAGAATTAGAGAGCGTGAAGATCGAGGATGAAGTAACGGATGTAATCTGTGAAGAGTGTGGAAGAAACATGGTGATCAAATACGGTCCTCACGGAAAATTCCTGGCCTGTCCGGGATTTCCGGATTGCCGCAACACAAAACCGTACCTGGAGAAGATCGGTGTTGCCTGCCCGGTCTGTGGAAAAGAAGTTGTGATCCGCAAGACGAAGAAGGGAAGAAAGTATTACGGATGTGAAAATAATCCGGAATGTGATTTTATGTCATGGCAGAAACCGTCCAAAGAAAAATGTCCGGAATGTGGCGGATACATGGTGGAAAAAGGGAATAAACTGGTCTGCGCAAACGAGCAGTGTGGATATGTCCGAAATTTGAAGGGAAATTAGAAGGATTTCGAATAAAAACAAGAGGAAATTGCAACAATTTCATTGAAAATTCGTGAATTGTATGATAACATGAGGGTGTCTATTGAATAGGAACGAGTTGTATATACAATTGAGTCTGGAGGAGACGGATGAGCGTACAGTTATTAGATAAGACAAGAAAAATAAATAAATTATTGCATAATAATAATTCCAGCAAAGTGGTGTTTAATGATATTTGTGCTGTCCTCACAGAAATCCTGAACTCCAATGTCCTGGTAGTCAGTAAAAAAGGAAAGATCCTCGGAGTCAGCAAAAGTGCGCATGTAGATGCAATCAATGAACTGATCGTAGAGTCTGTGGGAGCGCATATCGATGAGATGCTCAATGAGCGTCTGCTCAATGTACTTTCTACCAAAGAGAATGTGAATTTGGAGACACTTGGTTTTTCATCGGAAAAAGTGCAGGGATATCAGGCAATTATCGTCCCCATTGATATTGCGGGAGAACGCCTTGGAACACTCTTTATTTATAAGCAGAATGAGTTGTATTCCATTGATGATATCATCTTAAGTGAGTATGGGACAGCAGTTGTCGGACTGGAGATGCTCCGGTCTGTGAATGAGGAGAGTGCAGAGGAGACGAGAAAGGAACATATCGTACAGTCAGCGATCAGCACACTTTCATTCTCTGAACTGGAGGCGATCATTCATATTTTTGAAGAGTTGGATGGAACAGAGGGAATTCTGGTGGCAAGCAAGATTGCAGACCGTGTAGGAATCACAAGATCCGTGATCGTCAATGCACTTCGAAAATTTGAGAGTGCCGGAGTGATCGAATCCCGTTCCTCCGGAATGAAGGGAACATACATTAAGGTGTTGAATGACTATGTCTTTACCGAATTGGAAAAGATCAAAAAAGAACGTTTGTAAAAATCGTACAGAAGATAAAAGGGTATCAGCAAGCTGATGCCCTTTCTCTGACTACAGGTAAGAAGAGCAGGAGGAAAAGAACATGTATGAAGGCAATGCAGTAGATCTTCAGATGGAGAAAGTGATCGCGGCAGATGCGATCCTGGATGATGAGACACATCACTGTCAGGTTTTTCGTTATGATATGGAAGAGGATTACATATACTTACAATTAAAGGAGGACGATCTGACAGCAATCTCGCTGGATGCAAAGTATCAGTGCTATATTTCCACAAGGACAGAGCTTTTGTTCTGCACGGGCGTGGTACAGGAGCGATATCAGTGTGAACACGGGAAAATTTTGGTCTTTCATATTGAGAATGGATTCTATACAATTTCGGATATGAAAGGACCTGTAAAAAGAAAATAAACTAAATATAAAATTTTTGAATCTCTGTTGACAAATAGAAAACAGAGTGCTATTTTATATTCATGAGGTTTAGCACTCGATATGAACGAGTGCTAATAACGTATAAAATAAGGAGGATTTACCATGAAATTAGTACCATTAGGCGATAAAATCGTATTAAAGCAATTAGAAGCAGAAGAGACAACAAAGTCAGGAATCGTTTTGCCTGGTCAGGCAAAAGAAAAACCACAGGAAGCAGAGGTAATTGCAGTCGGACCTGGTGGAATGGTAGACGGGAAAGAAGTGACAATGCAGGTAGCTGTAGGAGATAAAGTAATCTATTCCAAATATGCAGGAACAGATGTAGAGCTGGATGGAGAAGAGTACATTATCGTAAAACAGAATGATATCCTTGCAGTTGTAAAATAGAAGAAAGAGACAATTTTTTGGAAACAGTCAACAGACGAAGTATAACAGGAGTGTGAATGAAAATGGCAAAGGAAATTAAATATGGAGCAGAGGCAAGAGCCGCTCTGGAAAAAGGTGTAAACCAGCTTGCAGATACTGTAAGAGTAACTTTGGGACCAAAAGGAAGAAACGTTGTTCTGGATAAATCGTTCGGAACACCATTGATCACAAATGACGGTGTGACGATCGCAAAAGAAATCGAACTGGAAGACGGATTTGAAAATATGGGAGCACAGCTCATCCGTGAAGTTGCAGCGAAGACAAACGATGTAGCCGGAGACGGAACAACAACAGCGACTGTTCTGGCACAGGCAATGGTAAATGAAGGAATGAAGAACCTTGCAGCAGGAGCAAACCCGATCGTACTGCGTAAAGGTATGAAAAAAGCGACAGATGCAGCAGTGGAAGCAATTGCAAATATGAGCCGTCAGGTAACAGGAAAAGACCAGATCGCAAAAGTTGCAGCAGTATCTTCCGGTGATGAAGCGGTTGGAAATATGGTTGCAGATGCAATGGAGAAAGTTTCCAAAGATGGTGTTATCACGATCGAAGAATCCAAGACAATGCAGACAGAGCTGGATCTGGTAGAAGGTATGCAGTTTGACCGCGGATATATTTCTGCATATATGGCGACAGATATGGAGAAGATGGAAGCAGTTCTGGATGATCCGTACATCCTGATCACAGACAAGAAGATTTCCAATATTCAGGATCTCCTTCCATTGCTGGAGCAGATCGTACAGTCAGGAGCAAGACTTCTGATCATTGCAGAGGATATTGAAGGAGAAGCTCTTACAACTCTGATCGTAAACAAACTGCGCGGAACATTTAATGTTGTTGCAGTAAAAGCTCCTGGATACGGGGACAGAAGAAAAGAAATGCTCAATGATATTGCAATCCTGACAGGCGGACAGGTAATTTCCGATGAACTTGGAATGGACCTGAAAGAAGCAACAATGGACCTGCTCGGACGTGCAAAATCTGTAAAAGTTCAGAAAGAGAACACAGTCATTGTTGACGGATGCGGAGATAAGAAAGCAATCGAAGACAGAGTGGCTCAGATCAAAAAACAGATCGAGGAGACAACATCTGAATTTGACAGAGAAAAATTACAGGAAAGACTTGCAAAACTGGCAGGCGGTGTTGCAGTGATTCGTGTGGGAGCAGCGACAGAAACTGAGATGAAAGAAGCAAAACTGCGTATGGAAGATGCACTCAATGCGACAAGAGCAGCAGTAGAGGAAGGTATCATCGCAGGCGGTGGATCTGCATATATCCATGCTTCTAAAGAAGTTGCAAAACTTGCAGAGACTCTGGAAGGTGATGAGAAGACAGGTGCGAATATCATCCTGAAAGCTCTGGAGGCTCCATTGTTCCATATTGCAACAAATGCAGGTCTGGAAGGTGCAGTGATCATCAATAAAGTAAGAGAATCAGAACCTGGAGTCGGATTTGATGCTTACAAAGAAGAATATGTAGATATGGTAAGTGAAGGAATTCTGGATCCTGCCAAAGTGACAAGAAGCGCACTGCAGAATGCAAACAGTGTTGCATCTACTCTGCTGACAACAGAATCTGTTGTTTCTACGATTAAAGAAGAGACACCGGCAATGCCGGCAGCACCTGGCGGAATGGGAATGATGTAATGATAAGAGGTTTCCCGGATATCTGTTTTGATACAGATACCCGGGGCTCTTTTTTTATTTTCGGGATTTCGGCAGTAATAGACAAAAGAATTATAGAAAAACTGAGAAATTATGTAAAAATTATGAATGAGACATTATCTATAAGTATTGCTTAATAATGGGAGTTAAAATAAATCAGGATAAAAATAAATTGTAAGTGGGAATAGGCTTGACAAGTGGTGGGAATTTTTGTACCATAACAGATAATCTATGGACATACATATTAGAGAAAGAGAGGAAATAAATCATGGGAAAAATAATCGGAGAAGGTATTACATTTGACGATGTCCTGTTAGTACCGGCATATTCACAGGTCATTCCAAATCAGGTGGACTTATCCACATATCTGACAAAGACGATTAAACTGAACATTCCGATGATGAGTGCTGGTATGGATACAGTTACTGAGCACCGCATGGCGATCGCCATGGCACGTCAGGGAGGAATCGGTATCATTCATAAAAACATGACGATCGAGCAGCAGGCAGAAGAGGTAGACAAAGTAAAGAGATCAGAGAATGGGGTTATCACAGATCCGTTTTCTCTTTCTCCGGATCATACACTGGCGGACGCCAATGATCTGATGGCAAAATTCAGAATTTCCGGAGTGCCGATCACAGAAGGGAAAAAGCTGGTTGGAATTATTACAAACCGTGATTTGAAATTTGAGGAAGATTTCTCTAAGAAAATAAAAGAATCCATGACTTCAGAAGGCTGATCACAGCACCGGAAGGAATCACACTGGAAGATGCAAAGAAGATCCTTGCAAAGGCAAGAAAAGAAAAACTTCCGATCGTGGACAAAGATGGAAATTTAAAAGGTCTGATCACGATCAAAGACATTGAGAAACAGATCAAATATCCACTGTCAGCGAAAGACGGTCAGGGAAGACTTCTCTGCGGAGCGGCGATCGGAATCACAGCAAACTGTCTGGAGCGTGTAGAGGCGCTGGTGAATGCGAAGGTAGACGTGATCGTGATGGACTCTGCACATGGACATTCTGAGAATGTTCTGCGCACAGTGCGTATGGTCAAAGAAAAATATCCAAATCTTCCGGTCATTGCAGGAAATGTTGCTACAGGGGAGGCGACAAGAGCCTTGATCGAAGCCGGTGTGGATGCCGTAAAAGTTGGTATCGGACCTGGATCAATCTGTACGACTCGTGTGGTTGCAGGTATCGGTGTACCACAGGTAACAGCTGTTATGGACTGCTATGCAGTGGCAAAAGAGTACGGAATTCCGGTTATCGCAGACGGTGGTATCAAGTATTCCGGAGATATGACAAAGGCGATTGCAGCAGGAGCGAATGTTTGTATGATGGGAAGTATCTTTGCCGGATGTGACGAGAGCCCGGGAACATTTGAATTATACCAGGGAAGAAAATACAAAGTATACCGTGGTATGGGATCTATCGCAGCTATGGAAAACGGAAGCAAGGATCGTTACTTCCAGGCAGATGCAAAGAAATTAGTTCCGGAAGGTGTGGAAGGACGTGTTGCATACAAAGGAACAGTAGAAGATACCGTATTCCAGCTCATGGGAGGCCTCCGTGCAGGAATGGGATACTGCGGAACTGCAAATATTGAGGCACTGAAAGAGAACGGACAGTTTGTTAAGATTTCAGCTGCATCCTTGAAAGAAAGTCATCCACATGACATTCATATTACAAAAGAAGCACCTAACTACAGTGTAGATGAATAAAGTGAAGGAGTGCCGGAGCAGGAAACTGTTCCGGCATTTTTGAAATCAGGAGTTCAGATGAAAATAAGATCCAACAGAAGAAAAAGAAGAAGATATGGACGGGGAAGAAGTGACAGGAAAGTATTCTATGCAAGAGCCGGACTGGCAGCGCTGCTGTTATTGACAATAGTGCTGATCTTAAGGTCATGCATCTCAAAAAAGCAAGGAGAGATGCGGGCGGATGTGGATGCGTCCAGACCGGAGATTGATGTACAGCTTCTGGATATCAATGAGTACTCCAGACCGGAAATCGAGTCAGACGGGATCACAGGAATCGTGATTCATTATACGGCGAATCCGGGCTCTACTGCACAGGAGAACAGAGATTATTTTGAAGGACTTAAGGACACCCATGAGACATCAGCAAGCAGTAATTTTGTCGTGGGACTGGAAGGAGAGATCATTCAGTGTGTGCCCACATGGGAGGTGGCATATGCATCCAACGAGCGGAATAAGGATACCATTTCGATCGAATGCTGTCATCCGGACGAAACAGGAAAGTTTACAGAAGAAACCTATCAGTCGATGGTGCAGCTGACCGCATGGCTTTGCAGAAAGTACAGTCTGACTGCGGATACAGTGATCCGCCACTATGATGTGACCGGAAAAAATTGTCCGAAATACTTTGTGGAAAATGAAGAGGCATGGGCGAATTTCAAAGAGGATGTGGCGAATGCACTGGCGAAAGGCGGTACGGATTAAAGGAAACGAAAAAGTATATCTCTTGCGGTCTGAAACAATGCTTGTTATAATAAACGGACAAAAGAGTTAAAGGGAAAGAGCAGAGGGCGAAAATATGAATGAATTGATGATAAAAAAGTTTCGGGAATCATGTGATTATAATATCGTACTGATCGGATTTATGGGAGCTGGAAAATCGACGGTGGCAAGAACTCTGGAGAATGGTTTGACATGGAGATTGTGGAAATGGATGAACTCATCTCGGATCGTCAGAGGATGAGTATTCCGGAGATTTTTGAAAAGCACGGAGAAGAGTATTTCCGGAATCTTGAGACGAATCTTCTGATTGAGCTGCAAAAAACAAGTCGGACGATTATTTCCTGCGGCGGCGGTGCTGCAATGCGCAGTCAGAATGTAAGTGAAATGAAAAAAAATGGATATGTGGTTCTGCTGACAGCTACTCCAAAGACGATTCTGGAACGTGTCAAAGAGAATGATGACAGACCTCTGCTGAAGAATCATAAGAATGTGGAATATATCGCAGAACTGATGGAAAAGCGCCGGGAGAAATATGAGACGGCAGCAGATTTGATCGTGCAGACAGACGAGAAGAATGTGCAGGAAATCTGCAAAGAGATGATTACAAAATTGATGGAGATGGATAGTAGAGATGTTTGATAAATTTTTTCCGGATGAATACCTGGCATCCACTTATGTGATTCCTTTTGAAGAGCTGTATGAGAAGGGATACCGGGGAGTCATCTTTGATATCGACAATACACTGGTACCACACGGAGCACCGGCAGATGAAAGGGCAAAAAAGCTGTTTACGCGTTTAAACAAAATCGGATTTTCCTCCTGCCTTCTGTCAAATAATCAGAAACCGCGTGTGGAGATGTTTAATCAGGAGATACAGACTGCTTATATCTATAATGCTCACAAGCCTTCAATCAAGAATTATGAGAAGGCAATGAAGATTATGGGGACAACAAAGGAGCGCACCCTGTTTGTTGGCGATCAGCTGTTTACCGATGTATGGGGGGCAAAGAGAACCGGGATTCACAGTATTTTGGTGAAGCCGATCCATCCAAAAGAGGAGATTCAGATCGTTTTGAAGCGTTATTTGGAGAAAATTGTTCTTCATTTTTATAAAAAGAAGCGGAAACTGGATAAAAAAGGTTGAAAAAAGACAGAATCTATTATAGAATTATAAACAGTCGAGAAAAGGCAGCGCATAAAGTGCGCATTTGAAGGAGGATTACAGATGATTTCAGCAGGAGATTTTAAAAATGGTGTTACCGTTGAGATTGACGGAAATATCTATCAGATCTTAGAATTCCAGCACGTAAAACCTGGAAAAGGTGCAGCATTTGTTAGAACAAAATTAAAAAATATCATCAGTGGCGGTGTTGTTGAGAAAACTTTCAGACCAACTGAAAAATTCCCGAAAGCACATATTGACAGAAAAGACATGCAGTATCTTTACAGAGACGGAGATCTGTTCAACTTTATGGACGTAGAGACATATGATCAGATCGCTCTGAACGAAGATGTTGTAGGAGATTCTCTGAAATTTGTAAAAGAGAACGAAGTAGTAAAGATCTGTTCACACAATGGAAATGTATTCTCAGTAGAGCCACCTCTGTTCGTAGAGCTTGCGATCACAGAGACAGAGCCTGGATTCAAGGGAGATACAGCACAGGGAGCTACAAAACCTGCAACTGTAGAGACAGGAGCAATTGTTATGGTACCATTGTTCGTAGAACAGGGAGATGTACTGAAGATTGATACACGTTCAGGAGAATATCTCTCACGTGTTTAATACGAAGGAGACGCCTCAGGGCGTCTTTTTCTTTTGGTAAGGAGAGTTGTTTCATTTATAGAATCTTTATAGATAGTTCATATAAAGTTCGTTGTATTTCGCATCAGAGTCGGATATAATCAAGAAACATAATATTGTTCACATCAGATTTCAAAGGCACATTCGTGCCGCATTTCTCAAAAAGATGAGCACACAATCAGGAAGGAGACAGTATGGAATATAGAGAATTTGTGTGCGCAGCAATTGAAACAATGAATCAAAAGGAGGGGAAAAACGGGATACAGGCAAGAGAACACAGAGCAGTAAAAAACAACGGGAAGATTCGTGTTGGATTGTTGCTTCAGGAAACGGGATCCAATCTGTTTCCGACAATCTATCTGGAGGAATATTATGAGAAGTTTCAAAAAGGGGAAACTCTGGAACAGATTGTGTCGGAGATCAGCCAGCTTTATCAAAAGATCAAGGCAAAAAATATCATAGATGTGGATTCTTTTTTTAATCTGGAATCATGGAAGAATAAGCTGGGGATCAAAGTGATAAAAACGGAGAAAAACAGGGAATTACTGGAGGAAATCCCGCATTTGGATGTGCTGGATCTTTCGCTGACCTTTTATGTCATTTTAGACCGACAATGTGAGGGAAGCGCAACAATGCAGATCACAAATGAGTATATGAGGCAATGGAATCTTGAAACAGAGGAATTATATGAAATGGCCATGCGAAGTGCTGTCAGACTGCTTCCGGCAGAATTCTGCTCACTTCCCGATATGATCCGCAGGATAACCGGAATTGAAGTGGAGGCGATCCGCGGCATGCAGAGAGAATGTCAGATGTATGTGCTGACGAATTCCAGCAAGATCCAGGGGGCAGCCTGTATGTTTTATCCGCATGTTCTTGAGATGATCGGTGAAATTTTGAAAGAGGATTTTTATATTCTCCCGAGCAGTATCCATGAAGTGATCATTTGCCGAAATCAAAAGGAATTGCAAAAGAGGAACTGGATGCTATGATACAGGATATCAATCATACACAGGTAGACACAGAAGAAGTGCTCAGTGATCATGCATATCTTTATGAAAGAGGATTGGGGAAAATACAAATGGCCTTTTAAAAAGAAAAGATGGAATGAGAAATTTGAAAGAAATGCTCTTTACAAGATTGTAAAATTGTGCTAGGATATATAAAGTGTCCGGTTGAAATTCAAAGGACACAAAAGATTATGCGTCTGTAGCTCAGTGGATAGAGCGATGCCCTCCGGAGGCATGTGCGGCGGTTCGACTCCGCCCAGACGTGTATTTTTTATATCGAAAAGAGATCAGTAAAAGGGATTGAGCGGCATCCGGGCGGATGTGCTTCAATCCCTTCTTTTAAATCAAATTCACTTTTCTTTGCAAAATCCGATAAGTAATAAAGTATCCTGCAATGGCAAGTACTGTCGTAGTACAGGTTCCGATCAGGAGCATCTGAAAGAAATACTCTGAAAAGCTGGTCTGTGCAGGAGAAAAAACATAATCAGGAAAGACACTGGTGATGATGGATACTCCTATGCTGATAATCTGAGTAATGAGATTCAGAATAAAATATACAGCAATGGATACAATGATCCGATGTGCGGGAACCAGCTGTCCGATTGCAATACTTGTATAAATAAATAGCACGCAGGAAAGAATTCCGACAAATGAAAAAAATACAACAAGACCGCAAAAGGAAGAGAAGGACATACCAAGTGCAGCCTGAAAGTCAGGTTTGATCCTTTCCAGAGCAGACTGTATATTGTCTCCCGAAATCAAAAACCACGCAGCGGCAAAGCAGATTGTAAGATCCAGCACATACCAGATGGAGGCAGACAGAATCTTCGCCCAGAGCTGGGTCAGCGGTGACGCCGGAAGCGTCCAGGTGATGTATCCTTCATCTGTAAATAGGTTCTTATAAAACCGGACGGCGTACATGATACAGCATCCAAAGGAAATCGCAGAAAACAGCATTGTGAGCACGACGATCAAAAGGGCGATAACAGGAGCAAATTCTTCAGGATCTGCTGAAAAGTCAAGATGATCGATTACAAGGAAGCGTGCCATCAGACAGCCGATGATCAGAATGATATGCAGGACTGCAAACATACGTACTCCATATTTTAAATCATGTTTGATCAATTTTTTTAACATCGAAATACCTCCCGGAATAAAGCATCTACCGATTTTTTGTGTCCCCTGCGGATCTCATCGACAGAAGCGTTGAGCGTAATCTGCCCGTTTTGCAGAAATAAAACCCGATCCAGAACATTTTCTACATCTGCGATCAAATGGGTAGAGATCAAAACAGACGCATCTTCGTTGTAGTTTGTCAGGATGGTCCGGAGAATATAATCTCTGGCTGCAGGATCTACACCGCCGATCGGTTCATCTAATACATAAAGCTGTGCATCCCGGCTCATGACAAGGATGAGCTGGACTTTTTCTTTTGTCCCCTTTGAGAGTGTTTTCAGACGAAGCGAAGGATCGATATCCAGATCCTTTAACATCGTATGAGCACGGGAGACATCAAAATCGGAGTAAAAGTCACTGTAATAGGAAATCAGCTCTGAAATCCTGCGGCGTTCATCCAGACATCCGCGCTCCGGAAGATAGGAAACGATTTTCTTCGTCTCTACACCGGGAACTGATCCGTTTACTGTGATCTGTCCGTCAGTTGGTAAAAGAAGCCCGTTGATCAGTTTGATCAGAGTCGTCTTTCCGCTTCCGTTTGGTCCAAGCAGGCCGATGATCTCTCCACGTTCCAGAGTCAGATCAACATTGGAAAGTGCAAAAAAGTGATTGAATTTTCGGGTCAGCCCTTTGCATTCGAGAATGGGGTTCATAGGTCTACCTCCTTGAGTGCTTTTTGTATCAACGCAGCAGTTTCTTCTTTCTGAAAGCCGAGCTGTTTCATCTTTTCAAGAAACTGCAGGATATGTTCGGATGCGAGACTGGTCTTCATTTCATCCAGCAGCTGGGTATCTTCTGTAATAAAACGTCCGCTTGTTCGCTGAGAATATACCAGTCCGCTCCGTTCCAGTTCGGAGAGTGCTTTTTGCATTGTGTTCGGATTCACGGCAGCTTCTACGGCGAGATCCCGGACAGAGGGAAGTCTGTCACCGGGTTTGTAGATACCGGATACGATATCCTGCTGAATACGCTCCATCAACTGTAGATAGATGGGACGGTCATTGTCCAATTCCCATGGCATTTGATCACCTCGTTTTCTATGAAAAACTAACTGTACTATATATATAATACAATCGTATAATGAAGTTGCGGATTTGTCAAGTTACTTTTCATTTGCCGAAAGAATTTCGGCAGGCAGTTCCGGGTGAAAGATCCCTTCCTTTAACATACGAATCTCATATTTGTAAGGCGCATAGGATTTCTTCTCTTTGACAGCCGATGGAATGTACGGTGTTTCCAGAATTTTCGGGATATCCATAAAATCTTTGTGGTGTACGATATGGTGTATCGCGTCAAATCCGATATGTCCGAAACCGATATTGGCATGCCGGTCTTTTGCGGCTCCCGGAATATTTTTACTGTCATTAATGTGAAAGACGGCAATCTGATCTTTTCCGATCAGGCGGTCGAACTCATCGATCACATCATCGAAATGGTGGATGATATCATATCCGCTGTCACTGGTATGGCAGGTGTCAAAGCAGACTCTCAGCTTGTCATTGTATACAACGCCGTCATAAATCTGTGCAAGCTCTTCAAATGTGCGGCCGATTTCGGAACCTTTTCCGGCCATGGTTTCCAGTGCGATATGACAGGGAGTATCTGCTGTCAGGACAGAGTTGAGTCCTTTGATGATCTGGCGGATTCCGGCGTCAGTTCCGGCTCCTACATGAGAACCCGGATGAAGTACCAGAGTATGGCTTTTGCAGGCGGCAGTGCGCTCAATCTCCTTTGCCAGGAATTCGACTGCAAGTTCAAATGTTTCAGGTTTTACAGAATTTCCCAGATTGATGATATAGGGAGCATGTACGATGATTTCGTCAATGCCATGTTCTTTCATATATTCCCAGGCAGGTGAAATATTCAGTTCGCTGATTTCTTTGCGCCTTGTGTTCTGCGGAGCTCCTGTATAGAACATAAATGTGTTTGCGCCGTAGGAAACGGCTTCTTTTGCGGAACCAAGCAGCATCTCTTTACCGCTCATGCCACATGTGATCCTAATTTCATAACATATATCCTCTTCTTTCCTTATTATATAAATCCTTTCGGATGCGTGTACAAACAGCTTGCCGTAAAGCATTATACATGATAAAATAGCAAAATGAAAGAAAAATAGAACGGAGAGTGGAACAGAAGTGAAAACATTGTTGGAACTGATTACAATAGAAATGAAAGAAGCCTTTGAGGCAGCCGGTTATGATGCGGCATTTGCGAAAGTAACCTTGTCAAACCGTCCGGATCTGTGTGAATACCAGTGCAACGGAGCAATGGCAGCAGCAAAAACTTACAAAAAGGCGCCGATCATGATCGCAAATGACGTGGTGGCAGGACTGCAGGAAAAAGACTGTTTTGAAATAGCAGAAGCGGTGAATCCGGGATTTATCAATCTGAAAGTAAAACCATCCTTTGCAGCGGCATTTCTCAATGAGATGGCAGCGAGTGAAAAGCTGGGAGTGGAAGAGATGGAGACACCAAAGACGATCATGGTGGATTACGGCGGACCGAATGTGGCAAAACGCTGCATGTAGGACATTTGCGTTCTGCGATCATCGGAGAGAGTGTAAAGAGAATCCTGCGTTATAAAGGAAACAAAGTGATCGGTGATATTCATCTGGGAGACTGGGGATATCAGATGGGGCTGATCATTACAGAATTGCAGAAGAGAAAACCTGAGCTTCCATATTTTGATGAAAACTTCACCGGAGAATATCCGAAAGAGGCGCCGTTTACGATCGGAGAGCTTGAGGAAATCTACCCGACGGCCAGCGCTTATGCAAAAGAACATGAAGAGTATCGTGAAAAAGCACTGCAGGCGACGTTCCTTCTGCAGAACGGACATCCGGGATTCCGTGCGATCTGGAATCACATTATGGCAGTTTCTGTAGCAGATTTGAAGAAAAACTATGCAAATCTGAACGTGTCTTTCGATCTCTGGAAGGGAGAGGCAGATGCCCAGAAATATATTCCGGATATGGTGGAGATGCTCAAAGAAAAAGGATATGCGCACTATGATGAAGGTGCTCTTGTAGTGGATGTACAGGAAGAGACAGACAAAAAAGAAGTGCCTCCGTGTATGATCTTAAAGTCAGACGGGGCTGCACTGTATGACACGACAGATCTGGCGACACTGGTAGAGAGAGAAGAACTATACCAGCCGGACGAAGTGATTTATGTGGTAGATAAGCGTCAGGAGCTTCACTTTGTACAGGTATTCCGCTGTGCAAAGAAGACCGGAATCGTAAAACCGGAGACAGAACTGGAATTTTTAGGATTCGGTACAATGAACGGAAAAGACGGCAAGCCGTTTAAGACAAGAGAAGGCGGCGTGATGCGTCTGGAAAATCTGATTCGTGAGATCAACGAAGAGATGTACAAGAAGATTATGGACAACCGCACGGTTTCCGAGGAAGAGGCAAAGAAGACTGCACAGATGGTAGGACTTGCTGCGATCAAATATGGTGATCTTTCCAATCAGGCATCCAAGGATTATGTCTTTGATGTAGACCGCTTTACTTCCTTTGAAGGAAATACGGGACCGTACATTCTGTACACAATTGTCCGGATCAAGTCGATCCTGAATAAATACCAGGAAGAAAACAGTCTGGAGGATCTGGTGATCAGAGAGGCATCCAGTGAATTTGAAAAAGCACTGATGCTGGAATGTGCAAAATTCAATGATGTGATCGAGACAGTTTATGAAGAGACAGCGCCGCACAAGCTGTGTGCATATATTTATGATCTGGCCAACGCATTTAATAAATTCTATCATGAGACAAAGATCCTTTCAGAGGAAGACGCAGAGAAGAAGAAAGGTTATATCACGCTTTTGAAACTGACAAAAGAGGTTCTGGAGAGTTGTATCGATCTGCTTGGATTTGAAGCGCCGGAGAGGATGTAGGATATGACGGAAAAATTGTTTTATCTGGACAGTCATCTGCAGAGATTTTCTGCGCAGGTAGAGCAGTGTGTCCCGGATGGAGAAAACTGGCAGATCGTGCTGGATCGGACTGCCTTTTTTCCGGAAGGGGGAGGACAGTATGCGGATACAGGGATACTTGGCAGTGCGCGAGTGCTGGATGTGCAGGAAAAGGATGGTGTGATTTTTCACAGGACAGATGCGCCTCTTTCGGTTGGAGACTGTGTAGAGGGAAGGATTGACTGGGATCTTCGTTTTATGAAGATGCAGCAGCATACCGGAGAGCATATCGTTTCCGGGTTGGTTCATAAAAGGTTTGGGTATCAGAATGTGGGATTCCATCTGGGAAGTGAAGACTGCACGATGGATTTCAACGGAGAGATTACCAAAGAGGAGATTCGCGAGATTGAATGGGAAGCCAATCGGGCAGTGGTGCGAAATCTGGAAGTGGAAGTGACCTATCCGGATCAGAAAGTACTTCAGACGCTTGTATACCGCAGTAAGATTGAGATTGAAGGTCAGGTACGGATCGTGACGATCCCGGAATATGATGTGTGTGCGTGCTGTGCGCCGCATGTGAAACAAACAGGGGAGATCGGGCAGATCCGTCTGACGGGAGTGCAGCGTTATAAAGGCGGCGTCCGTGTGACCATGCTCTGTGGATTCCGTGCGTTGGAGGATTACCGCAGGAAAGCAGAGAGTACAGGGTGTATTTCTTCTGCTCTGTGTGTGAAAGAAGAAGACGTGGCGCAGGGGGTAGAAAAATTAAAAAATGACTGTACAGAATGGAAGCAGAGATATGCGCAGTTAAAGCGAGACATGCTTGCCATTCGTGCAGAAAGGCTGGCCGGGCAATCGGAGGATGTGATTGTGTTTGCGGATGATCTGGAGGGAGAAGAGCTGAGGATTCTGATGAATCTTGTTCTGGATCATGGCAAACGGCTCTGTGCAGTATTTGGCGGAGATGAGGAGCATGGTTTCCGTTATGTGATCGGAAGCAGGATATTGGATATGAGACCGCTTGCAAAAGAACTGAATGAGACATTTCATGGCAGAGGCGGCGGAAAATCGGAGATGGTCCAGGGCAGTGTGCAGGGAAATGAGAGTGAGATGAGGGCATGGATACAGGAGAAAGCGAGGAAAATGAATGGATAGAAATTCAGAACCGGTGAAATTCTGGCATGTATGTGGTCCACTCTTATTGTATTGGGTGATTCAGTTTGTTGCCCAGTTAGTGGCAGAGCTTGCGGTGATGATTCCGCATATCGGTCAGGTTATGGATTATGACGCACTGGAAAAGAGCACTACGACAGAAGAGATGACCGAGGCGATTATGAGCAGTGTGCAGGGAATGTACGAGATTGTGGGTAAATATATTATGCCGATTCTTGCGTTCAGTGCGCTTTGTACGTTGTTTTTGACGGTACCGCTGTTTTTGAAAGACCGGAAGAAGGAACGAATACTTCATAAACAGTCAGTGAAAGTTCCGGGAGTCAAGAAGTATCTGGTCGTTTTCGGACTGGGAAGTGCATTTTGTATCGGATTAAATTGTCTGATGATGTTGTCTGCCCTGGCGTTGTCCTCCTTAGCGTACAGCGATGTGGATATGCAGACGAATGTGGTCGTGCAGTTGATTTGTATGGGGATCATCGTGCCGGTTGCGGAAGAGTTGATGTTCAGGGGGCTTGTTTTTAAAAGATTCCGTGAAAAGAGCACATTCTTTAGTGCGGCGCTGCTTTCGTCTTTGATTTTCGGATTGATGAACGGGAATCTGCTGCAAATCCTCTATGTCGGAGCGATGGGAATGGTGCTTGCCTATTCCTATGAGATTTGTGGGACGATCAAGGTGCCGATCCTGCTTCATATTACAGTAAATGTGATGGGAATTCTTCTGACAGACAGTGCACTGGGAGCCTGGATCCAAGGTGATATCATGCGTCTTGGAGGGGCGGTTATAGTCAGCGCCTTTGTCGGTTCTTCCATGTATGTGCTTTTGAGGGGGATGAAGAAGCAGGAAGTACCGCCTGTTGAATAAAGCTTTTAGGAAAAAGATTACGGTTTACGCCGGTGGGGGTGAATCGTAATTTTTTTGTTTATTAATATTTAAGAATTTATACATTGACTTTCAGGAGTCAGAGACGTATAATTCATACATAACTTAATCGACGGAAGTTCTTCCGGCAGAGGTTATAAGTTCCATGGATCGTAATGAGATCCAGTCAAGAAATCAAGTGTTAATTTCTAACAGATTTCAGTTATTTTAAGTGTTTTATAATGAATCATATATGGCAATAGTCTGTAGAAGATACAGGCTCAGTTCTGATATTCCTGTCTGAGAAAATCATTTCTATTTTTATCTTACGATCTTACAGATTTCCGGAATGCAGAAAATAATTATCGATTTAAACTTTCAAAGTTTAAATAATACAACAATATAAAATCGGCAATATATGTGCAGAAAAAGAAAGGAGGAAGTCTGATGAGAAGAGAAAAAGATGAAAAAGGCTGAAATTCTATAAAAATCCGGTAAAAAGTAAACAAAATCATGAAAAAGAATCAAAAGGAGTAGAAAAGTATGAAAGCATTTATGGAAGAATATGGAGTAATCGTAGTAGCAGCAATCGTCATCATGATCATTGTAGTAGCAGCATCACCAATCGGAGACAGCATTAAAAGCGGAATTATGGAAGCAGTACAGAAATTGACGAACGCACTTGCAGATGCAAATGGAGTCAGCTAATGAAAATATCCAGGGAAGCATGGGATTTGAAAGAGGAGTGCTTCGGACCGCTGCTCCCATATGTAAAAGATCAGCAGGTTACAGACATCAATTATAACGGGACTGATGTGTGGATCGAACATTTAAAATATGGGATTCGAAAAGCTCCGGTGAATCTGACACCGGAGTTCGCAGGCCGATTTAGCGTTCTGATTTCTAATATTGTGAGTGAACAAATCAATAAATTTAATAATGTTCTGGAAGCGGAGACGGACACTCTCAGGATTTCGATCATTCATCCAAGCGTGACAAATACAGGGTATTCCATCTCTATTCGAAAAACACCGGCGGTTATGCGTATGACAGAAGAAAAAATGCTGGCCGATGGATACTGTTCCAGAGAGGTGCTTCTGTTTCTGAGAAATTGTATGGAAGCAAAATTGAATATGGTCTTTTGCGGGTGTCCGGGAGCAGGAAAAACAGAATTGCTGAAATTTTTAACACAATTTATACCGAAGCACGAAAAGGTGATGACCATTGAAGATAACCTTGAGATTCATTATCGGGATATTAATCCGGGGGCAAACTGTGTGGAACTGAAAGTAGATGAAGAATTTTTCTCCTATACGAAAGCAATCAAATCTGCACTTCGGCAAAATCCGCAATGGGTGCTTCTGTCAGAAGCGCGTTCTACAGAAGTGAAGTATCTTTTAGAATGCTTTTCGACAGGTCTTCACGGACTGACGACACTACACACAGATGATACGAGGAAGATTCCTGACCGGATTCAGAATATGATGCAGGATTCTTACGCGGCATCCAGAATGGAAAATGACATCTATAGTTTTTTGAATGTAGGAATATTGCTCTGCAAAAAGGCAACCGGAAATGGAAAGGTCTTTCGGTTTGTCGATCAGATCTGCCTGTTTGACAGAATCGGAGAAGAAAACGAAAGTATCTGATCGTGGAAAATGGAAAAGTAGTGTCCAGAGAAATTTCTGAGAATATTAGAAAAAAATTTCAATGGGCAGGAATAAGATCCCCCTTTTTGGGAGAAAGTGAGGGGAAAATGGTGTGCAGGTAAAACAAAAAAAAGAAAAGGCGAAAAAGGCACATGTTTCACTATTGGAATCCGAAACTGCTGAATCTGGAGATTCAGCGGTGTGGATACACATTCAGTGCTTCGTCCTATGTGAAATATCTGTTGGCGGTCTATCTGGGAATTGCAGGATTTGCCTATCTTTTTCAACTGCAGGTTTTCTTTTCAGTGATTGTAATGGCAGCGGCATCGATATTTGTGCCAACGGTATTTTTAATGAATTATAAAAATCTGTATGAAGAAAAGAAGTTTGAAGATCTGACTGCCTATATGGAACAGCTTTTATATTCGTTTAAACGCAGGGCAAAGATTTTAACGGCGCTGGAAGATACAAAATTATTGTTCCGTCAGGGAGAGAGCCGTTTATACAATGGAATCGAATATGCAGTAGAGCATATCCAGTCCGCACAAAGTGAGGGAAACATTTATCAGGAGGCGTTTTCAGAAATTGAAAAAGAGTATGGATGTAAAAGATTGTATAAGATCCATGATTTTTTGATGCAGGTAGAGCAGTCGGGAGGAAGCCCGGATGCAGCAATTGAGATTTTGCTGAATGACAGAAAAATGTGGATTGAGAGGATTTATGGTCTGCAGAAAGAAAAAAGAATATCAAGGTCAAGGTAACGATCGGGACCGGGCTGTCTTTTCTGATCTGTGCCATGAGTATTCTGATGCTGCCAAAAGAGTTTGATATCACACAGAATCCAATTTCTCAGGCGGTCACGACAGGAGTGGTGATTCTCAATATGCTGATCTGGTATGCAGCGCAGAAAAAACTTTCCGGCAGTCTGATCTTATCAGATGAAGATGTCGATGAAGCGGAAATTCGAGAAAAATATAAGTATGTTGTGAAGGGAAACCGGGAAAAGGAAAGGTTTAAATATAGTATCATTGGATGTATCTTCGGTGTGACGGCGATCTTACTGGGGAATACTGTGGGGATGACGGCAGCAGGTGCGGCGGGTGCAGCAGCAATCTGGATGTTGACGCAGGAGAAGCGAAAATATAAACATGCCAGAAAACGTGTATTACGTGAGGTGGAAAAACAATTTCCGGAATGGCTGATGAATCTGTCCCTGCAGCTTCAGACGGATAATGTGCATGTATCTTTAAAGAAGACAATACCGGACGCACCGTTTATCTTAAAACAGGATTTAACACGACTGGTAGAAGAAATCGAACAGCAGCCGAATGCACTTCAGCCGTATATCCGCTTTATGAGAGAGTTCCAGATTCCGGATGTGCTTTCTGCAATGAAGATCTTGTATTCCATGGCAGAATTTGGAATTAGAGATATGGGAGGGCAGATTGATGCGCTGGTACAGAGAAATACCGTTATGATGGATCGGGCAGAGCGTTTGAAGGAAGAAGATCTGATGGCAGGTGTTGGGTTTCTTGTACTGCTTCCAATGATCACGGGAGTCGTAAAAATGCTCGCAGATCTGGTACTGGTCATTTTGGGGATTTTGTCTGTTGTAAATACAATTTAGAAGGTTTGAGAGAAAAGAGGGCGATATCATGAAAGAATTTTTGGAAGAATACGGTTCGATCATCGTAATTTCAATCATCGGATATGCGGTCATGTCCGGTTTATGGAAGATTTTAATACAGGTAAGTTCTGTTTGAGAAGGAGAATAGCGGAATGAAAGAATTTATGGAAGAGTATGGCGGTGTGATCGTGACGTGTATGCTGGGAATCATGCTGCTTGGACTTTTGTATTCGCTGCTTGCTTCAGGAGGTCAGCTGCATAGGCTGGCAGAGCTGTTTTTTGACGGGATAGGGATAAAAATGTCAGGAGGCAGATGTGAAGAGCTGGATCGGAGAATATGGAAAAATCGCAGCAATGGCAATTATCCTGGCCGTATTATTTGCATTTGTTTGGAATCGTACTGATCATGGATATCTGGGCGCGCTTTCAAAGGCAGAGCCAAAATCATTTTTAAAAGCAACCGATAATTCCGATTTTCTTGTACAGTTGAAACCGAGACCGGATCCGGTCTTGACGGTATCTGTCAGTAAACTGAAGTATCAAAGAAGATATGACCTTCTTCATGGAAAAGAAATCAGTGCCAGGGCTGTGGACGCGGATGGAAGAGAGCTTCCGGTCAGCGTGATAAAACTGATCGCTCCAGATGGAAGTCAGCTGGAAAAGGAACTAAATCCAGAGGCGTTTTGGACAGCGCAGAGAGGTGTTTATGAGATTACTTATCAGGCAGAGGAAAACTATCAGGGGGCTTATATTAGAAAAGTAACAAAGGTATGTCGGGTTACAGTAGATTAAAGTGAGGTTGAAAGGAAAAGAAAAATGAAAGGTGCGATCGAAACAATGGTGGGAGTTGTACTGATTGCCTTCATGGCAGTGCTGAGTACTGCTATATCAGCGCATCGTTGAATACACAGAAGGCACAGGCTTATCATTCTACAGTTGTAACAGAGATTGAAGCGAGTGATTATAATGCAGAGGTTCTGGAGAAATGTAAAAAGAAAGCGCTGGAAAACGGATATGAAAATCTGGATATTCAGGTTGTGACCAGTGCGGCAGGAAGCAAATATGCAAAAGTGACATTGGCATACCGGTACACGATTCCACTTTTGAATATGCTTTTGGAGCATCAGATCACAGGATATGCAAAATAGAAAAAAGGGGAAAGGAGAGTATGCCAGGAACGGATGAGACATGCAGTGATGGGATTTTTTATTTTAATTATGCTGATTTTTGCAGGAGCATCGATTTATACGGCGGAGACAAAGACGATGCATCAGAATGAGCTGGACAGTATTCTGGGAGCAGCAATGGAAGAATCGATGGAGATTCTGACAGTGAATCCGACATATTCGATCGGGAAAGAGGTGGAAGGAAAAGAGCTGGCAGCAGATTTTATTCAGAATATGCTCATGCGAACAACCAGCAAATCGACATTTGAAGTAGAGATACTGACAGCAGATGCACAGAAAGGTTTGCTGGATGTGCGGGTGACGGAATATTATCGGCAGATATGGGGAAATGGAAAGGCGGTTGCCAGAAAAACTGTGATATTGGATGATGTAGAAGGAAAAGAAGAGGTTTTCTCTAAGATATCATTCTGGAAATCATACAAAAATAATAAAGTCGAGGAAAAACGTATTGTAAAGCAGGTGGTAGTTCCGGAGGGGATTTTGCTGCCAAAGGAAATACTGCCGGTTGAAAATGAAAGTGGAGATGAGAAAGTGAAAGGCTGGAGAGCTGTCGGCCAGTCGGAAAACACCATATATACAAAAGAAAATATCGGGACAGTGCAGGCGAAAGGCGATATGGATTTTGAAGCTGTTTATGAGAAAACCGGCAGTAAGGCAGATTAAAAAGGAAAAATATTACAAAAATATTAAAAAGTTATTGCTTTTTCATCACGTATCGAATATAATTCTTATTGTATGATTAAACTTGGCGATAATACCACACAATCCTTTCAAAATACCACAAACTGTATTGAAAAAGTGCGGAAAATCAGGTATTATGTAGAATATGTGGGGACATAAATAAGAATATTAAGGATAGGTGAAAGTATGAAAATGAAAAAAGTACGAAGTGTACTGCTTGCGGCAGCATTAACGTGTTCCATGATAGTTACACCTGTTATGGCGGCACCAGATGATACAACAAGTCTTCAGAATCAGAAAGAATCAGCTCAGAATGAAGTGAACGGTCTTCAGGCACAGCTGAATGAATTGTTTACAAAGACAAATGATCTGGAAACACAGCTGATCAACAAAGGGCAGGAGATTACCAAGGCTCAGGAAGACCTGGCTGTAGCAGAAGAGAAAAAGCAGCAGCAGTATGAAGATATGAAGCTTCGTATTAAATACATGTATGAGGAAGGCGATACTTCAGCATTAGAACGTATTGTAGCTTCCGGAAGTATCTCAGAGATGCTTACTCAGACGGAATATGTGGAGAAAGTACATACATATGACCGTGATAAGTTGCGGGAATATGCAGAGACAGTTCAGGAAGTAGAAGATCTGAAGACATCTCTGGAATCAGATATGACAAAATTGCAGAATCTGGATGAGGAGTACAAGACACAGACAGCAGAGCTGTCAAGTACGATTGAGTCCAAGAGAGCAGAAGTGTCTAACTTGGATGCAATGATTCAGGAAGCTGCAAGAGCGGCAGTAGAAGCTGCGAAAAAGGAACAGGAAAAGAACAACACGGTAAATAATGAAAATACCAATACACCGTCAGGCGGTGGAGATAATAGCGGTGGAACTGTAACGCCGGCACCAGAGCCGACACCGACACCAACTCCGGATCCGACACCAACTCCGACACCGACACCAACTCCGGATCCGACACCAACTCCGACACCGACACCGGAACCAAATTACAATCCGTCTACCGGAAATGCAGTCGTGGATCGTGCATACAGCTGGGTAGGAAAAGCGGAATATGTATGGGGAGCATGCAGTCCGGGAGCGTTTGACTGTTCCGGTTTTGTAGCGTATTGTCTGACTGGCAATTATGCTCGTCTTGGTACAACGTATACATTCCTTGGATGGCCGCAGGTAAGCAACCCGCAGCCGGGAGATGTGGCAGTAAATGCAGAGCATTGTGGAATCTACATCGGCGGTGGCCAGATGATCCATGCAGCAGATTATGGAATCGGTGTTATTGTAGGACCGGTTCAGAGCGGTATGATCTACGTTCGTTACTAAAGAAAAATTCATATACAAAGTACAAAAGAAAAGCCCTGATGGTCATCGTGTCATCAGGCTTTAAGATTCTTAGATCAGTTTTTGGGGAACAATTTCAAGCCAGTATCCATCCGAATCAGAGATGAAGTAAATTCCCATTCCCGGATTTTCGTAGCAGATACATCCCATTTCTTTGTGCTTTTTGTGAGCTGCATCGAAATCATCCACTTCAAACGCAAGATGGATCTCATTGTCTCCCAGGTTGTAAGGGCGATCCATATCGCGCAGCCAGGTCAGCTCTAAAAGATGTGGAGTAGTTCCGTCTCCAAGGTAGACCAGGGTAAAGCTTCCATCCTCAGCGTCTTTTCTGCGAACTTCCGTCAGATCCAGAGCTTCTTTGTAAAATGCAAGAGATTTATCCAGATCCAGTACATTTAAATTGTTGTGTGCAAATGTAAATTTCATAGAGTACATCCTTTCTTTTTCTTTTCCATCAGCATACCATAGAAAGTCCTTGCAATCCAGTATTTTCTATGATATACTACTAGCGTTGCGAAAAAACACGTATGCGTGGTATCACTGAAGGTGCCTAAGTTTGACGATAAGACAAGCCGGTCTCAGTGTAAAGAAAGTATACGGAAGTAAAAAACCAATTTGGAGGAAAAAACATGAGCGTTATTTCAATGAAACAACTTTTAGAAGCAGGTGTTCATTTCGGACATCAGACAAGAAGATGGAACCCTAAAATGGCTCCATATATCTACACAGAGAGAAATGGTATTTACATCATCGACCTGCAGAAATCTGTAGGAATGGTTGACGATGCTTACAAAGCAGTTTCTGATATTGCAGCAGAAGGCGGCACAATCCTTTTCGTAGGAACAAAGAAACAGGCTCAGGATGCAATCAAAACAGAAGCAGAGCGTTGTGGAATGTTCTACGTAAACGAGAGATGGTTAGGTGGAATGCTGACAAACTTCAAGACAATCCAGAGCCGTATCGCACGTCTGAAAGACATCGAGAGAATGGCAGAAGACGGAACATTTGATGTACTTCCTAAAAAAGAAGTAATCGAGCTGAAAAAAGAGTGGGAAAAACTGGAGAAGAACCTTGGCGGAATCAAAGAAATGAAAAAGATTCCGGATGCGATCTTCATCGTAGATCCTAAAAAAGAAAGAATCTGTGTACAGGAAGCACACACTCTGGGAATTCCGCTGATCGGAATCTGTGATACAAACTGTGATCCGGAAGAACTGGATTACGTAATCCAGGTAACGATGATGCGATCAGAGCAGTAAAATTAATCGTTTCCAAAATGGCTGATGCTGTTATCGAAGCAAATCAGGGAGCAGCAGAAGATGCATATTATGAGGAAGCTGAAGAAGCAGTAGCTGAAGAGACTGTAGAAGCAGAATAATTATGAACGTAAATGCTTCAGCCTGAACATCAGGTTGGAGCATTTTTGGTAAACTATTTCAATTCATGGAGGAAAAATCATGGCAATCACAGCAAGCATGGTAAAAGAGTTAAGAGAGATGACAGGTGCAGGAATGATGGACTGCAAAAAAGCTCTGAATGAAACAAACGGAGATATGGACGCAGCAATCGAGTTCTTAAGAAAGAACGGACAGGCAAAAGCTGAGAAAAAAGCTGGAAGAATTGCGGCAGAAGGTATCGTAAAAGCTGTTGTTAAAGACGACAAAGTAGCAGCAATCGTAGAAGTAAACTCTGAGACAGATTTCGTTGCTAAGAACGAAGAATTCCAGGGATTTGTAGATGCAGTTGTGAATCAGGTTGCAGATTCTGATGCAGCTGACATGGATGCATTTATGGCAGAAGCATGGGCAGCTGATACAACAAAGACTGTAAAAGATGCTCTTGTTGAAAAAGTAGCAGTAATCGGAGAAAACCTGAACATCAGAAGATTTGAAAAGATCGTAACAGACGGATGTGTTGTAGATATATCCACGGCGGCGGACGTATCGGTGTTCTGATCGAAGCAGAGGCAGACGTAGTAAACGATGAAATCAAAAAATGCTTAAAGAACGTAGCTATGCAGGTAGCAGCTATGTCTCCAAAATATACATCTCGTGCAGAAGTTTCTCAGGAATACATGGATCACGAGAAAGAAATCCTTCTTGCAGCAGCTAAGAAAGAGAATCCGGAAAAACCGGAAAACATCATTGAAAAAATGATCATCGGACGTCTGAACAAAGAATTAAAAGAAATCTGTCTGTTAGATCAGGCATATGTTCAGGACAGCGACCTTACAGTTGCTAAATATGTAGAAAAAGTTGCAAAAGAAAACAATGCAAACGTAACTGTTAAGAGATTTGTTCGTTTTGAGACAGGTGAAGGAATCGAAAAGAAACAGGAAGACTTTGCAGCAGAAGTTGCAGCTCAGATGGGAAACTAATTTATCAATCGTAAGACTGGTAAAAAGCGAATTAAATAGCGTATTTAAGCGGTTTCTAGCTATTTTGACAAGTGTTATAAACTACTGTAAAAGCTCACAAAATATCGTGCTATTTTGGGTACAGATTGGGTAGGGTATTGGGTAAAAAAATTTACCCAACCTCTTAACGAGGAATTTACTTGTTGTTTAAAATAGAAAGGGAACGCTGTGAGTGATGAGAGTATATTGCGGAAGTGATATGCTCTCATTTTTTAGAATATTAAAAAGTTGACTTTGGAGAAGAATAGATTGGGAGTGACATTAATAGTGAAAAGGATAATAGCAGAAATAATATTTTGGATAGTAAATATCGTATTGATTATAATGTCTTTTATGACGGATAGACCTTTGGCATCATTTGTTACTACGATTATTTGTAGTACACCAATGAATCCTTTGTTATTAAATCGTATACAAAGAAAAATTGATGGCAATAAATTTGATTTTTGGTATTTATTAAAATTGATATTACCATTTTTCACGATTATGTTTGTCTTGTACATTTGTGCTGTGTTTTCCTTAAAAAATAATGCGATACTCAGAGGAATGGAAGATATTAAAGCGTTCATGAGTATTACAATGTATTTATTATTTATAGTGGTGTTATTTTTTATCGTAAAAATGATAAAAGTAAAAAATATATTGTGTTTGGTGTGTTTTATATTCTTTGCGTTGCTTTAAACTTTTGTTCTGAATCAATGGTGAATATGATAGTATTTTTTTTGAATAGAGTTTCAACACAAAATATATGCTTAGAGTCGTATGAGATGTTATATTTCAATGTATTAACACCAATTAAAGAGGCAATACTTACATATATTATTTTTGATGTAGTGTTTGAAAAAAAAGAGAAGAAAATATTTTCGGTGGATGTAATAGATAAACAATCATTAAAAAAGGAAAATTATGAAATTATTGTGCAGAAATAATTTGAAAGAAAATCTCATAACAGAATAAAGTGCTTGGAAATATTGAAAAGTTCGTTTAAAATCAAGGTTTACAGACATTTTTCTTCAAAGAAAAGGGATCGTAGAATACCGCAAAATATCGTAACAGATTTTTAGAATGGAGTAAAGATTGAAAGAAAATGGAGTAAATATTTCAAAGATGTAATGAGAAATGGCGTAGGTAGTGGAAACATTATTTGCGTCATTTCTCATTTGTAAAATTAAGGGCGGTTTTATTGAATTTGTGATAAAATAGAAAAAACATCTTGACTCTCTAGTGAACTGTATTGTTGATATTTAACTAAATATTTATAGCTATTATAGCCGCTTCATGTTAAAATAAAAGAAAACGGCGGTGATTTATATGGCAAGACCAAGAAAATATGTCATTAAACTTACAGATGATGA
>ENA-OQIG01000051-OQIG01000051.1-human-gut-metagenome-genome-assembly--contig:-NODE-51-length-66125-cov-3.639216_pt1 | contig 66125 bp, 65 predicted proteins | sample MGYA00242576_ERZ504741 | MGnify/ENA primary metagenome ERZ504741 (study PRJEB26092, sample SAMD00036436) | human gut metagenome | host: Homo sapiens | study: EMG produced TPA metagenomics assembly of... | reverse complement strand
CTCAACGGCTCGCCTCAACGGCTCGCCTCAACGGCTCGCCTCAACGGCTCGCCTCAACGGCTCGCCTCAACGGCTCGCCTCAACGGCTCGCCTCAACGGCTCGCCTCAACGGCTCGCCTCAACGGCTCGCCGTTAAAAACAGGTGCTGCCGCTTTTGATGTAACTCAGGCAGTGGACGCAGTTACCCGTGGCGTCCCGGCCGTTCCCACTAAGCTGTATAATCTGGAGATACTCCAATACGATAGAAACGGGACCTATCAGACTGGTAAAAGTTATGGCACTGTAGAACTCGGCACCCACCTGGATGTGACGCTGAATGTGATGAATGACTGTCAATTGCTGGTGGTGGCACGTGGAAACAAGGATGCGGTAAAAACTTTAGTTGGTAAGAATCTGGAAGATACAGAAAGTACAAAGGGGGTAAAGAGTATGGATATAGATGCTTCGATAATCAATCAGATCGATCCTTCGACAGCAGACGCTATCGACGCCATGCCTTATGTGCTCCATCTGGAACATGTAAACGTGGTGACGGGAACTGACGGTAAGGCTGTCATTCAGAGTCCGGAGGGCAGTTATGATACCCGCCTGTTGCTGAAGCGCCTGGCTGCACGACTGACGGTGAGCTGGAACTACACCGTGAGCGGTTATGAACTGAAACAAGTCCTGTTGCAGAGCGTCCCGTTGAACTATACGCTGGTTCCCACAGCAGACTCGAATGGCACTTATCCCTCTATTCTGGACCAGTTTCATACAGTAGAGATCGATATGAGTAAAGGCAATTCTTATTCTTGCTGGATCCCGGCCAATGTACGCGGCGAATCTCCCGCGGCAAACTCCGATCTGCAGCGCACGAAAGCGAATGCGCCGAAGGGAAGCTCTTTTCTGAACTTTGTAGCCGTGAATACCACGGATCCCAAAAAGAAACTGGATTATCGTGTGTACATCGGCGGGAAAACGTCCTCGGATTTCAGCCTGAACAATAATACGGAGTACAGCTATGCGGTGAGTTTTAGCCATACGGGTATCCCGACGAATGACAAACGTGTGACCTACATCGATCCCGTGCCCGCTTCGGAGAACAATGACAATCCGGTTCCGACGGCCAATTGCTTTATGGTGGCTCCCGGTGGAGGTTTCTGCTTCGACCCGTTGGCTTATCAGAGTGACGGAACAGAGAAAACGAATGAAACCTTGAAGGGCTGGTGCCAAGGGGGAGGCATCGTTAAGGTGAAACTTCTCTGGCAGACGAAAGAGGACGGGGACATCGGCGAGCCGGTGATGGGTATCGTCAACTCTGCTGAGGATCATACGAACATTGTAGACATCAAGCGTACGGACGGAACGGCAGTGGGACAGAATCCCGTTACCGATAAGGGGCAATGCCGCATTTATTGCCGGGTGGCTCCGGGCACGACGGTGGAAGCGGTGTGATTGCGGCTTGTGATAGTAATGATAGCATACTGTGGAGCTGGCATGTGTGGGTGACGGACTATCATCCGGACGCTACGGGTAATGTGGATGTGCAGGAACCGTTGACTAAAAGAAAACTGAAGTTTACGTATGGCAACCATCCGGATCAACGGCCGATGATGGACCGTAATCTGGGGGCTATGGCAGGATATACAGGAGTTCCTCCTTCGGATGTAGAGAAGTTTAAAACACATGGTTTTCATTATCAGTGGGGGAGAAAAGACCCGTATCCGAGCAGTTATTCGAACAAACCTATAACAGAGGTTACGCTTCCTTCTCCGATAGAGGAACCGATAGTGGGAATTATGAGTTATATAGGCCGGATGGAGTGAAGTTTTTACCTTTCGATCCGGGAGTAGACGCTACGGCAACTTATCGTACAGCTTATCAGAATCCGTTGAACATATATAAGCAGAAGGATGTGCATAAATGGATAACTGATCGGGACAATGCATATATAAATGCCTGGAACAGTCCCAAAACGGTTCATGATCCGTGTCCTGCAGGATGGCGTGTAGCACAGATAGAAAATTATCTTTCATTGTTTAGTAATGCGGATCAGGCAGTGAAAGGGGAAGGACATGGTGCAAATGTGCAAAATTCAAACACTCTGGGTAAAGATGGAGGAATGGTGCTTGCATATGATAAAAATAAACAAAAGACAACATATGTTAGATTCACGGGGTATTACTACTTGAATACTCAATTTTACTACATTGGAACCGCGGCTTTAATCTGGTGCGGAAACAAATTGGCTAATTCTGACAAAGGAGAGAGTGTGAGTTATTTCAGAATAACAAGTACTGCATCAACAAAAGCTGATATTGTTCTGTCCGGTCATGAACGCGAAGCGATTCCTTTGCGTTGCATACAGGAAAAGGACTGACAGAAGAATCAATTCCGATCTTTAACATACTGGAATAACGGAAAACAATTTCGATCTTTGTGCATAATAGCGATGATCTAAAATAAAGTGGATATGAATGTAGATTCTATGATCTCTCGTAAACTTCCGATTGGAATACAAAATTTTGAGAAATCCATACAGAGGGTTACTTCAGTAATCTGAACCAGTTGCAGGACATCAGCCTTCATCCGGCTTATACTACCCTGTGCGAACGGACAGACGTACGAGGAAACGATGGAAAAGTTTACCCGCCGATATGACGGTTATCACTTCAACTATCGCAACTGGGAGGGGATGTTCAATCCTTTCAGTGTGCTGAATATGCTCTCGACGGGTCGAAAACGGTACACGATCCTTGTCCGGCAGGCTGGCGTATACCCGCAGAAGCAGATCTAAAGGTGCTGGCTGGTTATAATAGCAGTATTCCAGCCACTGCGCAGTCAGATGGAGGAATGTTGCTGAAGTATGACGCAACGGAGAACCGCACTTATTTGAGGTTCACCGGATATCCGATAATATAATCGCGGTTGCTGGATAACAGGATTATGATGCGCACACCACTCGTTGTGTACAGGAATAGGAACTGATTACCACACAGTAACACAGAGTCGATCTTGTAGGGTCCACTCCGTGCTACTCTGTGATGAAAGCATTAAAACAAATTGTCTTTTGAGCAAAATTCATCTTCAGTTGTTATTTACAGATATAAGATAATCCATACATAAAATTAATATCATGGAGAAGAATATTTTCAAACTGGACAATGAACAACTGAAGGGAATCGCACACGCATTCCGGGAGAAAGTGGAAGAGGGATTAAATAAGAATAATGCTGAAATACAATGTATTCCTACCTTTATTTTACCTAAGGCGACCGATGTTAAAGGCAAGGCTTTGGTTCTGGACCTGGGAGGTACCAACTATAGAGTGGCAATTGTCGATTTCTCAACCGAAAAGCCAATCATCTATCCCAATAATGGTTGGAAGAAGGATATGTCGATTATGAAGTCACCCGGTTATACCCGTGAAGAGTTGTTCAAAGAGTTGGCCGACCTGATTGTTGAAATAAAGCGGGAAGAGGAAATGCCTATCGGTTATTGTTTTTCTTATCCGACCGAATCGATACCGGGAGGCGATGCAAGATTGCTTCGTTGGACCAAGGGGGTAGACATTCGGGAAATGGTGGGACAGTTTGTTGGGAAACCCTTACTCGACTATCTGAATGAAAAAAATAAAATCAGATTTACAGGAGTTAAAGTGCTGAATGACACGATTGCCAGTTTATTTGCCGGGCTTACCGACAAAAGCTATGATGCTTATATTGGCTGATTGTAGGGACAGGTACAAATATGGCAACTTTTATTCCGTCTGACAAGATAACGAAGTTGGACCCGGAATGTCACGTACAAGGCTTGATTCCGGTCAATCTGGAATCGGGAAACTTTTATCCTCCCTTCCTGACTGCGGTGGACGATACTGTTGACGCAACTTCTGACAGTTTGGGTAAACAGCGTTTTGAGAAAGCGGTATCCGGCATGTATCTGGGAGATATCCTGAAAGCAGCTTTCCCTTTGGAAGAATTTGAAGAGAAATTTGATGCAAGGAAACTGACTGCTATTATGAATTATCCTGATATACACAAAGATATCTATGTTCAGGTAGCCCATTGGATCTATAACAGATCGGCCCAGCTCGTCGCTGCCTCTCTTGCCGGATTAATCGCATTGCTGAAATCGTATAATCGAGATATCCATCGGGTTTGTCTGATTGCCGAGGGCAGTCTTTTCTGGAGTGAAAGTCGGAAAGATAAAAACTATAATATCCTTGTAATGGAGAAATTGCAGGAACTTCTTCGTGAGCTTGAACTGGAAGATGTCGAAGTTCATATTAATAGTATGGATAATGCCAATCTGATAGGAACGGGGATTGCGGCATTATCCTGATTGTAGACAGTTTGTATTTGTCCTGATGAAATATTCATCGGGGCAAATACAAACAGTAAACCTCGCCCGTCGAGGTTAGTCTGACCGAGATGGACTTATTTTGCGTAGAGTGGATGCGCCGGATCGGGCTTCTACATTGCAAAGAAAAATCGAGATGACGATGTTACCGGCCGGTAAATTAGCGATTATCTAATTTGAGACAGCTTTTTCGGGGCGAGGTGTTTTTTTATTTCTGTTTAGAAATGCTCCATTGACCGTTCTTGCAACTGACGCTAATCGTATCGTTTTTCCATTGGTTGTCCGCACGTTCGAGCAGGATACTTCCTTCAGACTCGGGTGTGTAGAGTTCTGCTTGCACAGAGTCGGCAGCAAATACGATGTAAGTGGCGTAAGTAGCGTTGTCTTTTTGGGTTTCGCTGATTTTCAGTCCTGCTTCGAAGGGACGAATACAATCTTTCTTCACTTCACTCCATACGTATCCGGCAGAGCCGACGCAACCGTGTTCGTCTTTATCACTTCCCGGTATAACTGCTTCTTCAGTCTTTGCTTCGCTTGCGGTGTCCTGTCCGGCTTTATTGGATTTGCATGCCGAAAATGCTATTGCCGTGCAAAGCATGGCCGTCCATAAATAAGTTTTCTTCATAATAAAAGTTTTTTTCCTTTCTATTAAACTTCATGTTTTGATAATTATATTCTATAAATGCAATAAACCTTGTATTACTGCTTGTATTACATTGCTTTTTTATTGTATTCGGTTTAAATTTTATTGAATGGGAAGGATCATAATAGAAATTGAAAAATAGGGATTGCTAACATTCAGTGGATTAACCTCAAAACAGGGTATGCTCTTGGTTGTTTGTCAGTCTAAGTTAAATCGATCTTTTATGACCGATTTAACTTAGACAGGAACTTACTGTATGATTTTTCCTTCTTCGGTAATCAGAAGGATGGTTAGTTCTCCATTGGGGAGCAGCACATCGCAGTGGCGGTGGCATTGTTCAATCAACAGGGAACAGAAAGCCTGCAGTTCGGTTTCAGGAAGGATGTTCCAAAGTCACGTGCCAGAATGATATGGTCGATTGCCTCTATGCTGGAGGGGGTACATCCACACCGTCGGGCAATTTCTTTGAGGAACTCCTTGTTCATGGTGACTTTCTTGCTGTGTGTGTCGAGGTGCCCTTCCGCCAGTTTCACAGCTTTACCCATCATCACTCCCAAGGTCAGCCGCGAGATGCCGAGTTCGGCTGCAATTCCGATCGTTTCGCCTATGAAATTGCCATAGTGCACAAAAGCCTGCGGCGGAAGTTCCGGATAGAGATTGCGAATATATTTTTCGCTTTTGGCTCCCGAATTGATGACAATACGGCAAGCACCTGTAGCACGTGCCACTTCCATCTCCTTACGAATGGAACGGACGAAAGCTTCGGAAGAAAAGGGTTTCACAATACCGCTGGTACCGATGATGGAGATTCCGCCTACGACACCCAGCCGGGGGTTGAAAGTACGTGCGGCGACTTCTTCACCTCCGGGAACTGAGATGGTGACATGGATGGGAGCGTTTGGCAGGTATCGATAGTAGTACCGGATGCAATTCCTCAGATTGTCGATAATCATTTGCCTGGGAGTAGCGTTAATGGCCGGACCACCTACTTCGAGCCCGAGTCCCGGCAGGGTAACTGTTCCTACACCCGGGCCACCATGGAAGACGAACTCCCATGTTTCCGGAGTTTGTACAGGTGCGTTATTAGCCTGTTTCGCTTCTGCGAGGTTCAGGGTTAAAGTGGTTACAATCGGCAGCCCACTGGTCACATCGGGGTCATCTCCTCCATCTTTGATGACGGTAGCGCTGACTTCAATTTTCTCGTCGGAGAATGTTCCGGATACGGATTGGCAAGGAATTTCAATCGTTTCGCCACTGGGAAGGACGGTATGGATATTCCGGTTAAAATCCTCGAGTATGGGATTTTTCAGTTTCCGAAAAGCAGCTATGGCAGCGGCTGCGGCACAACTCCCGGTAGTGAGTCCGCTACGCAATGGGAAGTAATCGGGCAGCATTTTCTCAAGGGTACGGCGGAGACTGTTTACTCCGTCTACTGTTATATCGTAATATTCTAATTCGGGATGGAGAAGGATGTAAGGAGTTGCCCCATATTCCAGGATCATGTCTTTCTTTTCGGTGAATCCTCCGGACTTCCCACTCTCTTTCAGGACGACTGCCTGGGGAGACAGTTCTTGCAGGAGTTGGGGCAGATTCTCCGTTTCGGGATGATAGTACACCAGATGATCTTCCGGGAATCCGGCTTGACGGGCTATTTCACGGGAGCTGTCACGGTCGAGAATACGGAAGTAACATTCATACTTCTTCTTGGTCCATAAAGATTTGAATCGGGCGATGGACTGGACACCTGTCAGGAAAAGAAATCTGTGACCCTCTTTTTCTTTCTTCAACTCGCGCAACAGATCCCGATTGTCATATTCAAATTTAAAAGGCAAATCATCAGGGTCGCAGTTGTCTTCGAAAATCGGGTTGAGGTAAGAGCGGTCGTAAATGCGTTCGTATCGAATGCAGGGAATGCCGAGATCATGCGCAACATCGGTTACTGTATCATGCAGCTTTTCGGCAAAGGGGTGGGCGGCATCTATTAAAAGGCGAATGTCGTTTTGGCGACAGAAAGCTTTCAGGGTTCTCCGGGTCATGGCGCCGCTCAGGCGTATGCCATGATGCAGGTAGATATCCTGTTCGTCACCTTTGGTTGAGTAATAATAAGGTTTCCCGGCTTCTTCGATTACATTGACGGCAGCCCGTCCTTCAGTGGTTCCTCCAAATATAAGTATCATGATTATTTACGGAATAAGTGTTTAAATTGGTGAGAATATAGTCGTGACAGTCCTTCCCGATTATCGATGGCATCGCCTACGACAATCATGGTAGTCAGAGTCAGATGGTTTTCGTTTACGATCTTAGCTAAATCCTGTAATTGTCCGCGAAAGATGCGTTCGTCTTTCCAGGTCAGATGATAACAGGCAGCTACAGGTGTAGTGGGCGGATAGTGCTCGAGGAGCTCTCGTTGAACTTGATCGACTACGCCTGCGCTGAGGAAGATGCACATGGTGCTTTGCGAACGTGCCAGCAGGCTGAGTTTCTCTTTCTCGGGCATCGGTGTACGACCTTCACCGCGAGTGAGGATGATGGTCTGTACCCTCTCCGGAATGGTGAATTGGGATTGGAGAGCAGCGGCGGCAGCTGAAATGAAGAGATCCCCGGAGTGATGTGGTAATGCATACCATATTGGTCGAAGAAATTCATTTGCTCCTGGATGGCACCATAGATACAAGGGTCGCCTGTATGCAGACGGACTACCAACTGTCCACGGTCATAAAACTCTTTCATCAAGGCAAATTGCTCTTCGAGAGTCATGGAAGCCGAACTGCGTATGGTAGCACCGGCTTTGGCACATTCTGTCAGTTCGCGGGGGACGAGACTGCGGCATAAAGTATCAGGTCGGCTTCTTCGAGAAAGCGACGTCCGCGTACGGAGATCAGCTCCGGATCGCCGGGACCGGCTCCGACAATTTCGATGTGTCCTTGACGTACGGAGGCAGCGTCCATGGCGATGGCTACAGTAAAGTTAGTGCCTTTTTGTTTGGGCAGGAGTAAGGGACCGCCTCCGGAAGAGAGTAGGGCAGAGGCTTCGGATACACTGGGAGTACCCATGTGCTTGTTGACCACTTCACTTGGAGTGGGCACCTCTATTTTGCTGAGTTGACTGGCGGTGTAAAGCCGGGTCTGATAAGCCTCTGCAAGTAGTTTGAGCACCGGTTCGTCTTTTTTTTCTTCAATGGAAGATACGGTACGTATGGCAAGAGGGATCATGTTGGCTTGCACCACAACATCCATCAGATGGGTAATGACAGTATCCACCGGATGGGCATCGCGGGCCAGTCCGATTCCCATATGCAATACCGGTGGGACGTAGTAGAGTGCCGGAGTGTCAGAGGTGTTGTAAATGAATGGAGTGACAAGCAGAAGCAAGTGATATTTCCGGAGATCCATATCCTCAAATTTGTAGAATACATCGACGTGAGGAGGCAAGGTATGTTCCAACTGTGTTGTGCCTTCGTCGCGAATGTCGAGTAATAGAGCTGTTGGTTTGCAATCTACAAAGAGTGTGATCAGATGATTCATATCCGATGATTCGGCCGGGACTGTTTGCCAACCGTATTTTTTGCCAAGAGTATCGAGGGCCCAAAGACCGGTACGGTCACTCCGGGTGGTAATCACAGGTTCGGCTCCCAGAATGCTTGCCACATACCGGGTCAGTCCGTTGGCTCCACCAATATGTCCGGACAGGACAGAGACAGCATAACGTCCTGTGCTGTCTACACAGACAACGGCGGGATCTTTATGCTTGTCTTCAATATGGGGAGCAATGGCACGGATACAAATTCCCATAGCTCCGATGAAGATAATAGCATCGAATTTATGGAATATCTCAGGAACGGCCTCCTGAAGATTGGAAATAGAGTGGCAATCTGTGTCTGTGCCGGTAGAAAAGATCTCTGATTCGGGAAGTTCCTGTTCCAGTGTCTTGGCCAGTGCTATGCCGGCTTCTGATATGACAATAATGGCTGTTTTCATATATTTTTATAGATAAGGAGAGTCCGGAGCTGAAGCCACCAGGATCTCTATTGGATTATATTCATTTATTGCGACTCTTGTTCCGCCGAGAAAACAGAGTCCGGATTCGTTGGCGGCTTCGATGAAATGCGTTTTACTTTCTTCGGATACGGAGTTGAAAACGATGCGTGCTCCGGGAAGAAGCTTATGCCGGACCCGGGATATGATTTCTTTCAGCCGTCCGCCATGTCCGCCGATAAAAACTGCATCGGGACAGGGATAAATGGCGGTATCTGTTTCAAGAAAGTCACCGATGACGGTGGTAATGCCCGGAGTACCGAAACGCCGGCTGTTGATTTCCATCAGTCGCTTGCCTTCGGGGCGGATCTCAAAAGATGTGACATGCAGATGGGGAAATTGTAATCGGGCTTCGATAGAGACGGAGCCGGTGCAGAAGCCGATATCCCAGAAAGAAGTCCGTCGGTTTAGTTCCAAGGCACTCAAGGTGAGCAGGCGGATAGGGCTTTGGTGATCATCCGGCACGTCCGTCAAGCAGTTCGAATGCTTCGTCGGGGATGCCGAAGAAACGAGGGGAGAGTATTCCTCCGTTTACAGATTGCAGTCCGTCACCTGTAGTTAAAATCAGGCAATTGGGATATTCAAATGTTTCTGCGGCTGCCTCTTCAAGCGTCATCCGGCGAATCAGTTCTTTTGTCGGATGTCCCAGATGTTCACCTATGTACATGGTATAATCGTTGTAACCATAGTCCAGCATCCGGCTTGCAATGGTAGCAGGCGTATGTTCGCGATCGGTGAGGATTCCCATCTTGGGAGTACGTTCTATCAATGCACGATCAAATCCATGCCATGGACGTCCGGTAAGGGAGATGGTGCGCATATCATCGTAGGGCATCACTAATCGGTGTGCCAGCGTTTGCAAAGAGTTAAAAGAGGGATAGAGCCGAATCTCCGCATCGGGCAGACGTCGGCGGATCGTGTTGGCAAAGCGAAAAAGATAGGGTCACCCGAAGCAAAGACAATGATATGGGGATGTCCTGCATAACGGGCGAATACCTGGTCGAGAGGAACGGTGATGTCGATCCACTTTGCTCCGGCAGGGAGCAGTGGGGCAACAATGTCGTGATGGCGCGCTCCTCCTGAAAAGACACATCCTTGGTCTATCAATGCCTTGACGGAAGGTGAGAGGTAAGGCGAAGGACTGTCGTCGAGACCTATAACGGTGAAAAGGTTATGGGGTGTACCCTCTTCCGCTCTCTTCCCGACAGGGAGAGAAGAAAGAGTAGGTCGGGTTGTTTCTGAGGTCTTCATTCTTTTTATATAATGAACGATTCTAATAAATAAAACGTTTGTATACCGGTCGTCTGCTATACGTCTCTTCCGGGTCTGAGTTGTTCCGCATCGGGATAGCAAAGAATGGCATTTACCAGGGTGGCAGCCAGATTACTTCCGCCTTGCGTCCTTCCACAATCAGTTTGGGGATGCGGGTGAAGGGCTTTGTCATGTGTTTTGACTCTTCTACATGGACAAACCTACGGGAGCGGCTACGATACCTGCCGGTTGCGCTTTCTCTTTCCGGATCAGATCACAAAGTTCCATCAGTGCTGTGGGGGCATTACCAAAGACAAAGAGTGCATCGGGATGTTCTTCCACAGCCAGGCGGATGCCGCTTGTGTACGGGTGATCCCCTTTGAAGTTGCCATTTCGGCTACTCTTTCATCGTTCAAGTAACATTTCACTTCTACACCCAGACGCTGCAATGCACCTTTACGGATGCCGGAAGCTGCCATCGTTACATCTGTTACAATAGTCCGCAGATATCCTGTGCGGATGGCGTCATAGAGAGAGGCCACAGCATTGGATCAGTGTAAAGCAAACGTTCCATCTCGAAGTCGGCTGTCGTATGGATAGCATGCAATAAGGCCCATTTCCGGTCGAGTGGAATATCACGGTTCTTCAATTCCGTCTCGATGGTGCGGAAACTGCGTATCATGATGTCTTGTCCGATACCGGTTGCTTCACTGCGTGTTTCGCGATAGTATCCCCGTGGAGTAATTATGTTTTGGTTAAATGTATATGTTTGTGAGTTACCAATCAGAACGACCGTAAACATATCCACAGTTTCCGGATCGAATGCGGCGAGAGTGGTGATGTGTATTTCCTGTTCTTCACGACCAGCCTGCCGAACATAGCCTACAGGGGTTTCCGGTGAGCGTCCTTCGCGCAGAAAGATTTCGCGCAGACGATAAATTTGCCAATAGCGCCCATCACTCTTGGGATTGTATACAGCCGTCACAAAGTCGGCCTGGGCTGCAGCGAGGATACGCCGCTCGATACGTTCCCATGGTGTCATCAGGTCTGATAGAGAGATGACACAGAAGTCATGCCCGATCGGTGCACCAAGTAGTGAGGCCGCTTTCTGGAAAGCGCTGATTCCCGGTAAGGCAATGATTTCTACGTTACTCTGACGTTCGCGTTTCATTTCGTAAATCAAGGATGTCATGCCATAGATACCGGCATCTCCGGAGCTAATGACACAAACGGTCTTTCCTTGTTCGGCATATTCGAAAGCCTGTTCGGCGCGGGCACGTTCGCGTTTCATTCCGGTGTCGATACACTCGGCGTCCGGACGGACAAAATCACGTATAAAACGGAAATAATATTTATATCCCACCACTATATCTGCTTCGCGTACAGCGGCGAGCACGGCAGGAGTGATATCTTGTTCGCTTCCCGGCCCAATGCCGGCTACGATAATTTTGGATTGTTTCATAATGATAATCTATAGTGAAATTCTTGGATTCATTTCCGGCTTGAACTATACCTATACCGGCTTGAACGGCAAAGATACGGATTAATCCTTTTTCTGCCTTTATTCAGGGACATAAATGATCTTCCATTCTCGAGTTCATAGGCTACACCTACTTCTTTCCTCGTTTACCGGATGATTCTTTCTGTTCGGATGGAGTATATCGTTTAATCTCTTTACCTTCTTTTGTGATAATCTCCATGTTCTCTTGTCCGGGATTCTTTACCATCGTATAATCTTCTTTGGAGAAAATTTCGGTCATATTGAATCGGCTGACGAGTGCTACCATCAATGCCACAGCAAAAACATGGCTACATCGAATAAGTTGGCTACTGTTCCCATCGGGTCAGTATCATTCTGGTTGTGTAGGAGTTTGTTTCGTGCCATGGATTAGGGTTTTACTGATAAATTCAAGGTCGTTTATTTCACGGGCATACCAACGTTGCCGGATTTGCAGGGTGACCACTCCGATAGCAGCTATAACCATACCTACTACAGTGGTGGCAAATGCTACTTGCATATTGTAGGCCATTGAAGCAATGTCTCCTGTGGCCAGACCTACAAGTGCGGGACCCATTGGGATTAATGTACCCATTAGTCCGAGCATGGGACCCAGCTTGACAAATGTACGTGAACGTCCCAATTCTTGTTCGGCATCTACTTCAAAGTTAGCAAGCAATCGCTCACAATAAGCTGCATTGTCCCGATGCGTATAAAGCTTGTATACACAGCGTTGTAGGGGGGTACTTCTGTCTCCGGTAAGGGAATTTGCTTTTTCTTCGATATTGTCGGGAGTCAGTTCTTCCAACTGCTCGGCAAGAGATTTTTGAGTATGTACCTACGATAAAATTCTCCGAAGAAGCCGCCTGCAAGCAGTACAGCACGCGCAAAGAATAGTAACAACAGAACTACCACCGGGACAAGTAGCCCGTTGGATATCCAGAAAAGCGCATTTGATATTGTTTCCATATTTATAATTGTTATTTCTTTAGTTGTTTCCTGTGCTAACGACACTAAGCAGTACGATAAACAGATTGGTGATAAAGAGTATTTCAAGTCGTAATTTCCGTTCTCCTACTATGTTTTTCAAGAGTAGCTCAGTCCAGATATCAGTATAAAAACAGCAACTGAAGAGATGCCGGTGATCAGTCCGAAGCTGACTCCCGGAAAAGCGAAGAACAACTGTATAAGCAGATAGGTTAGTATGCCCGCCATTAGCAGTCCGGGATAAAAATTCAATATGTATGTAACTGTCCGTTGGAAAAGTGTCCGCTGTTTTGAGGTGTCTGCAAAACAGTTGAAGCAAAAGCGATCATTATTGAGGCTTCGAGCGTGACATATACTGAAAGGTCAGTATGTGTGGGACAGAGGCCAGCAGAGAGTTTATCTCTGTTGGCGATTGTTCCGTAGCCCATGGACCTATACAAATAAGGAAAACCGTATAGACAAGTGCTGACAACCAGATTCCCCATCGCGGATAGAAACCGGTTTTGAGAAGGAAACTTAAAACGATGAAACCGATTAGTAAATGAATGATATGTTCCATAAACTTATTTTTTACGTTTCAGCAGGTATATTACTCCACCGAATACTAAAAGGACAATAACGCCGGTAAGGATGCCATTTACCACATTCTTTTTCCGGTTTTCCGTTTTCGTGAGTTTCTCCTCTTTCAATACGATATCTTTTCCTTTTTCGTTTCCTGCCTGATGGACTTCTTGCATAACCAGACGATAACTTTCAGAATCATTGTTGTCCAAGTGACCTTCTACAAATTGCTGAAGCTTTCGGTTATCGCATACAAATTCTGTACAGGCGGCACCGGCTTCGCGGGTGATTTGCGCATGTAGTCGGGCTGTTACTTTCAATTGTTCGTCGCTCGCTTTCCAGTATCCTTTCCGGGCACTTTCAAGCATGACTGAGGTCATTGCCTGATAAGAAGCCGGATTAATTCTTTGGAAATAGTCCCGGATACCCAAATGGTTTTCATCTACAATGTACATTTTATAGAGATCGTTGAAGATCTCTTTATCCATTGCCGATGGACGGGTGGCATGCCATCCGAAGATATTACGGAATATTTCACCGAACATTTGCGCGGTGGTGGCACCTCCTTTCATCCGTTCTTTCACGAAAGTTGGGTTGAGCACGGTAGCTCTCGCCTCTACAGCGATTGCTTCGTTGATATTCTGCATCCGTTTGTTGTTTCGATTGCGATAGTCAGCCATTAAGGCATCCGGTTCTTTACCGGTCAGTGTCTTCACTGTCAACGACAGACCTCCCATAAATTCGTATACATGGTCAAGTGAAAGTGGTCCCCAGGTATTACTTTGCCGGGGTTGTATCACTACATCAGTTTCGGAAAGGGCGGAAGCAAAAAGGTCTTTTTGCATACCTCCCCAGTTCTCTTCATCACCATAGGCGGCTCCCATATTGTTCAGATATCCGTCTACTAACTCCGATTCATGATCCCATCGGTCACTCTTTTCTGTATATGCCATCATACCGGTACTATATCCGCTGTTGACAGGACCAAATACACGCATGACTGACATCTCACGTGCTCTTTTGGGTGATACTCCTTTTTCTACCAGCAGTTTTTCCTGCAAGCGTGTACCGGAAGAGACATAATTAGGGTATGCTTTGTCGTCTGCGGCCGAAGCAAGGCGAACGGCATCGGTTAGCATAGTCAGTCGGGAACCCGCTATGTCACGTAGTTGCCCCGACACTTGTACGACGACGTTGACTCTTGGCCGGCCTAACTCTGAGGAAGGCACTAAGCGTAGATCGACCACACGTCCCATTTTGTCGCGTACAGGTTCTACGCCTAACATCCAGAATACTTGTGCCAGCGTAGCCCCTTCGGTCGTGATAAATTCACCGGCCCAAAAAGAGTAGCTTACTTTTCGTGGATACTCTCCGTTGTGATTCTCACGATAGGCTTTCAGTGTGGCTTCTGCCAATCGTTTGCCTTCTTCCCATGACAATATGCCCGGAGTTGTTTCTACATTGATACTATACATGTTCCGTCCCGTCGGCAGGACATTCGGATTGAGTACCGGATCTCCACCGGGAGCCGGAAATACTGTGCCACCTTTTAATCCGCGTAGCATGGCGTTCAATTCGTTACCGGTGGATGAAACTAAAAGCGCATGATAACAGAGTGCCTCTTGCAATTCGGGGGCGATCCCTGTGGTATCCTTAGGTGGATTTTGTAACAAGGGGATTAACCGTTGTTTGGCTATGGGTAAATAGTGATGGGTGATGTAGCCAAAATCTTGTAACTGTTCGGTCGTAATTTTACCTTTATCGCGATCACGTTTCGCCATTTGATAGGCTAAAGGATCGGCACTGACTGCAAGTGTGGTGGTAAGCAGGTCTCTCGCAGAATAGGTTTCACCGAGGGTATAATAAGCTCCAATCGTTTTTTCATTGGCTATCTCTTCGGCAAATAGATCAATACGTTCCAGTTCTTCGGCGGTATAAGGACGACTGGATACAGAATCTAATTTGAGGTCACGATGTAGCCCCAACTTTATGACCTCTTTTTTTATGCGGATTCCCAAAGTCCGGTTTTTCTCTATGTCTTCGGAAAGTATTTTGTGAATGTCTTCCAGTAAAGAAGTGTATCGTTGACGCATTCCGCTTTCCACATAGGGAGGAGTCAAGTGGGTGACAAGCACAGCATGAGTGCGACGTTTGGCAATGATACCTTCACCTACGTTACCGGTAGTATAATAATAGAAGTGAGGTAAGTCGCCTACCAAAGCATCTGCCCAATCATTATGAGAAAGGGCTACATTTTTCCCCGGAGTATATTCAAGGTTGCCATGCGTGCCGAAATGAATTAACGCGTCTGCCTGAAACCCTTTTTGTACATATAGGTAAGGTGCCAGATAACTGTGCGGCGGTGCGACCGGCATGCCATGAACGAGTTTGAAATCATCGTCCCCCAATGCAGGACGGGGCTGAGGGAAAAGCAGGATGTTGCCGAAGCGGAGCAGGCAATGGCTAATTGTGCTTCTCCTTGAGGGTTTGTTCCGGTCAGTAAATGGCCCGGAGCATCTCCGTAACGTTCAGTAACTTCTTTGTTATTTATCCGGTTCGTATTACTTCATGTACCCACTTTTCATACTGTGTTTTAGTCAGCCAAACCGGATGGGCTGTCTGTAGAAACTTTTCTTGAGCTCCGGTAGCGTATGAACCCATTACAGCTCCATCCCGGTAGATTTGTTTGCCGAACTCCTCGACAGTAGCAGGAAGCCCGCCGACATCATAACCTTCGGTGCGTAGCCTTTTCAGAAAGTTGTAAAGTGACGGAATCACTTCCATTCCACTGGCCAATAATGCATCTTTGCCCGGTGTCTTGAAGTAACAGATGGCGATACGTTTATCCGAGTTGGGTTTAGTACGTAAATCCAGATATTTGTGTACATGGCTGATGAAGTTATCCACTCTTTCCATTTCCGGTTCGTGCAGATAATATCCGCTTTTGTGTAAATTCTGTGTAGCAATTAACAAAGGTGTCATTCCTCCGTCTATTTCGGGGACGAGGACACGAGCTGTAAGGGTTCCGCCACTGACGGGTTTCATCGGATCAAGCCACTCTTCCCGTGACTGAATAAGGGGGAAAGGATTGAAAATGGGGATATTTTCGGTATGCAGCCAGTTAATCAGCGAATCATCTCCAAGTCTTCCCATGGAAGGTAAACCAATGCATCCGGATGTAGAGAACGTAGCATCTCTTCCCGCTTTTCCTTTCCTGCTATGGGATAAACATTAAATCCGGCTTGTGTCATTTTGGATATTAATGTGTCTACATGTGCTCTGTTACCTTCCATTGGAAAACTGACTCCGGAGATGAAAGCGATTTTAGGTCCGTTTTCATGGAAAATACCTTTTTGACGCAGGTATTGTTCAAGGGCTTTCTGAGTCTCGAAGTATTTTCCATATTCTTGATGATAAAATAGATTGTTGGGTAGGCGAAGAGGGGCATCAAAAGTTTCAATGTTCCAGCGTGTCGGTGTGGCAATGTGTCGGAGATAACGTAATCCGTTCCGGTAATTCTGTCGGCAGGCATCCCCGAAATATTGCATAAGCATGGCTTCCTGCTCAGGGGTGATATTCCTGTTGATAATTGTATTGAAGTTACGCAGTGAAATCGTGAAAAGTGGAATACCGGCCGATGCGGCACGTTCCGCCTCCTTCATTTGTCGATCGTTCAGGTTGAGGCTGCGTCCATAGAGAACTACGGCATCATAGCCTTAAAGGACTCCAAATTTTCGGTTTGTATGCAAGTAACTTCTATATTCCGGCTATCGTTGTTCAATACTATGTCGGCAGCTTGTGCCGGTAGCGGATTGACAATCAGGATTCGTGTCGGGGCCATCCAATAGCGGTAGCCGATAGTAAAGGCAATAGCCAGAAGCAATACGCTTCCGGCTATGTACAGTGTTCTTTTATGACGAAATAAGGTCAATACTTTCATGTTATCTTCTTGTTTTCTTTCTGCATTTTCGTTCGATATATCTCACTCCGAGTACAACTCCGCTTAATGAACAAACCGTGCCGCCAAGCAGCAATACCCACAGTACACTTTTACGAAGTGTAGGAGAGGAGTTCAGTCCTTGTATGCGTAGTCTGTGCAAAGCGGTATACATCCAGTATTTCCAACGGGCAGTGCTATTGACGTATCGGACTGTGGCTGTTTCCGGATGAATGTAATAACAACTGTGGTCGGGATCGTCTACTGTGATTTTCCATACCGGTAATAAACTGCGGTCGCGATACATCCTACTCATGTCGCGGTAGTAAGTTTCGAATTTATCAATCAATTCGACCTTCAGATGGATGCTGTCCCCATGGATTGTCCTTACTGCGTCAGTAACCTGTTTTTTGTCCAATTTCAACGGATGGGGCAGAGAGTCGGAGGCATCGATGTACAGATCTCCTTCACTCCGTTTTACTATGTAGTAGGGTTTTGAACGGAAATTACTCCATTCCACCTGGCGTACGTCGGATATTCGGTTAGTATTTGCGATAATCCAATAGATACTGATCCGGTTGGGGTGCTCCCTTCTTTATTTCCCGTGTGGGGTTCCTGTCCAATACCGGTTTGCTGATCCATGCCGGCACTTCCGCCAGTGACATCATACCGCTGAAACAGAATGTCAGAACAAAAAGTCCAAAAACAATTCCCGTTACATAATGCCAGTGATACCACTTTTTACGATAGGGTGAGAATTTTCCTTTTTGCTTTCGTGATCGACGCCATATATCAATACCTACCCACAATCCGGCAATAGTCATCAGGCATCCGATACCGGATAACCAGATTACCGTAATGCTCCATAAAGCGGCATCTTGCGGAGCCAAGTAAAATAAACCCAATGAGGAATGGCTCCTAGCCATGCCCAGAAACGTTCGTTACGGGTAGTGAACTGCAAGACTTCTCCGTTTTGCGAACCAATGTATAGCTGGTGCTTTTCTGTGTCGGCAAAGTGAAATTTATAGATGGGAAACTCTCTTTTCAGACCGCCGAAGGGTATCCATTGATCCAGTCGGTTCAAAGTATCGATTCTGTCTATCGGTGCGTTACACCATAGAGAGGCTACCCGGTGGATGCGGCTTCCGTCTATAACCGGAAGTGCCTGAACGGAGTCGGCCGGAAGATTGTGTTCACCTTTGTCCGTACGGATATGGAATATGGTTTGTCCGAGGTATCGGTCTAAACGGATTCCCTTAACTTTTTCTCCTTCGGGCAGGCGAGAAGTAATTTCACTGACAGAAGGCAGAGAAGGAGACAGAGGCTCCAGCTTTTCTAATTTTTCAGCTTGTGATGCACGTGGAAATCCGTGGTACATCATGACAAAAGCCGATAGGAACCAAACTAAAAACAGGATACTGAGCAGTGTGCCCAGTACCCTGTGAATGGTATACATGAATTTCGTGATCATCATTATAAAGTATAAGATGCGGAAAGCATGAAGTTACGAGGCATGCTTGGTATTAACTGATTACCAAGTGCCTGATTACAGTATTCTTTATTGAACAGATTATTGATGTTGACTCCCAGGCGCACATTGCTCTTTAATGTATAAGAGAAACCGAGGTCGGTCAGCCAGTAAGCATCGAACGAGCTCGTATTATCCGAGTTGCGGTATACTTTGTCCTGAAACTGGTAGAAAAGTTTACTCCCAGTCCCTTTAACACGCCTTTGGATACGGTGTAAGCGCCAAAAGCATAGAATGTGTTTTTAGGAATGTAGGCATATTGTTTGCCTTTGCTTGAAGTGGTCGGCATATAAGGGTTGTCGGCTAAATCGCGTACCTTTGCATCGGTATATCCGTATCCGGCGCTCATCGACAAGTTGTAGATGGGACTCCAGGTAATGTCAATATCGAATCCTTTGGAATCCATTCTGCCTACTTGTCCCACAACTTTCTTGTCCAGTTCTACGCCGTTGGCAATATCGCCTTTGTTGGCAAGAGTCTGGCGGATATTATCCTTATTGATATAGAACAAACTTACGTTAGTCTGCAATGTACGTGTGATCTCGTATCGTGCACCCACTTCTACCTGGAAACCTTTCTCCGGCTTGAATACCTCTTTACCATTTACGGGAGTGAACTCTTTTCCATCCTTGTCGATATAAATGGTGTTAGCGTCATAAAATGCGCGGATAGGCTTGAAGTAAGTACCGTATGAACCGTAAACAGATAGTTTTTCAATAGGCAGATATACCAATCCGGCACGGAAGGTGAAGGCACCATTGGTTATTTTATTATAAGCATCGTCATCCGGTTTATCATAATGGCGTCCTCCGTCACTGGTGTTCAGGTTAGCAGTCTTATACATAAAAAGATCGTAACGTCCGGCCAGCATCATTTTCAGTTTATCACTGAATTCCACCAAGTCTTGCAGATAAAATCCGTGGGTAAATGTTTTCTGTGCAGTAACAAATCTGAAAGGAGCTTCCATCCAACCAATGCTGTGAGGGTTGTATACCGAGCCATGTCCTGTGGTTCCGGGACCGGTGGCTCCGGTGCTCCCATTGCCATAGGCCATATAAGAGTCACGCATCAAGGATACAAAAGAATAACCGCCCAAATAGTTGTGTGCAACGTCTCCCGTATAGAACTTTCCGCTTGCCTCCAATTGATTGTTCACAGTTTTAGCGATATGTGAAAAGCGTAGCGGGTAACTGTAGTAGATAGAGTCCAGGCAGATATACTTTTTGGTATCATTGCCCTGTTTGTCTTTGGTCATGTAATAATGATCATAGATGGGACGGTCGCTTGTGAGGTAGTCCAGTGATTCGGTACCGAAGTAGTCAATGTCGTCATAGGTATAAGACAATTTCTCCATCAATTTGAAAGCTTCGCTGAATGTGTGCTTATACATGGCGGAAGCATTGAATCCACGGTTGTACATAAAGTCCGATTCACTGTTGTAGCGGGCTTTCTTGTTCAGTCCGGGCAGGGCATCCCCCTTACTCAGATATTTGCTGCCGTCTGTGGCTGAGAGGATGTCATAAGACATTGTGGGAGGTAAACCGATTTCTGTCGGATAGAAATCGCGGTTAGCTCCGATACGGATATCCAATTCGTCATTTTCTGTCAAATGCCCTCCTAAGGCCAGATAGCCGGAGAGACGTTTGGTAGCATTGCTTCTCCATCCTTCCTGATCCTGCCAATTGACGCTGGCACGGTAGTTCAATGGTCCTATCAGTTACCGCCCAAAGCCATTGTGGCCTGCTTGTTATAGTAACTGCCATAAGCCAGGCGGGCATAGACACTTTGCTTGCTTACAGGAGCCTTGCGGACAATATTAAGGACACCACCCACAGCGGATTGTCCGTAGAGTACTGAAGCCGGACCTTTTAACAGTTCGATGCTTTCCACAGCCGATAAGTCCATGAACGGATAAGAGTTGTCAATAGACGAGCGTTCGTCACGTACCCCGTCTACCATGATTACAGAATTATCGAATCCACGGATTGAGAATTGGGTAAACGCTCCGTAAGAGGTACGAAAGCGTACACCGGGAAGGAAACGGGAGGCTTCCTGTATATCCCGGATGTTTCGTTTCTCAAGCATTCCGGAAGTAATGGAGTTGGTTGAAATAGGAATGAACTTTGCCGGAACATCCAGTTTCAAAGCATCGGTCTTGCGTCTGTAGTTGGTTGCCACTACTACTTCATTGATTGAAAATACAGAATCGTTGAAGTTAGTATATTCTTTATTTTTCTGTTGTGCCTGTGAGGGAAGTAATAGAGCACTCCCCAATGCAGCTAATATGATTCTTTTCATTTGTCTTTGTCTTTTGCATATTTGGCTTTTTTCTTCATTATATCCACCATCTTATGCTTTAGCATAAATTGGGCATGATCGATAAACAGTTGTTGGATGGCGGGGTATTTCGCCCAACCCCTGCATACGTACATCTACTTTCAAACCTTCTTTTTCAAGGGCTTCTTTCCAGTCGACGGCTATATCGTTATTGGCGTGATCACCTGCCACAAACATGAACGGAACCAGCGTAACCTGTTTCGTTTTGTTATCTTTGAGTTGCTGAAGCATGGTGTCGAAAGTAGGATAACCCTCGATAGTGCCTACATGAAAGTTTTTCAATCCTTTGGCTTTCAGCATGTAGTCGATCATTGCATAAGTGGCAGTACTGGGAGTGTAGGTTCCATGACCCACAAGTACTACACTTCCTTTTTCCGGTTTGCCTGCACCGAGGATATCTACTACTGCCTCAGCATCTTCTACCGAATAGAGCAGCGGGTTACCTACCCGGATCTCTTTAAAAAAACGGGCTACTGAAGCAACATCACGCTCAATGATTCCATTTCAACGCCTTCTATGATATTGGTGCTTTGCACAATGACGTGTGTATAGCCATCTCCGAGAAGTTTCAGCAGCGCTTCCAGCGGATTAGGTTTTTCAATGCCACGAGCTTTGAGGCGGCGCATTACGATACGTGAGGTATAAGCTTCACGCATTTCCATTTGCGGAAATGCTTCTTTGGCTTTCGCATTGATGGCATCGATCGTCTTGGTGCGGGTGTCATCATAGGTAGTGCCGAAGTGTACCATAAGCAAGGCGGCTTTATCACCCGGCTGCATGCCGGCCAGCATATCGGAGGCCACGAAGTTCCCCCCTTCGTGCGCAGAGCAGAAGAGGGAAACTAACAAGAATAAAGAGAGAATATATGTTTTCATTGTTTATTTCTTAAAACGAAGGGTTAAACTTACATATGCCATACGTCCCGGAGAGAGGAGTGCGTAGTTCACACCGTTAGGACGGGTATCACGTTTGTTGAAAATATTGTCGAGGCCCATACCGAAGTCCAGTCCCAAGTGTTGGAAACCTGTCAGTGAGTGTTTCACATTCAAGTTCCATACGCCATAGCCCGGAGCGTCACCGTAGCTATGTCCCGGGTGGAAGCGTTTGCTTTGGAAACGACCGTTGATATTTACGTTCAGCATATAGTCGTTCCATGCATGTGTGTAGTTTCCTGCTACGGTTCCGGTGTGGCGTACCGAGCGGTCTATGTTACCCCATATACCGTCCACACTCTTGCCACGTGCATAAGCGTAAGCATAGTTTCCGTTCAGGCTGAAGCCTGCGCCGAGGTTGGTGGCTGCGTTTACTTCAAAACCTCTGACAACACCTTTGTCGAGGTTACCATAAAGTTTGTAATTGGCTAATGCCTTTGTTTCAGAGTCTGTCAGATTGAATTCTTTCTGGGCCTGAGCACGTAACTCTTCACCGTTAGGAAGATCTACAAGTCTATATGTAGTAGAATTAATCATATCATCTATATAATTCAAATAACCGGTAACAGAGACATTTAAGCGGTTTGTATTGTATTCCAAGTTAACAGAATAATAATTACTGTGTTCCGCTTTCAAATCTTTATTACCTTGTGTGATCGTTTTGCCTTTATTCATATAATAATAAAGTTCGTCCAGACCAGGGGCACGGTAACCGGTGGAGTAAGTACCACGAATATTGAAAGCACCTACTGAATACATCACAGCCACTTTCGGAGTGAAGCGTCCGCCTGCCAGCTCGTGATAATCATAGCGTACGCCGGCAATACCGGTCAGACAATTCCATAATTTAATTTCGTGTTGCGCATAAGCGGATGCCGTATACACTGACTTGTCCACCCTTGCACTGGGACGATCCAGGCTTTCAGAGCGGTAATCCACTCCCAGTACCGTCATGTTGTTTTTGGCAAAGTTGAAGATTCCCTTTAGCTCTGCATCATAAAAGTGCTGCTCTTTGGTTTTGGCGTAATCTCCAATAGCAATCTTATTTTTATCGTCAGCTACAGTATATTTGTAGTTCTGCATATAGTTATCATTCATCAAATCGAGTTGGATGGAAGAACGCTTGTTGATTTTGTAACGTCCTCCCAAACCGAAGTTATACGATTCGTAATGTAGATCATACTTGGAACCTCCATCGATATCCGCTGTGTATACAGGGCGGTCCGTCAACTTCCAATAGTATCCTCCGTTAGCATAGAACGAGAGCTTTTCAGTCGGTTCGAACGTGAATTTCTGGTTTACCAGATTAGAATGGAAACCATTGGATGTAGCTGATACGGTCGGTACTGTCGATACATTACCTTTTTTATCAGTAACATATGCCAGATCGCTGTTCTGCCATCCTGCACTTTGTTCGTGTTTATAGGAGGTATATGAGCCGAACTTTTCTGTTGCAATATCCGCATTTACCATTTGTGTCAGTTGGCGATGATCTTCATATCGGGTGGTAGAAGTCACCTGCATCAGTTCTTTCGGTTCGTTGGTGATGATATTGATCACACCGGCAATGGCGTCAGAGCCATAGAGTGACGAACCGGCACCATCCAGCACTTCGATGCGTTTCACACGGCTCATATCAATGCGTGAGAGGTCGATATTATTAGATGTATCTCCGGTCAGTTTACGTCCGTTGATCAGAATCAGCACATATTTATTGGAGAGTCCGTTCATCATCAGGTAAGATCCCATTGAGTTGGTAGAGAACGAAAGAGAAGGAACCAGCATGGTCATTGCCTGCTGAAAGTCTGTGATACCGGCTTTCTTTATTTCATTGGCAGTTACTACTTCCACCGGTGCCGGTGTGTTTTTGAGCCTTTGGTGTGTACCGGTACCTGTTACAACTACAGGATTCAGGTCAACACTCATCTCTGTCTTCTTGCCTGTCGCGTGTTGTTGTGCAAATGCACCCATTGCCGCGCATCCTCCCATGAGGATGGTCAGTAAGCATCTTTTGTTCATTGATGTTTTTGAATAATGTGTTAGTAAACGGCCTTCCTGACCCCGGGAGGGCACTGTTATCTATGTCTGCTTCGGCAGGTTTCCTGACTATCCCTTTTTGAAAAGCTACCTTCCCTCATGCTTTACAGGCTATGACAGTGGTATATGTAGAAATGCTTTTCTTATCTTCTTCCGATTATGATGGCAACAGTAGAAGAGCAGGGGGATCACAGTAGCGGGCACTGTTCGGGATTTACACCCGATTCCCTTTTATGCAACGAACAGAAAGTCCGGTATGCATCACCTAAGCGGCTGCAAATATATACATTTATTAGATTATATAGAAATAAATTAAAAATATACCGATTAAATAGTACATATAAAAAAGTCCTGATAGACGCTTTGTTTTTGGAAATTTGACATTCTGCATCCTCCTTTTAGAATCTCTATTTTGATGAAAAAGAGGCTCTAAAAGAGGAAGATGCCGATTCAGCCTTTATTGAGGCACTGATGGAAAGGGAGCCGGATTCTCGCTGTCGGAGTGTATAAAGGAAGATGAATCTTATATTTTTCATTAACAATTCTTCATCTATTGGTTTTTATCCTTATCTTTGTCCCGAATTGGTTTCGAATGAAGACTTTCGTCATTCGGATTAAAAGGGAATCGGGTGTAAATCCCGGACAGTCCCGCTGCTGTGAAGCTTCATCGATATCTTGAAACAATCCTTTCGCCACTGACGTGGGGGGAACACCTCCGTCGGGAAGGCTTCAAGATTAGAAGTCAGTCAGAAGACCTGCCGTTCATCAAAGGCTGTTTTTACTCGTGGGATTAGGAAAGCAGTACGAAAAAAGTATTTAATCAGGAAAAAAAGAAAGGTGGTGTGCCTGTGAAAAAGGTATGTCCGTGTTGTGGTGCTGTGTTTCAATGCCGGCACGACAATATATTATTATGTCATTGTGCTACGGTAAAGCTCGACTCGCTGCAACGTGCTTATATCAAGGAGCATTTCCCGGACTGTTTGTGTCACGATTGCCTAAAGAAAATACAAGAAGGGGAATTGGCCTGTAAGGCAAATCTTTCTTGTACGGATGGTGTGGGTGAAGTAACTGATCGACTCTCCGGGGATATGTAAACAAGTATTCAATCAACATAACTTTTTATACTATGGAACTTTTAAGAAACCTGTTTGAGGGATACCCCAACCTTTGGGGTGGAGGAGTGGCACATTCCGTGCTTATCCTGTCGCTGGTCATTGCGTTTGGCATTATGCTGGGTAAAATAAAAGTAGCAGGCATCTCTCTGGGAGTTACCTGGATTTTGTTTGTCGGCATTGTCTTCGGACATTTTAATCTGAATCTGAACGAGCATTTATTGCACTTTCTGAAGGAGTTCGGACTTATCTTATTTGTATATTCCATCGGATTGCAGGTGGGGCCCGGATTCTTCTCCGCTTTTAAGAAAGGAGGATTCACCCTCAATATGTTGGCTATGATCGTTGTCTTTGCAGGAGTCATCATTACCCTTGCATTGCATTTTATAACCGGAATACCGATTACCACCATGGTAGGTATTTTATCGGGAGCGGTGACCAACACACCCGGATTGGGTGCTGCGCAACAGGCCAACAGTGACCTGACCGGGATAGATGCACCGGAGATTGCTTTGGGATATGCTGTAGCCTATCCGTTGGGCGTAGTGGGATGCATCATGTCGCTGTTAGGCCTTAAATACCTTTTCCGTATTAATACCAAGCAGGAGGAAGCCGAAGCCGAACAGGGACTGGGACATTTACAAGAGTTGACAGTCCGTCCTGTTTCATTGGAGGTCCGTAATGAAGCTCTTCACGGTAAACGTATTAAGGATATACGTCCATTGGTAAACCGTAATTTTGTGGTATCGCGTATCCGGCATTTGAACGGAAAGAAAGAGTCGGAATTGGTAAATTCCGATACTGAGCTTCATCTGGGTGATGAAATATTGGTTATTGCGACTCCGATAGATATAGAGGCGATCACTGCGTTTTTCGGCAAACCGATCGAAGTGGAATGGGAACAGCTGAACAAAGAACTGATTTCACGCCGAATTCTGATAACTAAGCCCGAACTGAACGGTAAGACATTGGCGCAATTGAAGATTCGTAATAATTTTGGTGCCAGTGTCACCCGCGTCAACCGTTCGGGAGTGGATCTGGTGGCAAGTCCCCAGTTGCAATTACAAATGGGAGACCGTGTGACGATTGTCGGCAGTGAGTTGGCGGTGAGTCATGCAGAAAAGGTATTGGGTAATTCGATGAAACGCCTGAATCATCCGAATCTGATTCCTATTTTTCTGGGTATTGCCTTGGGATGTATCCTGGGTAGCATCCCGTTTATGTTTCCCGGAATTCCCCAACCGGTTAAACTCGGGTTGGCAGGAGGCCCGTTGATTGTTTCGATTCTTATCAGCCGCTTCGGCCCGCAGTATAAGCTGATTACTTATACCACTATGAGTGCCAATCTGATGATAAGGGAAATCGGCATCTCGCTGTTTCTTGCTTGTGTCGGTCTCGGAGCCGGCGACGGATTTGTGGAAACCATTATCCATGAAGGCGGTTATGTGTGGATCGCTTACGGTATGATTATAACAGTCGTTCCCCTGCTGCTGGCCGGTTTTATCGGACGTTATGCTTTCAAGCTGAACTATTATACGTTGATAGGGGTGTTGGCCGGTTCCACAACGAATCCACCGGCGTTGGCCTACTCCAATGATCTGACATCGTGTGATGCGCCGGCAGTAGGTTATGCTACAGTCTATCCGCTGACGATGTTCCTGCGTGTGCTTACGGCACAATTATTAATTCTTTCGTTAGGTTGAGTTCTAAATAATAATAAAGATAAGCAATGTGACAAGGAGAGTCTGGTGAAATGAAATGACTTATGTGCTTTCTCTTTCCTTTCTTTTTTGTACTTTTGCGCCCGATTTAAAAAAGTGAGCAATTTTATGACTACAAATGAATCTTTGATTTCCATATCCAAGTTCATTGCCGGATATTCGGCCCATTTGATGGGAGCAGGTGTGCATACCTCCCGTGTGATCCGTAATTCAAAGCGTATCGGAGAAGCCTATGGAGTGGATGTGAAGTTGAGTGTGTTTCACAAAAACATCATTCTGACTATCATCGACAACGAGACGCGTGAAGCTTGCAATGAAGTGATTGATATCCCTCCCCATCCGATCAGTTTTGAACACAACTCAGAGTTGAGTGCCTTGAGCTGGGAGGTTTACGACAAACATCTGTCTTTACACGAATTGTCGGATAAGTTCAACAAAATCATATCGGCACCGAAAATAGATCCGCTATTTGTTCTTTTACTGGTCGGATTTGCCAATGCTTCATTCTGTAAGTTGTTTGGTGGCGATATTATTTCTATGGGCATTGTCTTTTCGGCTACCATCACCGGACTTTTCCTGAAGCAACAGATGCAGAAGAAGAAAATCAATCATTATATTATTTTCATTGTTTCCGCTTTTGTTGCGTCGCTTTGTGCATCGACGGCACTGATTTTTGATACCACTTCGGAGATAGCTCTTGCCACCAGCGTGCTTTATCTGGTTCCGGGTGTGCCGTTGATCAACGGTGTGATTGATATTGTAGAGGGATACATCCTTACGGGATTTGCCCGATTGACGGAAGCCGCGCTACTGATTGTCAGCATTGCGATAGGCCTGTCGTTTACATTGTTAATGGTTAAAAACAGTTTGATATGATAGCTTTAGATATTCTTTCCGATGGATTTTTTGCCGCAATAGCGGGTATTGGTTTTGGCGCCATATCCGATCCTCCGTTGCGGGCTTTCAAGATGATTGCGATACTTGCGGCAGCCGGACATGCCTGTCGTTATTGCCTGATGACTTTCCTGGGTGTCGACATTGCCACGGCTTCTTTGTTCGGGGCATTGGTTATCGGCTTTGGCAGTTTGTGGCTCGGGCGGAAGGTGTATTGTCCGATGACTGTGCTTTATATACCGGCATTGCTCCCGATGATTCCGGGTAAGTTTGCCTACAATATGGTGTTCTCGTTGATTATGAGTCTGCAAACAATGAACGAACCGGAGCGTCTGGGCAAATACATGGAGACGTTTTTCTCTAATGGCCTGGTTACCTGTACCGTTATCTTTATGTTGGCAGTAGGAGCTACCTTCCCCATGTTTCTGCTTCCTCACAAAGCTTTTTCCCTGACACGGCATTAATCAATTTATCTATTAAATAAAGAATCTATATTTTATGGAGATTTTCTGGAAAACTATTGCGTATTATAATTCTGCTACATGGATCTATCAGTTGCTGATCATTGTCGCCGGCCTGCTGTTGACAGTGATGCTTATAAAGAATCCCCGTCCGTGGGTAAAGATGGGCATGAAGCTATATATGATTTTTCTGTATTTGTGGATTGCTATCGCATATTATGCCATCTGTTGTGACGAGCGCAGTTATAACGGGGCGCTGGCTATGTTCTGGGTGGTTATGGCCACGATATGGGTATGGGATGCCATCACCGGATATACTACTTTCGAACGTACATATAAATATGATATCCTTTCGTACGTATTGTTGATTTTACCATTTGTATATCCTTTGGTATCCATTGCGAGAGGACTTACTTTTCCAGGCATTACATCGCCGGTAATGCCTTGCTCGGTAACAGTTTTCACGATCGGTCTGCTTTTGTTGTTCTCCCGTAAGGTAAATATGTTTTTGGTGCTGTTCCTGTGCCATTGGTCGCTGATCGGCTTATCGAAGACTTACTTCTTTAATATTCCGGAGGATTTCCTTTTGGCCAGTGCAACGATCCCTGCCTTATATCTATTTTTCCGGGAGTATTTCCTCAACAACCTGCATGCCGATACAAAGCCTAAAGCAAAGTACATTAATTGGTTGCTTGTCTTTGTATGCGTATCTATCGGAATCTTACTTACCACCACCCTGTTTCTGGAGTTGATGCCGGGCAAGCAGCCGTAGCACTTTTTACCGGTAAAGATGCACCCTCACAGAGAAATATCCGTATCTTTGTAGGATAAAAACCGACAATAATGGAATGTAGGATGATTTCTCAATTTCTGATAGCGGCTCCTTCTTCGGGCAGTGGAAAGACAACGGTCAGTCGTGGATTGATGGCTCTGTTGATTAAGAAGGGACTGAAGGTTCAACCTTTCAAATGCGGTCCCGACTATATCGACACCAAATATCATACGGCAGTTTGCAGACGTCCTTCCATCAATTTGGATACCTTTATGGCTTCGGCCGGACATGTAAAGGAGCTTTATGCCCGTTATGCCACAGGAGCCGATGCCTGCATCACGGAGGGTATGATGGGGATGTATGACGGTTACGACCGTGACCGGGGTTCCTCGGCAGAAGTGGCCGGATTACTGAATTTACCTGTCATATTGGTGGTCGATGCCAAATCGGCCGCTTATTCGGTGGCTCCTTTGCTTTCGGGCTTCATTCACTTTCGGTCCGAGATCAGGATAGCGGGTGTTATATTCAATCGGGTAGGGTCTCCGCGCCATTATGAAATGTTGCAGGAAGTCTGTACCGAGTTGGGAATTACCTGTTTGGGGTATTTGCCCAAACAGGAGAGCTTGGTACAGGAATCACGTTATCTGGGGCTGGATTTCAGCCATTCGAAAGGAACGGACGCACTGGAAGAGCTGACCGGATTAATGGAAAAGTACATCGACTATAACCGTTTGCTTGAGGAAACGAAACTTCCTGCTCCGATACCTCCTGTTTCAAATATTTCTCTACAGGAAGATTTAAAGATCTCCGTGGCATGCAATTCGGAATCTTTCTCTTTCATTTATCAGGAACACCTGGATGTGCTTTGCCGCCTGGGAACCGTTATTCTCTTTAATCCGGAGGATAATCGCCCGTTGCCTGAAGGTACGGACTTGCTTTATCTTCCCGGAGGCTATCCGGAAAAGCATTATGAGAAATTGCGTCAGGCTTGGCAAAGGATGCAGTCTATACGTAACTACGCGGAGTCCGGCGGACGAGTACTTGCCGAATGCGGAGGAATGATTTATCTCTCTAAAGGTATTCTCCTTGACCGGTCGGAGCACTCGGACAGTGAGGTCGGGGTGCAGGCAGGGGTACTTCCGTTCTTTATCTCGAATCGTAAGGCTGACAGGCGCTTGACTCTGGGGTACCGGCAGTTCGATTATAACGGCCAACATCTTCGCGGACACGAGTTTCACTATACACAATTCGAGCCGAAACCGGAAGAGTCACTGGAATCTGTCACTCAGGTATACAATGCCAAGAGAATGCCTGTCAGTACACCTGTGTTCCGATATAAAAACGTGATAGCCAGCTATACGCATCTATACTGGGGAGAGATCGATTTACTTAAATTGTTTGAATGATGAAACGAATCTATACACGGACCGGTGACCGGGGAACAACCGGCATTCATGGCGGAGAAAGGGTAGAGAAAGATGATATCCGGATCGAGGCGAACGGGACCATCGATGAATTGAATGCAGTGATCGGCATTATCCGTTCATTGCTCCCTCAGGAGCATGACTGGCAGAAGTTGCTGCACCACCTCCAAAGAGAGTTAATGGTAGTTATGAGTCATGTGGCTACTCCATCCGCCATTCGCGATAAGAATCCGAATGTGCTGTCACCCGGACTGGCGGCTTTCTGTGAGCAAGAGATGGATACAATGACTGCCGGACTGAAAGAGAACGGTTATTTCCTGTTGCCCGGTGGCACACCTGTCTCTGCTCAGTTACAGTTTGCCCGTACCGTAGCCCGCCGTGCAGAGCGGCGGCTCTGGACCTTGAATCGGCAAGATGCTGTTCCGGAAGATATTCTGAGCTTTATCAATCGTCTGTCCGATCTGTTTTTTGTAATGGCACGCTTCGACATGCAACAACAGGACTGGCCGGAGGAACGCTGGCAGGCCTTTGCATATAAGACAAAGAAGAAATAAAAACAAGCATCCGTTCCAAATCCTTTCCGGCAGAGGGACAGGGAAGATGATATAAAAACGAAGTGAAAACACTCGGGCAGTAACTGTTTCCCTTCCAAAACAAAGCAAACATGATGATTAGTAAAAATCCTTTGGGCGACATAGCCAAACTAAACAGGATTTGTGCTTCGGCACAGATCGGATGGTGGGAAGTGAACTTCACTACAGGAAAGTGTTTTATTTCGGAAACCCTGCTTAAATCATTGGAAGTCAGTAGTGTATGGTTAGACATTGACGAGTTGATGTCTACCGTACGACAGGATTATCGTAAGCGCATTACGGATGAGTTTACCTCCATACCTCGGAAGGGGGTGTTCGAACAGACCTTTCCTGTGACTTCCGGTCGCGGTAATGTATTCTGGATACATTGTGCGTTGAGCATGGAGGAGGAGAATGAAGAAGGGCAATTGATTGCCACCGGATATGGCCAGCGGATAGAGAGTCCGGAGACACAAGGTTATCAATGTGCATGGAATCAGCGCATCAACAATTTGCTCTATTGCCAGAACTCCATTGCCAACTCGCTCCTGAAACTTTTGAGTAATGATACCGGTGACGAATTGTTTGAAGAAATGCTGGCTGACATTCTGTACTTCTTTAAAGGTGCCCGGGTCTACATCGTGCGCTACAACTGGAAAAACGGAAATCAAAGCTGCCTTTATGAAGTGGCGGCCTGTAACGTGATCACCCTGAAAGAGAAACTACAGAATATCTGTTCGGAAGATGCTCCCTGGTTCTATCAGCAGATACATGCTAATCGTCCCGTTATTTTGAACTCACCCGACGAACTGCCTCCGCTTGCCGTGCGTGATCGCGAAGTACTGGCCGAAAACGGGACAAACTCGATGATGCTGGCACCTCTGATGCGTGAGGAAGGGGTATGGGGATATATGGGTATCGACATCGTAGACGGATACCGGAAGTGGAACAGTGAAGATTATCAATGGTTCTCTTCGCTGGCAAATATCATTAGTATCTGCATGGAGCTGCGCATGATCAAAGAGCGGGTGATGCACAGTGAGAAATTGTTTCACGATATATTCACCAATATTCCGGTGGGTCTCGAACTATATAATAAGGAAGGTATGTTGCTGGACTGCAATAACCGGAACCTCGAGATATTCGGTGTCGGCGATAAGAGCCGGATCATCGGACTGAACCTGTTTGAAAGTCCCAATATGACCCGGGATATACATGAAAGCCTTCGGGCAGGCCGTCCCGGTACATTTCATCTGAAATACGATTTCGATGAAGAACGCAGGCTTTTTCAGTCGGAGCGAAGAGGAGTGATGGATCTCGACATACGGAGCCTGATGCTTTATGATGCGGAAGACAACCTGTCAAACTACTTGTTGGTCAATATCGATAATACGGAGCGCAACAATGCGCTGAGTAAGGTGCATGACTTTGAGAACTTCTTCTCTATTATCTCTGATTATTCCAAAGTGGGGTATGCCAAAATCAATCTGCTGGATCACACCGGATTCGCCGTCCGCCAGTGGTATCGTAATCTGGGAGAAAGCCATGATACACCTTTGACGGACATTATCGGTATCTTTTCACACATGCATCCTGATGACCGTAAGTCAGTGCTCGATTTTTATGAAAAGGCGAAAGCGGGTACGGAACGCTTCTTTGACGGTGATCTGCGTATTCGTCCGGCAGATGGTTCGGATCGGTGGAACTGGATACACAAGTCTTCTATGGTGACTGCCTATCAGTCACCCAATCCACGGTTGGAACTGGTAGAGGTGAACTATGATATAACAGTCCAGAAAGAGACGGAAGCGGAGCTTCGGGCCGCACGGGACAAGGCGGAAGAGTCCAATCGGCTGAAGTCTGCTTTCCTGGCAAACATCAGTCATGAAATACGTACGCCGCTGAATGCCATTGTAGGCTTCTCCGATCTTCTGATGACGGTTGACGATCCGGCAGAGCAGGAAGAGTTCCGCCGGACCATACAGAAAAACAATACATTGCTTCTGCAATTGTTTTCGGATATCATCGATCTTTCAAAGATCGATGCGGGATCGTTTGAGTATATGCCGAAACCTGTCTGCCTTTATCAGTTCTGTGCCATGATGGTGCAGAAGATGAGGAACAAGGTGCCCGAAGGAGTCGAACTGCAGATTGACGAGGACTCACCGCTCGATGCCTGGTTCAGTGCCGACAGCGGATATCTGAATCAGGTGGTTACCAACTTTATGAGCAATGCGATTAAGTTTACGCATCGAGGCACCATCACTGTCGGCTATCGGATCGACGCCCGGCAGCAACTTGAAATGTTCGTAGAAGATACAGGTATCGGTATTTCCATTGAAAATCAGGAAGCTGTTTTCGACCGCTTTATGAAAGTGGACAGTTTTGTACAAGGTACCGTTGGGGCTTCCCCTGTGCAAAAGCATTATCGAGAAGATGGGCGGACACATTGGCGTAATCTCCGAGTTGGGGAAGGGTTCACGCTTCTGGTTCACGCTTCCAGCTTTTTCTTGTATACCCACACGCTGAGCCCGAAATAGACGATCACCTGTATCCACAGTGTAATGTATTCCGGCTGTATGTCTGCCATATCGGCTCCCATCGAGTTTAGCTTGACGAAAGCAAGCGTGGCGGGTGCGGCCGGGAGGATGTAATGTGCCATGCGCCAATACCATGGCATCAGTTCCAGCGGGTAGGAGACTCCGGACAGGAAAATCAAGCCTACCGAGAAGAAAGCGATCATCAGCAGCGGAGCTTCCGAATCGGTGAAGTAACGCGAGGCTGCCAGCCCGAAGAAAGAGGTCGCCATCAGATAAGGTACCATCATAGCGGTAATGTACAGTCCGTTTCCGATATTGGGAATGCTGAAGAAGTGGGGTAATAATCCTAACAAGAACATGGAGAAGACCGTATAAAGTCCGCAGTACACAAAAGTCTTTCCGGCAACAAGACGCATTGCCCCTCCCCAGAGTCCGCTTTTATCCGCTGTCCTGCCCCCCGGAAGCAACGGTTCTGTAGCGCGGTGCTGATACTCGTCACCCGTCAGCATACCGATAACCATCAATAAGGTCTGGAAGATAATGACCATCATGACAGCCGGAATCAGATAAGAACCATACCCCTCAGTGTGGTTATAGAGTGCGGTGCCGGCCACGTTTACGGGCTTGGCCATGGCCACGGCAAGCAGTCCCTGCGGGGGGAGGAATACGGCACCATCCATGCGATGGGCATCGTTGATGGCAAGGTATACACGTGAAGTGGCTTCTTGCAGCGCTTCAAAATAGAGAAAGGCGTCTGTGGTGGCGTATAGTGAGAATACAGCCTCGCGTCCCTGGAAGACACGGGTCTCAAAATCATGCGGAATGTACAGAATGCCTTGTACCTTGCCCTCTTTCATCCATTCGCGGGCTTCCCGATAGTCCATGGCTTGTGCGTATACGGCTACTTGCGGCGTGGCGTCGAGCCAACGGATGTATTGCCGGCTAAGGCTGCTGTGCGAGTTGTCGACCACTGCCACCGGAGCGTCGGTCACGATATTGGGAGCATACATATAGTTATAGAGCAACCCATAAACAAAGATACCTCCCATCAGTACCAACAGTACGGCATAGCTGGTGCTGATGGCACGAAACTCACGTGCGATGATAAAGGAAATCTGCGAAAGTTTACCGGATGTTTTCATATTTACGACTGATTATGGCTCGTCTGAGGTGCGGAAGCATCGCCAACGCCAATAACGGAAGATACAGAGTATCACTGCCGAAGGCCATAGGTGGATAAATCCGCCGCCATAGTAGAGCATGGTTTGTGTAATTTCGGTGTAATGGCGCACCGGAAACAGATAAGAGGCGTCGCGCACCAACGGATACATGTTGAGTACCGGAAAGGTGACACCGGATAAAGTAGCTCCCAGCGAGCCGACCATGGATACGATACTGATGATGATTGCCACGGCAGGGAACAGGGAGAAGATGAACAATGCCAGTGCCTGGGTGGCAATGATAAAGAGCACTGTCATGACGTTGAGCAGCAGCCAACTCCCTTGAAAAGGTATATGCAGGATGCCAAACATGACAAAGTTGCCCAATATACCGATCAGGCTGAAGATAAGCGTATAAGGCAACAGCTTGCCCGTAACGGCAACCGTGATGTCGCCGCCCGCCGCCTGCAACCATTGACCGGCTGTACCGAACTTTATTTCGCTTCCTACGGCATATACCGTGATAAGCAGTACCAACACCTGAAAGAGTACAAAAAAGAAAGGCTGGCTCAGGTAGACCGAGTAATCCAGCGACGGGTTATAAATGGGATGATTGTTGGCTTGCACGGGGAGCAGAAAGGTTTCTATCTGCTGTTCGTTCACTCCCAGCGCCACAGCTTTCATCACGATGGGGGAGAGAGCTACGGGTGCGAGCGAGCTTTCGAAGGCGGCCATCAACTCACCTCCCACCGAGAGCAGGGCATAGTGATAATAATAGTTCAGAGTGGCGTCCTGCCCCGATATCATATCCTGTTCAAAGCGGGGAGGGATCGAGAGATAACCATATATTTCTTTCTGCTGTACCGCTTTGCGTGCCTCGGCTTCGTCAACGAAGTGGCGGGTTACCCGGAAAGTGGGTACGGCAGACATCCGCCGGGTAATATCTCTCGAAGTGGCCGTGTTGTCCCGGTCGACAATGCCGATGGGGATATTTTCCATCTGCCCGTTGCCGAATATGGTAGCCATGAAAAAGAGCGTGAACAACGGAAGTACCAGGCAGACACCGAAGTAGAGGCGTCGAGAGGTCATCCGTTGCCACTCACGTTGTATGACACGGGTTATAGGGGAGTGTTGCATAATTAGATTGTCTTTGAGTTTTGATTTACCACAGAGTAGCACAGAGTCCCACTGAGAATATCTTTTCTCTTAAACATCCTGTAAACAAGAGATTAAAACTCTGTGAGTCTCTGTGTCTTCTGTGGTGAATCGTATTCATTTCTCTATTTGATTTCTACCAGTACCGACATTCCCGGACGCAGCCCCTCCACTTTCTTGGTGGGACGAGCGTGGATTTCGAATGTCTGTAAATCATAGCTGCCCGTTTGCTTGGTCGATTTCCAGGTAGCAAAACTACCCAGCGGACTGATATAATATATCTTGAACCCGATTCCTTTTTGGGCCAGGGCGGGCACATCCCCAATGAATGTACCTCCCATACGGAAGTCCGGCATCAGGTCTTCCCTTACGTTCAGTACCACGTGTATATCATCCATCACCACCAGGTTCATGATCGGAGTGCCCGGTGCGACAAGTTCGCCCCGTTTAGGAAAGATGGTTGCTATTTGTCCATCTTCCGGTGCGATCAGGCGGGCATCCACCAGGAGTGATGAAACTTCATCAACCGTGCTGTTGGCCGCATTGACCATCGAGCGGGCCGAGGCTTTATCTTCACTTTGCGCTCCGTCTACAGCCATTTGATATTGCTCGTAAGCAGCCCGTTCGGCCGCTTGTGCGGCTTTGTACATGGCTTCCACTTCATCTTTACGTTGAGAAGTGACTACACTGTCCTTATATAAAGTGAGAATACGGTTGTACGTTGTCCGTGCCAATGTCAGGTCGCTTTGAGTTTTGTTCCATAATGCTGCGCCGTAGCTATGATCTGCTTGCGGGTTCCGGCGTCAATCTTCTTGTTCTGTTCTACGGCTACTTGTTTCAATGCGTCCACCTGGCGATACTTGGCCTCTACAGTCGGACTGTTGATGACTACCAGCGTATCTCCTTGTTTCACCCACTGGCCTTCTTCAACCAGGAAGGTGTCGATGCGTCCCGGCAGTTTGCCGCTGATGCGAATCTCGGTAGCTTCGGCCTGCCCTTGCAAGACGAGAGGCTGGTGGCGCATGGCAATCATTCCGATGACGGTGAAGAGCGCTACTGCCACAAGTACAACGATGAATGCGATACTTAAGGTTCTGCCTTTTTTAGATTCTGAATTCTCCATCTCTTATTATTGTTTTATTGGTTACTCCGTTCATTCGATTTCTATTTCATTTCTTCTGTTCTCCGTAATGGGAAGAGAGGTGACGTCCTTCATGCTTCCGAACTGTTCCGGTATTCCGCACAGTGCCAGCAGATTCATCAGCGTCACGTCATATTCGTAGTAGGCCGCCAGTCTGGCTACTTTTGTTTTCGAAAGTAAGGTTTCTGCGTCTACTACCTCTGTCGAAGTGGCCATTCCTTCGGCGAAGGCTTTTTTCCGCATCCGTACCAGTTCTTCACTCAGTTCGATGGTGGTGTTCAGCGCCCGCACGTTGTCGAGTGCCTTTTGCAGGCCGGTATATAGTTTGTCTACCCCGACGGACAGGTCGTCACGTGCTTTCTCCTGTCCCAGTGCAAGGTTTGTTGTGTCAGGCGTGATTGCCGGATTCGCTTCTCCCGTTCCAGTCCGTCGAAAAGGTTCCAGGTGAAGCCTACCCCGATCATGGTGCGGGGCAACAGGTTGCTCTGTATGCCATGTGAATAAAGAGTTTGTTTGCCGAAAAGGGCGATATTGGGCAGATAGCCACTCTGGTCGATGCGGACCTGCTGCTTGGCCATGTGTTCTTGAAGACTCAGTTGGTTGAGCAGATAGTTGCTGATGCCCACTACCTGCATAAACTCCATCTTCGGAGGAAGAGTATCGTTGATAAACAAGGGAGAGGAAGGTGAGATGTCTCCGCTTGTCTCCAGATTCAGCAAGGTCTTGAGGGTGCGTTGCACCACGGCCTCTTCCTTGCGGGCGGCTTCCAGTTCACGCAGTGCTTCGTCCATGTTGACTTGGGCAAAGAGGCGTGCCGCTTTATCTATCATACCGGTGGACTCCAGTTTCAATGCGTTCTCGTAATGCAGCTTCAGTGCTTTGTACGATTCCAGGCGGACACCGACAATTTCTTGTGCCAGGCGCAATCCGTAGTAGCTTTCGGCAAGCAGTGTTCGTTGGGTGGCATCGGTCTGTGCCCGGTTCTCACGGGCAAGGTCTATCATCGTATTGCCTATCTTAGTGGCATGAATACGTTTGCCTCCGGCGAACAATACCCATTCGGCGGTCAGGTCGACAGTGGTCAGGTTGCGCGGTGCCAACGGAAAGATGAGGGTGTTCGTCCCGATTTGATCGAGTATGGACGATATGATTTTATCGTCCGGCAAGATGGAATGTACGAAGTCTTTGGCCGGATCGGTGAATTGAGAAAGCGGTTGCTTCACTTCTATCTTCTCCGAAAGGTGTACAAATGCTCCGGTCGACTGCAGGCTGGGCATCCAGAAAGCATTCAGCTTCCCACGTTCGGCACGGCTATGTCGATGCCTTTGTCGGCTATCTTCAGGCTTTGGTTGCCTTTGTGCAGCAGTTGCAGCGCCTCGTTAAAGCTAAGCTGATGTTGCGAAGTTTCCTGTGTGGGAGGGAGGCTCTGCGCCGCGACGGTGTTGTTGTATAAGAGCATTCCTGCCGCTATCATCAGTGCGACGGGTATTTTTCTTTTTCCATTACGTTCTGTTACGGTTAGGTTTATGAGTCCTTGTAACAGAGAGGGGGAGGTTTGTTCAGAAGATAAAAGGAATGCCGTCTTTATAATCCGACTTCTCTGTTCAACTTAGAAGGATGTTGGTGTGTATGAAACAAAGTTACGATGAATATGGTTTCTTCCTTTTCGTCTACATAATATATAATTTTATAAGGATTTACGAGTAAATATCGGCAGCTAATCTGTTTTTCTTTGGCAAGTATCAGTTCTACAGGTCCTCGGAATGGGTTATTGATTAATTGCAACGTTTTTTGCTCAATGGTTCTTGCCAGGCGATCGGCTGCTTTGTTGCCAAACTCTTGTTGGCTGTATTCTAGAATTTCAATAACTCTTTTTTGTGCTCGAATTGTCCATGCTATCTTCATCATAATAGATAGTGTTTAAAAGTAGTGTGCATTTCTTGGCTACTGATTGTTTGTCCTTGTTGTATTTCATCTATTGCTTGTTCTATTTCTTCTTTAATTTCATCTTCTGTGAGTTGGCAAGGGACTGTTTTTTTAACAACAGTTTTTTCTTTCAAACCGAGTACATCGTGAAGTTTCTGTTTCACTTTATCGATGATTTCTTTACTGTCTATGTTGGCAATAGTCCGGATCAGTTCTGCTTTTTCTGCTTCTAATTCGAGATAAGCCATACTATTGTAAGCTACTGTCGGCTCGGACAGTCGGGTGGTTTCCTCTTCTGGTTGCTTGTATTTTTCGGGCTCTTTCATAATACATCTTGTTTCTTTTAGTACAAATACAAAGATAATAAATTAATTGATAGCGAATGATATTTATCTGTGTAAATCAGCGTAATCTGTGGTGAAGTTCATTATAACATATTCGTTTGTCAAATTGGTACCTTATAAAATGTTTTCTGGATCAAAAAGACAGGTAATGGCATTTTCTGCTAACTATCCCTTTTTGTTTTCTTACCCATATAGGGGAGAATGTCCCGGAACTTTCTGCTTCTTTGCCCGGAAAACCGGGCTTGGGAAGGGGAAGAGTCTGTGTTTTCACTTCGAAGAGCCGATATTTCGACCAAAAGAAGTAAGCATTTACTCCGAAAGACGGTTGTGTTTTTCAAAAATGAATAAGAGTTTTGCCCAATATCTCTATATGTTTTCTTCCATTACATATATTGTTCTTATTTGGGAGTGAAAACAGTGATCCTATTTCTCTGGTTACTCTCGTAGAGTGATAGGTTGATGATTGATAAAAATGTGATATTTTATTGGTTTTTGTTTCTGTTGTTAAACGATAATGCAAAGTAGGTATCCTTTTGTCCTCGTAATTGATGTATTGGTCTCTAACGGTATTTTCTTGATGCGAAAATACGGCGATTTTAGCCCATCCTTGGTACTTTGTACGGGAAAAAGCGAATCTGAAGCGTTTGGATTATCATTTTGATAAAAGGGTATTTTGTATCTGTTTCAATTCCCTTCGGGATACTCGGTTCTATCTTTTTTATATTACCAGTGCAGCGATCTCTGGTGACAGCTCGATGTTTCCGTCTTTGCGGACAATGATGAAGTTGGCATCCCTTAGTGCGTTCATCACACTCTTATACGTAACCAGTCCCATACCCTTGAAGCGTCTCAGGCTTTGCCATCCGTTCTGGGTGGCGTATTGTAGAAGGTCGCGTACTGTCCTGAATCCCATCTCTCCATATAAACATTATAGCATGCGCGCCGACAAGGTTTGATAGGGGAGTATTTACGGGTGTGACCGCATTGCATTTATCGAACATCAGTTCCATCGTCCGACTGCGAAATGTGGCGATTCGTCCTTATGTTCACCCAGAGTCCGGAGGATGGAACTATAGCAAGTCGCCACTTGTGCATACGTCATTTTGTTACGTTTCGCCACCCGTGCGATGGGTTCGCCACCGGAGACGGAAAGGAATATTTCCCGTTCATGATCGTCTGTAATCAACTGGCCGAGTTCCTGAATGAGGATATGAAAAAGCGGTTGGTGTAGTTTCTGGGTTTTCAATAGAAATAGTTCGTCGTCACATTGTGAGAGGAGTACTTCACGTTCCAGTTCCTTTTCTTTGATAATCTTTTCCAGATAGTTCTCACCTAAATCTTTGGTCTGGTGAACATCAAGATATTGGGTCAGGCTTTCGTCATCAATCATTAGGACGTTCTCTATCCTCGATGAAGCGATATATCCCAAGTTTGCCCATGTGCGGAGGTCGGATTCGGCAATACCGCGTTTCTCCGACAGTTGTTTGAGGGTTATCCAGTTAGCCATGCCTGCCCCTCCTTGTTACTTCTTTGATTGGTCTGTTCATACCTTTTTGATTATTATGAACGTCCACATCTTTATGTATACCTTATATATAAGAAGTCGGGCGCTGAGTTCATATTTACGCGGAAAGAGGTAGTACCAATACCTAGAACTTCATAAATATGTTCACACGCCCGACCCTACGTCGCACGTATGAAACTGATTTATTGAAGTTCTTGTTTTATGCATTAATTAAATTTGGTACTTTTCTTTCCGCACAAAACGTTTCAATATGCCGCATTTCTCTTCGGCTTTCAAGTGACAAAGATAAAGAATCTTGTGGGAATAGCAAAGAATGTGACAAGAAAGTTGAGACTGTTATAACTTCCGCATGGAGGCACACTGCATGGATTGGAGATGTGTCATTATCCACCACAGAGTGACACAGAGTTCCATGGAGCAAACTTAATCTGTTGATAACTAATGATACTTATCTGTATAAATCTGTTGTGAATACGAGTTTCGACATACCCCCTCTCTGTGTCACTCTGTGCTCTCTGTGGTGAGTTTTTGATACGCCCACTTGCTCTCCCCGAATATTTTCACTAAGTTTGTCACCCATTAACGTGACGAACACGATATGAATAAGAACTTACACCCTTTGATGCTGGCCGGAACCGGTAGCGATGTAGGCAAAAGCATCATTGCCGCAGCTTTCTGCCGTATATTTCTGCAAGACGGTTATCATCCGGCACCATTCAAAGCACAAAACATGGCATTGAACTCTTATGCCACTCCCGAAGGACTTGAAATAGGAAGGGCGCAAGCCGTGCAGGCCGAGGCCGCAGGTGTGCCTTGCCATACGGATATGAACCCGTTGCTTCTGAAACCATCGTCCGATCATACTTCACAGGTGGTGCTCAACGGACGTCCCATCGGCAATCGGAATGCTTACGAATATTTCCGCCGTGAAGGGCGGGAGGAATTGCGAAAAGAGGTTCATGCCGCATTCGACCGTTTGGCTGCCCGATATAATCCGGTAGTGATGGAGGGAGCGGGGAGGTATCTCCGAGATCAATCTTCGTGACAGCGATCTGGTGAATCTGCCCATGGCCATGCATGCCGGGCAGATGTGATTCTCGTGGCTGATATAGACCGTGGAGGAGTGTTTGCCAGTGTTTACGGTTCGGTGATGCTGCTTCGGCCGGAAGAGCGGAAGCATATCAAGGGGATATTGATTAATAAATTCCGTGGAGATATCCGCCTTTTCGAGTCGGGGGTAAAGATGCTGGAAGATCTTTGTGGTGTTCCGGTGGTTGGGGTGGTGCCCTACTATAAAGATATCTATATTGAGGAAGAAGACTCGGTGATGCTTCAGACCAAGAATATCCGTGCCGGACAAGGCAAAGTGAATGTGGCTGTCGTGTTGCTTCGTCATTTAAGCAATTTCACCGACTTCAATGTCTTGGAGCGCGATTCGCGTGTACACCTGTTCTACACCAACAATACGGACGAGTTGATGAAAGCGGATATCATCCTGTTGCCCGGTTCGAAAAGCACTTTGTCCGATCTGTATGAGTTGCGCCGTAACGGAGTGGCGCAGGCCATCGTCCGTGCTCACCGCGAAGGTGCCACGGTAATGGGCATTTGTGGAGGTTACCAACTGATGGGTAGGGAGGTTTGCGATCCCGATCATGTGGAAGGCGAGATAGAACGCTTGCCGGGATTGGGGTTACTGCCTGTCAGCACCCGCATGCAGGGAGAGAAGGTTACCCGCCAGGTACGGTTTCGTTTTCTTGAAGACAGCGCTGTCTGCGAAGGATACGAAATACACATGGGAACGACCACGCCCCTTGCGGATGTTCCAGTTTCTCCACTCAACATCTGGCGGATGGAAGGGAGGATGGGTATTTTGTAGACCGCACCTGCATGGGAACATACGTACATGGCATTCTCGACAATCCTTCAGTTATCGATTACCTGCTGGAGCCTTTCGCCGATAAACTGAAAGAGACGGCTTTTGATTACAAAGCATTTAAAGAAGAACAATACGATAAACTGGCAGCCCATGTCCGTAAGCACGTCGACTTGCCGCTTATCTATCAAATATTGACAGACAATGATTGAAGGACACGGAGACGATTCTTATAAATACCGCCACCCGATACGGAGCAATTTCAGTTCCAACGTATATAATAAGGTGAACCTCGACGGACTGCGTGCACATTTGTGCGGGCGCATCTCTGCCATATCCGCTTATCCCGAACCGGAACCTTATACGCTGGAGGCCCGTCTGGCGGACCGCCACGCTCTGCCTGCCGCTTCGGTTTGCGTGACGAATGGCGCTACGGAAGCCATTTATCTGATAGCGCAGACCTTTCGGGGAACGAACACGGCCATTCTGATGCCTACGTTTAGTGAGTATGCCGATGCCTGCCGCATGCATGGGCACAAGGTCACATCGCTGTACACACTCGATGCAGTGCCGGAGGACGTGCATATGGTCTGGCTTTGCAATCCGAACAACCCGACCGGAGAGGTGCGTGATAAGAAGTATCTGACGGAACTGATCGCAAAGCATCCCCGGGTCTGTTTCGTGATCGATCAGTCATACGAGTATTTCACGTTGAAAGAGCTTTTTACGGCGCAGGAAGCTGCCGGATTTCCCAATGTGATCCTTCTACATTCGATGACCAAACGCTATGCCATTCCGGGACTTCGGTTGGGGTATGTCACTGCGCATCCCGGACTGATAGGGCGTCTGCGTACGAACCGGATGCCCTGGTCGGTCAATCAGCTTGCCATCGAAGCAGGACTCTACCTGCTTTCCGAAGGCATCCCGGCCGGTCTCTCCATGAAAGATTATCTGGCGGAATGTGCCCGCCTGAAAAGTTCGCTCGAGGCGATAGGCGGGTTAGAGGTCTGGCCTACCGATACTCACTTTATGCTGGTGTGCCTGCGTTTCGGAAAAGCTGCTGCTCTAAAGGAATATCTGGCCCGTGAAGAAGGGATTCTGATTCGGGATGCTTCCAACTTCGAAGGCTGGACGAACGTTTCTTCCGCATTGCCACCCAGACACCGGAAGAGAATGACGAACTGGTGGGAGCGATTGCGAAGTGGATGGCGGAGTAATGACTGACTGATAGGATAGAGAAAGTATGGATGGAATGTTCTTTTGGTATATTAGCCTTGTGTATTTTTGCAGGTTGTTTCCGTTACCGTTAGCCTGGTTGTTCGATCGCTGGCAAGGCGATCCGTCCTGGTTGCCGCATCCTGTGGTAGGATTCGGTAAACTGATAGCTTGGGGAGAGAAGTGTCTGAATGCGGGGAGGGCCCGCGTTTGGAAAGGGGGAATGATGTCGGTAGCATTGATTGCGGGAGTCTACTTTTTTACCTTCCTCTTTTTTAAAGTGATCGGAGAGTATTCCATCATACTGACAGCGCTGATACAAACACTGCTGATCTTTTGTTGCCTGGCAGGTACAACCCTGATACGTGAGGTCCGGATGGTCTTCGAAGCCGTAGACCGTTCATTGGACGAGGGGCGTAAACAAGTGGCCCGCATTGTGGGACGGGATACCTCTGCACTATCTGCACAAGAGGTGCGTACCGCAGCTTTGGAGACTTTAGCCGAAAATCTGAGTGATGGGGTAATTGCACCACTTTTTTGGTATGCAGTGTTGGGAGTGCCCGGCATGATGGCGTACAAGATGGTGAATACACTTGACTCTATGATCGGTTACCGCAACGAGCGTTACCGTCAATTCGGCTGTATAGCTGCCCGGATCGATGATGTTGCCAATTATATTCCTGCCCGCCTGACGGCTTTGTTGATGATCCTCGTCAGCGGACGGTTTTCTTTGCTCAGGTTCGTGGGTAAATATGGCAGCCGGCACGCCAGCCCAAACTCCGGTTATCCCGAAGCTGCTTTGGCCGGTATTCTGAATTGCCGTTTCGGCGGGCCCCACTATTATTTCGGCGAAGAGGTGTGGAAGCTTTTATAGGCAACAACGAACGAGCATTGACAACCGAGGATATGAAGAAAGCCGTCTGTGTCAATCGGCAGGCAGAGGTACTGATGGTTGTGTTGGTGTGGCTGACTATTCTTCTGTCTTTGAGTTAAGTTGCAGCCGGACCACTCCGCCGTAAGGTGTCAGTGCGTTAAAAGCGTCTTCCATTCTCAGTATCCCTGCATAGATTTGTGCACAAATCAGCACCCCTCCATGTGCAAAGACGGCTATGCGTTTATACTCTTTTCCACTCACTTCATTCAGGAACTCCGATACCCGTTGAAGCTGCATCATAAAAGACTCTCCGCCTGTAGCAGCTACATGGAAGTAGTCGTTATACCACTCCTCCAGTCGCGGATCACATATTTTATCAAACTCCTGCATCTCCCATTCACCGAAGTTCAGCTCTTTCAGCCGGGCATCACGAATGGCATCCGGATAACCGCAGTGGTCTGCCAGGCGGGTGCAACGACTCAGCGGGCTTGTGAATACGGCATCAAATACGTCGTTCTGTAGTTGTTGAGCCGTAATTGAGGCTTCTTCTTCAAAACTATCTCGCAAAGGTACATCAGTCTGGCCATAACAGACTCCTTTAGGAACATCGACAGAGGTATGGCGGATTAATATGACTTCCATGACTATATAAACATTAGTATAACTATTCCCAGGTAGAAAGACAGTTCGCTTAGAAGAAACAGTGCCCCGCAACAGTCGCCGGTATAACCTTGCAACTTCCGTTTCATCAGTGTGCAAAGCAGATACAGCATGACCAGCGGAAATACGATAGCCATCCAGTATCGGTACGGTAGCAGGAGTGCTGAAGGAAGTATACCGCATAACAGACCGAAAGCACATTCTCCGCCTGACATTCTGTTATATACTACTTTGGCCTTGCTTTCTTCTTCTTTCCGTGCGTAAGGCAGGAAGTTGATGATTTGTGATGAGGTCAGCTTGCTTATCGTGTCGCCTGCAATCAATGTAATACATGCGAAGGAGAGGGGGAGCGACATCAAAAGACTCCATAGAAGAAGGAAGTAGAAAATCAACCGATGACACCGTAGCTGCCGATATGCGAATCTTTCATGATGGAGAGAATCCGCTCCCGGTTCGTACCTCCTCCGAATCCATCGAAGAAATCTGCCAACCCGTCTTCGTGTAGGGCACCGGTGATCAATAACCGGGCGGCAAGTGCCAACAATACGGCAACGGAGAAGGGGAGGATCTGTGCGCTCAACCAAAGTACTCCTGCCATGATGCCGCCCGTGAGCCATCCGGACAAAGGCCAGTAAGGCACAACGTGTTTAAAACATTCTGCCGGAACTTCGCGGATACGCCAGAAGGGGAGGCGGGTAAAAAAGATAAATGCTGCTAATATATTCATCGGCAAATCTTATTAGAAATATTTGGTGATGGCTGCATGTGCAAAGTTGTCCATCTCGTTGATCATCCGTATGGCAGAGTCAATGATAGGATAGGAGCAGATGGCTCCGGTTCCTTCTCCGAGACGTAAACCCAGATTCAGTAATGGCTTGGCTCCCATGGCATCAAGTACCAGCTTATGTCCGGCTTCATCTCCCTGATGACCGAAGATGGCATAATGCAATACCTCAGGGTAAAGTTGGGAGGCTGCAAGGATGCAGTTTGTCATGATGAATCCGTCTACCAGGATAATCATCTTTAACTCGGCTGCCTGAAGCATGGCGCCTATTGCCATTACCATTTCCAGTCCGCCGAAATAGCGGATCAGGTCGTGTGCGCTTCCGTCTCCCTGATAATGGTCCAGTGCCTGCTGCAATACATTATATTTATGACGGACGCCTGCATTGTCGAGTCCGCTGCCTGCTCCGACACACAGTTCGAGAGGAATATGGGTGAAGCACGTCATCCACATGGAAGACGAAGAAGTGTTGCCGATACCCATTTCGCCCAAAGAAAGCACATTGCACCCTTCGGCATGACACTGACGGACTACTTCCGCTCCGCGCTCGATGCACAAATTCATTTCTTCTTCTGTCATGGCTGCCTCGTACAGATAGTTACGCGAGCTTTTGCGTACCTTCATGTTGATGATTCCTTTCTCGTATGGGAGGTCGTAATCCACTCCGGCATCTACAATCTTCAACTCGAATCCGTGCTGGCGGCAAAGGAAGTTGACACCTGCCCCTCCGTGAAGAAAATTGCTGATTTGTTGCCAGGTGATCTCTTTGGGAGAGAGGCTGACTCCCTCGTCGACAATGCCATGATCGGCTGCGAATATGATATTTTGAGGATGTCTCAGCTCGGGAGTAAGTGTTTGCTGGATAAGCCCGATCTGCAAGGCCAGTTCTTCAAGTGTTCCCAGAGAGCCTTTGGCTTGGTCAGATTATTTATTTTGTCGGTCAGTGCTTTCCGGATGGTTTCGTCCGGTCTGGTGATTTGAAATGTTTTCATTTTATAAGGGTTATTCTATCATTTACTTTTCGTCTTTTACTTTCACAGGAATCCCCGATACCATTAGTATTACCCGATTGGCCCGGGAGGCTATATACTGGTTCATCCATCCTTGCATGTCAGTGAACTTTCGTTGTATCAGGTTTTCTGAAGTTCCTCCCATACCGATTTCGTTGGTGACAAAAATAAGGGTCGCGTCCTGTTGTGTCAGTCGGTCAAACTCGGCTTTAACAGCAGTCAGTGCCTTGTCGGTGTCTGCTTTGAGATCAAAGAAATAATTGGTGCACCAGAGGGTTACACAATCGATCAGCACTACACGCCCTTCCAAAGAGTGGCGGCTCAATTCTTTTTCTTCCTCTATATTGGTCCATTCCGGTCCGCGGTTGGCTTGATGGCGCAATACCCTTTGACGAAATTCTTCGTCCCAGATACGTGAGGTGGCCAAGTAAACCGGATTAGGAGAGAGGGATAACGCCAGGCGTTCGGCATAGCTGCTTTTGCCCGAACGGGCTCCTCCGGTGATGAGTATGATCTGTTTCATGAATCTATCTGTGTATTTTGGGTTAGCAAATGTACGGTAATATTTTATATTTCCATTCCCGGATGCAAAATATTGTGCCATTGCTATGGGTATTTCGGAAACAATATTTATCTTTGCATGGCTTTACAAAATAAAAGCAACACATGCGGTAGTAGCTCAGTTGGCAGAGCGGCGGCTTCCCAAGCCGCAGGTCACGAGTTCGACCCTCGCCTACCGCTCAAAAGTTTATCTCCTCAACTAAAATAGAATATCGCAGATTTCTCCAGTCTTTTTGTAGGAAAAGAATGATGGATCTGCGGTTTTTTTATGTATTTCTTCTGTCACTCTTTGTTCTTTTCTTACCTTTGTGAATCAATTTAATAGATAATCACATGAACAAGAAACTAATCCTATCTATTTTCGTTCTGGCAGGTGCTCCTGTGCTGCTGTCGGCTGCAGGAGAAGCACGGTTGTTGCGTTTCCCCGCTACGAACGGAAATGAGATCGTATTTTCGTATGCGGGCGATTTGTATAAAGTGCCTGCTTCGGGAGGTGAAGCACAACGCCTGACTTCCCATGTGGGATACGAAATGTTTCCCCGGTTTTCTCCGGACGGCAAAACGATTGCATTCACCGGGCAGTACGATGGAAATACAGAAGTGTATACCATGCCTGCAACGGGTGGCGAACCACTACGGATAACCTACACGGCTACCAATAGCCGTGACGACTTGGGTGACCGTATGGGACCTAACAACATTGTTATGACATGGACTCCGGACGGACAACGTATCGTGTATCGTAATCGCATCAGCGACGGATTCTCCGGTAAACTCTTTACAGTAGACAAAGAAGGCGGATTGTCAGAAGTCATTCCTCTTCCCGAGGGAGGCTTTTGCAGCTATTCACCGGACGGAAAACAATTGGCATACAACCGGGTGATGCGCGAATTTCGTACCTGGAAGTATTATAAAGGCGGTATGGCCGATGACATCTGGTGTATAATCCGGGAAACAAAACAGTGGAGAATGTTACCAATAATGTAGCTCAGGACATTTTTCCGATGTGGATTGGCGATGAAATCTTTTTCCTTTCCGACCGTGACCGTATCATGAATATCTTCGCATACAATACGAAGACCAAACAGACTGTAAAGGTGACGAACTTCACTGAGTATGATGTGAAATTCCCAAGCGTCCATGGCAATACCATCGTTTTTGAAAACGGCGGATATATTTATAAGATGGATGCTGCGGCCCGGAAAGCTGAAAAGGTAAACATTACACTGGCTTCTGATAATATCTATGCCCGCACCGATTTGAAAGAGGGAGCGAATTATGTGACTGCGGCCAGCCTTTCACCGGATGGAGCACGGATGGTAGTGACAAGCCGGGGTGAAGTATTCAATCTGCCGGTAGAGAAAGGGGTTACAAAAAATATAACTCGTTCGCCGGGAGCTCACGATCGTGATGCACAGTGGTCACCGGACGGAACACAGATTGCTTATATCTCTGATGCCACAGGGGAAACCGAACTTTATCTGCAGAATGCGGCAGGTGGCGAACCGATGCAGTTAACTCATAAGAACGATACATATATCCGTGACTTTAAATGGAGTCCGGATTCTAAGAAGATAGTGTATATGGATCGTAAGAACCGAGTTAATCTGCTGGATGTGGCTTCCGGGAAAGTTTCTTTATTATTGCAAGATCCGGTGGGAGTGCCGGGTGGAGTTACTTTCTCTCCGGACAGTGAGTGGTTGACTTATACACGGATGGGTAAAAATGAAATCAATGTCGTATATGTCTACAACATTGCGGAAAAGAAAGAATATCCGGTGACCGACAAATGGTATAACTCTTCTTCTCCGGTGTTCAGTGCCGACGGAAAGTATCTGATATTCTCTTCTGCCCGTGATTTTAACCCGACTTACGGATCATTGGAATGGAACCATGTATATAATAATATGTATGGTGTGTACATCGCTTTGCTGTCTAAGGATACATCGTCTCCTTTCATGCAGAAAGATGCGGAAGTGGCTGTATCTAATGCTACCCCAAAAAGCGGGGATAAGAAACCGGCAGATAAGAAGGAAGTGGCCGATGCTTCGTTGGTGAAGTTCGATCCGGATGGCATTACCGATCGCATCGTTCGCTTGCCCTTGTCTCCGTCTTATTATGGTAACTTCTATTCGGATGGCAACAAGGTGTACTACTGGGGACGCGGTGGTACGAAAATGTATGACTTGGCAAGTCAGAAAGAGGAATCGATTGCCGATGGAGCTTCGATGGATGTTACTTACGATGGTAAGAAGGCACTTTTCTTTAAAGGCCGTCAGATTTATGTGACCAATCTTCCTTCGGGTAAGACAGAACTGACCGCTCCGGTCGATTTAAGCAATATGAAGATTACTGTGGATTATCCGAAAGAGTGGGCACAAATTTTTGATGAAGCTTGGCGTGCCTATCGTGACGGATTCTATCAGGAGAGCATGCACGGTGTAGATTGGAAAGCAATTAAAGAAAAATATGCGGTCTTGCTGCCTTACGTTAAAACTCGTTTAGACCTGAATTACATTATTGGTGAGATGATAGGTGAATTGAACTGTGGACATGCTTATGTCAATCCGGGAGAAACGGAACAGCCCAAACGGATCAATACCGGCCTGCTTGGTGCGGAAATAACTCGCGACAAGAGTGGCTTTTTCCGTCTGGAGAAGATATTCCCCGGAGCATCTTGGAGCAAAGAACTGCGCTCTCCGCTTACGGAACCGGGTGTTGATGTGAAAGTGGGAGAGTACATCGTAGCTATTGACGGTGTGCCGACTAATACAGTTAAAGATATGTATTCTTTACTGGTGGGTAAAGCAGAGATACCTACTGAAATTTCGCTGAATGTCAAACCTCAGCTTTCCGGAGCACGTAAGGTTGTGATCAGTCCGCTTGCCAATGAATATCCTTTGATACATTACAATTGGGTACAGGATAATATAAAGAAGGTGGACCAGGCTTCCAACGGACGTATCGGATATATTTATATTCCGGATATGGGGCCGGAAGGCTTGAACGAGTTTGCCCGCTATTTCTATCCGCAACTTGATAAAGAAGGGTTGATTATCGATGATCGTGCCAATGGTGGAGGTAATGTTTCACCAATGATTTTGGAACGTCTTTCCCGTGAACCTTATCGTCTGACTATGGGTAGAGGTACCAGCCATGTGGGAACAGTGCCTGATGCTGTACAGGTGGGACCGAAGGTTTGTTTGATTAATAAATACTCCGCTTCAGATGGCGACCTGTTCCCGTGGGGCTTCCGCGCACTTGGCTTGGGTAAGTTGATAGGAACTCGTACCTGGGGAGGCATTGTGGGTATCAGCGGATCATTGCCATACATGGATGGTACGGACATACGTGTGCCATTCTTTACGAGCTATGACCGAAGACCGGGAAATGGATTATTGAGAACCATGGAGTAGATCCGGATATTTTGATTGACAATGATCCGGTGAAGGAGTGGAATGGAGAAGACCAGCAACTGAACAGAGCCATCGAAGAGGTTATGAAACAGCTTAAAGATCGTAAACCGTTGCCTCCGGTACCTGCTCCGAGAGATTTTAGTAAATAAACTGATAAGCCTTTGTAGCAAAAGGCTTGTTCACCACAGATTCTATGGATTTCCACAGACTTATTTCCCTATTTCTGTATGAATCCATACAATCTGTGGCGTTTTTTTAATGTACAGTTTTTAAAGTCTATATGAAACAAGAACTAAAGGAAAAGCTTTTGCTTTTAGCGGATAAATATGAGGTGGAAGAATTTATTATGGATGATCCGATACAGTTTCCCCATCGGTATACTGATAAAGCTGATATTGAGATCTCCGGACTGATCGCTTCCTGGATCGCTACCGGTAATAGAAAGGCCATTATCAAAAGTGGTGACCGGATTGATCACGAGCTTTTCCTGAATGCTCCATATCGATATATATTAAGTGAAGAATGGAGGAAATATCGGGGAGTAACATCCAGTTTTTATCGCTATTACTCTTGGAATGATTTCTATATACTCTGCCAGACTTTGTATGCTGCCTACCGGGAGCATGGAGATCTGGAATCCTATTTGTGCCATTCTCTCTCTTCCGGTACGCCATTGGAAAGATTGCAATCGGTGTTCGGACATATCAATGGGATGCCTGCTTTGTCAAGTGCTTCCGAAGCAAAGAAAATGTGTATGTTTCTGCGTTGGATGATTCGTAGGGATTCTCCTGTCGACCTCGGTATTTGGCGGAGTTTCAGTCCCTCAGATCTAATTATCCCTCTTGACACTCATGTACATCGCATCTCGACTGATCTTGGATTGACCAATGCACGTAAATGCCTGAAAACAGCACGTTGCATTACTGATGCGTTGCGGGAGATATGGCCGGATGATCCGGTAAAGGGAGATTTTGCTCTTTTCGGATTTGGTATCAACGAACCGATGAAAAGTTAGGTACGTTCATAAGCAACTCTTTGTTTTGACGATCTGTTCTTTGGGTGATAAAGAATGCGTTAATCCTCTAATATGTATGGCTCCCGTTGGAAGAGAAGGGTAGGAAATGGTGATCTCTTGTCTTTAGAGAAACCATAAACCGGTCGGTTGTCGATCCATAAACCGGCTGATTTATATATAACCTTGGTATGACCTCTCTTAAAATTATAGATAAAGAATGAGCACAGTTCACCCATTTTTAGTATTTTTGCATCCTGTTTTGAAGATAGAAAACTTTAAAAGAAGAAAAATATAATGGCAAAAGAACTGAAAGACCTGACCAAACGCAGCGAAAACTATTCGCAGTGGTACAATGATTTGGTGGTGAAAGCCGATTTGGCAGAACAATCGGCTGTGCGTGGATGTATGGTGATTAAGCCTTACGGATACGCTATTTGGGAGAAAATGCAGCGTCAGCTGGACGACATGTTTAAAGAAACCGGACACGTTAATGCTTATTTCCCGTTGCTGATTCCGAAATCATTTCTGAGTCGTGAAGCTGAACACGTAGAAGGCTTTGCCAAGGAGTGTGCCGTAGTAACACATTATCGCCTGAAAAATGCCGAAGATGGTTCGGGTGTGGTGGTCGATCCTGCTGCAAAATTGGAAGAAGAGTTGATTATTCGTCCGACTTCTGAAACAATCATTTGGAATACTTATAAAAACTGGATCCAGTCATATCGTGATCTGCCTATTTTATGTAATCAGTGGGCTAACGTTTTCCGTTGGGAAATGCGTACGCGATTATTCCTCCGGACTGCGGAATTCTTGTGGCAGGAAGGTCATACAGCACACGCAACGCGCGAAGAGGCGGAAGAAGAGGCTATCCGTATGTTGAATGTATACGCCGAATTTGCAGAGAAGTATATGGCAGTTCCGGTAGTTAAAGGTGTGAAATCGGCTAATGAGCGCTTTGCCGGTGCACTTGACACGTATACCATCGAGGCAATGATGCAGGATGGTAAGGCATTGCAGAGTGTACTTCACACTTCTTGGGACAGAATTTCGCAAAAGCATTCGATGTTCAGTTTGTAAATAAAGAGAACAAGCTTGAATATGTATGGGCTACCTCTTGGGGTGTTTCCACCCGTCTGATGGGGGCACTGATCATGACTCACTCGGATGATAACGGTCTGGTACTTCCTCCGCATCTGGCTCCGATCCAAGTAGTGATCGTTCCTATCTATAAGAATGACGAGCAGTTGAAGCTGATTGATGCTAAGGTAGAAGGTATTGTGGCAAGATTGAAGCAATTGGGCATTTCAGTGAAATATGATAATGCTGACAATAAACGTCCGGGCTTTAAATTTGCCGATTATGAATTGAAGGGTGTGCCTGTCCGTCTGGTGATGGGTGGACGTGACTTGGAGAACAATACGATGGAGGTAATGCGTCGTGATACTCTGGAAAAAGAGACTGTGACTTGCGATGGAATTGAGACGTATGTTCAGAATCTGCTGGAAGAGATCCAAGCTAACATCTATAAGAAAGCGCGTACTTATCGTGACTCACGTATCACTACGGTGGATAGCTATGATGAGTTTAAGGAGAAAATCGAAGAAGGCGGCTTTATCCTGGCTCACTGGGATGGAACAGTGGAGACGGAGGAAAAGATCAAAGAGGAGACAAAGGCGACGATTCGTTGCATTCCGTTCGAATCGTTTGTTGAAGGTGACAAAGAGCCGGGTAAGTGTATGGTGACAGGAAAACCGTCTGCTTGCCGTGTGATATTTGCTCGTTCTTATTAATCATTAATATAAGGTATAGAAAGAAAAAGGTTGGAGGTACCCGAAATGTGAACTTCCGACCTTTTTCTTTTTTATCATTAATCTGATAATTCTATGAATCCATTGTTAAATCTTATCTGGCTGCTTTGTGGCGGCATCTTTACTGCGATAGAATATCTTATTTCAAGTCTTTTAATGATGATTACCATTATTGGTATTCCATTCGGCTTTCAGACATTGAAATTGGCCGGACTTGCTTTATGGCCATTTGGCAAAGAGGTGAGAAGTACTCCTGATTCTGGAGGTTGCCTCAGTATCATAATGAATATCATCTGGTTGTTTCTAGGTGGAATTTGGATCAGCCTCTCTCACTTGGGATGGGGGATTTTGCTTTGTATTACCATTATCGGTATACCGTTCGGAAAGCAGCACTTTAAGTTAGCCGGACTCGCTTTGACTCCTTTCGGAAAGGTGATTGTCGACAAAAGCTTCTAAATGAAATGCTCTTTCGGCGCATTTAGCAAGTTTTACTCTAAGAGCTATTTCACTTCTATTTGGTAGTTTTGTCATCAGTAAAAAGACAGAGAGCATTACATTGGATGCTCTCTTTTCATTTCCGATTTCGCTTTTAGGGTCTCTTTCACCGAATCATTCGGTATGCTGTCCTTAGCGGCAGCTTGCTTCCGTCTCAGGTTTCTCAGTTTCCATTTATTCCAAAAAAGAAGCTCACTCCATTTATTGAAGTCCTTTTTATACATGATACCGATTCCTTGTGTAGTCAGGTTGGTTCGCGTATAATAGCGGTCATTCGTTTCATTGTATGCTTTTAGGCGTATGTCTCCCGAACGGTTGAGTAACCATTCTGCTTCAAAGTCTCCAATGAAGTTGGTATTTGCCAATGGATTGTCCCGGTAGCCGAAATTCCCGTTGATTAGCAAGCGGTTGTTCAGCAACTGCCCGGATAAGATGCCTTCTATTTCCATGTCCGTCCAACCCTTGTCACCTGTACTGAGATTAGTGCCGATGTTCCAGTTGTTGTTATCGAATACTTGTGACAACAGATTGTTTAACTGTCCGGATAGGGTAGAGAACAGGGCCGATGATGTCATGTTGGAGTTTTGGGTACCTCCGGTACTTTCCTGCGGATAGAACTTGCCAATGCCCAATAGGTAGAGAATTTGCATGTTCATCTGTTCGTCTGTACTGATATAATTGCGTACCAGTGTCTGTATCTCGTCCCGTTCATTGGGGAGTTCAATTCCCAACTTGATGTTAGGACGCCAGAGAATTCCTGTCAGATTCATGATGCAATTCACTTTCACATTAGGTTGTTGGGTAATCGTTTCCGAAGCGTCGGGAATCAGGTCGTTCAGTGAAGCTGAATTTACCGTGTAACTAGCCTGAATGTCAAGTGTCGCATCCAATGGGGGACCGTTGAAAGTGATGCTACTTCCGTCTTTAATGATAAAATCTTTGCGGATGACCTCTTGCAAACTGAATTTGTAGATACCTTGGTTGATACGGTAATTACCGAACATTTTCACATCTCCTTTATTAAAGAACTCTGTACGTATGTTACCGGAGCCTTTACCGCTGATGTAATCTCCGGCAATAGGGTCCATGATAATTTTCATTGTAGCATCCGGAGTAGCATCTATCAACAGGTTTAGTCGAATATCCGTTTTGGATTCTTCCTCTTCCATCTCTTGCTGTAACCGATCGTATTCTGACATTACATTAATAGAATCCTGCACAAACCTGCGGGGCGTTTTATCGACAAACTTAATAAACTGGTTGCTGGCTGCTGAAGCTGTTGCGTTGGTTATGTAGACAAAATTGGTGTTACGATTGGTAGTGACAGCTGCATTGACTTGTAATTCCTGCGGGTTTCCAATCAACATTGCATTACCGGTTCCATATACTTTTCCGTAAAAGTTAATATCCGGATTTTCTTTCGTATTCATAAGTAACATGTTGTTCACGTTGAATTCGAAATGATAACTTAGGTCCCTGAAATGCCGGAAATTCAGTTTGCCGTTCATAGTACCTGATGTCCTTCCATATCTGCTATGCGTATATTATCGAAGCTAATGCCACTGGTGGACAAACGGATGGTGTCTGTTACAGCGAACGAAGTATTCAGTATTCCTATTTTTAAGGATGCGTCCGTCATCAGGTTCCCTTCGATATTGAGTGCTTTGAACTTTCCGTAGAAATGGGCTTTACCACTGGTACGTCCATGCAGGTCTTCAACAATGGAACGCATGAAGTATTGGAGAAATTGGATATTCGTATGCTCCGTCTCTATATTCAAGTCTAGTTTGCTTTCTGGTTTTAACGGATAGACATGCCCGATGACATGCGTCTTCGACACTCCTTCTTCTTCCATGTGTGCATCAAGAAAGATAGCACGCATGTCGTTCTTCCACGCACCGTAAATATCCATAGCCCCCAACGAGGCATCATTAAAGGTGAAGTTTTTAAAATGCAGGCGGGTGTTCATGACCGGTTCTTTTAAAATGCCACTGGCATATGCTGTTCCCGTAGCGTCTCCTTTGAAGTCCACATCGTCAAAGTTTACCACATCGAACACGTAGCCTACATTGATGTCCTTTAGTTCTACTTTTAATGTATCTTTGGCTTGTTCTGAAATGCGTCCATTGATACGGATATGACGGTCCTGATGTGAAAAATAGAAATCATTCACATCTATTTTTCCTGAATCGACGACAACTTGTGACGGATGAACCTGCCATAGAGTATCATTCAGGATGATGTCTGTCTGTTTAATATCTACGACAGTTTTCAGTGGGGACTTTTCTTCGGCTGCGCGGAAGAAACTGGCGGCGGCAGATAGTCGTCCGCTATAAGTACTGATGGCATTGTTACCCCAGTTGATATTGGCATTTATAGTGTCATTCTTGGCTTGTGCGTCCAGAGAGATGCTTACAGCACTTTCTTTCTTTAGGTTATTGAACCGGACCTTTGCTTTGAACTGATCGGTAGGATTCTCACAAAGTACCAAACCTGACTCGATAAACGTGTTTTGATATTGTAAACGTGGAAAATAGCCTTCTACACGCAAGCGTTGTGCCTGATCGTTGAAGTAACCTTTCACAGTCGAGTGTGAATATATTTTCAATGGGATGTCAAATACTGTCGACAACAGTTCTGTATTAAATATGTGAATATCGAACTAAAGTTATTATTGGTTTTAATAGGCTTTTTATCCGGTTGAATTAGTGAAGGAATATATCGCCGCATAATGTTCATAACACTTGCCGGAAGCGTATGATACAGGTAATTGCCTTCGATACTTGCTTTTAAGAAACTGGAGGTTAGTTTCAATTGGTTCTCTTTATCTTGGCGGGTTGCAGTGATGTTGATATTATCCAGAAAATAGCTCTTCTCTGGTGCGGTAAATTGTAAGCTGTCTATATTGATTTCACCCATCATTTCATCGATGGAACCACCCCGGAAATTAGCTTTTAGCTTCAAAGAAAATTCTGCATCCGGATACTCCTTTGTCAGATTCAGGTCGTGTGGACGTATTTTGTCTATGACTGCATTGAAGTTAAAAGTAGGGACTTTTTCGACTACATTGATGTTGCCGTTTAAATGTACCGAACCGTTTTCGTCATTCAATGCCACTTTACCGCCAAAACCACCGCGTTTGAATTCTCCGTCCAGCGTGATGTTTTCATATTTATAATTACTGTATTCGAGGGATGCTATCAAACCTTTTAACGTAATGGAAGGATATTGGCTCTTGTAGTGGTTTCCTCGGACATCCAGATTAAAGGTAATCTTGCCCAATTGCTTGTTTCCTAGCAGTTGCCCTAACTCAAAATCGGTGGTCTTTACGCTCCTGAATAAGAAAACAGCGCTTTAGCTTTATCGGAACTAAGCTTTAAGTCGGTTTGGACGGAGCCTATGTCAGTACGGAACAGGCCGTACATAACCAAGTCTGTAAAGTACCCTGATATTTCACCATGAAAAGAGGTATTTCCTAAGTGTTGTAATACAGGGGGAACGCCATTATAGTGCGGGCTTAGATTGCGCACTAAAAATCCGATCCCCTCTTTGTTGGCAGAGAGGTTGGCCAGATGTCCATAAACGTAAGCGTCTTGAGGACGTGATAAGTCTTGTAAAGATACATCTCCTTTTAGTCGGAACTTATCTCCTGCGTTGATTTCCAGTGTCCTGCAATTCAGTTGATTGAGCGTACCTTCTACATCAATGTTGAGATCTAGTTTTTCTTTAAAATTGGATAATGCCGGGACAAAAGCTGAAATGTCATTCAAAGTCACATGAGATGGTAAAGTACGGAAAGAGAAGCGAACGTTATCGGCAAAATGGTTGAGTGCTTTCAAACTGTCATATTCCATTCGGATAGTATCCATTTTCATTTCGGTACCCGGCATTTCTATTGCGAAATTTTCTATTTTCATGTCTTTGTTATTAGCAATGACTTTCAGGCTCAACTTTCGTAGTTCAAAGCCCGATTGTTCGTCTACACTCAGGCGTTTGATGGCTGCATTGATCGAATCGTTTTGAAGTGCCTTGAGTGAAATGTTGGCAATGATATTGTGTAGTTTGATATGTTGCGGGTTAAACTTTCCGGGCGTTTCTTCTTCCGATAATACGTCGTAGGATAGTTTACCACGGCGTATTAATATGGAATTAATACGTAGATCAATGTCCTTTTTTGTTTTTACTGTATCTTTGGATGCAAATGCGTCCAAGACGAATTTAAAATTTGGCTCCATGTGCGGAGCGGGTTTATTCAAGTTGATATTAAAGCCAAATAACTGCACGCTGCTGATTGTGATTTTTCCGTTGAATAAAGGAATAATATCAAATTTGGCAGAAAGACGTGTAATTTTGAGCATTTCTTTTCCCGATTGATCGTCGAGCAATACATCATCTATAATGATACGGTTTAATAATCCAATGTCTATCTTACCGATAGTCAGTTCTGTACCCAAAGTCCGGGATAGTTCTTTTGTGACAAACGTAGTCATATTTCGCTGGATATATGGAATATTCAGCAAAATAATAGTTCCGATATATATACCTAATATGATACCGATAACCCAACGTACAGTCTTCTTCAGCGTTCTGATAGGCGGTTGTTTTGATTTTGAGAACAAAAATATAAAATAGTTCGTTATGAATCCTACTTTTATCATTACTTTTGCATCGTTTAAATATCAAAAAGCGTATGAGTACAATTATATTAGGAATTGAATCTTCCTGTGACGATACATCAGCTGCAGTTATTAAAGATGGTTATTTGTTATCGAATGTGGTATCTAGCCAGGCTGTACACGAAGCTTATGGTGGAGTAGTACCGGAATTGGCATCGCGTGCTCACCAACAGAATATAGTACCTGTGGTGCATGAAGCGTTGAAGCGTGCAGGAGTGACCAAGGAAGAGTTGAGTGCGGTAGCCTTTACAAGGGGGCCTGGGTTGATGGGGTCATTGCTGGTTGGAGTATCTTTTGCAAAGGGTTTTGCACGTTCATTAAATATTCCGATGATTGATGTTAATCATCTGACAGGACACGTGTTAGCGCATTTTATTAAAGAGGAAGGAGAAGCAAATGAACAGCCCGATTTTCCATTCCTTTGTTTGCTGGTATCCGGAGGTAATTCTCAAATTATATTGGTGAAAGCATATAATGATATGGAGATTCTGGACAGACTATTGACGATGCTGCCGGAGAAGCAATTGATAAATGTTCGAAAGTAATGGGACTTGGTTATCCGGGGGGACCTATAATTGACCGTTTGGCACGTCAGGGCAATCCGAAGGCTTATACTTTTAGTAAACCTCATATTTCTGGTTTGGATTATAGTTTTAGCGGATTGAAAACGTCGTTTCTTTACTCTCTGCGTGATTGGATGAAAGAGGATCCCGATTTCATCGAACACCATAAGAACGATTTGGCAGCTTCGCTTGAAGCAACGGTAGTAGACATTTTGATGGATAAACTTCGTAAAGCAGCCAAGCAATATAAAATTAATGAAGTGGCTGTAGCGGGCGGTGTTTCTGCTAACAACGGTTTGCGTAATGCCTTTCGTGAGCATGCAGAGAAATATGGTTGGAAAATTTTTATTCCCAAGTTCAGCTATACTACAGATAATGCCGCAATGATCGCTATCACCGGATATTTTAAATATCAGGATAAAGATTTCTGCTCTATAGAACAGCCTGCTTATTCACGTGTAACTTTGTAAGAGCCCTATGTTTGCGGAGATAATAACTATTGGTGATGAACTGTTGATAGGACAGGTGACTGATACCAATTCGGCATGGATGGGGCGCGAATTAAATAAAGTAGGTATAGAGGTGATTCGTGTCGTGTCTGTACGAGATCGGGCAGATGAGATTATTGAAGCTGTAGATGCTTCGATGAAAAGGGCAAATATTGTACTAGTGACAGGGGGCTTGGGACCCACCAAAGATGATATTACCAAACAGACTCTTTGCAAATACTTCGGTACCAGACTGATCTTTAGCGAGGCTGTCTTTGAAAACGTAAAACGGGTATTGGCGGGAAAAATACCGATGAATGCGTTGAATAAAAGTCAGGCAATGGTACCTGAAGATTGTATCGTTATTAATAATCGGGTAGGGAGTGCTTCTGTCAGTTGGTTTGAGAAAGATGGTAAGGTACTTGTTTCTATGCCGGGAGTTCCTCAGGAAATGACCACTGTGATGAGTGAAGAGGTTATTCCACGTTTGTGTGCAAAGTTTCGTACGGATGCAATTATTCATCGAACATTTACTGTACAAAACTATCCCGAATCGGTGTTGGCTGAGAAATTGGAATCTTGGGAAATGGCATTACCTGCTTGTCTAAAACTGGCTTATTTACCAAAACCGGGTTTGATTCGTTTAAGATTGACGGGACGCGGGCAGAATCGTAGCGAGATAGAAGCTTGTGTAAATACTGAGAGTGCCAAACTTGAGGCAATTTTAGGAGAAGATATTTTGGATGAGGAAGATACTCCGATTGAAATTTTGATAGGCGAACTTTTAAAGAAGAAGAATTTGACTCTTTCTACCGCAGAAGTTGTACCGGTGGAAGCATTGCAGCCCGTATCACTTCGGTTGCCGGCAGTTCGGAATATTTTAAAGGAAGCATAGTAGCGTATGCCAATGAAGTAAAGACGGAGTTGCTGGGTGTATCGATGGAAACGCTTGAAAAAAGAGGTGCGGTAAGTGAGGAAACGGTCATTGAAATGGTAAAGGTGCGATGAAAGCGCTAAAAACTGACTGTGCTGTAGCTACGTCTGGAATCGCAGGTCCCAGTGGGGGGACTGAAGAGAAGCCGGTTGGTACAGTTTGGATTGCTGCTGCCTATAAAAGTGAAATTTGCACTATGAAGCAGGAAACTAATCGTGGAAGAGAGATGAATGTGGAGAGAGCAAGCAATAATGCCCTTCTATTGCTTCGAAAATTGGTGAAATGAAGAAAAATTACCGCTCAATAATGAATTTATTTAGGAAATACTTGTTTTATATACATAAAAGTGCTTACTTTGCGCTCTGTTTGAAAGAAGTATAGATTAAAACTATAAAAATAAGATAGAAATGTCGAAGATTTGTCAAATTACCGGAAAGAAAGCCATGATTGGCAACAATGTTTCACACTCAAAGAGAAGAACTAAAAGAACCTTTGATTTGAACTTGTTTAACAAAAAGTTCTACTATGTAGAACAGGACTGCTGGATCAGCCTGAGCCTCTGTGCTGCTGGTTTGCGTATTATTAATAAGAAAGGTTTGGACGCTGCTTTGAATGATGCGGTTGCCAAAGGGTATTGTGATTGGAAAACCATTAAAGTTGTTGGCTAAAACGTTAAAAAGAGGAGAAACTGATTATGGCAAAGAAAGCAAAAGGTAATAGAGTTCAGGTGATTCTGGAATGCACAGAACACAAAGATAGCGGTATGCCGGGAACATCTCGTTATATCACAACTAAGAACAGAAAAAATACTACTGAAAGACTTGAGTTGAAGAAGTACAACCCAATTCTGAAAAGAGTAACAGTACACAAAGAAATTAAATAATAAAGAAAGAGTATAACCCATGGCAAAGAAAACAGTAGCAAGTTTGCACGAAGGATCTAAAGAAGGTCGTGCTTATACTAAGGTTATCAAAATGGTTAAATCTCCGAAAACTGGAGCTTACATTTTTGATGAACAAATGGTTCCTAACGAAAAAGTACAAGACTTTTTTAAGAAATAAGCCGGTTGCATAAATAGCAATCCGAAAAATCCTCTCACTGATATTCATTGAGGGGATTTTTTTGCCAATTTTATTCGCTTCATTTTTTACTTTACGCCAGTTTTATTATATCTTTGTAGCATAATGTATTATACAAATAATTGTAATCATGGGATTTTTTAGTTTTTTCTCAAAGGAAAAGAAGGAAACTTTAGATAAAGGAATTATCTAAAACCAAAGAAAGTGTATTCAGCAAGATTGCCCGTGCGGTGGCCGGAAAATCGAAGGTGGATGATGAAGTGTTGGATAATCTGGAAGAGGTACTTATCACATCGGACGTAGGGGTAGAGACTACTCTTAATATCATCAAGCGTATCGAAAAACGTGCAGCAGAAGATAAATATGTAAATACACAAGAGTTGAATTCGATTCTTCGTGAAGAAATAGCTGCATTACTGACTGAAAATAATTCGGATGATGTTGCCGATTTCGATGTTCCGGTAGAGAAAAAGCCTTATGTTATTATGGTGGTGGGTGTAAACGGAGTTGGTAAAACAACCACTATTGGTAAACTAGCTTATCAATTTAAGAAAGCTGGTAAATCTGTATATTTGGGGGCAGCCGATACTTTTCGTGCAGCAGCAGTGGAGCAATTGGTGATATGGGGCGAGAGAGTGGATGTTCCGGTCATTAAACAAAAGATGGGGGCCGATCCGGCTTCTGTTGCGTTTGATACGTTAAGTTCTGCAGTAGCTAATAACGCTGATGTGGTGATTATTGATACAGCAGGACGTTTGCACAATAAAGTTGGCTTGATGAACGAGCTGACGAAAATTAAAAATGTAATGAAGAAAGTAGTGCCTGATGCTCCAAACGAGGTGTTGTTGGTGCTTGATGGTTCGACCGGACAAAATGCCTTTGAGCAGGCAAAACAATTCACACTTGCAACAGAAGTAACTGCTATGGCTATAACCAAATTGGATGGGACGGCAAAAGGTGGCGTTGTTATCGGAATTTCAGATCAGTTTAAGATTCCGGTGAAATATATCGGATTGGGTGAGGGTATGGAAGACCTACAGGTGTTCCGCAAGAAAGAATTTGTAGACTCCTTATTTGGAGAGAATGCATGAAAAGAAAAACTATAGATATCATAACATTAGGGTGCTCAAAGAACCTGGTGGATTCAGAACAGTTGATGCGTCAATTGGAAGAAGCCGGATATGATGTAACCCATGACTCGGAAAAACCGACAGGAGAGATAGCTGTTATCAATACCTGTGGTTTTATCGGTGATGCAAAAGAAGAATCGATTAATATGATTCTGGAGTTTGCACAAGAAAAAGAAGAAGGCAATTTGGAGAAACTTTTTGTAATGGCTGTCTTTCGGAACGTTATTTAAAGGAATTAGCGATTGAGATTCCTCAGGTTGATAAGTTTTATGGAAAATTCAATTGGAAGGGGTTGTTACAGGATTTGGGCAAAGCTTACCATGAGGAGCTTCATATTGAGCGTACTCTTACCACTCCCAAACATTATGCTTATCTGAAAATATCAGAGGGTTGTGATCGTAAATGCTCTTATTGTGCTATACCGATTATTACAGGAAGACATGTATCTCGTCCTATAGAAAAAATCTTGGATGAGGTGAGATATTTGGTTTCCAATGGTGTAAAGGAGTTTCAGGTAATTGCTCAGGAATTAACTTACTATGGAGTGGATTTATATAAGAAGCAAATGCTTCCGGAGTTGATCGAACGCATTTCTGAGATTCCGGGTGTAGAATGGATACGTTTACATTATGCATATCCGGCACATTTCCCTGAAGAGTTGTTCCGAGTGATGCGTGAACGAGATAATGTATGTAAATACATGGATATTGCATTACAGCATATCAGTGATAATATGCTGCAACGTATGCGTCGTCATGTGACGAAAAAGGAGACTTACCGGTTGATTGAACAATTTCGTAAGGAAGTTCCCGGGATTCATTTGCGTACGACGTTGATGGTGGGACATCCAGGAGAGACAGAAGAGGATTTTGAGGAATTGAAAGAGTTTGTACGTAAAGTGCGCTTTGACAGGATGGGGGCTTTTACTTATTCAGAAGAAGAAGGAACATATGCTGCGGCTAATTATGAAGACTCTATTCCTCAGGAGCTAAAACAGGCACGATTGGATGAGTTAATGGCTATTCAGCAAGGAATTTCTACTGAATTAAGTGCATCAAAAGTTGGACAAAAAATGAAAGTCATTATTGATCGTATAGAAGGTGAATATTACATTGGGCGTACAGAGTTTGATTCTCCGGAAGTAGATCCTGAAGTTTTAATAAGGTGTGAAGGGGATAATTTAATGATTGGTAACTTTTATCAAGTACAAGTGATTGATTCCGATGAATTCGATCTTTTTGGTGAAATAATTTAAATATATTTCCTGAAGAATTTGTTTTTTGATCTGGATTGATTAATATAGCAACATATTTTTAAAATTGTAGGATTTTGAATAATAAAGAATTTACTTCTGAACTTTCTCGCAGATTGGGGTATAATACAAAATATACTTCTGAACTGATAACATCTCTGCTGTCTGATATTACTCAGGAATTGCAGGAAAGCAATGCTATAGGAATACAGGGATTTGGTACTTTGAGGTAAAAAAGAAAGCAGAACGTATTGTCATCAATCCCGTCACTAAGTTGCGACTGTTGGTTCCACCCAAGTTAGTACTGGCGTTTAAGCCGAGTCCTATATTAAAAGATAAGTTTAAAGAAACATTTCCGTATGAATGAAAAGTTGACTATACAAGATCTTGTTGAACTACTGGTTAACAGACATGAGGTTTCTCAAGAAGATGCTGATGTTTTCGTCCGGGAGTTTTTCTTATTGATAGAACAAGCTTTGGACGCTGATCAATATGTGAAAATCAAAGGATTGGGTACATTCAAATTGATAGGGTCAATAGTCGTGAAAGTGTAAATGTCAATACGGGTGAACGTATTAAAATAGAGGGACATACTAAGATTTCTTTTACTCCTGACCCTTCTTTAAGAGATATCATAAATAGACCTTTTTCACATTTCGAAACAGTAGTGCTGAATGAGAATACAGTCTTGGAAGATACGCCAATAGAGGAATTGGAGGAAGAATCAGGGAATATATCCGAAACAACTGAGCTTCCGTTAATAACAGAGACCGTAGAGAGAGAGGAAGCAAAAGCAGAGGAGAAGGTGGTTGAAACAGAGGCGAATGGGAAAGTAGAACCGGAAACCTCAAAAGGGCAGGATGTTGTATCGTCAGATGTGGAAGTTGCAGAAGACGTTTCGGAAGTTATGAAGGAATCCGAAAGGACAGAGGTTGTAGATGATATTGACATACTTGAAACTGTTGAAGATGTTAGCATACATAAAGGTAGTGAAGCTGTAGTAGAAGGTTTATCCATTGCTGAGGTTCGAGAAGAGGGTGGATTGGATAAAGTAGTAGAAAATTCTGAAGAGCCAATCAGTTCACTGGAGATACAGGGCAAGAAACTACAGATAATTTAAAAACGGTGATAGAAGACGAAGGTTCTCCTAAATTGACTGCCGAAGAAATTATAGCACGGGAGATTCAAAAAGCAGAAGTATCGACTATCCCTGTAAAAAAAGAAAAGCGCCCAAAGAAGGAAGTTAAACCGGAAAACCAAAAATCTCCTGTTCCTTACTTAATAGTAATTATAGTAGTTGTTATGTCGCTTTGCGGTGCAGCATTAGTTTTTATTTATTATCCGGATTTGTTTTCTAAAAAAGAATCGGAACAGTCAATAACCACAGAGACTGTAGAGAAAAAAAGAACCGATACGGGAAATTCCATTGGATACTGTTGCAAAAGCGGATACTATTGTCAAG
>ENA-OQIG01000050-OQIG01000050.1-human-gut-metagenome-genome-assembly--contig:-NODE-50-length-66397-cov-23.941648_pt1 | contig 66397 bp, 74 predicted proteins | sample MGYA00242576_ERZ504741 | MGnify/ENA primary metagenome ERZ504741 (study PRJEB26092, sample SAMD00036436) | human gut metagenome | host: Homo sapiens | study: EMG produced TPA metagenomics assembly of... | reverse complement strand
GTCCACGGCCTGCGCCAATACTTCGGGATTCGGATACACAATGGTCTTACGTTCTGCCATATTCGCTCTTATACGATGTCGCCCCACCGATTCACGGCAGGGCGACTGGTTGTCGTTTGACGGTTCAGCGCTTCGGATTGATCAGATCCCAGCCCTGCGTCACCACTTCCGCATAGATCTCATCCGGTAGAGTCGGCCCAGCTCCTCGCTTAGGCATTCCTCCAACGTGCGCGCCGGCACGCTGATGGTCTGCGGCGACTGTCCCGGCACGTTCAGCACGGCGATGCGTCATCCGTGGAGGGACGTTCCAGGCTCATCACGCCGTCGGAACGGCTAAGATACACGCCGGTCACCGCGGTGGCGTTCGGATCGTCCTCCACCACCACCGGCACGTTGAGCCGTAGCCTCAGCCATGCGGCCAGCAGGTCCATCGGCAGGTAATCCTTCTTGCCGGTCACACGCACGCCGCTCACCGGCAGGTGCGGCGGCTGGTCGAGCATGGAAGCCAGCATCGCACGCCAAACGGTCAGACGCGTCCATGACATGTCCACGTTCTTCGACGACCAGTTACGGCGCAGATCGTCCATCGTGCGTCGTGGATTCGACGAATGCATCGCATCCGTGATACGGCTGCGCGCCATCGAGCCCAACAAATCGGTGGACAGGTTCGCCGGCGCCTCGTTCGGCCACCAGGCCACCACCGGCGCGTCCGGCACCAGCAGTGGAATCACCAACGTATCCGCGTGATACACCAGACCGCCGAGCGGACGCAGCACGATGATCTCGCCCGCGCCGGCGTCGGAACCGAACCGCACTTCCGCGTCGAGGAACGTGTGCGGCTGACCGTCATCGGTATCGGCATCCATCTTGCGCGAATTCGGTGCGATGGCGATCACCCGGCAGGGGTGTTCGCGGCTGGCGCTGTTCGCCACTTCGAGGTCGTGCTCCAGCGACGCCTCGTTCGTGGAGATCAGCAGCGTGAGCACACGGCCCAAGGCGGCCTCGCCACGCTCTTCGTGCAGTTCGTCGATCTTCGCCGAAATCTCACGGGTTTCGGTGTTCTTCATGGTAATGATCACGGCATCCTCCAACGGTGTCCATCGCGGGCCAGCATCTCGGTGGCCTCCTGCGGTCCCCAAGTTCCGGAACGGTATGGCTGCGGCTGGCCGAGCGTGGACCAGAACTCCTCGATCGGGTCGAGGATCTGCCAGCTCAGCTCCACCTCGCGGGTGGTCGGGAACAGCGGCGGATCGCCCAGCAGCACGTCGAGAATCAGACGTTCGTAGGCTTCCGGAGACGATTCGGTGAACGAACGGCCATAGCCGAAGTCCATTGATACATCACGCACCTCCATCGAAGTGCCGCCCGGCACCTTCGAGCCGAATCGCATGGTCACGCCCTCGTCCGGCTGCACGCGAATCACGATCGCGTTCTTGCCGAGCTCCTTCGTCGCGGTCGATTCGAACGGCAGGTGCGGCGCGCGCTTGAAGATCACGGCGATTTCCGTGACGCGCTTGCCCAAACGCTTGCCGGTACGCAGATAGAACGGCACGCCAGCCCAACGGCGCGTGTCCACGTCCAGTCGAATCGCGGCATACGTTTCGGTGGTCGACGCCGGATCGATGCCCTTCTCGTCCAGATAGCCGACCACTTCGTGCGAGCCTGCCATCCGGCTGCGTACTGGCCTCGTGCCGTATGTGCCGCCAAATCCTTCGGCAGACGCACGGCGGACAGCACCTTCGTCTTTTCAGCCGTCAGATCGGCGGCGGAGAAGGAGACCGGCTCTTCCATGGCGGTCAATGCCATAAGCTGCAGCAGATGGTTCTGGATGATGTCGCGTGCGGCGCCGATACCGTCGTAATAGCCGGCACGACCAGCCACGCCGATGTCCTCGGCCATGGTGATCTGCACATGGTCGACGTAATTGTTGTTCCAGATCGGCTCGTACATGGCGTTCGCGAAACGCAACGCCAGCATGTTCTGCACGGTCTCCTTGCCAAGATAATGGTCGATGCGGAACACGCTCGACGGGTCGAACACTTCGGAGACCACGCGATCGAGCTCCTTGGCGCTGGCCAGGTCATGACCGAACGGCTTTTCGATGATCACACGACGCCAAGCGCCCTTGTCGCTTTTCGCCAGACCACAGTCGGCCAGCTGACGGGACACCTGCGGGAACGCGCGCGGCGGCACCGACATGTAGAACGCGTGATTGCCGCGCGTGCCACGGTCGCGGTCAAGCTCGGCGACCGTGTCGGACAGACGCTCGAACGCTTTCGGATCATCGAACGTGCCCTGTACGAAACGGATACCGGCCGCAAGCTGCTTCCAAGTCGATTCCTTGAACGGCGTACGGCAATGCGCCTGCACGTTCTCCTTGACGAAGTCCTTGAAATGGTCCTCGGTCCAGTCGCGGCGTGCGAAGCCTGTCAGACCGAAGCTTGGCGGCAACAAGCCACGGTTGGCCAGATCGTAGATGGCGGGGAGCAGCTTCTTACGGGACAGATCGCCGGTCACGCCGAAAATCACGATGCTGCATGGGCCTGCGATGCGGGGAAGTCTCAGATCGCGCGGGTCGCGCAGCGGATTCGTCCATGCGTCGGCCGCGTTGGATGCGGTTGAAACGGTTTCACTCATGCCTTTCATACTAACGCGCGGGCTCCACTCGCCGCCAAAGGGAATTCGAAAACGTCATGGCCCTTTTTTAGAGCATCCTACAAAACGGCATGGCGGTTCCCTCGTTTGGTGCCGCCACTACAATGCCTTCGGAAGCGAACGACGAGCCGGCTGCGGCTGGCGGAGGCAAAAACGTGGTGCACAACAAGCAGGGTATAGACATGCTGCACGGGCGCATATGGACGAAAGTCCTGCGATTCGCGCTCCCCGTGGCGGCGACCGGCATTCTGGAACAACTCTTCAACGCATCCGGCATCATGATCGTCGGCAACTTCTCCCAATCCGACGGCACCGCCGCGGTCGCGGCCGTCGGCTCCAACGCGCCCGTCACCGGACTCATCCTCAACCTGTTCATCGGCATCGCTCTCGGCGCGAACGTCGTCATCGCCAACGCCATCGGACGAGGCAGCCGCGAAGCGGTGCGCAACGCCGTGCACACGTCCATCGTCACCGCCCTGATCGGCGGCGTGATCGTCGCCATCATCGGAGAATTGCTCGCCGGACCGCTTCTCGGCATGCTCAACGTGACCGCCGACGTGTTCCCCCTGGCGCTCGCATACCTGCGCATCTACCTCATCGGCATGCCCGTCATCCTGCTATACAATTTCGAAACAGCCATCTTCCGCAGCATCGGCGACACCCAGGCTCCGCTCGCCGTACTCGCCATTTCCGGCGTGCTCAACGTGATCATGGGACTGATTTTCGTCGTATTGTTCCATTGGGGTGTTTCGGGCGTCGCGACGGCCACAGTCATCGCGAACGTCGTCAGCTCCATGATTCTGCTGTATCGACTGGTTCATACTGACGCAGCCATCCATGTTGATTTGCGCGAGTTCGGCATCGACTGGTTCACCCTGCGTCAGATTCTGCGCATCGGACTGCCGCCGGCGTGCAAAGCGCGGTGTTCGCCGTGGCCAACATCATCATCCAAGCCGCCATCAACAGTCTCGGCACCGTTGTCATGGCCGCCTCCAGCGCCGCGTTCAACATCGAAATCATCGCCTACTACGTGCTCAACTCGTTCAGCCAGGCCTGCGCCACCTTCACCGGGCAAAACTATGGAGCCAAACGGATCGGACGCTGCAAGCGCGTGCTTGGCATCTGCATTCTGGAGGATTTCATCGCCACCGCGGTCACCATCGCCGTCGTGCTGTTCTTCGGCCATAGTCTGCTGGCGTTGTTCGATGCGACACCGGAGGTCATTTCCGTCGGCTACACCAGACTCGTCATGGTGTTCTCCGCCTACACGTTCAGCATGCTGTACGAGGTCATGTCCGGATATCTGCGCGGCTTCGGCATCTCACTGGTGCCGGCGCTGCTCACCGTAATCGGCGTGGTCGGCGTGCGCATCACCTGGATCGCGTTCGTGTTCCCCGCGCATCGCACGTTCGAGGCCATCATGATCGTCTACCCGATCAGCCTCGCCGCAACCGCCGTACTCATCGGCATCGCTCTGCTCTGCTACCGTCCGTCCAAGCGATTTGCCGTTAAACCTTAAGCGTGTGCGGCTTGCCGCCGTTCATGAACGCGGCGATTCGCCGGGTCAGAGCGCGGGGAAGAACCCGTTCCGCGAGCGCGCCCGCCTTGGTGAGCGGACCATGGTAGGCGAGGGTTGAGCCGCGCATCATCCTGCGGTAGGCGTACGTGGCAAGCTGACGTGCGGTGGCCGGTTTGGTCATGGTGAAGAAGTTGCGGCCACTCATATTCGCAGCCTTCTGAAAGCCGGTCGTGGTCGGACCGGGACATACGCAGGTCACCGTCACGCCCGTGCCGCGCAATTCGTGGGCCACGGCCTCGGATAGCGAGCGCACGAATGCCTTCGACGCGAAATACATCGCCATGTATGGGCCTGCCATCATCGAGGCGACGGACGAAATATTCAAAATCCTGCCATGCCCGTTGGCGCGCATGTCTCGGCCATACCGATACGTCAACTCAGCGAGCGCATGCATGTTGAGCTGCATCATCTCGTTTTGCCGGTTCCAGTCGGCGTCGAGAAAATCCGTCCAGTCAGCGAAGCCTGCGTTATTAACGAGATGGTCGACCGCAATACCTTGTGATGTGGTGAAATCATGGAGTTTCTTCGGTGCGTTGGCTTCGCTCAGATCTATGGCGAACGTCACCACATGCACGCCAAAACGCTGCTCGAGCTTGGTTTTATCATGTCAAGCCGTTCCTGGCTGCGGGCGGTGATCACCAGGTCATGTCCGTCCGCTGCGAACAGCGCCGCCAGTTCGCGTCCGATGCCGCCGGACGCTCCCGTGATGAGTGCGTATCCCATGCCAACTCCTTCGTTTTGGTCCTATCTCGCCTATGAATGGCGGATTTGCGGGTCTGCCTGATGCTATCTCCACTATAGATGGCGGATGTTTTTCGACTTATACCCCCTGAGATAGCGTATGGGGGTAAAAAGCGCGGCTTTTCACTTTGCCGTCCGCCATCTATAAGCGAGATAACATGTGTCGAAAGACGAAATCCGCCATCCATAGGCGAGATAGGTGTTTTGTGGAGGGATGGAGGACAGTGGTGAAAACAAAGTCGCATTACGATTCGCCGCTTGGCGGCATCACGCTGATCACCGACGAAACGGCATTGCTCGGCCTGTGGTTCGATTGGCAGCCAGGCTATGCGGACGATGATTCCGCGGTTTTGGGTGATTCGCCGACGATTGGCGCCGCGAAACGATGGCTGGACGAATACTTTGCAGGTTGCATACCTCGGACCGAAGTGCCGTTGCGGCTGGAAGGCACGCCGTTTCGCAAGGAAGCATGGGCATTGCTGCGGAAAGTGCCATACGGCGAAACGGTTTCATACGGCGGACTCGCACGTCGATTGGAGTTGAAACGTGCGGACGGGCGTAGGGTATCCGCACGCGCCATCGGGGGAGCGGTGCACCGCAATCCGATCGCGCTTATCGTGCCCTGCCATCGGGTCGTCGGCGCTGACGGCAGTCTCACCGGTTATGCGGGAGGCATTGAAACCAAAATCCGTCTGCTCCAACTCGAAGGCGTGCTGAAGCAGACGGAACGGACGGATGTGGATTGCGAATCTATAGACCGGATTTGGCGATCCACCCGCTGACGGCTTCGGCGGCTTTACTTGCGTTGTTCTGTGCGTCGGTCCCCATGACCGCAAGCCCCGGCTTCACCGTCGTCTTGGTGATTGCGGTGATACGTTCCGGAGTCCGTCCAAGCCCGCTGCCGCCGTGCGTGCAGAACGGATAAATGGTTTTGCCGGACCAGTCGCGGCTTTCCAGAAAAGCGTACATGGGCATCGGCATATCGCCGCACCAAATCGGATAGCCAAGGAACACGGTATCGGACGAATCGAGCGCATCGGTATCGCCGCTGAGCGTGAACGGCGGACGCGCGTTGACACGCTGCTCCTCCTGCACCATTTCTGAGGTCGCGGCGTACCGTTCCGGATAAGGCTCGGTACGTGTGATTTCAATCATCGGCGAATCGGTCCGCCGGGCCACCTCTTGGGCAAGCTTCGCGGTATTGCCGACCGTCACCTCGCCCACTTCGTAGTTTTCGCCGGCGCGGGAGAAAAACACCACCACCACCATGTTGCGTCCTTTCATGGTCCTTGAAGAGGCCGTTGCCGCATCCGTCATGCGTCAGTCCAAGGGTTTATCAGTCCATCTTTGGAAACGATTGTGCTCGATACGCGAGCAGACCGTCGATGAACCGTGCAAGACCCTCGATCATGCGTGCACGCGGACAGGCCACGTTGATACGCACGAAATCATGACCGTTGCCACCATATTCGGAACCCTCGGAGAACATCACCTTATGCTCGCGTTTGAGATAATCGCACAACGCATCCGTGTCATGCGTGATGGCCGAACAGTCGACCCACAACAGGTAGGTGGCATGTCCTTCGACCATGATGATGCGCCGGTCGCCGGCACCGAAGCGTTGTATTTGTCGAACATCGCACGCGCGGTCGCCTTGTTGCCGGCCAGATAAGCGCGCAGTTCGTTCAGCCACGGTTCGCCCTCGTTGAACGCGGCCAGGGTGGCGTCCATGGCGAAGGCGTTCGCTCCGCCACCTCATCGGTGTTCAAAGCTCGCCACACCTTATGACGCAACACCGGATTCGGAATCATCACGGCCGCGGAATTCAGTCCTGCGATGTTGAACGTTTTGGTCGGAGCCATGCAGGTCACCGAATTCATCGCGCAATGCTCACCCACCGAGGCGAACGGCACGTAATCGAAACCCGGATCGGTCAGATCGCAGTGAATCTCATCGCTGACCACCGTCACATGATGCTTCCAGCACAGTTCGCCGATACGTTCCAAAGTCTCACAATCCCAAATACGGTCGATCGGATTATGCGGTTGCACAGAATCATCAGCGTGGTCTGCGGGTCGGCGAGTTTCGTTTCGAAATCAGCCCAATCGATCTCGTAATGTCCTTCGCCGTCATAGGCGAGCGGCGATTCAAGCACACGGCAGCCATTGTTGAGAATCGAATTGAAGAAGATGTTGTAGACCGGCGTCATGATCACGACGTTCTCGTTCGGCGTGGTGAGTTTCCTGACCATGCTGGAGATCGCCGGCACCACACCGGTGCAGAACACCAGCGAATCCGGGTCGATGGCAAGCCCATGACGGCGTCCCCACCAATCCACGTACGCCTGATTCCATTCTGGCGGCACGATCGAATAGCCGAAAACGCCATGCTCGACGCGCCGACGCAACGCCTCGCGGATTACGGGCGCGGTCTGGAAATCCATATCCGCCACCCACATGGGCAGCGCGTCGCCAGCCTCCTCCCATTTGAGCGAGTACGTGCCGGAACGGTCGATCGGAGTATCGAAATCGTAAGTCATACCGCCAATCCTACCTACTGTTATGCGGCGTCGGCTGTCACGATCGTCGTGGCCGTCGGATCGATTTTCGCCGGATCGAGCGTCATCTCGTTGATATGGTCGGCGCGAATCGTGCCGGACGAAGGATTGAACACGCTGTCGATCGTGCCGCGCACGTCGGCATCGACGGAGGAATATTCGAACGCGAGCGTCGTATTGACGAGCCGGCAGTCACGCAACACCAGATGGTCCACGTAGCACAGGCCCTGCAGGCTTTCGATCGTGCAATGCTCGAACGTCACGTTACGCGAGTTCCACGCCAGATACTCGCCGGAAATGAACGAATCGCGCACCGTCACGTTCTCGCAGTTCCAGAAACAATCCTTCGAAATCAGACGGGAATTGGAAATCTCCACGTTCCTTGCGCCATCGAACGGATAATTGCCCACCAAACGTAGGTTGTCGGCTTTCACATCCGCGCAATTCATCGCCAGATAGTCGCCATGCGCGCTCACATTGTCCAACGTCACGCCGGAACAGGCCCACAACGTCTCCTCGGCGTTGACGAAATCCACGTTGCGTAACGTCACGTCATGGCAGCGGCGGAAATTCTTCGGCGCCTCGATCGTCGAATCCTCCACCGTGATATGGTCCGTGTACCATACGCCCGCACGTGCCATCTCAAACCACGTGCAGTCCTTCGCATCGATATCCGAGCAATACCACAGCGGATACTTCCATTTGAACGAGCTCGACCTCAGTTCGATGTCATGGGCATGCTTCAACGGCGATTCGCCATCGTCGAAAATCGTATCGACGTACCGGCGGTCATGCGCGAAGAACTCCGCGCGCTCGCCGGTGAGGAACGCCTGGCGGGTTTCGGACATGTCCTGCTCCGCAGCGGATGTAAATGTATCTGGAGTGTTATTCACCGTATGCTCCTTCATGCTCTGTTGGAAGAGAATAGGAACTTCAAGTACTTGAAGTCAAACAGGGAGCCACGTTCGTCTGGAACGAACACGGCTCCCTGCGGAAAATCGGGAAATGCGCGCCGAAACAGGCAGAGGAATCAGCCGATCAGCGCTGCCGGATACTTCGCCACGGCGGCGTCGATCTGCTCATCGGTGGACGTGGCGACGCCTTGGATGAGGAACGGCTTCAGATATGTGGCATGCGTATGACGGAACGTGGTCTCGAACGGGGAAAGCAGCTCCTCCATGGTGCGCACATGGCTGCCTTCACGCGTGTAGGAGTCCGCCGGAGAGCCGGTGGACACGGCCAACATGAACTCCGTGCCTTCGAGCGCCCGCCCGCCGCCGTAGGCCCAGCCGGCCTTGATCACGTCATCCTCCCACTGCTTGAGCAGCGCGGGGGAGCTGTACCAGTAGAACGGGAACTGCAGCACGATGCGGTCATGCGTTTCGATGAGCTCCTGCTCATGTTCGACGTTGATTTTGAAGTCGGGATATGCGGCGTACTCGTCCACCACGGTCACGTCGCCGGTCTCGTTGGCCGCGTCCATGAGCTTGCGGTTGACCTGCGACTTCTCCAGATGCGGGTGGAACACCAGTACCAGTGTCTTCATTCATGCTCCTTGTCCAAAGGTTTTTCGTTACGTTCCAGTATGCAGCATGATAATCTCGCCGCGCATGCTTTGCACATAATCCGTCGATGTCCACGCGCCGATACGGTTGCGCATGGTTTGTCGGGGTCGGCGATAGTATGTTGGCCGTCGTTGTGGCGCGTCGGGGTATATCAGGGCGCGGCAAGAGAAGGCATGAGAAGAGAAGCATGGGAACGGACGGAAGAAGGGCTGATATTTAATGGTGCGGACGCAGAACAGGAACGCCGTCATGGGCAAGGCGTTCAGAACGGCATTGCCGCGGACGTCGCCGGTCTGCATCAGCTTCTTCCTTCTGGCGTTGTCGTACGGCGTGCTGATGGGCACGCGCGGCTTTTCGTTCCTGTGGCCCATGTGCATGAGCGCGTTCATCTTCACCGGTTCCATGGAATTCGTCACCGTGAATCTGCTGGTGTCCGCGTTCAACCCGTTCGTCACGTTCATGCTGGCCGTCATGCTCGGCACCCGTCATCTGTTCTACGGCATCTCCATGCTCGGCCGGTTCAAGAACATGGGCGCCAAGAAGCCGTATCTCATTTTCTCGTTGTGCGACGAGACCTTCGCCATCGACAACGGCACCATCATTGCGGCCGACGTCGATCGCGGATGGTTCTACTTCTTCGTCGGCCTGCTCAACCAGTCATCATGGGTGGCCGGCGCCACGCTTGGCGGCCTTCTCGGAGAACGCATCACCTTCAACACCTCCGGTCTCGACTTCATCATGACCGCCATGTTCGCCGTCATTTTCGTGGATCAATGGCTGACCACGAAACGCAAAAGCCACATGGCCGCGCTTACCGGCATAGCGGTGCCCGCGATCTGTCTGGGGGTGTTCGGCGCCGACAATTTCATGATCCCATCCCTGGTCGCCATGCTCGTCATGTTCATTCTGCTGCGGCCATACCTGGACGACCTGAAGATCGACAAGACGGACGGGGAGAACGAAACGAACAACGCGGACAAGGAGACGAACGCATGATGATCATGACCACGTGGCAAGGCGTCATCACCATCATCATGGCGATGCTCGGCACCATGCTGACACGTTTCCTGCCGTTCCTGCTGTTCCCCGAATCGAAGGAACCGCCGCGTTTCATCACCTACCTGGCACCGTCCTGCCGTATGCCATGACAGGCCTGCTTGTCGTGTACTCGCTCAAAGGAGTGCGCCTGACGTCAGGCAGCCACGGCATTCCCGAATTGTTGGCGATTATCGCAATCGCCCTGCTGCACATATGGAAAAGGAACATGCTGCTGTCGATCGCCGGCGGCACCGCCGTCTATATGCTGCTGGTACAGCTGGTTTTCTCTTAAGACGGCTTCCGCCTGTGCTTGGCATTGCGATTACCTGGCGAGCCCCATCTCGTATTTGAGCGTCATCACACGAATGGCGGATTGCTGCACCTTCCGCGCGAACGTCGCATCGCCGGCCGCTTTGGCGTTCAATCCGTCCAACACCGGCTGCACGTAGGAAGAGGCGTCGATACATGCCAAATCGCCGCCGCTTCGACCAGCCGCACACCCAAATCACTCGGCTGCACGCCACTCAAAGCCGTTGCGGACAGGGAATCGGAAGTGACGACGCCTTGGAAGCCGATTTTCCCGCGCAGATAGCCGGTGACCAGCGTTGATGAGAACACGGCCGGATTATTCGGATCGATCGCCTGATATGTGGCCAAAGACATCATCACCATCGAAGGGCTTGCCTCCAACGTGCTGTTGAACGCGCTGATTTCCGGACCATCCAACGTGGTGGTGGTGTCGAGGATGCCGTTCGCGGTGAAATCGGTATTGCCGGTCACCGATCCCAAACCCGGATAATGTTTGATGGCGCTGCTACCCCCGAATCGGACATGCCCTGTATGAACGCCTTCGCATGGTCCGCATTGCCGGCCGGATCAAGACCGAAATCACGGTACAGCGCGCCAATCGGGGCGTTCGACGAACGGTCCACGGTCACCGTGCCGACGACGGGCGCCAGATCGACATTGATGCCGGCAGCCTTGAGCTGCGTGCCCCATGCGGATGCCGATTGCCTCAACTGGCTGACATCCATTGCGCCTGCTGGGTGGCCGAAGGCATGGTATCGAACCCGGCCCCCTTGAGATGCTGGACCAGACCACCCTCCTGATCGGTGGACATCAACAGCTGGTTGTCGCCCGGAGCATACGATTGCAGCGTGGATGTGGCGGCCGCGACCCCGGCGGTCCCCGAATTCCAGTTGCCGATGATCAAGACCGAACCAACATGCCTGTTCGCGATGAGGTCATACAACGATGACGGATCGGAACCAGCGAACAATGGCGCCATAACCAGCTGCCCGACCCGTTCCTCGACACTCATGGACTCCACGGCACGCACCGCCTTGGCATGCGGCGAATCGTCGCGGACGGACGGCACTTGCGCCTTGTCGAGGGAATCATGCGTGACCGTCGGCCGGCGAGTGGAAAAAGCTGCGGTGGCGGCGTCCGATGGGGAAGCGTCGCCGGAACATGCGGCCAACGTGACCGGCAGCATCGCCACGCAGCAGGCAGCCACCAATCGTGTGAAAAACCCATGAGCCTTCTTCATACCGCCATTATGGCATGCCGGCATTCCCCATATGTTCCCTTCATACGGACATGCCACGAACAGCCGATTCAGCCACGGCCAGATCCGTTCGGCTGGCGGCTTAACGGCGTTCCTCGCCTGTCGCTAGGCTATTAGCATGTCTTTCTTTGATATGTTTGGTCCCATGTTCGATCCCGAAGGCGGCTCGAACCGTGCCGGCAGGCAGAATCCGCGCAAACCCAGCAACGACGATCCGATCATCCTCAACGTCGAAACCGACGGAGGGGACGGTCCGCAACCATCGTCGAACGTTCCCCCGAAACGACCTTCGGCCCCCCGCATCACCAGCAAGCCGAACCGTCCGCGCAAACCGTCGAACGGCAGCAAGATCTTCATCGGCGTGGTGCTGGCGCTCGCCATCGTCATCGGACTGTTCTTCGCGCTCGCGCAGTTCGTCACCGATGTCATGTGGTACAGCCAGCTCGGCTTCCAAAGCGTGATTTGGACGCAGCTGGGCACCAGGGTCGGCCTCTGGCTGGCGTACGCGGTGCTCATCGCCGCAGTCGGCTTCATCTCCGCCACGCTGGCGATATGGGCGCGTCCCGACGCTGCGGACGGCTCCACCATCCGCGTGAACGGCGACACCATCGAAATCGGCAAGAGCGTGAGCTCCAAGAGCGCTCGACGCATCGCCGTGGTCATCTCCCTGATTGTCGGACTGGTGTTCGGCTCCCAGTTCAACGCGAACTGGTCCGAAATCCTGCTCATGTTCAACTCGCAAAGCTTCGGCACCAAGGATCCGCAGTTCGGCATCGACAACGGCTTCTACGTGTTCGTGCTGCCCGGACTGAAACTCATCATGTCCGCTGTCTCGCTGTTGCTGCTCGCTGGCATCATCTTCTCCATCGTCACCCACGTGCTTATGGGCGGCATCCGCATCACCATGCCGGTGAACGGCCATGGCCTGTTCCACATCACCAAACGCGCCCGCCGCCAGATCGGCATCTGGCTGATGCTCAACATGTTCGCCTGGGCCGCCAATCAGGTTCTGGGCGTGTTCTCGCACCTGACCGAGGAAGGCAGCAGAATCACCGGTGCCACCTACACCACGGTGAACGCCACCATCCCCGTCACGTTCATCATGGCCGCCATCACCGCCATCCTTGGCGTGATACTGGGCCTGTGGATTATGAAATCCCATACGTTGGAAGGTTCCGCACCCATCGCGGCACGTGCTTCCGAAGCGCTCAAGGCGTGGAAGGTGCCGACCGTGGCCATCGCCTCCGCCATCGTGGTGAGCCTGGTGCTTACCGTGGCCTGGCCGGTGCTGCTGCAGCGCTTCCGCGTCAATCCGAACGCGCAGGAAATGGAATCCACCTATATCCAGCGCAACATCGACGCCACCCGCGCCGCGTACGGCTTGGACAAGGTGAAGGCCGAACAGTACAAGGCCACCACCGAAGGCGAGGAAGGCGCATTGGCCGATTCCGCGGAATCCACCGCTCAGATCCGCCTGCTCGACCCGCAGATCATCTCCCCGACGTTCAAACAGCTGCAGCAGTCCAAGCAGTACTACACGTTCGCCGACACCGTCGCGGTCGACAAATACGACGTCGACGGCGTCAGCCAGGACACGGTGATCGCCGCGCGCGAACTCGATCTGGACGGTCTCGACAACCGCAACTGGGTCAACGACCACACCGTGTACACGCACGGCTATGGCGTTGTGGCCGCCTACGGCAACAAGGTGACCGCCGACGGCCAGCCGAAGTTCTTCGAAGCGGGCATCCCCACCCAAGGCAAGCTCACCGATTCCGAAAAGTACGAGCCGCGCATCTACTTCTCTCCGAACGCCACCGAATATTCGATCGTAGGCGCTCCGGAAGGCACCAAATCCTGGGAATTCGACTATCCGACCGGTTCGGAAGGCGCCACCAACACCTTCAAGGGCGATGGCGGTCCGAAGATCGGCAACATCTTCTCCAGACTGCTGTACGCCATCCGCTTCGGCTCCGACCAGATCCTGTTCTCCAACCGTGTGAACTCCAATTCGCAGATTCTCTACGACCGTTCCCCGAAGGAACGTGTGGCCAAAGTCGCGCCGTATCTGACGCTTGACGGCCGCGTATACCCGGCCGTGGTGGACGGACGGGTCAAGTGGATCGTGGACGGCTACACCACTTCGGACGCTACCCATACTCTCAGATGACCGACTTGGGCGAGGCCACCAAGGACTCCACCACGGAATCCTCCGACACGGTAAGCAGCCTGAACTCGAAGAACGCCAACTACATCCGCAATTCCGTGAAAGCCACCGTGGACGCATACGACGGTTCCGTGGACCTGTATGTATGGGACCAGTCCGACCCGGTCATCAAAGCCTGGGAGAAGATCTTCCCCGGCCAGTACCACCAGCTGTCGGAAATCTCCGGCGACCTGATGAGCCACATGCGTTATCCGGAAAGCCTGTTCAAGGTGCAGCGCGAACTGCTGGCCAAATACCACGTGTCCAGCGCCAACCAGTTCTTCTCCGGAGAGGATTTCTGGCAGACCCCCGTCGACCCGACCGAATCGCAGCAGGCGCAACAGCGAGACATCCTGCAGCCGCCGTACTATCTGACGCTGCAGACCGGCGGCTCCAGCGAACCGGTGTTCTCGCTGACCTCGTCGTACATTCCCGCAGGCTCGTCCACCAGGGAAATCCTGACCGGCTTCCTGTCGGTCGATTCCGACGCGGGCCACGAGAAAGGCAAAATCGGCTCGAGCTACGGCACCATACGATTGCAGGAACTGCCGAAGGATTCCAACGTGCCGGGCCCCGGCCAGGCGCAGAACAACTTCAACGCGTCCGCCGACGTGTCGAAGGAACTCAACCTGCTCGAATCCGGCTCGACCAATGTGCAGCGCGGCAACCTGCTCACCCTGCCTCTCGGCGGAGGCCTGGTCTACGTGCAGCCGGTGTACGTCAAATCGTCCGGCTCCACCAGCTTCCCGCTGCTGAAGAAGGTGCTCGTCGCATTCGGCGACCAGGTCGGCTTCGCCGACACGCTGGACGAGGCTCTCGACCAGGTGTTCGGCGGCGATTCCGGCGCGTCCGCAGGCGACGCCGAAAACGTGGGCGACACCACCGATGACAAGCAGGATGCTAAGAACGACGATTCCGCCGATGGCAAGACCAACACTGACGGCAAGCAGGACACGCCATCCAATACCGACGGTAAGACCGGCGGCAATAATGGCGATTCGTCCGGCACGATGAGCGCCGACCTGAAGAAGGCACTCGCCGATGCCGCACAGGCCATGAAGGATTCCGATGCCGCCATGAAGAAGGGCGATTGGTCCGCCTACGGCGACGCTCAGAAGCAGCTTCAGGAAGCACTGAACAAGGCCATCGAACTCGAACAGTGATTCCCGTCCGATTCCCTTCATGAAATACGCAGGGGCCGGCTCCTTCCAAAGGAACCGGCCCCTGTTGTCGTTCGCCGCCGGGTATGCTGGGCGCATGGCCGACTATTCTTTCCGCATCGCGACGCAAGACGATATCCAAGCGATCACCGACATCTACAACGCGGCAGTCATCCGCGGCGGCTCGTCCGCCGACACCACGCCACGTACCTACGCGCAACGCAAGGCATGGTGGAATCGCACCACGATCCATATGCGGTGTTCGTCACCACCGTGCCTGCCACGGATGCGGCCACGGAAGGCGGCGAACGGATCATCGGCTTCTCCGCGCTGTCCGTGTTCTACGACCGCGCCGGCTACGACGCGTCACCGACCTCGCCTACTACACTCGCCCCCGAATGGCAGGGCAGGGGAGCGGGCACCTTCACACTGGCCAAACTGCTTGACGAATGCCGAAACCGCCACATGCGCAAAGCCTGCGGCATCATCTTCGCCGACAACCGCGGATCCATCGCACTGATGAAACATTTCGGATTCACCCAATTCGGACTCATGCCCCAAGCCGCCACCGACTCCACCGGAACCATGCGCGACATGAGCTACTGGCATCTCGACCTGTAAGCACCTGACAGTAGAATCTGTGCGGTTAAACAAGACGAGAGCACGCAAGAACACAGAGGAATGGACGATTATTATGGCATCTGATTTCTGGCTGATCGCAGGACTGGGCAACCCCGGCTCCAAATATGAGGGCACCCGCCACAACATGGGCTTCATGACCGCCGACGTGCTGGCCGAACGCTGGTCCGTCAACTTCTCCGACCACAAGGGACTCGCCATGCTCGGCAAAGGCGTGATGAACCTATCCGGCCGCAACGTCAAATTCTTCCTCGCCAAGCCACTCACCTACATGAACGAATCCGGCAACGCGGTCGCCTCCATCAGCGCCTACTACCAGATCGAACCGGACCATATCGTGGTTATCCACGACGACATGGACCTCGACTTCGGCAGAATCAAAGTCAAAGCCGGCGGCTCCGCAGGCGGGCACAACGGCATCAAATCCATCGACCGTTCGCTCGGCACCCCGAAATACGCGCGCGTGCGCATGGGCGTCGGCCACGCCCAACGCGGAGCCCACGCGCACGACAACACCGTGAACTGGGTGCTGGGCGCTTCGGACCGGACCAACGCAAGCAGCTCCCCGAATTCCTCGCCGACGGTGCCGACGCGGCCGAAACCATCATCTTCGACGGTCTCGCCAAAGCCCAGGAGCGATTCAATGGCCGCTGAACCGACGTCTCCGGCGCAACCACCGCAACTGCCGACCGCAGGTTCGCTTGCCGGCATCCTCGACGTGCTGGAAACCGATGACGATTTCCGCGCGCTCATCGCCGGGGAAATCGAAGAACCGGAATCAGACATCGACCCCAGCATCACCGTCGGTGTGCCGGACGGCCTACGCCCGGCGCTCGCAGCCGGCGCTGCGGGCAAACAGCCGGTCGTGCTCGTCGTCGCCTCCAGCCGCGAAGCGGAGGAAACCGTGGAGTCCATCCGTTCCTGGTATGACGGAGACCCAAACGATGTGGCGCAGCTTGAAGCATGGGAGACCCTTCCCCATGAACGGCTTTCACCACGCGCGGACACTGTGGCAAGCCGCATGGCGGTGTTCCGCAGGCTGAAGCATCCCGAAGAGGGCAGCACGCTGTTCGGCCCCATCCGCATTCTGGTCATGCCGGTGCGCTCCCTCATCCAACCGGTGGTCGCAGGCTTGGGGGACGTCGAACCACTCGTGTTCTCCCAAGGCGAGGAACTGCCTCTTGACGAAGCATCCCGCAAACTGGTGGAAAACGCGTACACGCGCGTCGACTTGGTGATGGACCGTGGCGAATTCGCCGTCCGCGGTGGCATCATCGACGTTTTTCCGCCCACTCTGCCGCATCCGGTGCGTATCGAATTCTTCGGCGACGAGATCGACACCATACGTGAATTCCACGCATCCGACCAGCGCACCTACGGTAAGGATATTTCCACCGTATGGGCCACGCCATGCCGTGAACTGCAGTTGACCGACCAGATTCGCCAACGTGCGAAATCGCTGATCGGCTCCATTCCCAACGCCGAGGACATGCTCGAATCCATCGCCAACGCCATCCCGGTGGAAGGCATGGAATCGCTGCTGCCCGCGCTGGTCGACGATATGGAACCGGTGCAGGGCATGCTGCCCAAGCATGCGCTGGTCATGCTGTCCGACCCGGAAAAACTTCGTCGCGCCGCCGACGATCTGGCGAAAACCGCCAACGAATTCCTTGCCGCAAGCTGGCATGTCGCCGCATCCGGACATGGCGCCGGAGCGCCGATCACCTTCGACCAGGCGAATTTCTACGATTTCGAGGAAACCATCTCCGCACTCGTCTTCTCCAAACATGACGTGTGGAAACTCACCAGCTTCGGCGTCGACGCCACCCGGGAAGGCCACATCCAACTTGATGCCACCAAACCCGGTGAATACCGCGGTGACGAAAACAAAGCGGCCTCCGGCATCGAAGGACTGCTCGACGCCGGCTATGCGGTGACGATCACGGCCGCGGCCCAAGGCACACTCACCCGACTGAAGCGTGCGATCAACGAAACCGGCATCGCGAATTTCGATTGCGTCCGATCGCGCGCCATCGACGGTTTCGTGGACGACGCCGCGAAAATCGCCCTGCTCACCGAACGCGACCTGACCGGCCGCACATCCGCCGCAGGACAGGCGAAAACGCCGAAACGCCGCCGCAAGGCCATCGACCTGATGGAACTCAAAACGGGCGATTACGTCGTGCACGAACAGCATGGCATCGGCCGGTTCGTCGAGATGCGCCAACGTACCATCGGCAAAGGCGAGAACCAGACCACCCGCGAATACCTGGTCATCGAATACGCTCCCAGCAAACGAGGCGCGCCGGCGGACAAACTGTTCATCCCCACCGACCAGCTCGACCAGGTCAGCAAATACATCGGCGCCGAAACGCCGAAACTCAACAAGCTGGGCGGTTCCGACTGGGCCGCCACCAAAGCCAAGGCGCGCAAGCATGTGCATGAGATCGCCGAGGATCTGGTCAAGCTCTACTCGGCACGCCAGCGTACGAAAGGCTATGCCTTCAGCAAGGACACGCCGTGGCAGAAGGAGCTGGAGGACGCTTTCCCCTATCAGGAGACGGCCGACCAGCTCACCACCATCGACGAGGTCAAGTCGGATATGGAGAAACCCATTCCGATGGACCGTCTGATCTGCGGCGATGTGGGCTTCGGCAAAACCGAAATCGCGGTGCGCGCCGCGTTCAAGGCGGTGCAGGATTCCAAGCAGGTGGCCGTGCTCGTGCCGACCACACTGCTCGTGCAACAGCATTTCGAGACTTTCACCGAACGTTTCGAAGGCTTCCCCGTGAACGTGGCTGCCATGAGCCGATTCCAGACCACCAAGGAGATTAACGAGACCATCAAGGGGCTTGAAGACGGTTCCGTGGATGTGGTCATCGGCACGCACAAGCTGCTCAATCCGAAGATCAAGTTCAAGGATCTGGGACTCGTCATCATCGACGAGGAACAGCGTTTCGGCGTCGAGCACAAGGAGACGCTCAAGGCGTTGCGCACCAATGTGGACGTGCTGAGCCTGTCGGCAACGCCTATCCCGCGCACGTTGGAAATGGCTGTCACCGGTATCCGCGAAATGTCCACGCTGGCCACGCCGCCGGAGGATCGCCTGCCGGTGCTCACCTACGTCGGCGCTTACGAGGACGCGCAGGTCACCGCCGCCATCCGGCGCGAGCTGTTGCGTGGTGGGCAGGTGTTCTACGTGCACAATCGTGTGCAGGACATCTCCTCCGTCGCGGCGAAAATCCACGAGCTCGTGCCCGAATCGCATGTCGGCATAGCCACGGCAAGATGGGGGAGAAACAGCTTGACGGTGTGATCCGCGACTTCTGGCATCGCGACATCGACGTGCTGGTATGCACCACCATCATCGAAACCGGCCTTGATATCTCCAACGCCAACACGCTGATCGTCGACCATGCCGACCGCTTCGGCTTGAGCCAATTGCATCAGCTGCGTGGCCGCGTCGGTCGTGGACGTGAGCGCGCGTATGCGTACTTCCTGTACGATCCGACCAAGCCGATGACCCAGCAATCGCATGACAGGCTCGCCACCATCGCGCAGAACACCGCGCTCGGCTCTGGCTTCGACGTAGCCATGAAGGATCTCGAATTGCGCGGCACCGGCAATTTGCTGGGCGATGAGCAGAGCGGCCATATCGAAGGCGTCGGCTTCGACCTGTACGTGCGTATGGTGTCCGAAGCGGTCGAACAGTACAAGGAGCCGGAACGCAAGGAATCGGTTGCCGTCACCATCGACCTGCCGATCGAGGCGTCCATTCCCGTCGACTACATCGATTCGGACAAACTGCGATTGGAAGCGTACCAGAAACTCGCCTCCGCACGCACCGAAGACGATCTCGACGAGCTGCGCGACGAACTCACCGACCGTTACGGCAAGCCGCCCGTCGATTTCGAGGCGCTGTTCGACGTGGCGCGGTTGCGGTTCAAGGCGCGTAAGCTCGGCATTTCCGAGATCATCGCGCAAGGACGCAACGTGCGCGTGTCGAAGTTCGAGCCGCGTGAATCCGTGCAGATGCGCATGGCCAGAATCTACAAAGGCATCCAGTACCGGCCGTTGACCAAGACGTATCTGGTACCGGCTCCATTCGCAGGCTCGCTTGGTTCCAAGCCGATGAGCTCGGACGAAGTGGTCGGATGGACCAGTCAATTGCTTGACGATCTGGACTGGAAACCGACACCGCGTCAATGACAATGGGATGCAAAAAAGAGTGTGAGCGTTCACATGGAACATGCGGGCAAAGTTTGGCATACGTCCATAAATCGCACTATTCTTGGCATTGTCATCACAACCTAACGTTTATAAGGAGTAGTTGTGGCAGTAATTGAAAGCGTTTACGCGCGTCAGATTCTCGATTCCCGCGGCAACCCGACCGTCGAGGTCGTTCTTGACACCGATGACGGTGCTCAGGCCTGGGCCTCGTTCCGTCCGGTGCTTCCACCGGTGAAGCCGAGGCTTGGGAGCGTCGCGATGGCGACAAGTCCGTTTACCAGGGCAAGGGTGTGCTCAACGCCGTCAAGGCCGTGAACGAGGAGATCGCTCCGAAGGTCATCGGCATGGACGCTTCCGATCAGCGCGCTCTCGATGAGACCATGATCGAGCTCGACGGCACCCCGAACAAGGGCCGTCTGGGCGCCAACGCCATCCTCGGCGTGTCCCTGGCCGCTCTGTACGCTTCCGCCGAGTCCGCGGATCAGCCGCTGTACCGCTACATCGGCGGCACCAACGGCCACATCCTGCCGGTCCCGAACATGAACATCATGAACGGTGGCGCCCACGCTGACTTCGCCACCGACATCCAGGAGTACATGATCTCCCCGTACGGCTTCAACACCTACAGCGAGGCTCTGCAGGCTGGCGTCGAGGTCTACCACACCCTGAAGAACGTCCTGAAGAAGCAGGGCCTGAACACCGGCCTCGGCGACGAGGGCGGCTTCGCTCCGAAGATGAAGTCCAACAAGGACTCCCTGAACTACATCATGGACGCCATCTCCGCCGCCGGCTACGAGCCGGGCAAGCAGATTGGCATCTCCCTCGACGTGGCTTCCTCCGAGTTCTACAACAAGGAGACCGGCAAGTACCACTTCGAAGGCGACGACCGTGAGGCCGGCTACATGCTCGACTTCTACGAGAACCTCATCAACGAGTACCCGATCGTCTCCATCGAGGATCCGTTCCAGGAAGAAGGCTGGGACGACTGGGCGGCCATCACCGCCAAGCTCGGCGATCGCCTGCAGTTCGTCGGCGACGACCTGCTGGTCACCAACCGGCACGTCTGGCCAAGGGCATCAAGCTTGGCGCCGCCAACTCCCTGCTGGTCAAGCTCAACCAGATCGGCACCGTCACCGAGACCCTCGACGCCATCGAGCTGGCCACCAAGAACGGCTTCACCTCCATGGTTTCCCACCGTTCCGGCGAGACCCCGGACACCACCATCTCCGACCTGGCTGTGGCAAAGAACACCGGCCAGATCAAGACCGGTGCCCCGGCTCGTGGCGAGCGTATCGCCAAGTACAACCGCCTGCTCGAGATTGAGGAGGAGCTCGGCTCCACCGCTCAGTACGCCGGCTACAGCGCTTTCAAGGCCTGCAAGAAGTACATCGCTGAGTGAGCGTAGCCAGCGCATCATGAATGCGTTGACATAGAAATACCCGTCGTGTTCCAAGTCGAACGCGACGGGTATTTTCGTTGCTATGAGTTCGAAGGCACGAAAAAAACCATCACAACGCGGCGGCGCCGGCCCGGTCGCGTTCTTCGTGGCATTGTTCATCGTGGCTTTGGGAACCATCCAGTTGGCATCGACATTCCATACCTATGCGTTGAATCTGGCAGAGCTTAACGGACTGAAAAAACAGGAAGCGGCGTTGGTCGCGCAGAAACGCGAGCTGGAGAACGATATCGCAAGATGGGATGACAAGGCGTATGTCACCGCCCAGGCCAGGGATCGTTTGGGATTCGTCTTCCCCGGCGAACAGGCGATTCGTGTCGAGCATCCCGAAGCGGTGACCGGCAAGAGCGAGCCGAAAAAAGGGACGACATACGACGAATCACCGAAAACCGCCCTGCCGTGGTATAAGGAACTTGCATATTCCTTCAAGCAGGCGGATCGGTCGGATCCCGTGAAGGCCGATTCGACGAAACAGTCGCAGCATGCCGGCGAAGAAGACAAACAGGACAGTCAACAACAGACTGGCCAATCGCAACAGGACGGTCAGCAGCCGTCGGAAGACGGACAGGAGTGACATGGACATGACGATTATCGAACAGGCCAAGGGTTTGGCGGACAAAGTGCTTGCCCAACCCGCCACCGAACATGATATCGCCGTGGTGGAGCGTCAGCTTGGACGTTACCCGCGCGGCATGGTCGCCGTCGGAGCCCGTTGCGTATGCGGCCGGCCTTTGGCTGTGGTCACCCGGCCGTTGCTTCCAGGCGGTGTCCCGTTCCCGACGACCTGCTATCTGACCGGGCCCGAAGCGGTGAAGGCCATCTCCCACATCGAAGCCGAAGGCAAGATGAAGGAATACAACGATATGCTGGCCGAAAACGAGGATCTGCGTGCCGGATACGAACGTGCCCACGAACTGTACCTCGCGTTCCGCCATGAAATCGCTTTGGCCTTGGAAGACAGCGAGGAACACATCGAAGGCACCAGTGCCGGCGGCATGCCGGTGCGTGTCAAATGCCTGCATGCGTTGTTGGCCCAGACGCTGGTGATGGGTGAGGGCGCCAACCCCATCGGTGATATGGCCCTGTCCGCCATCAAACATGAGTTCGATCCGGCCGTATGCCGTTGCGCAGTGGAAAACGAAGAGTAGAAGGTGGGAGTAATGAAGTCGGTAACCGTTGCCGGTATTGATTGCGGCACGAATTCGATTCGTCTGAAAGTCTCGCGTGTGAGCGAGGACGGTGTGGAAGACATCGTTCCGCGCATCCTGCGGGTGATTCGTCTCGGTCAGGACGTGGACAAAACCCATCGCTTCGCCGACGAGGCGTTGGCGCGCGCCTATGAGGCCGCCCGAGAATTCGCCGGCGTGCTTGCCGAACATCCCGTGGACGGCATCCGCTTCGTGGCCACATCGGCCACCCGTGATGCCGAGAACCGTGAGGAATTCGAAGACAACATCGAGAAGATCTTGGGCGTGCGTCCCGAAGTCATTCCAGGCACGGAGGAAGCGGATTTAAGCTTCCTTGGTGCCACCAGCATCGTCCATCGCGAGGTCGAGGCCCCCTATCTGGTGGTCGATTTGGGCGGAGGTTCCACCGAACTGGTGCTGGGAGGCGACGGCGTCACCCATCCGAGCACGCAGGTGCAGGCCGCGTTCTCCATGAATATCGGGTCTGTCCGTATGACGGAGCGTCATCTGAAAAACGACCCGCCGACCGAGGGGCAGATCGCCGAGGCGGTCGCGGATATCGACGCGCATATCGACGAGGCGTTCAAGACCGTTCCCGCCGGCAAGACCCACACCATCATCGGTGTGTCCGGAACGGTCACCACCATGACCGCATTGGCTATGGGATTGACGGAATACGACCACACCGCCGTGGACGGCGCACGCTGCACGCTGGAAGATGCCTATGCCGTTGACGACCGGTTCCTGCACATGCCTCGTGAGGAGCGTCTGACCTACAAGACCATTCATCCCGGACGTGTCGATGTGGTCGGCGGCGGCGCATTGGTGTGGAACCGTGTGCTTGCCAAGGTGTCTGAAGCCGCATATGAGGATCATGGCCAGCGCATCGACTCCTTCATGGCCAGCGAGCATGGTCTGTTGGACGGCATCGTGCTGGATTACGGCAAGAGATTGCTTGCTGCGCGCTGACGTGGCATAATAGCTTGGCGTCGGCTTTTTCTTCTGGCCGGCGCAAAGCCTCCATGGCGAAATCGGTATACGCAGTCGACTTAAAATCGACCTCTTCGGATTGCGGGTTCGAGTCCCGCTGGAGGCACTTTTGGAAACCGCCAGAGATGGCGGTTTTCCTTTATTCTCCAACGGTTTTGGCATCATGCGATTCACTGCGATTCAACCTTTTCCACGGTGGGTTATGGAAAAATGTGGGCAATGTGTAGGCAAAATGTGGCATATCGTTCCCGAAACATTCCGTAGGTACACTGTCGGACATTACAAACCGTATGACACCGACTGAAACGGATGACGCATGACTTCGAAAGACATCAAGCCTGTAATCGAACAGCCCGCCACTGAAATCCCCCTGATGCTTGCGCAGGTGATTATCGTTGCCGGCGTGCTCGCTATCGGCGAAATCGCATGTTCTCCGCTGTACTTTACCTTGATGGACCATTCGTTGGCACTCGTTCCGTGGGCATTGGAAGCCGCATTCCTTGCCGTGGCGTTCACCTTCGTTGTGGGCTTCGCATTGTTGTGGTGCGCCGAATCGTTCACTTTCAAACTCAAGGAACGATTCCGCCCGTTCGGCTATGCGGCGGTAGGATTGATTGGATACGGCGTATGGAGCCTGCTGGTGTTCACCGCCACCATCAATTCGATACTCGCCAAAGTCGGGGAAAGCGTTCTTACCAACGGCCAGGTCGGCGCGATCGCGCTGAACGGAGCAGCCTTGGGCTTCGTCGCTTTCCTTTTCGCAAAACTGCTCGACGTCAAACTCGGCAATCGCAAAACCGTTGCGATAATTCTGCTTATCGCGGAAATCGTCATTGCCATCATCGGCCTACTCATCATGATTCGCATGTTCAGCGTGCTTTACGCGGCGTGACGGCGAAGACGCGGAAAAGAGAGCGCAATATACATGTTCAGCATTCTGGAGATGTTCACCATCGGCGTCGGCCCCAGCTCGTCGCACACCGTAGGGCCGATGGTCGCGGCCAGCAGATTCGCTGCCTCCCTTGAACGTGACGGCATACTGAACCGGGTCGGCCGCGTGCGAACGGTACTGTATGGTTCGCTCGCCCTGACCGGTCTTGGGCACGGTACCGATCGCGCCACGGTGGCGGGCTTGGAAGGCAACGTACCGAAAACCGTCGATACCGATCACATGAGCAATATCCGTATGGAATGCGAGGCAGGCGGCGAGCTGATGCTCAACGGCACGCATCGCATCGATTTCGATTACGGACGCGATGTGTGATGGATGTATGGCACCGCATGGCGGCCCATCCCAACGGCATGCGATTCCAAGCCTTCGACCGGCAGAACAATCTCATCGACGAACAGGTCTGGTATTCCATTGGCGGTGGATTCGTCAGACAAGGCGACGCCGACGACCTGATGATCGGCATCCATGAGAAACCCCCTGCGGGAACGGCCTTCGCCGATCAGACCGACGATTCCTCAACCGATATCGATATGGACATGCCCTATCCGTTCACCACATGCGACGAACTGATCTCGCTGTGCGATGAACATCACATGAGTGTGGCCGATGTGGTGTGGGCCAATGAGACGGCCATGCGGTCCGCCGTGCAGGTGCGCAGCGATTTGGACACTGTATGGCATGTGATGCGCCGCTGCGTGCAGCACGGTTGCAATACCAGCCAAACCGTTCTGCCTGGCGGCCTTGACGTGCCCCGCAGGGCGCCAAAAATGTATGCAAGGCTCGCGTCCAACAGCGACGTGCTCAAACGGGACGGCAGGCGCTCCGACGTTGTACTCGAATCATCGGACGCCGCATGGGTCGACCTGTTCGCATTGGCGGTTTCCGAGGAGAACGCGGCAGGCGGACGCATCGTCACCGCGCTACCAACGGTGCGGCTGGCGTCATTCCGGCGGTGCTCCACTATTATTGGCATTTCGTGGATCATGCGGATGAGGATGGTGTGGTGACGTTCCTGCTGACCGCAGGGGCGATTGGATACTTGTTCAAACGCAACGCGTCCATTTCCGGTGCCGAAGTCGGATGTCAAGGCGAGGTCGGCACAGCCTGTTCCATGGCCGCGGCGGGGCTGTGCGCCGTGATGGGCGGCACGCCTCACCAAGTGGAGAATGCCGCGGAAATCGGTATCGAGCACAATCTGGGACTGACCTGCGATCCGGTCGGTGGTCTGGTGCAGATTCCCTGCATCGAACGCAACGCCATGGCGGCCAATACCGCCATCAACGCGGTCCGTATGGCCATGCTGGGCGACGGCACGCATATCGTGAGTCTTGACCAAGCCATCAAAACCATGAAGGACACCGGCGAGGACATGATGGCCAAGTACAAGGAGACGTCGAAAGGCGGTCTTGCGGTCAATGTTGTTGAATGCTAGCGATGGATGGTGCTAATCTTGGTGACACTGTGTTTTTTCAAGGAGGTTCACCATGGCATCTGAAATGCCTGTTGTCAATGCCGAATTCGGCGATTGCCCGACCATCGAATTCCCGACTGAGATCGCTCCCGCCGGCCTGAAGGTCGTGGAGCTCTTTGAAGGCAATGGCCCGATGGTCCGCCGTGGAGACACCGTCACCGTCAACTACCATGGTGTGGTCTGGGGCAAGGACACCCCGTTCGACTCCAGCTTCGACCGTCACCAGCCGGCCACGTTCGGCATCGGTGTGGGACAGGTCATCAAGGGCTGGGATCAGACCGTTCCGGGACACAACGTCGGTTCCCGCCTGGTGGTGTCCATTCCGCCGGAGTACGGTTATGGCTCCCGTGGCGTTCCGCAGGCCGGCATCGGCGGCGAGGACACGCTGGTGTTCGTGATCGACATCATCTCCACCCGCTGATTGACGGGTATCATTCTTCCAAGGTCAAGGAGGATAACATGGCCGAAGAAAAGACGATCCTGCTGACGCAGGAGGCGTACGACAAGATGAAAGAAGAACTCGCCTGGCGTGAGGGCGAGTACCGTGACGAGATTCTGTCCAAGGTCTCCGCGGCGCGTGCCGAAGGCGATTTGAGCGAGAACGGCGGCTATCAGGCTGCCCGTGAGGCGCAGCGCGTGAATCAGGGACGCATCGACGAACTGACCGTCAAACTGCGCAATGCGAAGATTCTGACTGCGCCCAAGGACGGTGAGGTCGGTGACGGATCCCTAGTGACCCTTGAAGTCAACGGACGTGAAATGGTGTACGTGCTTGGCACGCGAGACCTGTCCATCGCCACGGATTACAGCATCATCAGTCCTGAATCGCCGATTGGCGCCGCCATCAATGGCGCTCATGCCGGAGATACGGTGACCTATACCGCTCCGAACGGCCGTGAGATTTCCGTGACCATCAAGGAAGCCAAGCCGCTCGCCTGACATACGTGTGACGAAAACAACAGCCCGTTCCTCCATCGCATTCGTACGATGAGGGGACGGGCTTATTTTGTTTTGTCCATGTGGGGTTGATTACGCCTTAGGGCCACAATTGCACGATCACCATGTAGATGGCCACCATGTGGCAGGCGTATCCCGCCACGGTTCCGGTATGGAAGATCTCATGGAAGCCGAACACCTTCGGCCAGGGGTCGGGCTTGCGCAGCGCATACACGATGCTCCGGCGATATAGCAGGCGCCGCCGGCACACAGCAGTATCACCACGGTAGGTCCGGCATAGGGGGACATCCAGAACAATCCCATGAACGCGACGCCGGACACGCCGAAAATAATATAGACAAGAACATAAAGCCAGCGAGGCGCGCTGATCCAGATGACATGGATGATGAGCGCCACCGTGGTGCAGATCCACATGCCCGCGATGATGGAATCACGCCAGAATGGCGTGAGCGCGAAGGAAACGGGCGTATAAGTGCCGGCGATCAGCAAAAAGATGTTCATATGGTCGATGCGACGGAGCACATCGGTAACCCGTGGTGACCAATCTCCCAGATGATAACAGGCGGAATTGCCGAACAGTACCAGCGAGCAGGTCATGAACACGGCGCACGCCCATTTGAGCCGGTGCCATGAGCGAGGCAGATCAGCACGATGCCCGCGGCAAGAGCCAGGGGAGTGGCGATGGCGTGGATCCAGCCACGCAGGAGCGGCTTTGGCCTGCCATGCACGTCGAGTCTGATTTTGCGTTCGATTTCGGCGGGGACGATGCCTTCGATTTTTGCGGCATGGGCTTCGCCTTTGGCGATGGCACGTTTGGCTTTTGCATCCGCCTTGCGTCGAATGTTCTCGGCCTTATTGTGCGCCTTCACGCGAATGGTCTCAGCTTTCGCCTGCAGGGCCTGCTCGCGTGCTTCGGCGATGACCGCGCGTTTCGCCTCGATTTCTGCGTTTGTAGGTTTCGCCATCGGATGCCTCCACTATAAGTTACGGAACCGTAACCTACGTTAGCGTAACCGTCGGATATGTCAATCGGCGTTTCCGCATTATACGTGGGCATATGGTATGCAACCTCGCCATTGATGCGTATTATGGTTGCATGGCTGATTTCTCACATATCCTGATGACCCGTCCGGATTTCGGTGACGACGATCGTGAATGGTTGCACCAGTTGGTGGCCGATTGGCAGGTGATTGCCGATTTGAGTTTCGCCGACTTGCTGCTAATCCTGCAGAACGGCGAGGGCAAGTACATCATTGCCGAGCAATGCCGTCCGTCCACGGTGATGAGTCTGAGAGCCGAGGATGTGGTCGGCAACGTCGTCCCGGAATCCCTGTGCGCCGAGCTTGACGCGGCCATGGACTCCGAATCGGTGTTCCGCTCCTCGAAACTGCGTACGGTCGGCAAGGCCAAGGTCTGCAACGTGTACGCCCCGGTGCGTCATAATGGCAAGACGCTTGGCTTGGTGGTCCGCGAGACCAACATGGCCACACGCGAATCGAACGGCCGTTATGAGTCCGAAAGCATCAGCGCCGGCAAACAGCTGTATGAGATGATTCCGCGCGGCCAGTTCCCGTACCGTAACCCGGTTATGAACCAGCGCCATAACGCACGTGTGGCGGATGGCTTCATCGTGCTCACCGTCGACGGCATCGTCCGATACGCGTCTCCGAACGCCATCAGCTGTTTCCGTCGTTTGGGATCGGTCAGCACCATGCAGGGGGAGTATCTGAGCGAGATCGGCACCAAACTGCTGCATGAGAACGATCCGGTGCTGGAAACGCTGCCATTGGTACTGAGCGGCAAAGCCGCGGTGGATTCCGAATTGGACGCCAACAAAGCCGCGGTGTCCATGCGCTCTCTGCCGTTGATGGACGCCAATGGTCGCGTGGGTGGTATCGTGCTGTGCCGTGACGTCAGCGAATTGCGCCGCCGCGAGAAGGAATTGCAGACCAAGGACGCCACCATTTCCGAGATTCACCATCGTGTGAAGAACAATCTTCAGGCGGTATCCGCGTTGCTGCGCTTGCAGGCGCGCAAGACCAAGTCCGAAGAGGTCAAAAAGGAGCTCAAGGAAGCACAGCGCCGCGTGCAGACCATCGCCATGGTGCATGAGGGATTGAGCCAGACCGCCGATGAGATCGTCGACTATGACAAGGTCATTTCCAACCTGCTTAAGATGGCCGTCGATTTGGCTACGATGCGCGACCAGCACATCGATGTCGATTTCGTAGGCAAATTCGGCATGATGCCGGCACAGGATGCCACGCCGCTATCGTTGGTGCTTACCGAACTGATCACCAATTCGGTGGAACACGGTTTCGAAGGACGTAAGGAAGGACATATCACGATTTCCGTGGGCCGCGGTGGCAATAACCTCAACGTGGTGGTGGAGGATGATGGCACCGGCTTGGCGGATGAGGAGCATGATGGCATGGCTCGCTCTTCCGGATCAGGGCTTGGAACACAGATCATCAACACGTTCGTCACCAATGATTTTGGCGGAACGGTGCATTGGGAGCCACGTCGCGGTGGTGGTACCGTGTGGTGCTCGACATGAAACTGCGTGCCGCGCAAGATAACTGACCTCTAGAACTGGAATGGCATATAGAAGGGCCGGTCGATTCCATCGAATCCGACCGGCCCTTCCATATGCCCTGAAAAGAATCAGACCTGCATCTGCATGGCCTGCGAGCGACGTGCACGCATCGCGCGCCGCTTGAGCGCGCGCCGCTCGTCTTCGCTCAGACCGCCCCAAACGCCGTAGTCCTGATTGGTGTCGAGCGCGCATTTCAGACACGCGTCAATCACCTTGCAGGTACGGCAAACGGCCTTGGCTTCTTCGATTTGCTGATAGGCGGCACCGGTGTTGCCGACCGGGAAAAACAGTTCCGGATCCTTATCCGGCACGCGCTTGGCTCGCCAATCGAAAGCACTGCTCATGTAATCGCCTTCCTCTTGCCATAAGTGGCGTTCTATCCGTTATTTAGATAACCACGAATCGGATGATTTTTCAAGACTTTTCGCAAAAGAAGCCAGGTTTTTTTTAGAATCCTTGGAATTCCGCGCATTGCACGGGACATGCCCGTGCTTGTTGGATGAAGACCCCACGCCCGGCAATGGCATAGTCATCGACGCCGAAACCGTCGAGAACCGCGCTGGGAATCCCCATCATCACATCGGTGGCTCTCTCTCCGCAAGGAAACGCAACACGTGTGAGGCAACGTTCAAGTAGGGTGCTTTGCGGCTTTTCCACAGCTGCGATTACCGTGATGGACGGATCGGCGAGTGCGGTCTTGAGCTTATCGGCTTCGGGCATGGCTGCGAAAGGGGAGAGCAATTCGTCGGCGTCATCCACGAACCATATGGTGCGTTCGTGCTGCGGCGATATTCTGCCGTCGTCGGTGGTCCATTCGCTGTTCGTCTTGCGTGTGAACCGGATGGTGCAGCGACCGGATTCATAGAGACGGCTGGCGCAGCAGAGCAGCAGATTGGTTTTGCCGCTTCCGCATGCGCCAATCACGGCGATGTTGCCGTGTCCTACGTCAAGGAATGCGGTGGAGATGAGTACACCGTCGTCGCTCAAAGCAAAAGGCACATGGTGCCATGCCTCTCGCTGTGGCGCCGTCAAATCGTCTTTGCCTGCATGTGGTGCGAGCGGCGCGGAGAACAAAGGGGAGGGATTGGTGGTGCCGCTGAATGCCGATGCGGTGTTGATGGCATGCACCAAGGAATCAATGTCATGGACCGCGCTGCAGCGGAAAGGAACAGTGCGTTGACCGTCATGACAGTAAGCGGCACCGGGGAAGGCCGGTGGAATCAAAGCTGCATCCTTGGTGCCGATCAGTTCATTCGATTGCATTTGGTCGGTGACGCGTAGGCAGATGCTCAGCGATATGTTGGCCTTCATATCGGCATGGACCTGACCCATGGGATTTTGCGTGCATACGATGAGATGCATACCCAAAGAGCGTCCGAGCGACGCCAATCGATTGAGTCGCTGCATATAGTCGGGTAGACGGTCGCGCAATGCATGGAATTCGTCAATGACCACCACGAGCCGTGCAGGGGGATGGGAAAGCTGGTCGAATCTGGAAACGCGTTCGGCACTTACCAAGGCCTCCCTGCGTGCCAATTCTTGTTCTATGGCGTTCAGCGCACGGACGGCATGGGCGAGGTCAAGATCGCAGACGTTGCCCACGGTATGCGGCAGACGCTCCAAAGCGTTGAAGGTCGATCCTCCTTTGAAATCCAGAAAGACGAAATGGAGGGTTTGAGGACTATGCCGAATCGCCAATGCCATGCACCAACTGATCAGCAGTTCGGATTTCCCCGAGCCTGTGGTCCCCGCGACCATGGCATGTGGTCCGGATGATGCCAGATCTATATGGAATATGCCATGTTCTGACATGCCGATGCCGTTCGTTGGGGAACGGACAAGCCAATTACGCACGATGGTGCGCCATATGAGCGGGTCGTTGTCCAGGCCATGCAGATGCTCAAAACTTATGGACGGCATGTCGGCGAAAAGCTGAGCATGGTCGATTTCGTTTCCGTTATGATGCGTTGGAACCGGCGAATCGCTTCCAGTAATGGTGTTGCTGTTCGTTTCTTCATGCCTGACGCGCATGATCATGGTGATGAGCATCAATGCGCTGCCGAGCAGACTCGGAGCGAGCATCGCCGCATAGAGCCAATGACGTTGCATACACATGACAATCAGCATGATGAGCTGCGCCAGCAAAGGCGCGCTCCAACTCAATACAGTGAGATGTTGTTCGCTTATACGGTGAGGGGCCTTTTTGTTCATACGGCCAGCATGGGCAAGAGCGGCGGCATGCCGCAAGCCAATATGAGGGTTGTGGTCGGAGGATGTGGGTTATCCACATCCTCCGGCGTGTCGTCAGTTTTGCTGTTCGGCCAGCGTGCCCACGGTTCCTGCGGAATGCGTGCCGTGTGAGAGTTCGGAGAAAAGCTGGATGTTCTTCGCGTCATTCAGCAGAACGCACGATCCGACCCCATCGACGTAATAGTCGGATCGGTCCAATACACGCTTCCCGAAATGCCATCCTTGCCTGAGGCGCTTTTGAAAGCCAACGCCATCCGAAGCAGAGAGGAAGTCGATGCTTTCTCATCCACGGTTACGGAGCTCAACGCCGCTGCGGCGACCTTTTTGGTCTTGTTGAAATTCGTGAGCGTCTGTTTGGAAGCGCCCTTCTTGACGATGGCGTTGATCACCTGGCGCTGACGTGCGGCACGGCCGAAATCGCCTTGCACATCGGCATATCGCATACGGGAGAACGCCAAAGCGGTGTTGCCGTCCACGGTGTGGCATCCGGCGGTCCAGTTCATACCCGAATAAGGGTCATTCACATTCTGGTCGTAGCATAGGTCCACGCCTCCCAAGGCATCGACCACTTTGACGAGTCCGCCGAAGCGGACCATTGCCACATGGTTGATTTTCTGGCCGGTGATGTCCTCCACCTCGTTGACCAACTGTTTGCGGCTGTACAGCTGCGCCACGGCGTTGATCTTCATATAGCTCCCATCGATTTCCACCAGGGAATCGCGAGGAATGGAAATCAGCGAGGACGATCCTGTCTTCGGCTTGGTGAGTACAAGAATGGTGTCGGTTCTGAAACCTTCGACGTCGCCGGCGTCTCCGATGGTGCCCTCACGTTCGTCGGAGCCAAGAATAAGCCAGCTTTCGCCGGCGGTGTCCGCTTTGGATGTCAGCCAGGTCTGTTTGTTGAGCTGGTCATCGACCCAGTTCCAAGCGGAGAATACCCCTATTCCCAGTGCGAGAATCAGTACAAGGAAAATGGAAAGGACGATACGTCCGACGCGAGGTCTTCTTTTTGGCACGGAAGCCGTCGCTGGAGAGGATGGAACAGATCGGAGCGCCGTGGAGACGGAGGATGACCCCCGGAACTGCTGCGTTGGATTGGCCGTGCGGGTATGTTCTGGAGCGAAGGACACCGGAGATGATGAAGGGTTTCTTCTTGTCTCGCTCGTTGCCCGTGCCGCAGGCTGGAAGCTTTGCGGAACCGAGGAAGAAGGACGCGCCGTGCGTTTGGCCGGTTTTACAGATGATGCATGGTCAGAACGTTTCGCCGGTGCGAAACTCGCTGGCTGGCTCGGTGCGCTTTGCGAGCGGGAGGAATCCGTGGACGGCATGGTTTTTTTGCGTCCTGATGACGGAATGAAACTTGGTGGCACGCTCGTAGGCTCTTTTGCTCCTTTGCCTTCACTCATGGTTCCTCCAAAAAGATTCGTCCCTGCGTCATACGTTGAAAGGGGACGTGATTGCGTGGTCTACGTCAGTTCTTTGCCGGAACGGCACATACGGTCGCATTAAGGTATCGATCCGCAAGGCCGATATACTGGCCCGTGGTCGCGTCATGAATGGAGCCGTCATCCGGGTCGACGGTGCCGCCAGTGCTTGGATCGACCAACGTGCCGTCGGATTTGGTGATCAGTCCCGTGACGGGATCGGGAGTCTCGGCAGTGGTGTCCGACTGGTTGCTGTCGGTCGTGCCGGAATCGTCGGAGCTGGCTGAATTATCTGAACTGGTGTCGGAGGAGTCGCCCGAGTTTGAATCGGCGGTATCGAAAATCGGCTTGCCCGCTCGCATCTTCTCCCAGAGATTGTCGGCTTCGTCGGTCCAGACGGAACGGTTGGGGTCGGACGGTGCTGGGACCACGGGGACGGTCTGGGTCTGCAGGTTGGTCATGGTGAAATTCTTCAGGCTCATGGCAAGTCCCGCCAAAGCCGCGGTATCAGCCATGCCTTGGGATATGTTGAGCGATTTCAGCGCGGATTTCGCCAGCTGGTACAGCTGCGCGGTATCAGTGAACAGATTCTTGCTGAGCGCCTCGCTCATCAGCTGCTTGATGAGATACTGCTGACGTGTGGTACGCGAGGTGTCGGATCCGTCTCCTATGCCGTGACGGATCCGGGCGTACTGCGTCGCCGCAACGCCGTCAAGATGGTGCATGCCCTTGTCGAGATTGAGTCCGGTGTACGGGTCGTTGACGTTCTGCGGAATGCACAGGTCCACGCCGCCGACTGAATCAATCATCTTGACCAGGCCGGCGAAGTCCACGACGATGAAGTTCTGAATATTCAACCCGGTGAGACTGTTCACGGCGTTCAGCGTGCAGCTGGCCGCCGAGGAGAGATCTCCGCCGGTTTTGTAGGCACCTGCGAAGATGGAATTGAACATGACGTTATACTGTGCGGGAATCGTGCCCTTCGACGTTTCGCACTGAGGCACGTCCACCAGGGAATCTCGTGGAATGGAGACCAGGTTGATTTCCTTGCGGTCGGCGGAGATCTGCACAATCATGGCGGTGTCGGCTGATGGTTGCCGATGACGTCATCGAAACTGCCTCCGATGGCTTGGTTCTCCGCGCCGTCACGGGAATCCTGTCCGATCAGCACGAACTCGATCGGCTTGCCGGAGTTCGGATCGATGATGGATGCGTCCGTATTCAGGGAACCCTGGCCGATCACGCCGACCGAATTGTTCTTGATGATGCCATTGACGTCCATCCAAGTAGCGGCAGCTGCAGTGCCGACGAACACCAGAGTCGCGGCGATTGCCGCGGCGACTGCGGTCCTGACGTGATGCTGCACGCGATATCCCAGGCTGTGACGTGGTTTCGCATCCTGAAGACCATTGATGTTAGGAAGCTTATTGCCGGTTGATGACGTTGCACGGTGTTGCCTTCCTGATTGAGATGCGCGTTTGACGCAATGCTTTTAGAACCTACCACTATCCAAATGGGCAATTATAGGGTTAATGGCCGATTTTCACCGATTCTGCGACTGTAGACCCCAGATTGGGCTGAACTTTAGCATGGATTTTCTGAAATATAGGCATTGACACGGGGAAACTTGACAAAATTACATTGCGTGTGTGTAATTTGAAGCGGTGTGAAAGTATGCGCATAAAAGGTGCGCACACAATTATGGGAGGACTCATGTGGGGCGTGACTGATGAGTCTTCTGAGAATCCGCTTGCTGAACTGTGGGGTTTGTTCAAGCGGGATGATGACGTGTCTTGGCAGCACAAAGCGCTGTGCTCGCAGACCGATCCCGAAGCATTCTTCCCGGAAAAAGGCGGTTCCACCAGGGATGCGAAGAGGGTTTGCGCCCAGTGTGAAGTCCGTGAACAGTGTCTGAAATGGGCCATCGACCATGATGAGCGTTTCGGTATCTGGGGCGGTATGAGCGAGCGTGAGCGTCGTCGCTACAAAAAAGAGCACAAGGAACGGGCTTGAAGGCATGGTGCGTCCCGTGCGTACACTTAAATTATGAATTCTAACGCCAGCAGCGATATCCAGACAATCGTGACCGATGTGCTGAACAGCAGACCGTATACGCATCGGCAGGACGTCGATATGTCCGTGGCTGCGGTGATCACCGCGCAGCATGACCTTCGATTCCTCGCTTCTACCGTTGGAGCGGTGCTTGCGCAGCGCATGCTTCCAGGATGATCGTTATCGCCGATTGCACGGGGCAGATCGAGCAGCCATGCAGATGACCTTCGATGTCATTCACTCATCACAGGATGTGCTTACGGAAGTGCCGGAAGCCAAAACGGTGAGGGTCATTCTGGTGGGAGTGAAGCAGGCGGCGTCCTTCATGGACGCTGTAACGCGTGCGATGGATCAGATCGGCATTGATGCCGGCATCCGCGCGTTGTGGACCTTGCATGACGATTCGCGGCCGGCGGATGACCGGTGCTTCGAGACGTTGCTGGATGCGTGGAGAAACACGCCGACAGCCGCGCTGCTCGGTGCCAAGCAGTTGGATTGGCAGGCGAAGAACCTGCACAATGTGGGTTTGTATGCCGGGCACCATGATGTCGTTTCCTTGGTGGTCGACGGCGAGCCTGACCAGGAGCAATATGACGGGCGTCAGGATGTGCTGTCGGTCTCCCTATCGGGCGCGTTGGTGCCGTTGGCTACGTTGCGTGCGTTCGAAGGGGCTGACCCCTGGTTCGGCACCTTCGCGGAATCCACGGACCTGTGCCGCCGCATATGTCTTGGCGGTGGGCGTGTCGTAGTGGTTCCCCAGGCTCGCATCGCCCACAGAAGAGCCCGATTCGAAGGAATCCGTTCCAAGAACGGGCGCCCTGTGGAAGACGAGGACGGTCGCATCGATCCGTATCTTGCCGTACGCGAGGCGAATGCCAAATACGCGTACACTGACATGCACCGTTCATGGTGGCCGTTGCTTTGGCTGTGGTCCATCATCCAGTCGTTGGGATTGGCCGTGCTTTGCTTGGCGCGCAAACAGCCGTATCATGCATGCTGCGAGCTGGCGATGCCGTGGCGTGCGCTGCTGCGTCTGCGGGGTGCTTGGCGCGCCCATGCGCGGTTGCGCAGGCAAAGCAAGGTCACGCTTAAATCGCTATCCACGCTGTCTGCGAATCATCGGCAGGTCAGGGAATGGCTCGACCGTCGCCGTGCGTTGCGCGACCAGAGGGATGTCGTGCTGCTCAGTCCTCTTGAGAAGGACCATCTGCGTAAACGGTTGCTGCGTAGATGGGGATTGGCCTTCGGCGCGGCGCTGATTGCCGGCATATGGATAGTCGTGCTGTATTGGGACGTGCTTCGTTCCGTATGTTCGGGTGCGTCGATGTATTCCGCACAGCTGTTGCCCACGGGCGCGAGCTTCACCCAGTTGCTTCATACCGCGACCACGTCATGGTCGTATGCCTCAGGCACGGGCATCAGTGCGCCTAACGCGCCATGGCTGTTGGTGCTTGCGCTGGCGTCGGTGCTCACTGGTGGACATGTTGCCGGAGCTGTCGGACTGATGTTCTTCCTTGCAGCCCCGCTCACGGTGTTTTCCTTCTGGGCGCTGGCCGGCATCTTCACCCGCTCGGATGCGGTGCGCTGCGTGGTCGCGTTGGCGTGGTTCGCGTTGGCGTTGTCCATGGGACTTTATGATGACGCGGATGTCACGATGCTGACGGTCATGGTGTTTCTTCCGGCCGCTTTCGCCTTCTCGTTCCGTGCGGTCGGCATGTATCGGACGGAGGATCTGGTCAATCCCCACGCGTCGGTCCAGGCGGCGGCGGTTGCGGCGCTGTGTTTCATTCCGGTCGTCGCCGCGCAGCCGCAGTTGTTGCTGCCGCTGATGCTCACCTTCCTGGGATTCCTGCTGTTCGTCCGCTCCCATAAGCCCGCGTTGCTTCTGATTCCGCTTCCGGCGGCGTTCGTATGCGCGCCGACGTTGGTCAATGCCGTTCGTTTCGCTTCCGACGGTACATGGCGTCAGCTGTTCGGCAGCGTCATGCTGCCCTCCTCCGCGCATGATGGCAAACCGGTCGTCGCGAATCTGTCTGATCTGTTGCTGCGGGTGTTCGGCATCGGCGCCGACGGTGGCGCATGGCGGTATGTGGCGGTTTCCATACTGGCGTTGATCGTATTGCTGGCCGCGGTGTCATTGGTGTTGCCTTTCGTGCTGCGCGTGTCCCGTATGATGTGGGTCGCCGTGTTCGCGGGATTGGCGACGGCCTTGCTGTCCGCGGCGATTGCGGTGGCCGTCGATGTGGATGGTCCGGTCTCCGGTTCCATGCTTCCGGGAACCACATATGCGATGATGGGCTTGCTCGCCTGCATCTGCATGATGTCGGGCGGCGCGGTTCGACGTTTCGTCATGCTGAGACAGCATGAGAAGACCGGCGCCGTCGAAATCGAAGGACGCGGCTCGAAGGCAGTGTCGATTGCCTCGCATGTGGGTCGTGCCGTATTGGTTTGCCTGTTGGCCGTCTCCGTCGTGGCCTGTGCGGGATTCAACTATGTCGAATGCGATCACAGCCAGGTAAAGACAGCGATGCTGGACTGCCGATGGTGGCGACCGATTTCCTTGGGCAGGATGATGCACGTCGCGTGCTTGCCTTGCGTGCCGATAGCGCCGAATCGGTCAGCTACAGTGTGATGCGTACCGGTCGTGGCGACTTGATTGACAGCTCTCCCGCGCAACGCGTCGAAGTGGTTTCGGGACGTTCCGACGGGTCCAGCAGAACCATTGCGCAGGATTGCGCCCAGTTGCTGGCCAATGCCGATTCCGATGCCATCAACGAGCTTGGCAAGTTGGGCTTCGGCGGCATTTACGTTATCAAGCAGAACGGCGACAAAGCGCAGCGAGAGGCCTCGAACCAGCTCAATTCGAACATTGGAGCCTCTGACGGGACACAGAATGTCGTCAGTCTGGATAATGGCACGTATTATCGTTTGACGGTTCAGGATCTATCCAAGCAGCATATCGATCGAAGCGGGCTTGATAAGGCCGGCTCAAGTGTGTGGCGTCGTTCATGGCTGTGGTGCATGGGCGTCGTTCTTGTAGCGTATTGCCTGGTGGCGCTTCCGCGCATTCGTCGTCAGGGTCTGGAGGAAGCATGAGCAGACATTCTCGTCCCAATACGCCTTTGCGTATTGCGCTTGCCGTAATCTCGGTGTTGCTCATCGTGGTCCTGATGGCCGTGACGCTCATATACCGGCCATCATGGCTGCATGCGGACACGCCCACGGTGGAACGCTCCTCGGTGGGTCGTACCGTCAGCCCCCGGCAGCGGCAGACGTACTGCCCGTCTCGCATGACCATTGCCGATACCGATGCCTATGGAGATAGCGAATACCAGGCATCCAACGGCAATATCGCGTCTTCCGCGAGATACGCCGCCTTCGGTTCGGTGTTCCATTCATCCGTCGCCTCGATGGGAGCCGACATGACGGCATCCGTGTCGATGCTGGACAAAAAAGACGACTCGTCCGATGACATCTTTGTGGCTTCCGGCAATGTCGATGACGGCTCCCGATTGCAAGACACGCGTCTGCTGACGGCTTCGAACGGTACCGGCGCGGTTTCCTCAGTGATGTCATGGGCCACGGACGGTGATTTGAAGGGCGTATCAGCAGCCTCCTGCGTCGTGCCGGCGCTGAAACAGGCGTTCCTGCTTTCCGGTACGAAGACCGGCTTGACGCAACAGCTTGTTGTGGCCAATCCCTCCGCCAAGGACACATCGGTGACCATCAGAATCTGGGGCTCCGACAAATCCGGCGCGCTGCGCTCTCCACCGGATCGACGCTGACCGTGGCCTCAGGCAAGGAAACGGTACTGAATCTTTCCGCAGCTGCTTCCGGCCAAGACGCGCTGTATGCCACGGTGACTGGAACTGACACTCCTGTGGCCGCAATCGTCCGCACCGTCTCCATGGACGGATTGACCTCAAAGGGATCGGATTACGCGCTTCCGAATAACGCTTCCGCGAAATCTCTGGCCCTCTACGGCTTGAATGGCGGAGACCATGCGACACTGTACCTGTATACGTCCCGCAAAACGGATGTCACCGTATCCTGGATCGACTCCAAGGGGGCACAGCAGACCAATCAGCAGGAGCTGAAGGCGAACCGCGCGTCCGCCATCGATCTTGGAGACGTTCCAAAATCCGCTACCGGCATCGCCATAGCCGCTTCCGAACCGGTGTCTGCCACGGCGAAGATTTCAGACGATGGCCCCGATGGGCAGTCCGATTTCGCCCTAGTCAATGCGTCCGCTCCGGCGAAGATCTCCGCCATCGCGGTTCCTGACCAATCCACCGCGACGGTAGGCTTCGTCAACACCGCGGATGGGGATCGGACCGCGATCGTGACGGCTTACGACACGGACGGCAAACAAGTGGACAGGCGTGAAATCGCCATCCGTCCCTCGGCCTCGACGTCGGTGCGCATCGCCGATATTAATGATGGCGATGTCGCCGCCATCCGTTTGAAGGATCCCGCCCAAGCCGTGGTCTGGAATCTTCGTGTCGGACAGAAAGATGTGTCCGGTGCGAAACTCGCCGGACTTGCCATCATGCGCCGTCGATTTGAAGGAGGCCAGAGAGCAGGTCTGGGCGAATCAGGATATGACTGTTGTCCGTTGAAAGTCACATGCCCCAATCAGGATCTATTTCTTCCGGACGGCGTCCGTAGATTTCCGCCAGACGTGAGACCACCTCGTCCCTGATTGCGAATTGCAGGTCCATACGGTTACGGGCATGCGATTGCAGCGGCATGCGGTACAGCACGATACGGGGTGGAATGCCGTGCCCGGCGGGAAATGACTGCGATCCAAGATGCGGAACGTCCTCCCAAGGCGCGGGATCGGATGGCGGAACATCCTCCACAGCGAATTGGACCGGAGCTATGAGCTCAGGCCATGCCCCGTTGAGTCTGCGGATTTGCGCCACCAGCATATCGTCGAACATACCGCTTCTGGTACGGTACCGGGGCAGTCTGGTACCAAACATGGGCGTACGCGTGCCACGTCCATGGCGGTTGCGGTATATCGGGGTCTCCCAAGGCATCTGTTGCATGGTTTCTACCTTATCAGGCTTATTCGAAACATGCGATACCATGGTATGGGCTGCTCGACAAGGGGAGAAATGATCATGGCGGATATTTCCGTACCTTATTGGAACATCGTTGATGTCAACATGCTGTGCGAAGGCGCGCGGCTGATTGGGTTTGACCTCGACAACACGTTGGCGCGGTCCAAGAAACCTATGAAAGCGGACATGGCCGAATGCTTCTCTGCATTGACATCATTGATTGACGTCGCGGTGATCACCGGCGGCAAATACTCGTTGCTGCAAAGTCAGGTGGTGGACAGGCTGTCCGACCATGCCGACAAGTCGAAACTTCACCTCATGCCGACCAGCGGAACCCGCTACTACCGGTGGGACGGGCAACGGTGGGGGAAAGTGTTCTCCCACGATCTAAGCGACGAGGACCGTGCCAAGGCGAAGGAATCGCTGGAACGGAATGCTCGTGAGCAAGGCATTTGGGCCACTCATGTCTGGGGCGAGCGCATCGAGGACAGAGGCGGTCAGATCACCTTTTCCGCATTGGGGCAGCTTGCCCCCGTCGAGGCAAGGAGGCTTGGGACCCCACCAACGAGAAGAAGAACCGATTGGCCTGTGCAGTTGCTGCCGAACTACCGAATCTTGAAGTAAGACCTGGAGGCTCCAGCAGTGTTGATATCTCACAGCGTGGCGTCGATAAGTCGTTCGCCGTCCGTGAACTCGCGGATATTCTCGATATCGAGGTCGGCCAGATCGTGTTCATCGGAGACCGGATGGAACCCGACGGCAATGATTATCCCGCGGCGAAGGCCGGCACAAGGGCTGTCAAAGTGAACGGTCCCGCGGATACCGTGAAATTATGCGGCGAGATCATTGCCAGATTGTCCCGATGACGGAGCCGGCGTGAATCTGATGGCGGGTTCATTCGCGCATATGGCGAATCTGTTGTTCCCACGAGGCTGTGCGGGATGCGACAAGCCTGATGACGTGTTGTGCGATGCCTGTCTTGCGTCATTCGACTGCGAACTGTCCCAACCATTGGAAACGGCTGAGATGGGTCGATGGTTCGCGTGCGGATGGTATCGGGGTGCCGCCAGACAGTCGATTCTGGCATGGAAAGACCACGGAGACGAGGAATGCGACCGTCCGTTCTCGGATGCGTTGTGCAGGCTTGCGGAACGCGCCGGTGTGATTGACGCCATGGATGGCGTTCGTGAGATCTGCGATACCATACTGGTCGTTCCCGCGCCGTCGTCGATTGCTTCCATGCGTCAGCGCGGACGACGGCACATGATGCCGCTGGCAAAACGGTTGTCGGCGTTTCTACGGTGCCGGACAGGTTTCCGCGTACAGGTATGCGATGCGTTGACGAACAAAGGAATCAAAGGCAAATCCGTCGAGACCAAGGGCACGGAACAGAGGCGCAACGCCTTAAGGGGCATGTCATGGTTCGTCCGGGCGTCACCCTTCAAAACAAGGCGGTGATTCTGGTGGATGACATCGTCACCTCTGGAGCCACCATGCGTCGTTGTGTTGACGCTCTAACTTCACAGGGAGCTTTGGTCATTACCGTGCTGGCGTTGGCACACACTCCGGCCGGCAGACCTTTGACGGCGTAAATCGTCACTCGTCATCGGAAATGTGATATTTCGGCAAAGTGATTTCGAAATCGGCGCCGCGCGGATCATCCACCACTCGTACCGTGCCGCCATGCAACTGCGCCGCCCATCGGGCGATTGACAGTCCAAGACCGGTTCCTCCCGATTCGGTACCTGGTCCCGTCTTGCCTTTGACGAATCGACGGAAGATATCGGACCGCGCTTCTTGGGGAATCTGCGAGCCGAAGTTGACGACATTCGTCACAATCGTGCCGAAATCCTTGTTTTCATGCGCTTCGATGAGCACCGCGGTATTGTCTGCGGAGTGTTTGAGCGCATTGGCGATGATATTGGTGAACAACTGGCGCAGACGATCCTGATCGCCTTCCATTTCGATGTTGTCGGGCACGTGGATTTCGATATTGTGGGCATGCCCGGCATCGGCGATTTCCAACGGTTCCACGGTTTCGTCGATGAAATCCGCGAAATTGAATTTATCGATCTGCAGGCTCGCCGCACCGGCTTCCATGCGGGACAAATCAAGCAGAAACGCGATCAGATCCGACAAACGGTGCGTTTGGTTGAGAATGCTTTCCAGATTCGATGGGGTCGGTTCCACAACGCCGTCGGCCATGTTCTCGACCATGGCCTGCAACGCGGATACAGGCGTACGCAGCTCGTGGCTCACATTGGCTACCATGTCCCGTCTCATCTGGTCGGCATGCTGCAGTTCCTCCGCCATCTCATTGAAAGACAAAGCCAGCTGTCCGACTTCGTCGCGGCTGTTGGCATCGACATGCACCCGGACGGTGTAGTCGCCGTCCGCCATAGCCTCCGCGGCATCCCGCATCTCGCGCAGGGGAGAGGTGAGTCCTCTAGAGAAGAAATAGGTGATGCCCAAAGCCACGGCAAGTGTGATCGGCATGGCTATCCACAGGCTCAATCCGACTTTGAGCAGGAACCAAGCCATGATGAATGCGATGATGGTGGAAATGGTGATCAGCACGCTCAATTCCATTTTGAGCGAAGAGAACAAACCAATAGGGCGTCGGTATCCAACGGATTGACCGAACGCCCTGGTTTTGAATCAGTGGTACGCATACCACCAAATCTTAGCGCATCATACTATTCTTCCGGCGGTTCGAACGCGTAGCCTACGCCATGCACGGTTCGAATGGTCTTCGAACCCAGCTTGTGACGTAGCGCCTTGACATGCGAATCCACAGTACGGGTGCCGGACGCATCCACCCAATCCCACACTTCCTCGAGCAGCTTCTCGCGAGTGAGCACGGACTTCGGCTTGCGGGCCAAAGTGGCCAGCAAATCAAATTCCGTTGGGGTCAAATGCACCTGCTCCCCATTGACGGTGACGATACGCTGGGCCGGATCGATGACCAGAGAGCCGAAATCAAGCAGTTTCTCGTTTTCGGAGTTCTTGGCGATGACCTTCGCCCTGTCCACACGACGAAGTAGCGCCTTGCACCGGGCGATGAGCTCGCGCATGGAGAACGGCTTGGTCATGTAATCGTCGGCTCCGGCACCAAGACCGATGACCTTGTCGGCCTCGTCGTCTCGCGCCGTCAGAATCAGCACAGGCACAGGACGTTCAGCCACGATGCGCTTGGTGGCCTCAAGACCATCCATCACGGGCAGCATGATATCCATGATGACCAGATCCGGACGGAGCGTGGAAGCGGCCTGGACGGCGCTGGCGCCGTCGGAAGCCACGCGCGCGGTCCAACCCTCCGCAGTGATGCGCTGCGCGATGGCGGTGGCCAAGGTCGGTTCATCTTCGACCACCAGAACGGTACGTGGAATTACTGTGGATTGTGCTGATGAATTGAGCATAGCGTTCCGCCTTTCTCAGAGTTCCGGCTTCAAGAATACTGCTCCCAGTGCCGGAACGGTGATTTTCGCGGACCAATCACGGGAATGATACTCACCCTTGACCGCCTTGAAGGTGCCGTTGTGAATATCGGAACCGCCGTACTTCTTATCGTCCGTGGTCAGCACTTCGGTCCACTTGCCGCCCTTGGTGAGCGGAACCTGGTAATCCTCCCATGCCTCGCCCGAGAAGTTCACGACAACGACCATCTGCTCGCCATCCTTGCCGATACGCACGAAGCTGAGCGTGTTATGGTCGGCGTCATCGCTGGTCAGCCATTGGAATCCGGCAGGATCGAAGTCCTGGCTCCACAATGCGGGAGACGCCTTGTACAGGGTGTTCAGGTCGGCGACGAGCTTCTGTACGCTACGGTGGTCAGGCCAATTGAGAGCATCCCAATCCACCGAACCGTCATGATCCCATTCGCCGTACTGCGCCACCTCATTGCCCATGAAGGAGAGCTTTTTGCCCGGATGGGCCCACTGGTAGGCGAACAGCGCGCGCACGCCGGCATAGCGCTGCCAGTCATCGCCCGGCATCTTGCCGAACAGCGAGCCCTTGCCGTACACGACCTCGTCGTGGCTGATCGGCAGCACATAATGCTCCGAGTATGCGTACACCATGGAGAAGGTGATCTCGTTGTGGTGCCACTTACGGTTGATCGGCTCCTCGTGCAGATACTGCAGGGTGTCGTGCATCCAACCCATGTTCCACTTGAGGCCGAAGCCCAAACCGCCGGCATCGGTCGGTGCGGTGATGCCGGGATACGCGGTGGATTCCTCGGCGATCATCATGATGCCCGGATTGTTCTTGTACGCGGTCGCCGTGGCTTCCTTGAGGAAGTCGATGGCCTCGAGGTTCTCTCGTCCACCGTAGATGTTCGGATGCCACTGGCCCGGCTTGCGGCTGTAATCCAAGTACAGCATCGAGGAGACCGCGTCCACGCGCAGCGCGTCGATATGGTACTCGTCCAGCCAGAAGCAGGCGTTGGCCACCAGGAAGTTGCGCACTTCGCGGCGTCCGAAATTGAACACGTAGGTGCCCCAATCCGGATGCTCGCCACGGGTCGGGTCCGGATCCTCGTACAGAGGCGTGCCATCGAATCTGCCAAGGGCGAACGCGTCCTTCGGGAAATGCGCCGGAACCCAGTCCATGATTACGCCGATGCCGGCCTCGTGCATCTTCTCGACGAGATACTTGAAGTCGTCAGGGCCGCCAAGGCGCGAATCAATCGCGTAATAGCCGGTTACCTGATAACCCCACGAGCCGGAGAAGGGATGCTCGGCCAGCGGCATGAATTCCACATGGGTGAAACCTTCCTTCTGGACGTAGGGGACCAGCTTGTCGGCCAGTTCGCGATAGTTCTTCACATCCTTGCGCCAGCTAGAGGCATGGACCTCGTAGATGCTGACCGGACCGTTGTGCGGGTCGGTCTTGGCTCGCTGGTCCATCCAGTTCTCGTCATGCCACGCATGGACGGAGTCAACGACGATGGAACCGGTGCGCGGCGGAATCTCATGCGAACGCTCCATCGGATCGGCTTCATGACCCATTCGTTGTTGGCGTTGAGGATCTCATACTTGTAAATCGTTCCCGCTTCGACACCAGGAATGAATAGCTCCCAGACTCCAGAGGAGCCCAGTTCACGCATGGCGTGGGTGCGTCCGTTCCAGCCGTTGAAATCTCCCACCACACGTACCGCATGGGCATTCGGAGCCCACACGGTGAATGCGGTGCCCACCAGCTGTTCGCCCTTGACGCCGTCATTGGAGCCCAACGGATCGTCATAGCGCAGCACGCGCGCTCCCAAAGCCTCCCAAAGGCGCTCATGGCGTCCCTCGCCAAACAGGTACATGTCCAAATCGCCGATGGTGGGCAGATAACGGTACGGGTCGTCGGACACCACGGTGGAACCGTCTTCATATTCGGTGCTGATGCGATAATCGGGCACGTCGAAGCCGTCATCGGTCTTGATGGCCGGAATGAGTGCCATGAAAACGCCATTGTGTTCATGCACCGCCTGGGTTCGGGCATTTTCGGTGATGATCGTCACGGATTTCGCCAACGGACGAAGCACGCGGATCGTGACGACATCCTCATGCTCGTCGGGGCCGAGATGCCCGCCGAGCACCTCGTGTGGATTGTAGAACGTACCGTTGCTTACTGCATCCAGGTCGCCCTGTGCAACAGGAACGGCAACGCTATCTTCTTTGATCTTGGATTCTGTAGCCATGGGAAAAGTGTAAGCATGAAATGCTTGAAAATTGGCCCGTGTCGCGTCTTTTTTTGGTTTTTTGGCGGATTTTTAGGCAAGTCCAACCCTGATGGCACAATAATTCGGGTTTTGTGTAAGCTTTTCACGGAGGATTCATGGGTTACAAGGTCGGCGACATGGTCGTCTATCCGCGTCACGGCGCAGCGAAGGTGGAGGCCATCACCGAGCGAACGGTCAAGGGTGTGACCCGAGAATATCTGCAGCTGTCGGTGCTGTCGTCCGACGGGCTGGTCATCAATGTTCCGGTGGAGAACGCCAAGAAAGTGGGTGTCCGAGACATCGTCGGCGCCAAGGAGGTCGCGAAGGTCTTCGAGATTCTGCGTACTCCGATCATCGAAAAGGAAATGAACTGGTCCCGCCGGTACAAGCTGAACGTTGAGAAGATCGCCACCGGCGATGTGAATAAAATCGCCGAAGTCGTGCGAGACCTCGCCCAGCGTGATGTCGACGAGCATGGGCTGTCCGCCGGTGAGAAGCGCATGCTCACCAAGGCTCGCAGCATCCTGACTTCCGAGATCGCGTTGTCGGAGCATCTTGATGAGAATGAGGCCCAGCGTCTGCTTGACGTGAACCTTGGTTATGAAGCGCCGCGCCCTGGCGACGAGGATCATCACACCGAAGCTCCTGAAGAGGCGGCCATGGACACTTTGGCGCGCGTCGAGGCGGAGAACAAGAAGTCCAAGAAGAAGTAAGGGAATTTCCATGCGTATCGGTCAGGGATTTGACGCCCATCGATTCGCGTCCCATGATGCAGGCAAGCCGTTATGGCTTGCCTGTTTGCGTTGGGATGGTGACGGCATCGAAGGTGATTCGGACGGTGATGTCGCAGCCCATGCGTTGATTGACGCGTTGCTTTCCGCAGCCGGATTGGGTGATATAGGCATGCTTTTCGGTGTCGGTTCCGATTCCGCCGGTGCCGGCAAGCACGGCGACGAGATGCTCCGCGCGACGGTTGCGTATTTGCGTGCGCATGGCATGAGGCCGGTGAGCGCAAGCGTGGTCGTCGTGGCCAATCGTCCGAAAATCGGCAAGCGTCGTGACGAGGCGCAACAGGCGTTGAGCCATGCCATCGGCTGTGAAGTGTCGCTGACGGCCACCACTACCGACGGCATGGGATTCACCGGTTCGGGCGAGGGCATCGCGGCCATCGCCAGCGCCTTGGTGGAACCGATCGGCTGATACTTTCGCTACCTGCGGCGTGCCGATTCGATTATTTTGGCGACAATCCAGAACAGTGTGGAAATCGTCACGATGATGAAGCTTGGGGGAGCGGGGAACATGGCGGAAACCAACAGTCCACCCCAAATGGAGATCAAACAGATCACGGTGGAGACGACCATCGCGGCGAATGGGGACCGTGAGATGATGTTCGCAGTCGCGGCGGGCGTGACCACAAGAGCGAATATCAGCAATGTGCCCACGGCGGGCACCGCGATGGTGATCACACCGGCCATAATGGCCATGAAGCAGATGTTCATGAGATTCACCGGTACGCCTTTTGCCTGCGCCACCTGTTCATCAAGCGAGCTGAACAGCAGCGGTCGATAGATAACGGCCAAAACGGCCAGCAACAACACGTCGAAAACCGCAAATCCGACGATCTGCCGTCCGTGATCGTCAGGATGGAGCCGAAAAGAATCGATTGCATCTGCTGCGAGGCGGAACTGGACAAGCGTGCGAAAAACAGACCCATGCCTGTGGCGAACGCCAATACGGTTCCTGTGGCGATTTCGCGTTGCGATGCCTTTTTGCCCAGTGCGCCGATCACCAATGCTCCGCCGAGAGCGAACACGCCGAGACCGGCACTGACCGGCAGACCCAACAGCACGGCTCCGGTCGCTCCTGGCAGTCCGATGTGCGCCAGCGCATGCGCGGCGAACGTGGAATGACGGGCGATGGTGAAGTAACCCATCACTCCAGCAGCCAAGGCGATGCACAGGCCGGCGAGGAAAGCGTTTGTCATGAATGGCGCGGTCAGCGTGCCCATCCAATCCGGATCGAAGGAGAAAGCGGTTTCGTTCATGATCATGCCTCCTGCGAAATGCGGTTGTGTTGGTGGAATCTTGCGATTTCCTCCGGCGCGTGGGCGTCGACGTCAATGTCATCGGGCTCATCCTCGCTTGGAGTGACGAACATATCTCCTTGGGGAGTGGTGACCACCTGCACCGTGGTGCCATATAGATGGGTGAGCAGCTTCGAATCCAGCACCTCGTTCATCTTCGCATAATGCGGATGCCCGTCGAGCAGATATACGGCTCCGGTGAGAATCGGCAGAAGCATGTTCAAATCGTGCGCCACTACTTGAATGGACATGCCGAGTTCTCGGTTGAGTTTGGCGAGCACGTGCACTGTGGCGCGTTGGCTGGCCAGATCAAGATTGGCGAGCGGTTCATCCAACATGAGTAGTTGGGGGTCCGACACCAGCGCTTGGGCGATGGCGACGCGTTGCCGCAGGCCTCCTGAGAGTTCCGACAGCCGGTATCTCGCCTTGTCCTGCATGCCGACGAATTCCAGCGCATTGCGTACTTTGTCTTTTTGCAGGCGGGTGATGGGATGAATGCCGAACCTTGCCCCGGTCAGGCCAAGCAGCACCGACTGTTCGGCGGTGATGTTCGATTCGATGTCGGATGCGTAGCTCTGCGGCACATACCCTATACGGTGATTCATGGCGCCGGCGGCTTGCCGAGCACGGTTATGCCGCCGTGGGCGATGGGAATCAATCCGAGTTCGGCCTTCATCATGGTGGTTTTCCCGGCTCCGTTGGTGCCGACGATGGCTGTCACCGAGCCTTGCGGGATACGGAAGGTGCCATGCTGCCAGATGATGTGTCCGCCGCGTGAGACCCTGCGTCGTCGAATTCGATACAGAATGATGCCTTGTCGTGCATGGCTCGCTCCCTTGATAAGTCAACGATAGTATTCTCACAAACGGTGTTGACAATCATTCTCAATAAGAAGCATGCATGGACGATGAAAAGTCTCGTGATGAATCCGCCTGGATCGTAACCGTTGCTGGAAAAAAGAGTCCGCCGATGTCGGGGAATTACTCGACATCGGCGAATCGGGGGAGGGAGGATGACCGTGTCTTTATTTACCGGGGTCCGTCTGCCCTGTGTTGTCCGGCGTTGCGGCGTCGGAATCGGAGTCGGGATTGTCGTTCGACGGCTGCTCGCCATTCGATTCAGAGGGAGAGACGTCCGAATCTGATGATGTCGCATCATCTTTGGAGGAAACCGCCTCATTCATTTGCTTGATGAGCTGCGCGATCCATGAAATCAGGCTTTTGCTGTCGGCCGGCATCTGTTCCGTGACGTCGATGACCGGCACATCGGATTTGTGTGCGGTGCCGGTCAGAATATTTGTGGCATCATCCGCCTTCTGAACATTGTTGATCAGCATATCCACTTGATGCCCCTCCAGAATCTTCTGGAAGTCCTGGAGTTCCTTGGACGAGGGTTGCGAGCCTTCCGAGATGGACTGCGTGTAGCTTTCGGGAGTCTTATCGGATAGGCCCATGTCGCTGAGCAGATAATATGCGACCGGCTCGGTGGCTGCGTAGGAGACGTTCCTATGTGTATCGGAGAACTCTTTCATGCTTCTCTCGATTACCGTCTCGCGTCTGTTCCACGCCTTGAGTTTGTTTGTGAAGTATTTCTTTTGCTTGGGCATGATGCGGCTGTAGGTGTCGGCAAGCTCCTTCGCCATGGCGTTGCGTGCGTCGCTGGAGAACCAGAGATGGGGATTGTCTCCCTCAACGGCTCCGACCATTTGCGCGGCCGAAACGGAAACGGTGTCTCTTTCCAGGTTTTTTGTGGCCCAGGAGTCGTATCCCGCTCCGTTGGACACGACGACCTGTGCCTTCTGCAGGGTGTCGACAGCAGTGGTCTTCGGTTCGAACGTGTGGGCGTCCTCTGTTGTGGAGGACAGAATCGAGGTGACTTTGACGTGCACGCCGCCGATCTGCTCCGCCAAAGCCCCCCACTGGTTGACCGACGCCACCACGTTGATCGGGGTGGTCTGCTCCTTTGGTGTGTCGGGTGCCGTTGGTTGATCGGGCTCCGAAGAAGCGCCAAAGCAGGAAGCGGTGCCCAGCACCGTGCACAATGTGATTCCCGCGGCAAGGATGCGGAAAAATGGACGCTGGTGAGAGCGCATGTCGATTGCCTTCCTCTTGGGTCGTCCGTCGTTTCGGTCGCGTCCATCTCATATAGCACATGCGCGACTTACGACTGAAACCAAGATAGCCTACGATACTTGCAAATGCCAATACGACAAGCGACTTAGCGAGGAAGTGGACCACATGGGAACAAGGATTGATGGCAAAAAGGTGGCGGCACGGACCAAGGCGGACCTCGCCAAACGCGTGGAACTGCTGAAGGCGAGGGGAATCCAACCTGGGTTGGGTACCATTTTGGTCGGATCAGACCCCGGCTCCGTGAAATATGTCGCCGGCAAACATGCCGATTGCGCCGAAATCGGCGTGAATTCCATCAAGCGCGAGCTGCCTGAGAATGCGACGTTCGATCAGGTCGCCGATGCGGTCCGCCAGCTCAATGCGGATCCCGCCTGTACCGGATATATCGTGCAGTTGCCCTTGCCAAGGGGAATCGACGAGAACGCCATCATCGATCTGATCGATCCCAAGAAGGACGCCGACGGGATGCATCCGTATAATCTCGGCGAACTTGTGCTGCATGCCCGAGGAGACATCGCCACGCCGTTGCCATGCACGCCTCGCGGCGTGATCGAGCTGTTGCGCGCCTACGACATCGATTTGGATGGCAAGGAGGTGTGCGTGCTGGGCCGTGGCATCACCATCGGCCGTACCATTGGTCTGTTGTTGACTCGTAAGGCGGTCAACGCCACTGTCACGCTGTGCCATACGGGAACCAAGGATGTGCGTGAACACATGCGACGGGCCGATGTGATCGTCGCAGCCATGGGAGTGGCTGGTTTCGTCAAACCGGAAGACATCAAGGAAGGGTCGATTCTCGTCGACGTCGGAGTATCCCGCGTGTTCGACGAGGAATCCGGCCGATACAAGGTCAAGGGTGATGTCGATAAAGCCTGTTACGAGAAGGCTTTGGCATATACGCCGAATCCTGGAGCGTAGGGCCGATGACGCGTGCCATGCTGTTGCAGAATGTCGTGGAGATGGCCGAACGTCAGTTGTGAGTTTCGCGATAGTGCTTTCGGGCGTGTCGTGACATGCGACACGCCCGATTTTTGTGCATGGCTTCTTGTAGACTTTCGCCTTGTGTGTATTTGCACGCACGTATAACTGAAGAACGATTTTATCCATCCACTATTTTGTAAGAAACCACATTAATGGCAGAGAACAATAACGAAGTCGCCAAGGTCGCCATCAACGACATCGGCACCGAAGAGGACTTCATCAAGGCAGTCGATTCCACCATCAAGAACTTCGATGATGGTGATCTGGTCGAAGGTACCGTCGTCAAGGTCGATCATGACGAGGTCCTGCTCGACATCGGCTACAAGACCGAGGGTGTCATCCCCTCCCGCGAGCTTTCCATCAAGAAGGACGTTGATCCTGACGAAGTCGTCGAGGTCGGCGACACCATTGAGGCCCTTGTCGTCACCAAGGAAGACAAGGAAGGCCGTCTGATTCTGTCCAAGAAGCGTGCACAGTACGAGCGCGCTTGGGGCGACATCGAGAAGATCAAGGAAGCCGATGGCGTTGTCGAAGGCACTGTCATCGAAGCTGTCAAGGGTGGCCTCATCGTCGACATCGGTCTGCGTGGCTTCCTGCCGGCATCTCTCGTCGAGATGCGTCGTGTCCGCGATCTGTCCCCGTACATCGGCCAGAAGATCAAGGCCAAGATCCTCGAGCTCGACAAGAACCGCAACAACGTGGTCCTCTCCCGTCGCCAGTACCTCGAGGAGACCCAGTCCGAAGTGCGCGAGACCTTCCTGTCCCAGCTTAAGAAGGGCCAGATCCGTGAAGGCGTCGTGTCCTCCATCGTCAACTTCGGCGCGTTCGTCGATCTGGGCGGTGTTGACGGCCTGATCCACGTTTCCGAGCTGTCTTGGAAGCACATCGATCACCCGTCCGAGGTCGTCAAGGTCGGAGACAAGGTCACCGTCGAGGTGCTTGACGTTGATCTCGATCGTGAGCGCATCTCCCTGTCCCTCAAGGCCACCCAGGAAGATCCGTGGCAGCGCTTCGCCCGCACCCACGTTCCTGGCCAGATCGTCAAGGGCAAGGTCACCAAGATCGTTCAGTTCGGTGTCTTCATCTCCGTCGAAGACGGCATCGAAGGCCTCGTGCATATCTCCGAGCTGGCCAACCGCCACGTGGAGAACCCGGAGACCGTCGTCAAGCCGGGCGAGGAAGTCTTCGTCAAGGTGATTGACGTCGATCTCGACCGTCGCCGCATCTCCCTGTCCCTCAAGCAGGCCAACGACTCCGTTGATCCGGCTTCCGAGGACTTCGATCCGGCTCTGTACGGCATGCCGGCAGAGTACGACGAGCAGGGCAACTACAAGTATCCGGAAGGCTTCGACCCGGCAACCAACGAGTGGATCGCTGGTTACGAGAAGCAGCGTGAGGAGTGGGAGTCCCAGTACGCCACCGCTCACGATCTGTGGGAGCAGCACAAGGAATTCGTTGCCAAGGAACTCGAGAACGCCGAGGCTTCCGCAGCCGAAGACGGCCAGGCTCCGAAGGAAGAGAAGGTCGAAGAGGTGTCCAACTACTCCTCCGACAACACCTCCAACGGCACCCTCGCCGATTCCGACCAGCTCGCCGCTCTGCGCGACCAGCTGCTCGGCAAGTGAGTTTCGACGAATCAAAATAAACTGATTCGCGTAAACCGCTGATAAATGGCCCCGCACCTGATGGTGTGGGGCCATTTGCGTATGTTGCGAGTCCTCAAACATTACAATGGCGGTTGTGATGATTCGAATTGGGTTGACCGGAGGCATCGCCGCCGGCAAAAGCACCGTCGCTACGCATCTGCGTGAACTGGACGCGACGCTTGTCGATTATGATGTGCTCGCCCGAAAAGTCGTGGAACCCGGAAGCGTGGGCCTGCAACGAATCGTGGAACATTTCGGGCCGGATGCGATGAACGCGCAAGGTGGTCTTAATCGGCGATGGATGTCCGAACACGTCTTCTCCGATCCGAATGCCGAATCCGAACGTAGAATCCTTGACGATATCGAACATCCGTTGATCTACGATCTTGCATTGTCGGAGGAACGGCAGGCGGTCGAAAAGAATCCGGATGCCGTGGTCGTACATGATATTCCGCTTTTGGCGGAAGTAATCGATGACATACCCATGCGTTTCGACCATATCGTAACAGTCGAAGCACCGGAACAGACGCGTGTGGAACGTATGATGCGCACCCGTGGCATGAGTGAGGCACAGGCGAAGGCGCGTATCGCGCATCAGCCACGCGTGCGGCACGAGAATCCATAGCCGATGCGGTGATTGACTCATCCCAGGATGTAGAACACATGTTCGACTGTGTTGATAGGCTGATGGAACAGTGGCGTAAGGAAGCGAGACGGAACCATGGGATTCAACATTGAACGAGTGAACAAGCCGTTTGTGGTCAAATCTCCATATAAGCCTTCAGGCGACCAGCCGAAGGCCATCGAGGAGCTGGCCACGCGCATCGAGAATGGCGAGAACGACGTGGTGCTCATGGGCGCCACCGGCACCGGCAAAACCGCCACTACAGCGTGGCTGATCGAACGTCTGCAGCGACCGACGCTTATCATCGAGCCGAACAAGACGCTCGCCGCGCAGTTGTGCGCCGAATTCCGCGAACTCATGCCGGACAATGCGGTGAGCTACTTCGTTTCCTACTACGACTACTACCAGCCGGAAGCGTACATTCCCCAGACCGACACCTACATCGAGAAGGATTCCAACATCAACGACGATGTGGAGCGATTGCGCCACGCCGCCACCGCGAACCTTCTGACCCGTCGCGATTGCGTGGTCGTGGCCACCGTCTCCTGCATCTACGGTTTGGGAACGCCGGAAGAATACGCTGGCCGTATGCTGTTCCTCCAGGAAGGCCAGCAGATCGACCGTGACGATTTACTGCGCAAATTCGTGGACATGCAATACAAGCGCAACGACATCGCCTTCACGCGAGGCACATTCCGCGTGCGCGGCGACACCGTTGAGATCATCCCCGTATACGAGGAACTGGCCATCCGCATCGAATTCTTCGGCGACGAAATCGACCGCATCTCCACGCTGCATCCGCTGACCGGCGACGTGATCGCGCACGAATCGCAGGTGCACATCTTCCCGGCCTCGCATTACGTTGCCGGACCGGAACGTATGGAACGGGCGCTCAAAACCATCCAACAGGAACTTGACGAGCGTACCGCCGAATTGCATAAGCAAGGCAAGGAACTTGAAGCGCAGCGTCTCACCATGCGCACCACATACGATCTGGAAATGCTCTCGCAGGTCGGCACATGCTCCGGCGTGGAGAACTATTCGCGGCATTTCGACGGACGCGCGCCGGGCACGCCTCCGCACACGCTGCTTGACTTTTTCCCCGATGATTTCCTGCTCGTCATCGACGAATCACATGTCACCGTGCCGCAGATCGGTGCCATGTACGAAGGCGACGCGAGCCGCAAACGCACGCTGGTCGAACACGGTTTCCGCCTGCCGTCGGCAATGGACAATCGACCGCTCAAATGGCCGGAGTTCCAGGAACGCGTCGGTCAGACGGTGTACCTGTCGGCAACGCCCGGCGATTACGAACTCGGTTTGAGCGACGGCGTGGTCGAACAGATCATACGTCCGACCGGACTAGTCGATCCGCAGATCGACGTGCGGCCGGTGGAAGGCAGATCGATGACCTGCTTGCCGAAATCAAAGACCGCGTGGCAAGGAACGAACGTGCGCTGGTCACCACGCTCACTAAGAAAATGGCCGAGGATCTGACCGACTATCTGCTGGAACGCGGCATCAAAGTCGAATATCTGCATTCCGATGTGGACACCTTGCGTCGTGTCGAACTGCTGCGTGAACTGCGTGAAGGCAAGATCGACGTCATCGTCGGCATCAACCTGCTACGAGAGGGCCTCGATCTGCCGGAAGTGTCATTGGTCGCAATCCTCGACGCGGATAAGGAAGGCTTCCTGCGTTCCTACCGTTCGCTCATCCAGACCATCGGCCGTGCGGCGCGAAACGTGTCCGGCACCGTCGTCATGTATGCGGACGACATCACCGAAGCCATGCGCAAGGCCATCGACGAGACCAACCGCCGCCGTGACATCCAGATCGCCTACAATAAGGAACATGGCATCGATCCGAAGCCGCTCATCAAGAAGATCTCCGATGTCAACGACATGCTCGCCAAGGAGGACGTCGACACCCAGACATTGCTCGGTACCGGATACCGAAACGCGGACAAAGCCGGCAATTCGCATCTCGGCGTGCCACATACCAGCAAGGAGGAATCCGGCAGGCGGCACGAGGAGATTCTCAAGGCCGGATTGCCCGCACAGGATCTAGCTGATCTCATTCGACAACTGTCCGAGCAGATGCATACCGCCGCAGAACAACTGCAATTCGAGCTTGCGGCTCGTCTGCGTGACGAGATCCGTGACCTGAAAAAGGAACTTCGGCAGATGACGGAGGCGAGCAAATAGTTCTCGACCGGTCATACGGCATCCGTACCATAGTGGATTATGGCTGAAACACCACTTGTTTTTGAAATCGCCACGTTTGCGGTGCTTGCCGTCTTCTTCGTGGTGGACCTGTTCATCATCGGGCGCAAGCCGCATGTGCCCTCCACCAAGGAATGCGTGCAGCATATCGCGTTCTTCGTGGTCATGGCGTTGATCTTCGGCGGACTCATGTGGTTCTTCGCCGGCTCGAAGCCTGCCATCGAGTTCTACTCAGGTTGGCTGACCGAATATTCGCTGAGCATAGACAACCTGTTCGTGTTTGTCATTATCATGTCGAATTTCGCGGTGCCGAAGGAACTACAGAAATTCGTGCTGTCAGTCGGCATCACCGTCGCGCTCGTACTGCGAGGCATGTTCATTTTGGTGGGCGCTGCCATCATCTCGCGCTTCACTTGGGTGTTCTTCCTATTCGGCGCGTTCCTCATCGTCACGGCCATCAAACTCGTCGCCGGGGGAGACGAGGACGAGGAATACCATGAGAACGCGTTGATTCACGCACTGCGCAAGGTCATCAAGATCACCGATGAATACGACGGCGAAAAGCTGCGTACTATCAAGAACGGTGTGAAGCATTGGACCCCGATGCTCATCGTGTTCCTGACCATCGGCACCACCGACGTGATGTTCGCTTTCGATTCGATCCCCGCCATTTTCGGCCTGACCAAAGATCCGTTCATCGTGTTCACGTCCAACGTGTTCGCATTGCTCGGTCTGCAGCAGCTGTACTTCCTGCTCGGAGAGCTGCTTGACAAGCTCGTCTATCTTCCGCTGGGCCTGTCCGTGGTGCTGGGCTTCATCGGCGTCAAACTCATCATGGAGGCCCTGCATGGCAATTCGCTGCCGTTCCTCAATGGCGGCCAGCCGATTTCCTGGGTTCCGGAAGTGCCCACATGGCTGTCGCTTGTCGTGATCGTTCTTGCGATCGGCGGTTCCGCTTTGGCAAGTGTTATTAAGATGCGCACCATGAAAGCGAACGAAAAGTGACAGTCCGGCAAACGTTGGGAGAATAGAGCTTTTCTATTCTCCTACGAAATTGTGAGCGCTCACAACACACCTAGTTCTGAGGTGGAAGTGGGCGCTTTTTGCTAGTAAGCTATGCCATTGGAAACAGGGTCGTCAGATCCAAAATCAATATCAACAAGAATAGCAGGCATTCATGCGTAAAGCCAAGATCGTAGATACCATCGGTCCCGCTACCGAGTCCCTGGAAGGCATCACCAGCCTTGTCGAAGCAGGTATGGACGTCGCTCGTCTGAACCGCTCCCACGGCACTCCGGAAGACCACCTCAAGGTCTACAACAACCTCCGTGCCGCCGCCAAGGCCACTGGCCGCAACGTCGCAGCCCTGGTTGACCTGCAGGGTCCGAAGATCCGCTGCGGTTGGTTCAAGAAGAACGCCGACGGCGAGGACAAGGTCCAGCTGACCGAAGGCCAGGAGTTCGTCATCACCACTGATGACATCGAAGGCGACGAGCACATCACCTCCACCACCTTCAAGGGTCTCCCGGGCGACTGCCATGCAGGCGATCCGATCCTCATCGACGACGGCAAGGTCCGCCTCGAGGTCACCAAGGTCGAAGGCAACAACGTGTACACCAAGGTTGTCGTTGCCGGACCGGTCTCCAGCCACAAGGGCATCAACCTTCCGGGCGTCGCCGTGTCTCTGCCGGCTCTGACCGAGAAGGACGAAGAGGATCTGCGCTGGGCCATCCGCACCGGCGCCGACATCATTGCCATGTCCTTCGTGCGCTTCGCCACCGACATCGATCGCGCCCATGAGATCATGGACGAGGAAGGCCGCCGTATCCCGGTCGTCGCCAAGATCGAGAAGCCGCAGGCCCTCGAGAACCTCGAGGAGATCGTCAAGGCGTTCGACGGCATCATGGTCGCACGTGGCGATATGGCCGTCGAGTGCCCGCTGGAAGAGGTCCCGCTGGCCACCAAGCGCTGCATCGAGCTGGCTCGTCAGTACGCCAAGCCGGTCATCGTGGCCACCGAAGTCCTCGGCTCCATGGTCAGCTCCCCGGTCCCGACCCGTGCAGAGGCATCCGACTGCGCCAACGCCGTCCTCGACGGTGCCGACGCCACCATGACCTCCAACGAGACCGCCGTCGGCAAGTACCCGGCAGTCACCGTGAACACCATGAGCCGCATCTCCACCTTCGCCACCGAGCATGGTTTCGACCGCATCCCGGAGCTGAAGAACCTGGATATGTCCTCCACCGGTGCCGTCTCTTCCGCCGCCGTCGACCTGGCCGACAAGCTCAACGCCAAGGCCATCGTCGCCTACACCCAGACCGGTTCCACCGTGCACCGCGTGTCCCGTGAACGTCCGGCCACCCCGATCTACGGCATCACCAACAATGAGCACACCTTCACTGGCTGGCCCTGTCTTGGGGCACCGAGTCCTTCCTGGTCGACGAGGATTACCATGACAAGTCCCGCAAGGACCTCATGGTTTTCACCGACAAGGTCCTCAAGGACGCCGGCAAGGTCTCCGATGGCGACAAGATCGTCGTGCTGAGCTCCGCCCAGGGCGAACACCAGCCGGGTCGCACCGATTCCATCTACGTCCACACCGTTGGTGCCTGCGACTGAGATTTGAATCGTCGCGTTAAACGCTGATTCCATAATCCTCCCATTGGTTCCCGATGGAGGATTATTGTTTTTACGCGATGTCCCCGAATGATGACAACGCCGAGATTTGGCGCAAATCGCAATCATGTGGTATTCTTCCAGAGTTGCGTGCAAGCCTCGTATCCCAATTGGTAGAGGAAGCAGCCTCAAAATCTGCGCAGTGTGGGTTCGAGTCCCACCGAGGGCACGTAAGAAATCAATATCAATCCAGGCCCGGGTTGGGGCATGTTAGGCCGGCTTTGGGTGTGACAGTGGAAAGAGACCGACATGGCTGCAGAGAAGACCACGGAACCGGACGAAGTACTCACTGATGAGGAGCTCCAAGCTGCTGCGGCTCCCGAGCCGGATTCTGCCAATAATAACGAGGCACACAAGCGCACCGTCGTCGTTGCCGAAGACGAATCCGTGAACCGCATGGATTTGGTCGCCATGCTTGAGGATAACGGCTATGAGGTCGTCGGAGAGGCCGCCAACGGTGAGGAAGCCGTTGAACTGACCCGTAAGTTCCGCCCGAGCGTGGTGTGCATGGATGTCAAGATGCCTCGCATGGATGGCATCGAGGCCGCTGGCATCATCTGTGATGAGAACATCGCTCCGGTCGTCATGCTGACGGCATTCTCCCAGTCTGATTTGGTCAAAAAGGCCACGGCGCTGGCGCCATGGCGTATGTCACCAAGCCGTATGAGGAATCCAAGCTGCTGCCGGCTTTGGAAGTCGCCATGGGCCGTTTCGCCGAAATCAACGATCTGCTTGACAATGTCGAACGTAGCGAGTCCAAACTGCAGGAAACCGAGGAACAGCTGAAGAAGGCCGAAGAGCAGCTGAAGAAGGCCGAAGAAACGCTGGAGGAGCGCAAGCTCGTCGACCGCGCCAAGGGCCTGCTGATGGACAAGGCGGACTTCTCCGAACAGGGCGCTTTCCGTTGGATTCAGAAGACCTCCATGGACCAGCGCATTCCGAAGAAGCGTCTGGCCATGGCCATCATCGCCAAGTATGGCGAACAGAAGTCGGAAGCAGAGGATGAGCGCTAACACACCAACTGTGGAAGGCACTTCACGCGGAACGCTATTGGTCGTTGACGGCCATTCTTTGGCGTTCCGCGCTTTTTTTGCCTTACCCGTAGAGAATTTCAGTACATCATCAGGTCAGGCCACCAACGCGGTCTGGGGATTCGCCACCATGCTTTCGCAGGTGATCGATGCCGAACATCCAGACCATCTTGCCGTCGCATTCGATGTGAAGGGCGGCACGTTCCGCAACCAGATGCTGCCGCAGTACAAAGGAACTCGCGACGCGGCCCCCGAGGAACTGCTCAGCCAGCTGCCATTAATCCAGCAGATGCTGACGGCCTTGGGCGTCACATACATCGAAAAACCCGGTTACGAAGGTGACGATGTGATCGGCACGCTCGCCAGCATGGGCGACCAGGCAGGCTACCGCACATTGGTGCTGTCCGGCGACCGTGATGCTTTCCAGCTGATCAACGACGACATCACCGTGCTGTATCCCGGCCACCATTTCAAAGACCTCAAACATATGACCCCGGATGCCGTGCAGGAGAAATATCATGTCTCTCCCGCGCAATACCCGGATCTGGCCGCCTTGCGCGGAGAAACCGCTGACAACATCCCCGGCGTTCCCGGAGTCGGCGACGGATTCGCGGCCAAATGGATCAACCAGTACGGCGGACTTGAGCAGATCATCGAACACGCCGACGAGATCAGCGGCAAAAAAGGCGAAGCCCTGCGCGAAAACATCGAACAGGTCAAACTGAACCGTTCCGTGAACGCTTTGGTTCGTGACCTTGATCTTGGCGTGTCGGTATCCGACCTGACATTTGGACAAGTCGACGCTGGTCAACTCGACGATCTATTCACCAAGCTCGAATTCGGTGTTCGGACCAAGAATCGCGTGCTCAAAACGTTCAATGCGGACAAACCATCCGGGGACGTGCACGAATCCAGCAAGCTCGGGCTGCCACATGTCGAAGACGTCAACGATCCGCATGTGGTGGAGACATGGGTCCAAAACCATTTCCCCGTGGTGCAGGAACATCTGCACGAACGCCATGAACGCTCCTCCAACGACATTCCGGAATTCGGCTTCGAAATCGATTCTTCGACCCGTTGCACGGACAAGGTGAAACAGTCCTGGACGCTTTACGCCGAAGGCACGAGCAAACCCGGAGAAGCCTCTCTTTCGGCATTGATGATCGCCGTGCACGGCGAAGCCATTCGCATCGACGTATTCAGTCCGGATATGGTGCAATGCCTGCAAAGGCTGTTCGACCGCTATCACCATTCCATGGTCGTGCACGGTTACAAAGAACATGCGCATCTGCTGGGCAGCATCGGCGTGGAACTTCCGGAACCATTGTTCGACACCAAGCTCGCCGGATATCTTGTCCACCCGGATTTCCACGCGGACACGCTGGAACAGGCTGCGGCCCATTTCCTTGATCTGCACATCGAAGCACAAGCCGAAGCCGCGACACAGGGGACCTTGGACTTCGACGAGCCTGAGGAAAACGATTCCAAGAACGACGAGCTGATACTCACCCGCACCGCAATCGTGGGGCTTTTGGCCGAATATTTGGCCGGTGTGCTGGATAAGCGCGAACAATTCGGTCTCCTCAAATCCATTGAGCTTCCGGTCTCTCAGGTCCTGCATGGCATGGAACAGGTCGGCGCCCAAGTGGATATGACACGTCTGGTGCAGATGCGCGACCAACTTGCCGCCGACGCTGCCCAGGCACAGGAAACGGCGTGGCAGTTCGCGGGGGAGCAGGTGAACCTGCAAAGCCCCAAACAGCTGCAGAAGATCCTGTTCGAAGACATGGGATTGAAACCGACGAAAAAAACCAAGTCCGGTTCATACACCACCAATGCCGCGGCATTGCAGACCTTGCGTGACCGCTCGTACGATAACGACCGCGCATGCCAGTTCCTTGACGCGTTGCTGATGCATCGTGAAAAGAACAAGCTCAAGCAGATCGTGCAGACGTTGATCGACGCCACAAACCGTCATGACGGTCGCATCCACACCACTTTCGAACAGACGGTGGCAGCCACCGGACGATTGAGCTCCGTCGATCCAAACCTGCAGAACATTCCGAACCGGGATCCCGCAGGTCGTGAGATTCGATCCGCGTTCGTGCCGGGAGAGGGCTTCGAATCGTTGCTGAGCTCCGACTACTCGCAGGTCGAACTGCGCATCATGGCCGACCTTTCCGGTGATGAGGCGTTGATAGAGGCCTTCCGCTCCGGCAAGGACTTCCATAAGTATGTGGCCAGCTTGGTCTACGGCATTCCCGTTGACGACATCACGTCCGATCAGCGTAGCCACGTCAAGGCGATGAGCTATGGACTTGCCTACGGTCTGAGCACGTATGGACTTGCCCAGCAGCTCAAGATCAAGCCCAAAGAAGCCGAATCGCTGAAAAACCAGTATTTCGCCACTTTTGGCAAAGTCCATGAATACCTTGAATCGCTTGTCTCGTCCGCACGCGAAAAAGGATATACCGAAACCATTTTCGGAAGGCGCAGGTATTTCCCCGGTCTCAAATCGCCGAACCGTGCCGTGAGGGACGCGGCCGAACGCGCCGCGTTGAACGCGCCTATCCAAGGCTCGGCGGCGGACATCATGAAAATCGCCATGATTCGTGCGTATGACGCACTGCAGGAAGCGAACCTTGGAAGTCGCCTCATACTGCAGATTCATGATGAACTTGTGGTGGAGATCGCGCCCGGTGAGGAGAAGCAGGCCACCGCGCTGGTGAAGGATGCCATGGAGCATGCCGTCACCATGGCCGTTCCGTTGGACGTATCGACGGGCATCGGTTCCGATTGGCAATTGGCGGCCCACTGATCCGTTCCCGTCGGATAATCGAAGGCTGATTAAAAAAGAAAGAAGGAAGATTGTGGCAACGCTGAAGCAGGTCGTGGATGTGCTTGAAACGCTGTATCCGCTGCGATACGCGGAACAATGGGATGAGCCGGGACTCATCGTGGGAGACCTTCGCCACGACGTGCGCAACATCGCGTTCGCGGCGGACCCATCCATGGCGGTGATCGACCAGGCTATCGCCGGAGGCATCGACCTGCTGATCTGCCACCATCCGCTGTTCTTCCGTTCCGTGCATGCGGTCTCCGGACTAGGATTCCGTGGTGAGATCGTCCGGAAGCTCAACCTCGCCGGTTGCGCGCTGTGGGTTGGGCACACCAATGCCGATGCCTCCTACCGAGGAGTCAGCATGGCCGCCGCCGACGCGTTCGGCCTGATCGAACAGCGTCCGCTGGTACCCATCGAAGATCCGAAAGCCGAACATCCGGTCGGATTGGGCCGTGTCGGCCGGTTGCAGGAGCCGATCGCATTGCGTGATTTCGCCCGTCGTGTGGCCGACGCGCTGCCATACACCGAACTTGGCGTGCAGGTGTGCGGCGACCTTGACGCGACGATCGGCACGGTGGCGGTATTGCCGGGCTCGGGCGATTCCCTGTTCGATGAAGTGCGTGCCGCAGGCGTCGATGTGTATGTGACCAGCGATCTGCGCCATCATCCGGTGACCGATGCCATCGAGCAGGCGCGCTATGAGGCGTCCATGCGTGCCGCGGACATCGAACTCGGCCGAGGCGACGCCACTGTTCGTCCGATGTTCATCAACACGCCACACAGCGCCATCGAATCCATATGGTTCCAATACGCCATGGGCGATGTGCCTCGTGCCGTATCTGAGGCGACCGGAGACATCCCCACCGTCCGCTGGATTTCCATGAACACCGATCCCTGGAATCTGGTACTGCCGTCCTGCGGGCAGGAACGCTGAACGACGATGTCCGATACGACCAGCATGGATATGTCGCTGAACGAATCCAGCGATGGCGTGGACATGACCAGACCGGCCACAGTACTCAGCAGAGAGCACGTGTATCAAGGCGCGATTTTCGGCGTGGAGGACATGCGTATCGCGTTGCAGACACGAGACGGCGGACAAACCGTGATCCGCAGACAGGTGATGCGGCACGCGCTGTGTGGTCATGCTGGTGCATGACTGCGCGCAGGATTTGTACTTGGTCGAACGAGAATACCGTGTCGGCTGCGACGCCTTCGCCTACGGTCTGCCGGCAGGACTCATCGATGACGGGGAAGACGTCGATGCGGCCGCATTGCGTGAGCTGCGCGAAGAGACCGGCGTCGAGCCAATCGACGAAAACAGTTGCGATATCGACCATGTCGGGCAATTCTATTCATCCGAAGGCATGACCGACGAACTGGCCAACATCATGGTGGTGCACCTGCGCCACTGGCAGGCCGTCGAACGGCATTTCGACGCCGACGAGCATGTCGAATCTGCTTGGATCCCGTGGAAGCAGCTACGAGACACGCACATCACGGCCTCCAATTCGGAGATCGCCATTTTGCATGAGCAAATTCGCAGAATGCGGCAACAATAGCGGCCTGCAGGTTTCGAATTGTAAAAACAATCGCCGGAATAAACGAAATAACGAATTCAACTCGCAAAACGTGCGATACTTGAATTATGCAAATCAGACCTGGATCGATGTATCCACTCGGTGCGAGCTACGACGGCGCCGGCGTGAATTTCGCCCTCTTCTCTCAAGTGGCCCAGAAAGTCGAGCTTTGTCTTTTCGATGAGGAAGACCGTGAGACCCGAGTGGAAATGACGGAGCAGAACTCCTACGTATGGCATAACTATCTGCCGGGAATACAACCCGGGCAACGGTACGGCTATCGTGTGTACGGTCCGTATGATCCAGCAAAGGGCCTGCGGTGCAACCCGAACAAATTGCTGCTCGACCCGTACGCAAAAGCCATCGAGGGAAACATCGACGGTGACGAAAGCTCTATTCGTATTGGTTCAAAAGCCCTGAGGACGTCACCAGCATGAATACGCTGGATTCCGCGCCGCATACCATGAAATCGGCCGTGGTCAATCCGTATTTCGACTGGGGCAACGACCAACATCCGAACATCTCCTACCATGATTCGGTAATCTACGAAGCCCATGTGCGTGGCATGACCAATCTCAACCTGGACGTGCCGCCGGACATCCGTGGAACCTACGCGGGCCTCGCATATCCATCGGTCATCGAATATCTGAGGAAGCTCGGCGTCACCGCCATCGAACTTATGCCGATCCACCAGTTCGTCAACGACAGCTTCCTGCAGGAAAAAGGCCTGAGCAACTACTGGGGCTACAACACCATCGGCTTCTTCGCGCCTCATAACGCGTACTCAAGCTCCGGACAACGCGGCGAGCAGGTCAACGAATTCAAATCCATGGTCAAGGCATACCATCACGCCGGCATGGAAGTGATCCTCGACGTGGTGTACAACCACACCGCCGAAGGCAACAACCTCGGCCCGACCCTAAGCTTCAAAGGCATCGACAACGGTGCTACTACCGTCTGGTCGACAACGACCGACGCCACTACTTCGACACGACCGGCACCGGCAACTCCCTGCTGATGCGCTCGCCGCACGCGCTGCAGCTCATCACGGACAGCCTGCGCTACTGGGTCACCGAAATGCATGTCGATGGTTTCCGATTCGATCTTGCGGCCACGCTGGCCCGCCAGTTCCAGGAAGTCGACAAGCTGTCCGCCTTCTTCGACATCGTCGAACAGGATCCGGTCATCTCCCGTGTCAAGCTCATCGCCGAACCTTGGGATTTGGGTTCCGGCGGCTATCAGGTGGGCGGCTTCCCGTCCAGCTGGTCCGAATGGAACGGCCGCTACCGTGATTGCGTGCGTGACTTCTGGCGTTCGCAACCATCGACGCTACCGGAATTCGCCAGCCGTCTGATGGGCAGCTCCGACCTGTATCAGATGAACGGCCGCCGTCCGGTGGCTTCCGTGAACTTCATCACCGCACATGATGGCTTCACCATGAACGATTTGGTGAGCTACAACGAGAAGCATAACGACGCCAACGGCGAAGGCAATAGGGATGGCGAAAGCAACAACCGTTCCTGGAACTGCGGTGTCGAAGGTCCGACCACCATCAAGGACGTCAACGACCTGCGGCAACAGCAGATGCGCAACATGTTCGCGACGCTGCTGTGCAGTCAGGGCATTCCGATGATCTGCGGCGGCGATGAGGTGGCACGCACGCAACAGGGCAACAACAATGCCTATTGCCAGGACAACGCCATTTCATGGACCAATTGGGATCTTGACGATAGTCAGAAGGATCTGCTTGAGTTCGTTTCGAAGCTGATTCATCTGCGACTCGAGCACCCGGTGCTCCACCGGCGTCGTTTCTTCACCGGCCGCGAGCCAGGAGACCCGGACGATAAGATTCCGCAGGTCGAATGGATGGACCACACCGGTTCCATCATGGACATGGAAGATTGGTCCAACACCCACGCGTTCTCGGTGATGATCTATCTGAACGGTTCCGATATTCCGGAAGCCGACTGGTATGGCAACCAGATGGTGGACAATAACTTCATCCTGATTTTCAACGCGCATTACGAGCCGATTATGTTCACCTTGCCGGACGAGCGGTATGGCAAGAAATGGCGTCTGGTCGTCGACACGCATAATCCGAAGGTCCGGAACTCAACTATGAGGCCGGCTTCGCGATCACGGCGCAGTCGAGAAGCTTCCTGTTGCTGATGAGCGATAGAAAGCCCCCCACAAAGAACTACGATTTCTGATAGCCATGAGAACAGGCGAGGTGCCATCCGTACGGGTGACACCTCGCCGTATTGTTTGTGGACTGTGCTCGTGAACCGTTACGAGAATTAGACTTCCGACGAGAGTCGGGAAACGGTTCCAGGAACGGTTTCGCTGACCTGATAACGCCCGAATTCTTGCGCACTTTCGGATTCCGGCCCTGACGTAAGAGGGCATGGCCCGCGTCCTGTGTACGATTTTCATTCGCCAAAACAAAAAACCGCGATTGGAAGCCAGGAGACGGAACCATGCCCGAGAACATCATACAGATCGACCAGAACCTGCTCGAGACCAGGCTC